>ERZ1292644.640-Hain-H14-01um-R2-640-length-21873-cov-5_pt3 | contig 10654 bp, 17 predicted proteins | sample MGYA00564402_ERZ1292644 | MGnify/ENA primary metagenome ERZ1292644 (study PRJEB36523, sample SAMEA6512644) | groundwater metagenome | collected 2019-01-09 | study: AquaDiva: Metagenomics assemblies of 32 groundwater samples | reverse complement strand
CGAAGTCCGCGCGCTGGACGAGCGACATGACGGCGGCGAGCCGCGGGTCGCGCTCCGACTCGACCGGGGCGAAGAGCGGCTCCTTCTGATCGGCGACGGCCGGATGGCGGGAGACCGCGCGCGCCGCGGCGGCAACGTCCCGGACGAGCTTCTTCCCGCCCCGCATCGCCGCCACATCCGGAAGGACCTCCGCGACGAGGAGCGGATCGGCCCCGAGGACGACCATCTCGCGGGCCGCGGGGAGCGCGAAGGAGGCGAGGGGGGCCGACGACGTGGCGATGCGGCGCGTTCCGTCGGGGGCCGCGAAGCAGAGGGAGCAACAGACCTTGTCCCCCTCGCGCCAGCAGCGAACTTTCCCCTCGGCGAAGGCGGGCAACTCGAGCGGGACGTCGACCTTCTCCTCCCCGAGGATCTCCGCCCCGCCCTCGTCCGCATTTCCGCCCCCGTGCCCGTCGGAGGTGTGCTCCCCAAAGGCCCGGTAGAGGTCGTCGACCTTCTTCTCGAGCGCGCGGAGTTCCTTCGCCGCGGCGTACTCCGCGAACGTCTCGTCGGTATCGACGCGAACCACCTTCGCCGACGGGCCGCGGGAGAGAAACTTCCGGATCTCCCGGAGTAGGACCGGAAACCCGCGGTCCTCGGGCGGGGGCTTGAAGAGGTCCGCCCCCACCACATCGTCGTACGCCTGGTTGACGGGCATCGCGTCGAACTCGCTCTCCTCGAGCCCGTTCGAGAGCCGCCCCATGAGGTCCTCCATTCGCATCGCGTCTTCCTCCGTCGTGAGTTCGGACGCAGTCGGCGAGCCGCCCTCGGCCTCCGCGAGCTGCGCCTCGGCGATCATCTGCTCGGCGAGCACCTCCGCCGCTTCCCGCGCCCGCGCGGCCTCCGCCGCCGCGACCCGGCGCTCGGCCTTCATCTGCTCGAGCGCGGCGCGCTGCTCGACCGCCGCCGCTTCCCGCGCCCGCGCCACCGCCTCGGCCTCCCGCCTCGCCGCGTCCAGCTCCAGCTCCCGCGCCGCCACCTCTTCCCGGATCCGCCCCTCCTCGACGAGCCGCTCCTGCGCGCGCCGATCGGCCTCCTGGCGGGCCCGCTCGGCGGCCTCGGCGAGGTCGTGCGCGTGCTGCCTGGCCGCCTCCTCGCGCACCCGCGCATCCCGCTCACGCCGGGCCGCGGCCTCCCGCTCCTCCGCCGCCTGCCGCGCGGCGCGGTCCGCGCGCGCCTTCGCGTACGGGTCGAGCATGCCGGCGGGGACAGAGGTGAGGTTCTTGAGCGTCTCTCTCGCCTTCCGTTCTTTCACCGCCTTCGCGGCGGCCTCGCGCTCCTGCGGCGCGAGCCAGGCCGCCGTCTCAGCCGCCGCCGCCGCTTCCGACAATTCCTTGTAGAGCTTTTCTCCCGGCTCCCAATGACCACCCGAAGAGGTGCGATCGATCACCCAAACCTGAACCGGTGAAGGTATGCGTACGGTTTGCCCATCCCTCTTCCTTTCCGTATACCCGTCGCGGTGCCAGATACGTTTGAACTTCGCCCACGTATAGCCATCGGTGCGGAGGCTCGGGAGCATGTTATCGGAAGACATCACCCACTCCTAAAAGAGCCCCCGCGCGCGCTCGGCCGCGAGGGTGGTCTGGGGGAACCGCTCGCCGCGGTCCCAGGAGAGGAGCCCCCGCGGCCCCGCGCGGTGGAGCACGGCGAGCTGCCCCGCGCGGCCGAGCGACTCGTCGGCGGGGGGCGCGATCTCACCGGAGGCGAGCCGCCGGTCGTAGTCTGCGATCGACCGCGCAAAGGCCCGGTACTGCGCGTCGGGATCGCGGAGAAACTTCTCGACGGTCATCGGCGGAACGAACCGCGCAGTGAAAACCGGGGCGGGGTTCTCCTCCCCGCGCCGCCGCCGCGCGAGCTTCTCGACGACCCCGAGGTCGGCGAGGCGGCGCGGCGTCAACTCGAACATCCCGACCGCGTTCGACGAGGAGACGTCCGAGAGCTTGGCCGTCTGCATCGCGCGCGCGAACGCGTCCCAGGCGGCGTCGGGGACGCCCGGCAGCTCGCTCGGGAGGGCGGCGCCCTCGCCGAGGAGGAGATCGTCGTCACCGCGGGCCACGCGTCCCATCAAAGCCAGCCCTTCGAACTCTTGATCTCGGCCTCGTACGCCGCGGTCACGCGCGCCTCGATCGCATTCATGTCGTGCGGATTGCCGAGCAACCAGTTGGCGAAGCGAGCTGCGGTACGGGAGATTCCGATGCCCCGATCCCCGTTCCAGATCGTCCAGTCAGGCTTCGTCGGCAGGCGCATTCCGTCCCGCTTCTTTCCCGCTCTCATAGCCGTACTCGCTCGCCCACGACCCCACGTCCCCGGTGTTTTCAAAACCCGCTGAATCGGACGCCATCGTATCGAGCACTCGCTCGAGATCGGGTGACTGGCCGCCGTGCCCGTAGCCCATCGAAAAAACGATCGTCATACGACGACGACCTGAACGCAACGCGCAGCGCCAGTGATCTCCGCGGAAATCGGACATCGCAGGGTTCGAGGACACGCGCGAACACGTCATCCGAATACCGTGCTTACGAATGAAGTCAGCAATTTTCATCAGTAACCTTTCCCGCGCCGCGGAAGCGTGCGCGCGATGAACGTCCGCATCCCCGACCGGTAGACCGGTCGGAACGGCGGGACGTCTCCCCAGAGGTCGTCGTCCTCGTCCTCCTCGCGGTCGAACCTCGAGCCTCCCTCCTGCCAGAGCCCGGGGCGCGCGAACGGCCCTGGGGTCACGACCCCCGGGAGGCGAATGTCGTCGTAGAACGCGGTCGGCGGGCCGGGGCGGAAGTCCTCGTAGGCGTCGTCCGAGAGGTAGACCGGCTGGTAGTAGACCCCCTGGCCGAAACCGGGACCGAGCCCGGAATCGCCGAGGATCGTCTCGGATCGAAGGCGCCGCGCACGGAACCGATCGGCCGCCGCCTCGAACTCGCCGTCGAGTGAAGTGGGCTCGGAGACATCGGGGATCGGCGGGGCGAGAAGCCGCGCGATCGCCCGTCCGAGCCCGCGACCACGACGGCGCCTCCGTTCGCGCTCGGCGAGCTTCTCCCGCTCCGCCTCGCGATCGTCCTCCTTCGCGTCCCCGCCCATCCCGAGGAGGAGCGAAGGGTCCTCGCTCGACCCGTCGGGCCAGAGCACGATCGCGTGGTAGGTCATGCCATTGTCGGGACGGCGGCGCCAGGTGATGTAGGGCTTCGCGGGGATGCCGGCGACGCGCAGCTCGGCCACGCGCCACCCGGCGATATTATCGCAATCCCCGCCGTTATTCTCAATGATTGCGGGTATATCGCGGAAGTGCTCGCCCCCGCCGAGCTGGTCGGCCAAGCGCTTGAGCAGCTCGAGCGCCTCGGCGCGCTCGCCCCGGTCGGCGAACCGCATGACGATCTCGCGGAGCCGCCCGATCTCGGGCACCTCCTGGCGGTCGAACTGCTCGGGGAGTTTGTAGATGACCCCGCTCTGGTAGAGCCGGGGGGTCTCCGGGTGGGCCCGGAGGTAGATCTCGTTCCACTGCGCGAGGGCCTCGAGGAGCCAGAGGAGCCCCTTCTGACTGCGCTTCCGCCCGTCCTCGGTCTCGAACAGGCGTACGTCGAACAGGATGTGACGAAGCACGGCGCGCCCCTCGCATCAAAGTGGAAGAGGCGCGCCGCGCGCGAGAACCCTTAAAAAATGAAACGGGGCCCCGCCCGCGGCGCGCCCCCGCCGAGAACTACTGCACCGAGTGGCCGAAGACGGTCGCCTCGAAGGTCGCCGCCACGACGAAGGAGACCTGGAAGGTGATGTCGATGGCCGGGTCGGCGGTGTCCATGAGCAGCTCGTTGTCGAGCGAGCCGGACGCGAAAGTCGACGTCAGGATGTTCGCCTGGAACGAGGGGAGCTGGGGCTTGTTGCCGACGAAGATGCCGGTGATGCGGGTGTTCGTGCCGGCGGCGTTCGCACCCGAGTCGGTCGCGATGATCTTCTCGCCGCGGAAGAGGCACTGCGGGCGGGTCGAGATGTTGACCGTGGTGCCCGCCGCGCCCGACCCGGAGAAGCCGAGCGGCCAGCGGCGCTTCTTGGTCGGCGCGACCCGCTGGATCACGGGGGCGCGCTGCGCGAGCTTCCGCGCGAGGGCCGAGCGCAGCTCGGGGGACTGCTTGAGGGCCTTGCTCGAGAGCCCGAGCGCGCCGAGGATCTCCTCCATACCGAGGATCTCCTCGTGCCCGGCGAGCAGGTTCATGCTCTCCTGGTCGCGGCTCTGACCGTAGAGGCCGCTCACCCGGATGTCGTCGTCGTCGTCGTCGAAATAGCGTGCCATGTGGGGCGCACCTTTCCTGTCCACACCACCCGGGAGGTTCCCGGGGGGGCGCGTTCGCTTTCGTTTCCGTTCCGGCGCGCGTCGATTCGCGGGCCGGGGTGCTACACGCGGGAGAGGGCCGCCAAGTCGCGGTCACCGAGGGCGTCCCCGGGGGGCGCCTTCGGGATATCCCCGCGCAGCTCGGTCGCCCCCGGGGGGAGCGCCGCGCTGGCCGGGAGACTCACGACCTTCCGACCGGACCACGCGAGGCCGATACCCGTACCGACCTTGTGCATGACCGCGCCGAGACCGGCGTTGCCGGCCGTACCGACCCACCGCGTCCAGGAGGGACCCTTGCCCGTCACCGGGTTCGAGAAGAAGAGATCGGCCCCGTTCGCGACCGCCGTGCCGAGGACGCCCACGAGGAGGTCCGCGATCCCGAGCACCTTCCGGTTGCGGAACTTCCCGTAGAGCATCCCGAGACCCAGCGACGTGCCCACGTACTCACCCGTTTCGGCGAGCCCGAGCAGCATCGAGCGATTCCGCTCCTTCTTGGCGTGGAGCGACATCGACGTGTGGTGGTGACTCAGTCCGAACATGCTTCTTCTCCTTTTTCGGCCCGGGGGGGCTCGGATAACCCGTTATCCGAACTCGACCGGGAGTCCCGCTTTCAGGTTTTTTGGACCCCTCTGGATCCCGCAAACAGCAACGTAACACAGCGGGATCGCTGGGGAAATAAGTTTTTTGAGGATCTTTCCCCACGCTTCTTATAAGATCCGTCACCGACGGCCCATAGGAACTCATCGGGAAAAGGTAAAGAACGAATTGCACCAGACATGCTCATACGCACCCATCCAGGTCATCGTCACAATCACCGAAGACCACCACGCGCGCGCCAAGACCTGCGGACGCTATTTCGGAAAAAAACTTAATGATTGGCTCCGCGACGCCGTCCTTCTCAAAATCGAAGTAGACGAGGCGAAAATCCGAGAGGAGGCGGCGCGGAAGGCCGCGGCGGAGATGCCCAAGCGGAAGCGGGGCATACGCCCGCTCCCGGAACTCCCCGCGATCCCCGCGATCCAACCAATCGTCGAGGGGGTCGCCGCAGCGGTGCGCCCCGAAGTCCCCCCCGAGAGCCCGAAGAAGTCGCTCGACGACTACCTCGACGCACTCGGCCTACGACTGAAGAAGGTAGTGCACCCGAACGGGTCGGCGAACCCACCGCCGGAAGCTGCCACCCCGACACCCGCACCGCAGACCCCGCAGACCGATCTCTCCCACCTCGCGACCTACGCCGCGGGCGGCGCAGACAAAGCCGAAGTTGAAGAGAGACTCCGCCTCGTCCGCGTGATCCTGGTCGAGTCGTCGGAGACGGCCGAGGAGGCGCTCGAGAAACTCCACGAGATCGAACACGCAGTCCGAGGGGACGGGAAATGAACCCGTCGACGATCGCCGAGATCGCCGCGGCGCTCGAAGCCGACCGCGAGGAAGTGCGCGGCCTCGTCCGGTTCTTGATTGCGCGGGGGTTGGCGGTCCCGAGGGGGCGGAGACCCCCCGCGAGCGGTCGCGGCGGTCGCCCCGAGCCCCTCTACGTGCTCCTCGACGAGGCCCCCGACGGGGTGAGGCAGATTCTCCGGCGCGCGATCCGCACCCGGAGCGCGCCACCGGGGATCTGATCCCGTGCCCGTCGCCTACGAATGCCGCGGCTGCGGGATGGCGCGGCCCGAGCACTGGACCGGACCCTGTTGCGACCACGCGCCGATCTTCAAGCCGAGCGACTGTCGCGACCTGAAGTGCCGGGGCTGCCACCGCCGCTACGACACGCGGCGCGTCCAGTCCTCGATCCCCGGCGCGAAACTCGAAGAGCCCATCGACGGCCAGGTGATGTCTCTCCAGGACGCGGTCGAGGGCGCGATCGAGTACCCGCGCATCGAGACCGGCATCGCGGGGTTCGACTACGTCTTCGGCGACGACAAGGGGGCGATCGGAATGGTCCCCGGCTCCGTCGTGCTCGTCTGTGGGTCCCCGGGCGGGGGAAAAACGACGCTGCTCCTCGGTGTGCTCCAAGCCCTCGCCCGCCAGCGCTACGACGTCCTCTACGTGACGGGCGAGGAGTCGATGAACCAACTCGGTCGACGGGCGAAGAGCCTTGGAAAATTCCCCGCGAGGTTCCGGGCCGTGCACGAAACCGACCTCGACACCATCCTCGACCAATTCGACGACGTCGCCCCCGACGCCTTCGTCGCCGATTCGATCCAAAAAATCCGGGTCGGCGACGACTACGAGCCGGAGAGTCCCGCGTCAATCAAGTACGCGATCGAGGAGCTGGGGAGCTACGCGAAAAGGGAACACGCGATCGCCTTCATCATCGGCCACATCACGAAGGACGGCGCCATCCGCGGCGCGAAGACCCTCGAACACGACGTCGACGTGGCCCTCTACCTCGAAAACCTCGGGATCAACCCGAACGGGTCGAAAAAGAAAAAGAAGGACTCGCGGCGGCTCCTCCGCTGCGACTCAAAGAACCGCTTCGGTGAGACCCCGCGCGCGGCCCCGTTCGAGATGACCGGGCAGGGACTCCGCGACCTCTACATCCCGGGCTGGGACGGGTGGGAGGAGGACTAAAATGAAGAAAAAATCGCTCCGCTTCGTTCAAATCGCGGTCGACCCGTTCGCGAACCTCTACGGACTCACAACAGACGGCAGGATCTTTCACCGTCGAGCAAATAGATACTGGGAGGAGTTACAAGTAATCACTAGAGAGCAGTACATCGCGCAGCAGGCGAACAAGAAGCGATGATGGCCGGCTGCTATGTCCTCGATCTCTACTGCGACATCGAGTACGCGCACCTCCTCGACGGGAAGGTCAACTATCCACTCAGGGGCGGGAAGGCGCAGTTCACCGACAAGCGCGGGTCGCGCGCCCGCGCGAAGGCGAAGAGGGCCGGGTGGAAGATCGGCCACTGCTATGTCATCTGCCCCCGGTGCGCGAAGCACACGAAGGCGGAGCGGAGGGCATTGCTCCGCGCCTCCCTGATACCGGAAAGGATCGCGACATGAAAAAGGTCACGCTCGCCTGCGCGCTCGCGCTCACCGCCTGCATCTCACCGCGAGAGGCCGAAGTCGCCGCCAAGGCGCTCGCGGAGAAGCTCGGGTATCGCGTCGAGGTAGTTGTCTGCGCCGGGATCGACGATGCCCCCGATTATGGTTGGCAATCCGTCCGCTGCGCCTTGCGCACGACGGAAATCGCCTCACCGCTGATCGTCGACTGCATCAATCCCGGCAAGCATCCCTACTGCTCTGTCGTCCCCGGCGCACAATGAGCGATTTACCGAAAATGAGCGTGATGCACGGTTGGTTGTCGCCGTGGAACAAGTACAACCAAAAGGTGGCCGCACATCAATGGTGTGTGGATTTGAACATGCCGCCCGCGTGGTTCCCCCTCGCGTTCACGCTCTACGAACTCGTGTGGTCGCTCCGCCTGCTCTGGTGGCGGCGCTATAACGGGCGGTTCTACGGCCTCGGCGTCGGCCTTCTCGGGCTCCACCTGCGAGTCGTGTGGGGGCCGTATCGCTGCCAGTTCTGCAACCGACCGACGACGCAAGGGCCGGTCGATGGCGCGACCTACTGCGCACGGGACGCGTGCCTCGACCGCCTCGCCGATCGAACGCGTGCGCGAACAAGTGCGTGAACCTCCCGACCCAAAGGTCGTCGCCCGCCTCGCGAAGGTGGTGCGCCTCGCGGCCTCGGAGGGGAACGAGCACGAGAAGCAGCGCGCGCTCGAGGCCGCGCTCGAGATCATCGAGCGCCACCAGCTCGCCGAGGCGGCGGACCCCGAGCCCCCGCCGAGGCGCCGCCCGCCCCGACCACCCCCGCCAACCAGGCGTTCCGCGAACCCGTTCGATCGCTCCGTCGCGGCGGACGACTTCCTCCGGCGCAACGCCGCCGCCGACCAGTTCGACGCCCGACGGCGCGCGCCCCCCGCGCCGAGATGGTGCCGAGCGATCGCCTTGCAGGACGCGCGCTGCGACGAGTGCGGTCGGGCGATCCGAGCGGGCAACCCAGTCTGGACGAAACGCGGCCACAAGATCATCCACGGGGACTGGCCCGACTCGTGCGAAGTCCTTGACGCCCACTACCGCGGGGCGTGAGAATCCGTCGCATGGCCGACTTCAAGAACCGAGCCGAGTACGACCTCGTCCTCCGGGACCTCCGCGGCGAGCGCGGAGACATCCTCACAATCGACGACGATCTGCGCCTCCACCACATCCGCACCGCGCGCGAACGCCTCGAGCGCATGATCGCGACCCTCCGCCGCGTCGAGGCGGAGCACTGCACCCCGGACGGGAAGCTCTCCCCCGCGCCGAAGGCGAGCGGGTCGTGATCCCGCAGGCGTCCACACGGGCCGTAACCGACGTCGCCGCGGCCACCACCGTCACGCAGACGACAACCTCGAACCCGGCAACCTGGATCAACATCCGGAACCGCTCCTCGAGCGCGAACAACATCGACCTCTCCTGGGACGGAACGAACTACGGGACGCGGCTCGCACCGGGTGAGTCCTTCTCGGTTGGGGGGCGCAGCGGCCCCCCGCTCACGATCTCGTCCGTTACGCTCGTGTGCCCGGACGCGGCCGGGACCGCGACGGCCGAAATCACGACCACCTACGGCAGTTGAAAAGGAGTCTCCGAATGAAGAGCCGGATCGCAGCGGCGCAGCGGATCGCGCTGCTCTCCTCCCTCCTCGTCGCCGGAATCACCGGAAAATCGACCGCGCAGCCGAGCGGACAGGGGAACTCCCCCGCGTCTCTCCGCCTCACCCTCGGCGGCACGACGTGCTCGGCAACCTCGACAATCACATTCGTCGGGGGGATCCTCTCCTGCAGCGGCTCGACGGCCACCTACACGCCGGCTGGCGGGGCCATTTTCGGAACCGTCACCCCGACCGCCGGGAACCTCTTCGTTGGGAGCGGAACCGACTGGGATTCGGTCGCCGTCTCCGAAGACGCGACGATGGCCTCGACGGGCGCGCTCACCGTCATCGGGCTCCAGACCCGCGACGTGTCGAACGCGGCTCCCGGAACCGGCGACCTCTTCCAGTGGAGCGGCACGCAGTGGGAGCCCGTCACGACCCTCACGGGTGCCTACACGTTCACGGGAAACCTCGTCTTCGGCAACGCCACAACGGACACGCTCGACTTCACCTCGCGCCTCAACACGAACCTCAACTTTGTCCAAGGAGCCGTAACCCGCACCATCACCGCCGACCAGACGACGACTCTCTCGGCAAACGGCGGGACGATCGAAGTCATCCCGGGCACCGGGGCCGCAGGCAGCGGTGGAACCGCCGGGGCAAACGGCGGAAATGGCCGGTTTCGCGGAGGCGTCGGCGGGGCGGGGACGGCGTCCGCCGCGGCCGGTGGTGGCGGGCTCGCCTTCTTCGATGGTGGGACCGCGGGAGCGAACAACGGCGGGGGCGGTGGGGACGGAGGAAACGCCAACGTGCGGGGTGGGGCGGGAACAGGGGCGGGAAACAACGGTGGGGTCAACGTCGGCGTCACGCAATCGGGCTTCGTCGCGATCGGGGCGTCTGGGATCAAAACTACAATCGCTGGCGAAACCGCCTTCGTGAACACGGCCATCGTGGCAACCGCCCCGACCATCTCCTCCGGGTTCGGGACGACGCCGTCCATCAGCGCGAGCAACGGAACGATCGCGTTCCGCATCAACGTCGGGACCGGGGGTACAGCCTCAAGCGGCGTCATCGGCCTCCCGACGGTGACAACCGGATGGAACTGCTACTGTAACGACACCACGACTGCCTCAGCGACGGTCTTCCTCTGCAAACAAACGGCGGGCACGACCGCGTCAGCTACCGTCGGGAATTTCGACGCGCTCGGGGCGGCGGCGGCGTGGGCCGCAAGCGACATCCTCACCGTCTCCTGCTTCGCGTACTAGCGTCCCGTCAAAGCACGGACAGATCGACAACGCGGACCGCACCCGCCGCGACGCCCCGCAAACTACGCGACCCGCCCGCCCACGTGACCGTGACGTCGGCCGCGTTGCAGTCACCGATCCCGCGCACGACCCACGGTGGCGAACTACCCCGCGGCCCGGCATGATCGCTCGGATACACGGTCCAGGTATGCCCGCACGCCGCGATCTCGACGGTGGCCGACTCGCCCCCGCGCCCGAGGAGCTTGAGCACGATCCACCGATTCGGGCCGCTGTCAAGGGCGTTCCGCAGCACCCGCGGCGGGGTGTGCGAGCCGCCCGCGAGGAGGTCCGGCCGCGGGCCGAACAGCGGCGCCATGGTGAGCCCGTAGAGCCCGGCGTCGTCGAGGGGCGGGACCGGGAG
>ERZ1292644.1756-Hain-H14-01um-R2-1756-length-10657-cov-15_pt1 | contig 10657 bp, 14 predicted proteins | sample MGYA00564402_ERZ1292644 | MGnify/ENA primary metagenome ERZ1292644 (study PRJEB36523, sample SAMEA6512644) | groundwater metagenome | collected 2019-01-09 | study: AquaDiva: Metagenomics assemblies of 32 groundwater samples | reverse complement strand
GGCTATGAAGGTATCCCATAACTCGAACTGCGCCGTAGGGTCGTGGTCCTCGGGACCCAGCTTGGTGATCAGGTCTTCATGCCTGTGCTCTCTGAGTTGCCTCGTTTGCAAGTCGAAGGTGCCGTTTTGGACGTTGAACAAGTCAAGGCCAGTGTCTAATTCGTCTGGTGTGACGGGGATCCCAGGCTCGGACCTTGCCGAGTGGATAGCTGCCTCTATGCGGGCTGTCGCCTCAGACTTAACGGCCCAGGCGTACAGCGCGTCGGCCTTGGCCTTGGCCGCATCTTGCGCGGCCTTGTCATCATTAGCTGCCGCCTCTGTTGCTTCGGCATAGGAAACCAACGCGTCGGCGTAGATGCCCTTTATGGTTTCTTTGCACCACGCCGCTACCCGAAGAGTGTCGTCCGGCGCCCACCGTTGTCCGGTCCAGGTTAGCCACTTTGCCCAGGGCCCGCAGTAGCGCAGGTCCTGGCCGTGCCGGGCGACGAGGCGGCGGGCCAGGCCGAGGTCGGTGTAATGTTCAGGCTCCTCCTGGGGTACCGGAATCCCCGCTTCCTGCGCCAGGTACTCTGCAGCCTCGTGTGGCGTTGTCAAGGCTGTACGGCAGGCCGGCCCAATTTACCGAGGTCCATGAGTCTTCTGGCCAGCTCCACCACGTCGCCGCCGGAAGCGCAGGCGCCGAAGCACTGCCACCGCTGGCTGTCCTGGTAGACGTAGAAGCTCGGGGTTCGCTCCTCGTGAAGCGGGCAGCGCCCTCTAAGTTTCCCGGATCCCGCCGGTCCTAGAACCGTAAACCGCCCCGCCAGGTCCTCCACTGACACGGCCTCTTTAACTGCCTCGAATAGGTTCCTGGATCGAGCCACCGTAGGGCGGCCCCGGCGCGTGCCTGGGAGCTGAGGCACCGGTGTCCCCTTTATGAGGTGGAGGACCGCCCACCACAGCCGGGCTTCCTCTTCCGTTGCTAAGAAGTCGTTGTACATGGGTTGGCCATCTGCCTGGGCTGCGGCCACACGGTCGCGGGCCGTCACCGCTAACTCATGTAGCTCGCCCATGATCCAATTAAACGCCGAGTCGATTTGCTCAGGGGATGCGGCTGCCAGTATTTGGGCGAGTGTCAGCTGGGGAGCCTTTGCTGTACTCATACTGCGGTTGATTGCGCTTCGTCTGAGATCGCCTTCTGTAGGACCAACATGTACCCTGCTGTCTGGGGTAAACAGTCTCCTGACCGATCCAGCTTATCTATCGAGCGTTCTTTGGCAATAAATTCTTCCAGGGACAGAGGTTTATTGTGCAGAGTAGAGTCGAGGCCAACAAAGCAACACCTCAATCCTCGTTTCCGCAGGTCATGGTAGCAAATGATGAAGTGGACAACTGGTTCCTTGTGTCCTTCTATCACCACGAGGTGTCGGACGATGGTCCGCCGCGAGGCAAATCCGCTCTCTCTGCGCATCACTACTTTGACCCACATCTCGTCTGATTCATAGCTGAGGCACGAGGGGCAGGCCATAAAGGGTGTCTCGACTATCCCTGACAGTGAGTCGATATAGACCCGGTGCGACATCATTACTTCCAAATAAGGAAGCCGCCAAAGGCACTTAGCCCTTGACGGCTTCTTACGAAATCGGTATATTAGCTTGTAATGCAAGCCAGTCCCTTGCAGCGCCTGGTTCAGGGAGCCAACCCGTTAACGGTTGGCTCTCCTTTTGTTTACCAGGGGCGCCCCGGTATTTTGCTGAGTCGCCCTCGGTTCTGTCAAGGCATACGGGAGGGTAAGCGGGCGAGGACTACCCGAGGCCGGGGCGGGTGGATCTTGGGGTTTCGGGTCTAGGGTTGCTCCCAGGTCCGCTAGAGGGGCAATGTCCCTTGGACGGCCGGGGCCTCCTCGCCGGACGGCCCATCTTGCCCTTGACTAGTCCGATCCAGTTGGCCCCCATCACCTGGGGTGGGCAATTCCTCGTCTTCGGCGTCGGAGGCCTCCCGGCCAAGGGCAACTCGCGCACGCCGTAGGTGTTCCTGGATGGTCACTGGGGAGGACTGGGCCAACCGAGCGCCGCTTTCCTGCATGGCGCGATACCAGCCGGCGTGGGCGGTCATGTAAGCCTTCTCCACGTCGTCGGTCTTACCCGCCCAGCCCATTTGGAGGAGCCGGCGCCGGTAGAAAGCCAACAGGTCCGAGTCGCTCTTGTACCGCTTGGCCAGACCCAGACAGCCAGAGCACTGGCAACTGACTGACGGGACCCTGCCAGCACGCTCCATGTGTCTTTCTTCTTTGCTGGGCATGGTGACCTCCTCTTCGGTCTCCGGTCTCTATTTCAGACCATTGTTGTCCCTGCCCCCGGGAAGGGCAGGCCGGGGAAGACCGGCGGGCGCAGGAACCCGCGGCCGGCCAGAAAAGGGTATAAGGGACTCGCCCGTGCTGCGGGCAGCGCACTCAAGGCGCCGTCGACCTGAAGCATACCGAAGCCGGTGGCCGGGTCGTGAAATGGTATCGACCCAGGTGTCTTAACAGCCGAGGCCGCCAGAGCCACCCGGAGGTCGGTGTTGTTCGCCTGGGGGTACTCCCCCCGTAGAAGAGAGAGGGCACAGGAAAGCATCGCCGCGGCGGCGCTGGTGCGGCCGCCCTCCGGGCCGAAGTCCCGCCACCCAGCGCCCCAGGGCAGCACCCCCCAAGTTGGGACCGCGACAAATGGACAAAGGGCGTTGCATTGGCCGGGACCTCTGGAGGAGTAGTCCTGGGGCCGGCCCTGCTGGTCCAGGGCGGCGGTGGTGAATCCTCCCTCGGTGCTGTTGATGGCAACGATCGATGGGGCGCCGCCGCATACCAGGTTATTGTTCCCCGCGGCGAAGGAGATGGATACCTGGTTGCCCTGGTCCAAGGCCCTGATGAGGCGGGATGCCACCACCTCGCACCATCGGGGGTCCATCTCGCAGCCGACGTATCCCCATGAGTTGTTCATCACCCAGAGCAGGTCCCGGTTCGCCTGCATCAAGGGGAGCAGGTCGTCGACGGCGGAGAGCACCGACTCGATCAGGAGCTCGCCTTCCGGCGAGGCCCGGGCCTTCACGGAGAAGATTTTGGAATTGGGACAACAGGCGCTGGCCAGCCGCGCAACCATAGATCCGTGGCCCGCGCGGTCGACCCAGGGGTCGCCGTCCGGGTCGTCGGTCCAGCCCCCGGCTTGCCGTTCAAGGGGGACCACCGACCGGTCAACTCCGGAGTCAACCACCAGGAGGACGACGCCAGCGCCGCCCCGGGATGAGCGAGCTAAGGCCCTGTCTGCGCCTGTCATGTCCATTATTGCTGGGAGGCTGCTGTACTCCGGGCCAGTCGGGCCGTCCAGGGGCTGCAGAGTGATGCTGTAGTTGGTTATTGCCGGCCCTGCCGCCTCCAAGCGCGTGGCCATGCCGCGAAGGGCCACCACCATTGGGGCTAGGGGTGCGCCGGGTGGGGCATCGAAAAGAGCGAGTTGGGTGTGCAGAAGCGCTCCCACGTTCGGGTAGGTCTTGACCAGCCGCGCGCCGAAAGGGGCCAATCTTCGCTCGATGTCGGCTAGACTGGCCCCTATCGTGTTTTCCACAAAGAGGGTGGGCACTTAAGGCGGTCTCCGGATCAGTTCCCGGTAGACCTCGTCCAGCTGCTGCTTCAACTGTTTTTGGTTCTCCTGGCTCTCTTTGGCGAGGACCTCCAGAACGGCGATGCGCCCATACTCCCTCTGGATGGCATCCACCTTGTTTTCGATCCGGTCCAGGCGCCCAGAGTAATGTGTGCTGATCCCACCCACGAGGGCAAGGATCACCACGAACATTGCGCCAATGAGCCACATGAGAACAGGGTCGCGCTTCATACGTCACGGCCGCAGCCCGGGGCTGGGTGGTAGAGGAGGTCCTGGAGGAGTTGCACCAGGCGTGTCTGGAGGTTTAGCATTACGAGAGCCGAACCAGAAAGCGATGACCGCTGCCACCGTGGTGGTGAAGGACGAGAGCAGGGCAATCCACACTTCTGGGGGCAGCGCGGGCATCTTGGCGGTCCAGAGTATGCGCACGACGGTCGCGCTCAGGATCCCTACCAGTGTTAAAGTAACTACCGGTCGGGTGAGACCTCGGATCATCTCCACGAAGTTGTTCATTAGGTCCTCATTTTTTGAGGTATGGGGGCCTGGGCCGGGCTTGAACCGGCTCCTTCCGTCGGGCCGACTAACCGGAGCCGCGGACCGTTAGCTCACTGAGGGACTTTGACCCAGTTGCCTCAGCACCCGCCGGCTGTGCCACCTAGCCCAGCACTTCTCAGGCCGCGGGTTTCGCGGCAGGCTCCGGCGCAGGCGGCGCGGTAGGGACTTTGGAACCCTCCTCCTGCATGGCCAAGAGCTTCTCCTTCAGCTCCTCTGGCGCCGATAAAAAGTAGCCCTTGTTAATCACCAGGTGTTGGCCTGATAAAAACATCCGCAGCTTGGTCTCATCCTCCATTGTTTCGATGAACTCCGCAAATTGCTGCTCAATCAACTCACGGCCCTGTTTCTCCTGTGCATAACGCTCAGCTATCTTTTCCGGGTCCACCTGACGCCCATGCTTCCGAAGCTCGATACTCCGTTGGTACCCGACCCTTAGCGATTCCAACGCCGCCTCAGAGGCCACCCAGTCGTCCAGGAGGACGGCAAAGGTGACCTCCTCCCGTGGCTTGTGCTCCTCCAGTGAAGCCTCCAGCTCCGCCAGTGCCTCCAATTGTTCTTTCTTGGTTACGCCGTCGGTGGTACTGGACAACTTCTTCTGGTCCCGATCTTTACGCCTTTGGTTTGCTCTTGTCGTCACTTCAGCCTCCCCTTTTGTCTGGCCGATCTTGGCCCTGGAGCCAAGCTAGAGTCCTTCCTGGGCTTTGACGCCCACTTGAAGCTCCGCGATGAGTGTATCCGCAGTCGCGAAGCGGGGACCCGGTGGTAATAGCGACTGTGTCTCACGTCGCTGGGCAGACGGGTCTCCCATATCGCCCATGTCGTAGCCGACCTCGATGCGGGATGCTTTGCCATCAGCGCCGACAATCACCAGGACGTGGCGCAGGGTCTGCCTGTCCCAGGTCGTCCTTTTAGGCGGCATGAATTACCTCTCACACTTACGCAATGAGTCCGTGAACCCGTACCCTGGCTAGCAGAGCATTTATCGCCGTCCTAGCCTCGGCGTCAATAGTTGCCCCACCAGTTGCGTCGGCTACTGCCGCCCCCTGGGTGCTATTGAAAATGATACCTGCCGAACTTCGCACTCTAAAAGTACCCCCCTCTGAGTACAACACCAAGCCGCCGGTGGGGTTAGTGGTAGGCACAGTGGTGGCATTGGCCAGGCCCACGACGAGGGCACCGCTTCCGAATTCGATAGTCGTCCCAATACCAACGTTGCCAATACCAGTGAACCTGATGACCTCTAGTTGAGTGCTGGCCACTCCGGTGTTGACCCGGAGTCCGAAATAGTTGTCGGAGCCAACAGCACCGAAGGTATTAAAGATGCTGTTGGCAAAGGTGACGTCGAGGGTGTTAGATGCGCGGAGCATTTCTGTGGCGGTGGTGTGAGATATATGGAGTGGGGCCAAGGGCGTGACCACATTGATGCCGACTCGGTTGTTGGTGGCATCAACCACCAGGACGTTGGTGTCCACGACCAGGGTGTTGCCGGTAGTGGCGGAGAGGGTGATGGCCCCGCTGAAGGTGGAGGCTCCGGCCATGGTCGCGCCGAAGGTGGGCGTGCCACCGAAGCTGTAGGCTCCGCTGAAGACGGGCGCCGACAGTGTCTTCCCTGCCAGGGTTTGGGCCAGCGTGGTGAAGGCGAATGTATCCGCCACCCCCGCAAAGTCGGGGATGGTAAGGGTGGCAGGCCCCACCGTCTGCGCTGCTGTGGCTACGGTCAGGGTCTGGCCGTTGGCGACGGAGAAGGGTGAGGCGCTGGTGAACGCTGCCGTCGCCGAGAACGTGATGGCCCCGCTGAAGGTTGGTGTCCCCGTGAATGTCCCGCTCATGGCGGCCCCGTTGATGGTGGTGGCAGCAAGGGTCCCCACCGTAGCCGTCCCGCTGACCGTGGCGTTGTTGTTCACCGTCAGGGCTGTGCCCGCGGCGGAAAGAGTGATGGCCCCGCTGAAGGTATGGGCGCCTGAAATCGTGGTGGCAAACAGGTGGACGTGGTCTCGGCGAGCGGCGAAGGCCGCGGTGCCCACGGCCGCCGCTGACCCGTCCACGTCTGCAGGAGCCGTGGTGTCAAAGGCCACTATGGTCGAGTCTGACCGGATCGGCGTGGTGGCGACGCCAGCGCCTGCCACGGTCCCCAGCACGATGGCCGGCGTGACGAAGGCCTCCCGGCCATGGACGTGGTCTCGGCGAGCGGCGAAGGCCGCGGTGCCCACCGCCGCGGCATCACCCACCGCGGAGGTCGTGGGGGCGGTGGTGTCAAAGGCGGCTATGGTGCTGTCGGAGCGAATAATTGTCGTGGCGACGCCAGCGGCGGCGGCGCTCCCCAGGACAATGGCCGGGGTAGCGAGGAGAGCCGCTACGCTCGTGACCAGGCCGCCGCTGTTGGCTGCGGCGTGGGCGTGGTTGGCGTTCGCCCAGTCGGTGGCGGCGACGGTCGGGGCGGTCAGCGTCTTCGATGCCAGAGTCTGGGTGGCGGCGTTGAAAGTGTAGGTATCATCAGCTCCGGGGTCCGCAACGGTCAGTGTCCTGGCGGCCGCGGGGTCGTTCCACTGGACCGTGTAGTTGGCGGTCGCCTGTCTCAGCTGGATGGCGGTCCGAATCGACAGGGTGTCCCCAGCGGCCAGATCTAGCCGGTCGGCTGCGCCCCTAGAAAGAACAACATCACTCCCGAACTGGAGCTCCCCGTCCGAAGGGACTCTAAAACTGTCCCCAGCGGCCAGGTCCAGACGATTAGCGGCCCCTCGGGTTATCTCTACATCCAGGCCACTGGCTCCGCCTGGGCCGAAAAGCAGGCTGGTGGCGGTCCAGCGGGAATAGGGATTCGACTGGCCGAATACGAAAAAGCTGAAAATATTCAAAGCAGAAGCGGCCTGCAGCTCGATGGGGACGATCAAAGGCTCCCCCTGCCGCTGGTCCCTCGGGAACGTTTGAATCATGACCACGGGTTATTCACCAGTTTTAGGGCGCGACCGCCGGGTAGCCATAGCCGTATAGGTAAATCTGGAAAGGGCTTGGGCCGGAGTTGCCCTCCGTGTTGCGTATCGTCATGTAGGCCTTGCTCAGCCGGTCCAGCCCGGTAAATTCGATCTGGCGGGTGGTGAAGGCGCCAACCCACGTATCGACTACGTGCGAAGTCCCGTTGAACTCGGCCAACAAGTCCTGCGGATCGACGCGGGTGCCACGGCGGTAAAGCCTGAGCCTGACGGCATCGGTGGCCACCAGTTGAGGGGCGGATATTGCGACCTCAGTGACGGTGATGTGGGCGAAGTCGACTGGCTGGCCCCAGAGGTCGGTTACCTGCGCCTCCAGGTTTTGGCTGACGCCCACGGGTACCGAGGCGGTGAAGATTTGGGCCATCACCATGCCATCGCTGGGGGCATCGTCCCCGCTGGGGGTAACGCTCTTCTGCAGCAACAAGTCCACACGGGTCAATAGTTGCTCGACCTGAAACATAACTGGCTGTGCTGGTGGGTGTCGCTGGAGTTCCAGTATTTGCCCCAGTTGCTGCTCAACCCTCGCCAGCCCCTCCAAGGTCTCCAGTGGGATTGCCGCTACCTGCACCAGCTTTTGCGCTGCCTGTTGTGGCGTGGGTGGCTGCGGTGGCTTCGCTGGCTGAGGACGCGCGATTACTCGCTCAAGCTCACTTAAGCTTTGTCGGAGAGAAGCCAGTCCCCTCATGCCATTGGACGTCACGGTCGGTGCTCCCTGTCAAGACCTACAGGTCACGGCACAGTTGTACGAAGGTCTCCAGCATCCGCAAGTAGCGAAGGTAGTCCCCCAGAGGCAAGGTGAAGGCTGGCCTGGGAGTGATGGCCACCATGCCGGTGTCCTTTCGATACTGAAAAGTGAAGGTGTCGGCGGCCCCCTGTATCGTCCACTCGATATTCGCCCGGTCCGAGGAGTAGTTCTTTACCCACTTGCACTCCATGGTGCGGCTTTTCAGCATGGGAGCCTGGAACAGCCTGATGATCTCGCTCAACCAAGAAAGCAGACTCGCGATCCCACTCTCCATGTCCGCCAGGGGCATCGTCGTGGCAACCCTTGCCCCCAGGCTGACCAGCTTGGTGGCATCGCTATAGGAGAAAATCGTCAGGCTTATGCTATCTGTCAGGACCTCGACCGTAGCTGTCCTGGCGACCGTGTTAAAGGCAACGGCGGTTCCTATAGCCATTAGGGGAAGCGACGCCCATAGATACGCACCTCAATAGGGCTTGGGCCGGAGTTGGCCGCCGTATTTCTGATCGCGAGATAGACCTTGTTGAGACCAGTAAGGTCGGTGTACTCAATGCGCTGGTTAGCGTTAAGGCTCGCCCAAGTACCGGTGATTCCGGAAGTCTGGTCGAACTGGGCCACCAGGTCTTGGGGGACACGCCGCGTACCCTGTCGGAACAGCCTTACCCGCACGTTGTCTGCGGCGACGAGCAGCGGGGCGGCAATGTCTACCTCAGTAATGGTCAAGTGGGTAAACTTGACAGGCACATTCGATAAAGAGGTGAGGTCTACTTCGACGTCCCTCTCGGTGCCTACAGGGATCGATGCAGTAAGAATCACCGCCATGACCAGGTCTTCGCGGGTCACGATCCCCCGGGCCAGGAGCTGCTCAATGCGCCCTGGCGTGTCTGCTGGCGGGGGGGCGCCATCGCTGCTGGCGGCTGCGCCCTCCACTTGGGGTAGCCGCGGCAATGGAGGAGGGAATGGAGGCAACTGCAGGGGTGTTACCATTCTTTTCCCTCGGTCAGTTCGTGGTAGAGCGATAGGTATCCGGCCGCCATCTTCTCTCTGGGGAACTCCTCGGCCCGCTTCCTACAAGCCGCTGGCTCGCATTCTAACGCAATCTTCAGCCCCTCTTCAAGGCAGGTGAAGTCCCGTACCACGGCGCCGGTGACCCCGTGGACCACCAGCTCCCGTGGTGCCCCCTGGTCGGTGACCAATATGGGCGTGCCGCAGGCCATCGCTTCGACTAAGGCCATCCCAAAAATCTCGATGTACGGGGCCTTCAGCGGCGACACCAGGCACCTGGCGTTCTGCAGGAGCTCGACCTTCTCCTCGTTATTCCCCGCCTGCCCATAGTACCAGACCAGCCCGTTCGACGCGGAGCAGGCCTCCATGACCATGCGGGGATAAGCAATCGGGTCAGCCACCGAATCATCCGGGCCCACCAGCATCCCCTTCATGCCCGTCGCTTTGCAAAGCCTGACAAACTCCAGGGCGCCCTTCTCTTCCGAGACCCTGGCCAGGTACAGCAGGTAGTCTCCCTTGTCCTTCTTGAAGGGGTACTTTTCGAGCGGGATCCCGTGATGCACGACCCGGCACTCGAAGTCGAGCTGGTTCTTCAGGAACTTCGCGTGGGCGTGAGACGCGGCGACGAAGCAGGGCTTCTCCACCGGCTTGCTTGTGAAGTGCATCGGGCCGTGGAGGGTTTGGAGCACGTGGGCCTGGGGATGCTCACGTTTGTACAGATAGGGGTAGCCCCCCCAGCCGTGGCTATGCAGGATATCGAAATCCGCCAGGGAGGGCTTGATTGCCTCATATGCTTGGGCCTCCGGGTTGCCCAGGCTGGGAGCGACCGGGGTTATGACTTTGAAGTGCTCAGTGGGTTTGGACCCATCAGGGCAGAGCGCGTAGACGTCATTCCCGAGTTGGCCCAGGCAGTCCGCAAGGTCGAAAACTATTTGTTCTAATCCGCCGTCAATAGCCCAGCGGCGGTACAGGGAAGATCATCGTCGAAGATAGTAGTACTTTGAGCTTGGGCATTGTTATCACCTCCCTTCCAGCAGCGCCAGGTAGTCCTTTGCTGCCCGGGTGTAGTGCCAGCGGGTCTCTGAGTCATCCCGGATCGCCTTCCGGTTGAGGGCCCCGACCTCGGCCACCGCCTGGACCATTTCGTCGACGTTGCGGCACAGGAAGCCGGTCTGACCCTGGTTGATGATCTCGGGAAGAGCGCCCAGATTGCTCCCGATGGCTGGGGTCCCGCAAGCCAGACCTTCGACGAGGGTAAGGCCGAAAGGCTCGTGGGCTTGGACCAGGAAGAGCAGCGCCTTGGCCCGCCGGTACAGCTCCCGCTTGGCCACGTGGTGCTGCGAGGTCATCGGCAACTGCACCACCTCCACCTGGGCCCCGTCCTTCACCGCCTGCTCGATCAGGGGCTTGTGGTCCTCGAACTCCTTGCGGTGCGCCGGGTTCTGCAGGGCTGGAGCAATCTTGAGGCGGGCCTTCGCTTTCGCGGCCACCTCCAGGGCCATGGCCAGGCCTTTGTAAGGAGTGGCGCGTCCCAGGAAGAGCAGGTAGTCTTCAGGAAGGGCCTCGCCGGGCGTGTAGAAGTTGCAGTCCACAGCCCACGGGACAATGCCTAAAAAGTCCTCTTCCGGCACCGGCCGGACCGTCTCCCCATACTGCTTGGCGTAGGCCGTCCCGTAGAACTGGCTCCGCCCGTAGAGCATGAGCTCCTTCCACTTCTTGGAGCCGACAACCACATTGTACATGCCGCAGCG
>ERZ1292644.1755-Hain-H14-01um-R2-1755-length-10665-cov-22_pt1 | contig 10665 bp, 11 predicted proteins | sample MGYA00564402_ERZ1292644 | MGnify/ENA primary metagenome ERZ1292644 (study PRJEB36523, sample SAMEA6512644) | groundwater metagenome | collected 2019-01-09 | study: AquaDiva: Metagenomics assemblies of 32 groundwater samples | reverse complement strand
TGGATCAAGCCGACCGTACCGTGACCGCCAACGTCGTGGGCCCTGGGACAGACCAGACCTTTGATGTGAATGGGATGGTGCTCCCCGGATTCGGGCAGGTCATTGTAGGGGAGACTGGTGCTGGGACGAACCTCCAGTCGCTCATGGTCGACCCGTCCGGGACGGCTGCGGCGAATGTGTGTGTCTGGAATCCGTCACGCAACACGATCACGTTTGCGGCGGGTGATGCGTATGCAACCGCAGAAATTCCGTTGCTGTATCTGTCGGACGAACTCCATGGCAGTATTCTTCAGGAAGTCCCGGAAGGGGAAGACCTCTCATGGTTGACGAGTGTGCGTCTCCATGCGCGAGGCTATTAACGTGCTGCGGAAAGCAGCCAGGAAGCCAGAAAGGTTGAGGCCGTGAAGATTGTACATTTTATGAAGAAAGAGAATAGCGGTCTTGCTCGATGCACTTTAGAATTGGCGAAGTATGAGGAGCGGCTCGGGCATCAGGCCGTCATTAAAGAACCAGGCAACAATATGCCGATTTATGGTATAGAAGGAGACGGTGGCGATATTGAAATCATCCACAGTCAACTGCCACCAGAACATTACTTCAATAACACCCCCCGTATAATGGTCCAACATGGAGAGCCGTTGTCGAGTGTCGCTAACGGCGTGTCCATGAAGGCCATCTGTGATTTGTCTTCCAAGGTCGATGCATTCCTCTGTTTCAGGCGGGAGGAGTGGCCAATATGGAGCATGATCAAGAGAACCCATCTCGTCCGTAAAGGTATTGACTTAGAAATGTATCATCCATTAGAGGGTATCACAGAGAAACTGCCTGGAGAGCCAGCAATCCTTTACTACGAAAACATACGAGGGATTCGGAATCCATTATACCTGATTGCCGCAATGCCAGAGGTCTTTAAGCGTTTCCCAAAAGCACGCCTCTATATCTACAACGTAACTGAGCAAAAGACGAAGGAGACATTTAATACCTTTATGCGCACTTGCAAGGTATGGGCGGCTGGGGTGGTGGGACTCGAAGGGCCAGTGAACGATGTGAATTTGCTCCTGAATAGAGTGGATCTTGTTGTGTCGTGTCTCTTCCCTCTCTACGCACGAAGCATCGAAGCCTTTGGCGCTGGGAAGCCGCTGCTTTGCCCTGGCTATCATGAGCAAGGGTATCCATATCCGTGTACCCTTGACCCAGCATCGCTTGCCGAGGGACTGATCGCAGCGTGGGAAAAAATTGAGCTGTTTGATGCTCGGCAATGGGCGGTCGAACGGCACAATGTTGAGGACACGGTCAAAGAGTGTCTGGCCATCTATGAACGGTATGTGGGTTAGATATGGGGCCACCGCTCGCGTATCGCTGGTAATGGCATAGCCGAGGAAGTCGGGGATATGCCGCATCTCAACGCCATGAGGAACTTGAGGGTATGACGGAAGATCGGGTAAAGTATAGCCAGACATGGGACGCCTCCATTGAAGGTGTCAGTGTTCAGGGCATGGGCAATGGGCATCAACCATTGCCTGTCCCCGCTACTGTACCACACTCCCCTGCCCAATACCAGTCACTTGATGACCTCAAGGAGGACCTGCACGAGCTGGGACGCCTGCGTGTGGATGAGGCGTACCGGGTGAAGCAGCTTCATAAGATCCCAGCCGCCATGGAGGTGGATCGCACGACAGTGTGTGTCGAGGCAGCCCGTGACAAGCGGGTGCTGCATCTTGGTTGCGGCTGGCCACCAGGCCCACTGCATCAGGCCATAGCAGGTGTGGCGGCGCATTTGATTGGTGTGGATATCGCTGCCCCAGGCGGCGGTCGTGAGCATATCTGGCAGGCCGACTTAGACACCCACCCCGATGGGCTCCCGCTGCGGGACTACGACCTGATTGTGGCGGGGGAAATTTTGGAGCATCTGGGGAACCCTGGGAACCTGCTGTTGGCACTCCGCAGACTCTTCCCTGCCGTGATGCTCATTATTACGGTGCCGAATGCGTTTAGTGCCGCAGGGTTGGAGTGGGTCAAACGCGGCTACGAAAATTGTAATCGTGAACACACCTGTTGGTACAGTTGGAAAACGTTGACAGAATTGGTCACGCGCTGTGGCTATGTCGTGTGTAACTGGGGATGGTATGGTGGCCCTCCGTATGTTGCAGAGGGGATCGTCTTTATCGTCAAGCCTGAAGGGGCATAAGTATGTCGGCCATCAAGCGTGGTCAGGATAATCAGATACTCTTCACGATTTATGCGCCCTCCACCCAGAAGCAATTCAGTGGCGTGACGGCCTCCCAGATTTCCTCCGCGCGCACGTTGTATGGCGTGGTGCATGGGGGCAATACCGCTGCGGTTTCCAAAAGTATCTCGCGGGCGCCTAGCCTGGTACGGAGTGGCATCTTTCGGCTCTCGATCAAATCTGCAGAAGTGTCCAATTTCGATGAGGTGATCGTACATATCGAGGGAAACAACTCTGCGACGATTGCCCCCTACAATGCCCTGTTCTCCGTCCAGACGGTCGATGATTCAGACATCTACTCCGCCCTCACAGTGATTCAATCTGCGGCCTCCGATGCGGCCTCTGCCGCAGCTCAGGCGAACTCGCGTATTCTGCTCACCCAGTCTATCGCCTCCGATACCTATAGCGCCGTCATCCTCACCCAGTCGATGGCCTCGGATGCCGCGTCCGCTGCCGCACAAGCCAACTCTCGGGCTCTCGTCATCCAGTCCATGGTGAGTGACGTGGACAGCGCGCTCACGTCCAGATTCTCCGACCTGCACAGCCTTGTGAGCACAACCGGCGTGATCCTTACCGCCTCGGCCCTCAGCGATGTGGGCTCGGCCGTCTGGGCGCAACGGTGGAATGTGCATAGCGGTGTCAGCACGTTTGGCTCTGCCTTCGAGCGCATCATGTCAGCCGCATCAGACGCAGCCTCCGCAGCCGCCCAGGCGAACTCGCGGGTCCTCGTCACACAAAGCATGGCCTCCGATGCGTACAGCGCCATTATCGTCACGCAGTCGCTCGTCTCTGATGTGGATAGCGCCCTGACATCACGGTTCTCGGACCTCCTGAGCCTCTTGAATACCACTGGCGTGGTGCTGACCGCTTCAGCGATGAGTGATACGGCCAGCCAAGTGTGGGCGCATGTGATCGGCGCCCGGGTGGATTCGCGGGTATTGTTGACGCAGAGTATGGCCTCAGATGCGGCTTCAGCGGCGGCCCAGGCCAACTCGCGAGCGCTAGTGGTGCAGTCGATGGTGTCCGACGTGCAGTCGGCCCTGACAGTCGTCCAATCGATGGCGTCGGACGCACATAGCGCGGCTGCCCAGGGGAACTCCAGAGCCCTCGTGATCCAGTCGATCGTGTCCGACGTGCAGTCGGCCGTAACGGTGGTGCAGAGTCTCGCGTCTGATGCTGCCAGTGCGGCAACGCTCGCAGCCTCCCGGGCGTTGGTGGCGACGAGCGCGGCGTCTGATGCCCAGAGCGCCGCCACGGTGGCGAACTCTCGTGCACTCGTCATCCAGAGCATGCTTTCGGACGTGCAGTCGGCGGTGGCGCTGACGCAGAGCATGGCCTCCGACGCTGCCTCGGCGGCACAGCAGGCGAACTCCCGCGTGCTGCTGAACCAGAGCCGCGTGAGCGACATCTACTCACTACTGTCCGATTATGTGAGTGACTTCGGCTCACGTATCCCTGCGGCATTCACGACACTGACTGGCGTGCCAGGCGATACGCCGAGTCTCAATGCGGCAATTATGTTCTTGTTCCATGCCCAGAAATTCCAGACGACACGGAATGCCAGCCAAGTGACCATTGGGGATAGTGCTGGGGCCGCGATGGCCACGGCGACGGTAAGTTTCAATGCCGGCACGTCGGTTTTCACCCGGGGCACTTTCGCGTAACCCTGGGCACCTTGTCGAGGAGGTTGGATGCCGACGACAATCGCAATGACGCTTACTGCGCTACGTGATGCTATCCTGGATTGGCCAGCGGGGCGCAGTATCTTTGTTCCCCTTGGTGATGAGTATGCTGCGTTTATCACTGAGCAGTGCGAGACCTATACAGAACGACAGCAACGCAGGCTCAGCAAGATACTTTCCCTTATCACCGATGCACAAAAGGTGTGCGAAGATCCCAACATGACCACGATGGACAGTCAGACACGGTGGTACTTAAGCGAGTCCACCATTGGTTTAGCGAAGGTACTCCTGCGAGACACGATAGAAAAGAGTTAAGCCCATGCCATTGGTAGGCCAAGACGCCATTGAGTCCGTGTCCCAAGCCATGTTCCTCACGATCCCCCCCATGGGGATTAACGAGGGCGACTTCTACCAGGGAGCGGGCCTGTACCGTGAAGAAGCCACCTATGACCGCAGCGGCAATCCCTATGTGGTAACTGGGCCTATGGCTGGGGTCCTCGTCGCTGGTCGGATGGAAGTATGGAACCTGCGCTGGGTCGCCCCTCGTGTCACCGGGGATGAAGTGCGTATCATCAATAGCGCGGGCGATACGGTGTGGCATTCGGTTGCGCGGAGCGGACTCCCCGAAGGCGATAACAGCATCCAGGGCGAAATCTGGACGGGAGCCCGGGTGTCCGTCATGGAGTCCGGGACGTTGTATATCACCTTTCGACAATTTGGGCGGACCTCATGAGCGTACTGTCACTGACCTCCTATCTGCTCTGGTCTGGCACCACCATTGGTGGGGGTGCGACACTGACGAGTGCGGCCATTGATTTGCTGCATGTTGACCTGGTGGAAGCACTCCGTCTCAGGGTGTCCAGTGTTGCGGGGACCGCGAATGTCCGCGTGGAGTACCAAACAAGCCATAATGGGACAGATTGGGACGAGGAAGATGACAACGTTGATATCGTCGCCTCAACGTTGCTGGCCAAGGCTGGGAACGCTGAGCAGTGGAATAGCTTCCCCATGCCAGCGCCACTTGCCCGTTATATCAGGATTCTCGTTGATGAAATCTCCGCAGCGGTGCTCACGGATACACTCGTTGAAGCGAAACTCCTCTGCCGTGAAGGGCTCAGTTAGAAGGGACATGCTCTATGTTGCGGAAGATAGGACCGCTGGGACGTAAATACCTCATTGTTTTCATGTACTGCTTTGCCCTTGTACCATGGATACTTGTTATGGTCAAGCCTTCCCCTTCAGGTGCACAGCAGCCTCAACTCACCCTCCAAGAGCAGCTCGACATTACCACGGCTTACGCGCAGGACTTAGAGCGTGCCCAGAAACGCTGCCAGTTAGAGAAGGCGGATATCTGGGTACAAGCCCGCACCTTCGAGAAGCAGCTTGCCCTCGTGCGTGCGGAGTTACAGCCGTTCCTCGACTATAAAGTGAGTATCAGAGACAAGGAGTCCGCCCATGCGACGGAGAAGTAATCTTCTGCTTGTGCTCTGTCTCCTGTTGTTTATTCCGTCCTGGACGCACGCACAAATAAGCACCCTCGCCAATCGGAATTTGGAAGGGTTGACCATCGCTGCCGGTGCGCTTGCTGTCGATGTCACGCGATGGGGCGGCGCGGTCGTCACGGGTGGCGCTGGGGTTGTCGCTGCTGGCACCCCACGTGTGACACTCGCGTCAAATGATCCTGCGGTGACTGCCCTCGAAATCATGGACGACTGGGATGAAGTTGATCGCGCAAAAGTCAATACCATTGCCGGTCAGGTGGGCGTCCAGGGCGGCTCTGGCATTGCCACGGCGCTCACGCAGCGTATGGTCCTCGCTACTGATGTAGCGCTCCCAACAGGGGCAAACATCATTGGTCGTGTTGGCATCGACCAAACGACGCCTGGAACCACAAATGCTGTCGCAGTGATTACAGGCCAAAACGGCATTGCCGGTGGTACAGGTGTGGATGGAGCCACCGTCCCACGGGTGAGCTTAGCAACGAATGTGGCGCTGCCTGCTGGCACGAACGTCCTGGGCGCCCTGAGCGCGAATCAGTCAGTGAATGTCAGCCAGATCAATGGCGTGACACCGCTCATGGGGAACGGCAACACCGGCACAGGCTCGCATCGTGTTACGAACGCAGACAATGACCCCTGCCAGACTAGTGGTCGTAGTAAGTCTGCTGTTTCTGTGGCTCTAGCGGCGACAGGCGCCGCAGAAATTGTTGCGCTGTCTGCCGGTCAAGTTATCTATGTTTGTGGATTTACGCTAACTATTTCGGGGACAACAACCCCAGGTTTCCGATTTGAATATGGGACAGGCACGAATTGTGCTACGGGGAATACTCCAGCGACTGGTGTCTTTGGAGGAGGGACACAAGCAGCAGCAGGACTCTTAGTTAGTAGTGGTGGATCCATGATGCAAACCTCAACTGCCGGGTCGAATGCTTTATGTATCAATCCAAGTGGGACAGCTCCAAGTATTCAGGGGAATGTGACCTATGTGCGTCAGTAAACGTCCGTCGTATGGCCTTGCCATCGCGCTGCTCCTCGCCTGTGTGCTGCTTGCCCCCTTAGTGACACAGGCCAACCACAGCACACTCCGCATTGATCCTTTTAACCCCAACCCTATCAATACGTCTGGGCAACCATCGGGATCAATAAATACACGACTACGAGAAAGCCTCGACCACGAAGCGGCGCAGCTACACGGAGAGCGTTCCGGGCCTTTCATCGTTTCTGGCGGTCTGCACGGGACGGCGGCTGGCTTGACATCTGCAGCTTTTGCAACTATTGCGCAGGTTCCGGAGCATGTGAATCAGACCGCAACAGCTATCACCTATGCGGCGATTGCTAACGATGTCTGCTGGACTATCATTTCCAGTGACAATAACGGCATCACGGGTTGGACTCGCGTAGGTACTACTGCATATTATTATCAATGCGAGGGAGATACGACACCTACACAACCTACACTACCTGCTAATAGTACGTGGTTATCCGTTAGTACAATTACAGGGAGCGCAATTTTTGCCGTGACTGATTTACGGCGCTTACATCCATCAATGATGGGGTTGCGTGACGCATGTGCATACGCATCACTTGATGCTGCTGTGACAGCAGCATCGACGACAAGGACCACGATGATTGTGGATTGCCCATTATGGGTAGATGCAGCGACCGTCACCGTTCCTGCAACGATGGGGATAGAGGTCACAGGACGTGGACAACTGATAGCAACTAGTCCAAAAACGATTCAATTTAATGGGCCGTTCCAGGCGCCAGACCAGGTAGTTTTTGATGCAAATGTTTCTCCCCAGTTTGCCATCCTTGAACAGGTCCATGTCCGGTGGTTTGGGACAACCAGCGCTGCCGTGCAGCGTGCAATAACAGCGGCAACGACCACAGGTGCGACTAACGGAAATGCCACTGTGTACTACGGTGCAGGTTTATACCTTTTAGATACTACCATTACGGTCAGTACTGCAAATCGTGGTATTTCTTTTGTTTGTGCTCATACTCCGTCTGCGCAAAACGGGAGTGTGCGTCCCATTACTGTCTTGCGCTGGACTGGTGGCGCGGGAAACATGTTTACTATCTCAAATACCTTTAACGGGTTCTATGGCTGTGGCGTCGAAAACTTTGGCACAGCTGCAACGTTTGTACGGTATACAGCGCAGGGTGGCCGTGATCGGTATGACCGTATAAGCATTATCAACGGGAGTGGTACAACGGCGTTTAGTGATGCAGCTATTCGTTATGACAGCGGTACGGACTATTCACGTTACACAAACATTGAAGCTGGTGGATCGTTTACAATCTTTATCAAATACTTTGGAACAGGGACTACCCTTTCTATTGAAGATAGCGTATTTGATGCCGCATCTGATTATATAGTGGTGAGTATGCAAGATGGGGCAAATGCAGATGTGATTACCCTGCGAAATAATACTTTTAATAGCCAGGTAAATGCTGAGGCGTTGGCTTTTGATAGTTCATCTATAAGCACTGGCGTTGTGAATGTCGTCAGTTTTACTGAGAATGAAGTTGATGTAACTTCAAGTGTACCAACGGACCGTGTATTAAAGCTGTACAATGTCCGCAATGCTTACATAGAGGCTAATGAAATCGACTGCGGCGGTTCTTTGGCCTACTTTGCTGACGTAGCGAATACGACATTGTTCTCGAAAGCTAATCGGTTAAATTCATGTGGCCCGATGTATCAGTTTACATCCAATACTTCGCAGTCGTTTTTCGGTGGAGATAGATTTTCAAGTAATACGTCTGGATTGACCGATTCGCTCTTCACAGGGGTGATCAATGTCACCTATAGTGCTGATATACGTATCTTAGGCCAGGTCGGCAATCCAGGAGGACACAGTGTCTATCTTATAGATGTTACAAACGCGATTGCGTTTACTATCTCCTTTGCTCGTCCACTTGATGGAATATGGGGTTATTTAACGCGCGGACAGATTATTACTTTGCTTATTCGTAATACAAGTGGTGGGGCTATGGGAGCTATTACACTTGCAGCCTCGCATTTTTCAACATCGGGTGCACTACTCGCACCAGCGAATGGAAATAGCCGGTCGTTTACATGTGTAATGACTGGCACACCGAACGCTGGACGCTGTGTTGAAATCGCACGTAGTGCAGCAGACGTTATTAATTAAGGTAATCAAGTATGCCCTCCATAATTACAGGAACACGGCCTGCATGTGATGCTGCGCACCGAGGTACTGTTTTTTATGTGGCTGGCGGTGCTGGAGTGGCGGATACACATGAAACCTGCCGCAAAGACGCAGCTGATGCTTATGCTTGGGTGTCTCTCTTTTAGGGGTAGATCGTCCATGGCACTCCCTGTTGATGCGCTTTTTGTCCTCGTGATGCAGGACTTAGACGACGAGGCTGCCATCCGTACCGCGCCGCATACGGTTTTCTTGCGCCACGCCACGCGGGCGCAGCAGTGGGTCGCTCTCCGATACCGTCTGCTGCGTGAAACACTCCCCTTTCCCCTGTTTGTCAACACGCCGCTCTATCATCTCCAGACACGCTACCCGCGGCTGGTCGTCGTCACCCATATGACCCGCAGTGATGGGACTCCACTGTGGCCCGTGCCATTTACCTCGTTGCGATACCGTGACACGGCCTGGTTCTCGACCCTAGGCCCCCCCCTGTACATCTACCGTGTGGGGTGGTCCTATCTCGGCGTGTATCCAGTCCCGAGTGCGGATGATACGGCCGTGCTGAGTGGCCTGATGCTTCCCACCGATCTCACCGCGATGGACTCACGGCTGCAGATTGCCGATGCGTGGGTGCCGCATGTGGTGGCTGTCACAGCAGGGCTCATGATGCTTGGTCGAGAGCGGCGCTATGCCGAAGGGGTGGCACGGATCATGAAAGGGTTAGGGCTCCAGACCGCAGGGCCATCCCGAGAGACGCAAGAGGTGGCAGGTGTCGCAGGGTAGTGCCCTCGCCGAAGCACAGGATTTGCTGCTTGAGTTGGGGGATGCCGAGTATCTCGCATTGGCCTTTGCCGATGTCACACGGGCGCTGGCGCGGCGTTGTCCGGTTTTCAGCGAGGTCCAGCAGATTTCGACCTACTGGGCCGTGGGCCAGTGGACAGAGGCAACACAGACCTTCACGGATGATACGACGGATGCCCAGGATGCGGGGACAGGCGATGTCCCTTTGGCCACCACGACGGACAATGATGGCCATCTGCTCGGGGCCTATGGCCTGTTTGAACGGGTGGTGTATGTCATCAGCACGGCAGGGAGTGGTGGCACATATGAGTACACGTATTGGGATGGCGCGGAATGGCGGACCCTCACGACGTTGACGACGCCGAATTTCGCGGCAACAGGGACCCAGACCCTGTCGTTTGTCCCGCCAGACGATTGGCGCCAAGGCGTACCGACTGGCGTCACGTTTCCCGCCGACTTCGACGGAAATCTCTTTTGGGTCCGCGTCCGTGTCACCGTGGGGACGCCACCCATTACCGGGCAAGACAATCTGGAGTCGGTGTCCCAGACGATGTTTCTGACCGTCCCGCCGAAAGGCAATAATCAGACAGATATGCAGCAGGGCGCTGGACTGGTCCGCTTGCCCCTGACCCTGGGCGCGTTTACGCTCCAGGCAACGACCGTGACCATCTTTGCGGCACTCTACCCTCTTCCTGATACGCTCCTCAGTATCCTGACGGTGCTCTACTACCCGAACGAGTTAGAGCCTGCACCTGTCTCTGAGGGTCTTGACCTGCTCGTTCCCACATGGCGCACGGCAACCGCGACGGTCCCCACACGGTATACGCAGGACTTGGGGCCTGTGCAGCGTCTGCGCCTGACACCCATGCCGACGAATCTTGGGGTGCGAGAGACCCTGCCGGCCTGGCTCGGGATTCCTGGATTTACGGGAGGAGCCGCCAACAATCTGGTGCTGATGAGCCTGGGAGTGCCGCTCGAAGCAGATTTCCCTCCGTGGTATGAGGGGCTTGTGGCGTATGCCACTGCCGCCCAGGAAGCCAGGCGTCTCGGGGAAACGCAGGACCTGTCCTTGGCGCAAGCGCTTGACGGGCTTGTTGATGGCCTCATTGAGATGCTGAAAGCTCTGTGGGACAAGGACGGGCTGGAATTGACGGCACCTTATGTGTCGCCGCTGCGGAGGTAGGAATGCCGCTGGATTTTGCGACGCTTCGACGGCGGATCCGTCAACGCGCCGCCAACAAGCTCGATGACGTGCGCGCTGAGATACTTCTGCGTGAGAAAATAGA
>ERZ1292644.1753-Hain-H14-01um-R2-1753-length-10677-cov-12_pt1 | contig 10677 bp, 20 predicted proteins | sample MGYA00564402_ERZ1292644 | MGnify/ENA primary metagenome ERZ1292644 (study PRJEB36523, sample SAMEA6512644) | groundwater metagenome | collected 2019-01-09 | study: AquaDiva: Metagenomics assemblies of 32 groundwater samples | reverse complement strand
GTTATAAATCTCCTGCCCAGTATGCCCGTGAGTCTCAAAAAACTTCTGGAGATGTATTGGCTCTCGCCACGTATGATAAAAAAAGGCTTTCCGAAATTGCGATGCGGCCTTCTGGGCCAGCATGTTTTTCGTTACTACTCTCATCCACCGCCCCAATCCACTAGATCGTCCCAGTCATCCCCAGGCCACCGCTGGCGCATCCCGGACCAATATACCACCCCGACGATTTCATTTTCAGCTGGTGCCCGCCTACAGGCCGCACACAAACGCACCTGCGGCCCTTCCCACACGATCTGCCGGCTACACCGCAAACAGGACGTCATGCGCACGCCACAGACACAGGCACTCGCCGTCATCCCCTCACAGCCGCTGAGGACCGCACTTCCAGAGGTTCCAGACGCAAGATAGGCATAGGCGAGCGCAACGGCGGCTGTAATTCCGCCGCAGACATATTGGAGCGTCTGCGCATGCGGCAGGCCGTTGGCCTGGCGACAGTCGCGGCGCGTCGGGGGTCGGTCATGCGCGGCGATCCATTGGGCAACAAGGTGAACGGCGGACGCGGGCGAAATGGTGGTGCGGTTCATGATGGCCTTAGGGCTCCTCTTGTGAGAGATACCACCCAAAGTTGATCCCAGCGGGTTCATATGCAATAGAATCGCCGATAGCAAGTCGTTTCGCTTGGCTCACCGTGGCAATCACATAATATGCCGATGTCAGATGTAGCAATGCTCTGTCTTGTTGGCACTCGATCCCCTTGATGACGCCGTGCCTCTTCATGCATGTTTCCTGACAGACATCACCGCCTGCGCTACCCGCTCCGCTCCCTTGCCATCCAACAGCCCAGCACTCGCATAGTGCATGCGCTTGCGCTCCTTCGTATCCTGCCACAGCGTCACGAGCCGGTCACAGAGCGTCTCTCGCATAAGCCCGACAAGCGTCCCAAGGGACTGGACTGCCCCATCCGTGGCGATTTCGAGGCGTGCGGCATCCTCGGCTTCCGCCTCGGTGCGAGCAATCATCAGCGTGGGCGTCCCGAGGGCCAGCGCTTCGTAGACGGTCGTGCCCCAGAGCGTCACGAACAGTTCTGCACGAAGAACATAACTCGGATGAAAGCCCGTAATCCATTCCGCACGTACTGGGGAAGAGAGACTCCAGGCTTCTGCACTCTGCCCCATGGCAAAAATACGCTGCACAAGTGGCAAGCGTTGGCGGAGCCCTCGAACCATAGTATAGAACATAGGCATGACCTGACCAGGATCGCTTCCTCCTGTAGCAAAGACGATGCCGCCACAATGTTCATGCCATCGCGGACGCTCAGCCACAACGCCCTCTCGCAGCATGACATATTCCGCTCCTACGAGGAGTCGCTCGCCAAAGGCCGCATCAAGCCGGTCGATGGTCTCCGCACTGTGGTGCATGCCAGGGAGAATGAGCAGGTCACACGAGTCGGACGCTGCCCAAGGCGCATCAATGCGGACAATAGCGATCTCCTGGGGGATTTTCATGCGCCAGAGGGTCTCAACCCATGAATGCCCGACTGGCTCATCAAAGACAACCACATCTCCCGGGCTGGCCAGCGGCGCTACGGCTTCATAAGCCTGCCATTCGTCGCTGCAGACAACGACACGCCACTGTTGCTCGTTCTCATCAATGACTGAGCGCAAGCGGTCCGTGGTTGTGAGAAAGACGAGCGGCACATCAGGGTCCTGGGCGCGAATCGCCTGAGCGAGCGTTCTGCAGCGCACGGCATGGCCTAAGCCGTACTGGGCTCCGCAGTCAACACGAAAGAAAATAGTCATCGCGCTCTTCCCTTCTCGTGCTTACCCGCCCTGCTCCGTATGTGTTTTCATAAACTCTTGGTCTGCGCTCTGCACTAAATCATAAATCAGCGTGCGGAGTGTCTGGACAGCAGTGTAGCCCGTTGCGTCATCACCTATAGCAAGTGACCGAATCTGATGCAGCTGTTCGGCTAACGCTTTCCACTCACGTAATGGCATAGTGAGAGTCATCGTGGCCTGAACCCAATCCGTATTTTCAAGGCAGAATGTCCCCTTAACCGTTGGCATGCTGATGCTCCTCAGGCGTCTCAGGTGATCTATACCGTTGCTGAAACACATCGGTGATCGTCGGACACTCTAGCACATCACCTATCGGCCGCTGCTCATGCACCACCTGCGCCAGCACGGCACACGCTGCCTCAAATGCGCCGCAGAGTTCCTCGACAATCTGTTCATTCCAGCAGCACATCGAGAAGATCGGTACGGAAGCCAGCACGCCGCGTTTGAGTAACTCTTGCAGCCAGAGTGTACGCAACTCCTCAGCCGTTGCGATCTCTGGCGCGGCATACCAGTCTAGCACCATACGGGCATAGTTGCCCCGCAGACGCGCCGGGATGGCGTACTTCTCCAATAATCTGTCCAGGGTATTCCCCACGACTACGCCATGGCACTGTAGATGCTCTAGCGCGGGCGTCTGCTGGAGCACATCGAGCGTGGCCTTGCATGCGGCCAAGGTCGTGGCTTCGCCGCCGAACGTCGTCGAGAGAAATACCTTGCCGCCATCAAACGCCTGCATGAGATCTCGCGCCCCTGTGAGCGCGGCAAGCTTGTAGCCGTTGGCCATGCCCTTGCTGAAGCAGGCCAGATCGGCCCGGACATCGTAGAGGGCCTGCGCACCGCCGAGTCCGTATCGAAAGCCCGTCACCACTTCATCCACAATCATTAAGGCCTGTGCCCCATGGGCCAGTTCTGCGTATCGTGCCATGATATGCTGAGTGGTATCGAGGCTTTCTCCCCATGGAGCGGGAGGCACTTCATAGATAATCGCGGCCAGATCGAGATAGCAGCTATCAAGGCAGTCCAGGATGGCATCTTCATCACCCCAGGGGACTTGATGATTGTACGTCTTGAGACAGGGCAGCACGCCCCCATCCTTGTCCGTCGTCGCAAGATAGTCGCCAAAGCCGCCGTGATAGCCCACATAGATAACGTGCTGTTTGCCAGTCACATACCGGGCCACTTTGACCGCCGCCTCAGTCACATCTTTGCCGTTACTGGCGAAGCGCACCTGCTCCGCTCCTGGGACCATTTCCACCAGCCGCTCAGCCACCTCAACTTCAAGGCGTGTCGGCAGGCTGGCGCTCGTAAGATGATACGCTTGTTCTATGACTGCCTCAGTTACTGCATGATGCGAATGACCGAGTAAAATTGGTCCTAATGCAGCAATGGTGTCGATATACCGCCGCCCGTCAACATCAAGAACATACGCACCACTCCCATAGTCTATAAAAACGGGTGCAAGGCCCTGGCAAAATCGGCCCGGGTGCTTGGATAACGTCGCTGGGCCACCTCCGAGAACCTTTCCTGCGCGCTGCCAGAGGGTATTACTCTGCGTGGACATCGCTCTTTTCCTTTGCGTGCATGCCGTCCCACCACTCGATCACGCCCCGCCACGTCTCTGGATGAATGGCCGTCGCGGGGTGCAAAAGATGCACATACGTCCGCGCCTCTTCTGCACTCATGCCGCATTGCATGAGATAGGCGCACACGAGCGCCGGAGAGCGGCTCTTGCCCAGGCGGCAATGCACAAGGACGCGCTCGCCATGCCGCACAAAGGTGCTGAGGACATAGACCAGCGGCGCCCAGGTCTCTGGCGGGAGACACACCTCGTCTTCAATCGGCACATGGAGCAGATGGACGCCAGGATGCGGCGTATACGGATGCTGGCCGATATGCAGGCAGGTCGTGACGCGGGGACGTGTTGCGGCCATGCCGTCTTCCTGGGAGCCGAGGGCGAGGCGATCAAAGATCCAGTGCATCATGGCTCAGCCTTCACTCCTATATAGCGCCACGCGCGTCAGCGGCTCATAGCGGTCCAATAAAAAGAGCACGGGCGGGCCAGGGCGCATGATGTCCACAAGCGTGTGTGCTGGCGGCGGAAGAGGCAGCGTCGTCTGACGCTGGAAATCGCCATACTGGAGCAGCGCGACGCAGTGGCCCGGCGGCTTGTCTGCCTGCCACTGCGTCATCAGTCTTTCCCCGAGCGCCCGGAGTATCGTGGCGTGTAGATCTGCGCAGACCATATCCCAAGCGCGATCACCCTGGCCCCAGATGTGTGTGCTGACAACAAGGACGTGATGATTGCCATACTGATCGTGCACGGTCAGTTTGCAGTTCCCCCATGGCTCCGATTCAAAGGCGAGTCGGACCACGCATGGAAGCCTATCGGCAAGGTAGCGGATAAAGTCGGTGAGGTTAGCCGGCATAACGGAGATGCTCCCACGTTATTTCTGCCTGCCCGCGCTCCTGCGCCACCTGCGTCACATAGGCCTCATTCATCGGCTCCGGCATGCGGTAGAGGGATGGCTCGTGCGTGACGGCCATGAGCACGTCACGCCACGTATAGGCTCTGCCGTAGACCTGCGTCACATGCTGCGCTACTCGTTCCACATAGGCGAAATCTTCGGGCGTATCGATGCTAAATTTCGGCCATGCCTGCTCTCTAACCCAGGATGGCGCAGGACATATCGATTGGGGAAAACGATCTGGTTGTTTCCAGAACAATGGTGTGCAATGGTGACGATCGCTGGCAAGAGTAGCTTCAGCATGTGCCTGCATGAGCGCAGTATATGTAAAAACATCAAAGTCGGCCAACCCATCTGGCCATCCTGATCCCATGCCAAGATAGGCAAGCGATTTTGACGACGCTTCCCATTGTGCAAGAATAGCCCCGAGAAGATACGGACAAAGCAATGGAGAATCACAACAAACTCGCACAATGATACTAGAGGGTTTGAGCATCGCATGGGCATAGGTTGCAAACCGTAATAAGACATCTTCCGGATCTCCAAGAATGCCATGGACAGCAATCCCCTCGCGCTTTAAGGCTACAAGCGCCTTATCACCCTTAGGAACAAGAACATGCATACGCCAGCCAGCTTGTTGAAACCGCCGCGCTTGATACAACACGAGAGGAATACCGCACAGCGGCGCAAGAACCTTTCGTGGATAACGCGTACTCCCTAATCGTGCTTGTGCAAGTACAACAATATTGTCCATGCTTTACAATCCTAAGACCGGCAACAAAAGCGTTAGGATAAAGACTGTCTCAAATGGCAGTCCCATCTTCAACTTCTTCCTACATCCCCAATTTCAAAAAAAGCTGGACAGGAATAGGTGGCTCTCTCGTTCCTTTTGTATCGTTACAGTGAAGACAAGCCGGAACGATATTGTCCATGCTGTGATTGCCACCTTGAAACAATGAGACAACATGATCTCTCGTTAAGATCGTCACTTTTTTGCCACAGTAGTAACATTTTCCTCGTTGGACAAAGATCATAAACTCCCACTGTCTCGCCGTAAAATCGACGACTGAAGCATTTGTACGCCTTGCTCGCCGCCGTCGATGTATTTCAGCTACTTTGTCTGGGTTATTCTTTTCCCATTCCCTATGACGCTTGAGGTCACAAATTTTACACCTGGGGTTATATCCATCCCTGGTATGGCAAGCTTTCCAGAACATATCGAGAGACAAGGTTTGTTTGCATGCACCACAGCACTTTTCTGTAATGAGTGGCCGTGGTTTTACTCCATTTTTATAAGCATCACGAAGCTTCTTCTGGATAATACTCGCACAGGATTTGCAATGCCACATATGGCCATCTTTCGTGATGTGGCATTTATGAAACTTCTCTAAAGGCAACACTTGTTTGCACTGTGAGCAACATTTTGTCGAAACAAGTTCTGTGCTAGACTCAGGGTCAGCCATGGCGTCTACCTCTCCTAAGGTGGGCGTGGTGGTTAGGGTGCGCAAGGGAATAACCGTCTCTTGCGTACCCGTAGAGTATAGCACATATAGTTCTACACTACAGTAAAACACTCTCTCTCAGTAGCAATCACACCATACATACGTTAGAGCCTCTGGCGGCGCACAATGACGAGCAGGGAGAGCACCAGAAAGATCCCAGCATAGACGTGGTGCCCGTGCTTCATCGCCCATCCCAGCAAGACGAGCGTGCCCAGATAACAGATGGTGTTACTCAGCAGGCGTGGAGCAGACGCCGGAATCTGCAGACTACGGAGAATCGCTTCCGCTCGTTGCAACGATTCCCGTGCGGCACGCGTGGGATCATAGGGATCTGATGTCATGGACTAGGGGCCCTCTAGCGCCTTCTTCAATTCCTCCAGCGCTGCGGCATGCTCGCTGCCGAGCTGTGTCAACTCAATCGGCTCATCCGGATCAAGGATGCCCCCAGCCAGGGCCTGTTGCAGGCTGGTGAGTAACGCGAGGGCTAATTGCATAATCTGCACGGGGGTCATGGCCTATCTCCTCTGCCGTAAAAGTACATGCTCAGGGCACGCTCAAGTACATCGCCTTGCGTATCCCCAGTTTTCTCCGCTTCCGCATGGATCGCCTCACTCCAGTGCTGGGCAACGTAGTAGGTACGACGGTATCGCTGCGCTGACGTCATCAGGGACACTTTGCGCAACCGCCACCAGACGATGATCTCCTGTATCTCCTCGCTAGTGGCATCGGCCATGGACAAGCCGCAGATTTGACATGTCCTGCCATCATAGACGATGCCATGACACTTGGGGCAGCACATCGCTCTTTACTCTTTCCAGCCATGCTGCTGCGCAAAACTGAGCGCTGTATTAAGGGCCTTGGTCAACTCCAACAACACCTGTTGCACCCGTTCTTGTGTCGTAGCAGTGGGCGTTTTCGCCACGACCACCAGCATATCGCGGGCGGCCGTGAGGGCCGCTTGCAGTGGCGGTCCGACGTCCTTCAGGTACGTTTCGAGGACCGATGCGGGCACTGCGCCGGCCTTGTGGCCCGCGATCAGGAACCGCACGATGCTTGCTGCCGTGGCATCGGCGGCATAGACGGCCCGGGCGGCGTCTTTGACCGTATCGTCACGGACGGGCTTGCCTTCGAGGGTCACTGGCCGATCGCAACCGGTCATCGCCACTGCAAGCACGAGGGCCAGAATCAGCGCGGCATGCAGAGACCGGGAACCATTACGGACCGTTGTCATATGAACTTCCTCCATTCGAGCGAGAGGTGAATGCATCACGCGGCTGGCGTGATCGGGTGCGGAACCAGGGACAGACCGGGGCTCGATACAGTAAGGGTAACAGAATTTGCGTGCAAAACACGACAAGGATAAACGCGACGGCGCAGAGTTCAAGGACGGCGAGAATCATCATGACTCTCCTCGCTCCATTAGCGATACCGACACCATAGGGTAGTGGGATGGGTCATATCCTGACATGCGTGTGTCTTCCCTTGAATCACAAGAGTACGACCTATAACAAGCATAACGAGAGCTAGCAGACTTATCCCAATTATATAATGGCACATGACTACTACCCTTTTAGACCCCATTCCCGAAGTCATAGCCTTGGAATACAAGCCATCCCAAGAGGAAGGCTGTCATGCTTGTCGTCAGAACCCATAGGAAATTGTGATAGCATACACTGAGATAGATTCCAGACCAGAAACAGAGAATCGCTCCGCCATGAATGGACCACTGCATCATGCCCACGTCCCTGCCCGCCCTTCATCGGTCGGGCGTTTCCAGTCCTGTGGGCTCCTGCGAGTCCAGAGCCGCTCATGTGCTTCATTTTGTTGCGGCACTTTTACGCCATCCCCGAGCCACTGGGGCACCGCCCGAATCACTTCAACCATAAGCCGGAATTGCCCCGGTGTAAGAGAATGCCCCGCATCTGGACTCCGCACCGCAGCATCCAATTTCAAATGCTTTTCCACGCAGCAGGCGCCAAGCGCCACAGCCAGGGCCGGGAGCAAGATCGGGTCTGTGCTGTGGTCGCTATAGCCAACAGGGCACCCCACCGTCTCTTGCATCGTCGTGATGGCCGCCAGGTTTGCCTGAAGAGGGTCCAGCGGATAACTCGACGTGCAATGCAACAGACACACGCGTTGCTCTCTGGCAAGCGCGAGCGGCCCCCATACAGCAGTCTGCACTTCACTGAGCGTCGCCATGCCTGTGGACACAAGGAGTGGCAGCCCGGTGGACGCCGCATACTCCAGCAGCGGTGTAAAGGTGAGATCCCCGCTGGCAATCTTCAGTGCCGGCACGCCGATCTCGCGGACCAAAAATCGTGCCGCATCAATGGAGAATGGCGTGCTGAGAAACTCGATGCCCTCCTCCTGGGCTACATGCTTCAACTCATGATGCCAACTCCGCGGCAAGCCACCCTTGGCGTACAAGTCATGCAGTGTCCTTACGCCCATACGGGCCACCCAGGCATCATGCGGGGCATCGTAGCCGGTGAGAATCGGGATGTCGGCGGCGATATTCTCTGGTTCCATTGTCTGCGCCTTAATAGCATTCGCCCCAGCAGACGCAGCGGCTTTTACCAAAGCCACGGCTGTACTAAAATCTTGACAATGATTTGCACTCATTTCAGCAATAATAAATACATGCGACTGGTCTATAAGAGTATTGCCAATAGAGAATGTCATAAAATGACTAACCCTAAGATTGTTTGTAATTGAGTAAGGGGCGGACCTGTACGTTTTTTGCTATTACATGATCGACAGGCAGGGACAATATTGGACATTGTATGAGACCCGCCCTTTGAGAGCGGTATGATATGGTCCTGAGTCAACGATTTTTGTTTTTTCCCACAATACGCACAACACTGTTTGTACATAATCTTGAGGTATTCCCATTGTTTACGCGTAAAATCAACAACAGGAGCGCCTTTGAGAAAAGATCGTCGAGTCTGATTATGCTCACGCATTCGCTCAAGATTCTCTATCATCCAGCGGTGTTGCGTCTTCTTTCGTCGTGCCAAAATTTCTGGATTATCCTGATAATATGCCCGTTTCGCAGCTCGCTGCGTTTCAGCGTGTGCGACATACCATGCATTAAATATCTGACGACTGCATGTCTTACACTTACCCTGATACCCATCTTTCGTTCTTGCATCCCGAGAGAAAGATGCGATAGAAAGCATTTCCTTACATTTGTAACAATATTTTTCTGCTACAGAACTGGTTGCTCTCTCCGTATGTGCATAGCCCTCTTGTATAGTGCGCACGATGGCTTTGTTACATGCCTTACACGCAGCCATAACGCCGTAGATTCCCCTATTTGTTGGATAAAATTGGTCAAGAGAGAAGCAATATCCACAACGGTTGCATTGCTTCATGCAAACATCATGGCTGAGCAGATTGATGCGCCTTACGGCAAGGCGATGGTGATGCGTGATATACTCGGCAGTAGCCATATGTCTCTTCCATCTAGAGCATGTGGTTAGCGCCGTATTTACTGTTTGTCGCAGTGATACGGCGCGATCAAAATATCTAGCGAATTGTAGCATATATGCCATGCACAATCACCCTCTCCCCTATGGCTGGTTCGGTTCCCGGCCCACCCCCTGTCAGCACGGCGCGGCTCACATCGGCCATGGCAGCGCTCAAGGGAACCGCGCATTATACCGAATACCCATCTCCGGGTCACAGCCGCGCATACCCCCAATCCCAGGATCATAGCCACGCTCGGTGCTCCCCTGGGATCGACCAACGGTATTCCTGCAAGACCTTAGCGCCAGAACTGCCATGCCACGACGCCCACCACCCCAAGCAGCAACACGAGGGCTAGCCCCGTGACAACCCGATCATTGGCGCGAGTGAATACTGGTGATGGATGAGACTGCATGCGTGCCAAATACGTGACAATACTCGTGAGTTCGCTGAGCGCCAGACACAGATCCTGCGTTGATGGATCAGTGGCGCAGGCAAGGGCCGAGTCAATTCGCGCATGTGCGGCGTCTAATGTATGCTGCACATCCTCGCGCAATTCAGTCATGGTGCAATGTTCCTTCGAGCTGTGCTCGCAAATCTTCAACCCCCAAACGCCATGGCCAGGTAGCAGAGTTATAGGGCACGACTGCCGGCGCGTCGCCGTGCTGCAGATCACCCACGGCACCTGTCATATAGGGCGCCGGCGGTGGCAGCCATTGCGTGCCTATCTGCGGCGTTTCCCAGTGTTGCACGGCAGGCGGAATGAGATAGAGGCATGGCACATGGGCCTCGGGTGCATACCAGTAGGCACGCGCCATCTCTTGATCTGTGGCCAGGTCTTCATGGATTTTTTCAGCGCCCCGCAAGCCGATCATGACGATGTCGCGGCCCTCAATCAGCCTGGCATTCTGGGGCTTCTTCAAGATGGCTCGGGCGAGATCGAGCACGTCAAAGGCGGGCAAGTGCGGGAGAAATAAGCCACCGCGACTCTGCTGCGCCGCAATAAAGCAGACAAGGCGCACGGCATCGGCGAGCGACAGCCAGAAGCGCGTCATCGCAGCATGCGTGACCGGCAGGGGTTCACCCGCCGCTGCAGACGCCTGCCAGAGTGGAATAACACTGCCCTGTGACTGGCTCACGTTGCCATAGCGCACGACGCTGGAGCGGGTCGGAGTGCTCGCATAATGATTCCCTTGAATCGCGAGGCGTTCAGCCACTTGTTTGCTCGCACCATAGAGGGTTTCCGGCTTGCAGGCTTTGTCGGAACTAATGGTCACCACATGGCGCACGCCCATATCCATCGCCGCCCGCAGGACATTCCATGTCCCTACCACATTCGTGGCGACGGTTTCATAGGGATTATATTCTGCCGTGTCGATGCGCTTCAGCGCCGCGGCGTGGATC
>ERZ1292644.1750-Hain-H14-01um-R2-1750-length-10685-cov-8_pt1 | contig 10685 bp, 17 predicted proteins | sample MGYA00564402_ERZ1292644 | MGnify/ENA primary metagenome ERZ1292644 (study PRJEB36523, sample SAMEA6512644) | groundwater metagenome | collected 2019-01-09 | study: AquaDiva: Metagenomics assemblies of 32 groundwater samples | reverse complement strand
AGTCACATAAATACAGCTCTGCACCTGGCGCTCATTCAGGGCGTTGGCCAGGGCCTCGATGCGTGCCGTGGCACAGGACGTGAGGAGCAGGAGTAACACGAGTAATGGCAGCATAACTCAGTCTTCTCTGAGATACACTAAGAGCCGTCCAGCGCTCAAGTGCGCACAGTGGAAGCCCTTGGCGCACGAGACGCCCGATGGTCCCAGGTTGGCGCCGATATACGTCTGCGTCGCGCCAGTCCGCCCGGCCCAGACCAGGGCGCCGCCGTCTAACTGGCGCACTTCGGCGCGGTCGCCGCTGGTCGTGACGCCTTCCCAGATGATCGTGGCGATACAGCCCGAGTCAATGAACTGGTCGCCGGCGGCGTCAAAGACAATCGGGCCAGACGAGGCCATAAAATCCCTTTCAGGGGACTGTCTGCTTTAGCTGACAGGGGAATGAAAGGTTGGCCCGCAGGCCAATTCCCGCTGCTGCACCGCAGCATAAAAACCCTTGTATGGGTTACAATTAAACTGATACACTCTTCTCCAATACGACAGCCTGAGACCTGGAATCTTCAATCGCTACTGGTCGCAAACCTATGGCTGTGCGGCTCTTTGAGATTTCAGCTTGCTGGTTCCAGAGCGTAGGGCTCTGGGTAAAAGTTGAACCGATGCAAGAGAGAAACACTCGAAACTCCGTTAGGCTCTGAGGCCGATGAGAAGGTGTCGCCTAACACCTGAGTTTCACGGCCCGGACGGGGCCTGTAGCAGTCAACGTAGAGGTTGTAGACTCATGCGTTTGCTACGAAGCCGCTGTTGTTGTAGAGACTTCTGGTCTCCAGAAGCCGCCTGCTTCAGCTGGCGGAGTCGTCACGTTAATCTCCTATGCCGAGCAGCAGGAGGAGCGGTGTCGCCACCACCACGGTGGCGGTTTCCTGCCAGACGCCGGCCGCCCACACGGTATCAGCCCACACCCCAACTGTCCAGATCGGCAGTCCGACTGCGGCCACGGGGCTACTCCTCCCCTACTATGCGAAGGTAGATGGCTGGGATCACGCGGCCTTCCTGCTCAGCCACGGCAATGATGGCTCTCGTTGCAGCCATCCGATAGTGTTTGGTCGTTACCTTCGTGCGCTCCTGGTCTGGGACATACGCTGCGAGAAGCGCACGTTGCGTGCCCCACGGTACCATCTTCCAGTGGGGCAGACACATCAGCAGCTTCGGTGGTACGGGGGCGTCACACGCGATGGCATGACACACATGTCGGAATGGTTGCGGGACATCCTCAGGGGTAAACAGCCCGACTGCGGCCATCGTCTATACCCCAAACGGCGTCCCGGCGCCGTCCCCAGTAATCGCCACATCGTTAATGCGCTGCACGTTGGCGTCCAGCACGTTGGCGACCGTGAACGTGAGTTTATCGGTCTGCGTCTTGACGGCGCCGACCGCCGTGGTCAGGGCGGGCATCTCCGTATCCAGTAAATCGTCAATCGCGTCTACAGACGCCTGCGTCGCCAGGGCGGTGAGCCCGGCCCCGGCGGCGCCGATATCGTCGGTCTGGGCTTCGATGGCGGCAATATCCGCACTGACGCTGGCCCCGGCGGGGGCGCCCAGGCGGGCGTAGGCGTCGCCGGTCTGCACCGTGTTGCCGGTGTAGGTCGTCAGCACGTCCACGAGCTCGACGCCGACCACCTTGCCGCCGTTGGTGTTCACTTCGCCTGTGCCCGTGCCGTCCTTGATCGTCACGATGGGATAGCCGGCGGTGTGCTCGCTCGGGACCGCCGTCGCATTCCACTGCTCGACGTTGACCGCTGGCGAGAGCTCCACGCGCAGGTGCTCGGTAAAACAGGTCGCGACTTTGACGGTGCAGATCACCTCACGCACGCCGGCGGCAAAGGCGGCGTCGGGCCAATCCACGCGGTACAGGCCGGGCTGGTCGGTGGCGTCAATCTCAATGGCGCGGTTATCCGTATGCGCCGTATCCGTGGCGGCCAGCGCCACCGCATCGACTTTGGCGACTGGGGCGACCCCGGAGCGCACATACTGCAAGTCGATATCGCTAATGGTCAGGCCGGTCGCTTCCACGCCCGTGGCCGCCAGGCGCAGCGCAAAGTAGGTGGTCACGTCCGTGCTGCCGGCGTTGACGATCATAGCAGGCCTCCGCGCATGTTGGCGTGGCCGGGCGCCCCGCCCGAGGCGCCGGCTTCAAGGCTGAGCCACGGGCCAAACGAGTACACCCGGTCCACCTGGGCACTGAACGCGCCGGAGCCGCCATTGCGCGTGGCGCCGTACATATCCCGCACGCACAGGGCCGACTCGCGACAGGCCTGGCTGGCGAAGATGGCTTGCTTGAGGGTCAGGGTGCCGGCGGCGGTGGCTTTGGCACCGACCAGGAGGGTGCTGCCGGCGGCTATCGTGTGCGGCCCGTCCAGGAAGCGATGGCGCTCGGAGGCGTTGAGCGAGATGGTCGGATTAAACGCCGACACGTCAATGGCCAGATCATCGACCAGGGCCGGCGTGCCGAAGGGATCGGTATAGGCCACCATCGTATGATCCGAGGTGGCGGCGTCGCTCAGGCGATACAGGTAGTCCAGGCCGTAGAGCTTGACGCCGGCATTGGCCGGGATGACCACCACGGAGCCGTACTCATCGGGGTTGCTCGCGTCACTGTACGAGATCGCCGCCGTCGTACTGGCCAGACAGGCGCTCGCCACTGACGGCAGATAGTTGTCTGAGGCATCAAGGACGCTGCACGACACCAGATGCGCGCCCACCAGGGTCCAGGTGGCCCCGGCGCCATCGACGCTGGTGGCGTAGTTCTCGCCCAGGGGCGACAGCAAGCCGATGGCCCCGAGCAGGAACTGGTAGCGATTGGAGGCGTCCCAGGTCCCGGAGATGGCGTAGAACACCACCCAGTAGCGTGTGCCCTCGGTGGGCGTGAAGGCATTGGTAAAGGTCAGGGTGTTGAGGCCCACGGCCACGTCAGTAGCGGCAAACGTCTTGAGGGTGATCGAAGCGCCGCCGGCATCGACCGGGACGCCCACCAGGATGTTCGGTTTGCGCACGTTGTCATCGGTAATGATGACGCCGCAGAGGCCCGGCGTGCCGGTCTCAGCGACCAGGTAAAACTGCACTTTGGCAATCGGCGTGGTGCCATGCGGAACAACCTCAAACGCCACCATTTCGCTGGTCGCATCCATCAGGAACGTCGGATGGCTGGCCTGGGAGTAGAGCGGGCCTGACAGGGGGGCGAGGAGGCTCATAGGGCGGGCTCCGCCACCTGGGGCACGTCTTCAGTCAGGGCCTCGGGCAGGCCGGCGCTGCGCAAATAGTGCCGAATCTGGTGCCCACTGAAGGGCTCCTGCAGCACGCTCGTCCACAGCACGCCAATGAGGATGCGGGCCGCCTCACGGCGGTTGGCCAGGGTGGTGGGCAGGCCACCAATGCTCGAAGGGCCGCTCGGCACAAAGTCCACCAGGCCGAGCATCAGGCCAGGCACCAGCTCGGGATGCTGCGCCAGGGCATGGTGCAGCGCAGCCCGGAGGTGTTCCAGATATTGCAAGCGGGCCAGGGCCACTAGGCACTCCCTTCGCGCGTGAAAAAGCGCTCCTGGATGGCGCGGAGGCCACTGCGGGCCTGACTGTCTTTGGCGCGCGCCAGGACGCCAAGGCCGAGCTCCAGAGCGCGCGCCACATCCCACTGCTTCACCTGGCCTTCTTGCTCGACATACGCCACCAGCACGTCATGATCGGGGTCCGGGGTCTCGGGCTCGTCCGCGTCATCCTGCATCGGCGTCGGCCACACCAGGCAGTCGAGCTCCATGATGCCGCCGCCGGTGGTGGGTGGCGGCCACACGCCGATGCAGTCCCAGGACAGCAGGAACCACCACTCGGGCTCGCCGGTGACCGTCAGCCAGCGCTCGTAGTGCCCGTCGAGCTCGGTCATGCTGGTGGGCCACAGGCGATGCTGGCGGTTGCGGGTCCACAGGCGCCAGGGGGTCATGAGGCGCGTGTGCAGCGCGGCCAGGGCGTAGAGCATACACCCGGCACGCGCGGGAATGTACAGCACGCGGGTGAGCGCTTCGGTCTCCTCGGCGAGGACCTCCTGGGCTTCCTCGAGGAGCTGGTTGGCTTCGGCGATGGACCAGAATACGGGCGCCGTGGGGTCCTCGTTGAGGGCCGTAAGCGCGCGCGTGCGCATCTCGTCGCGGGTCATACCGCCCCGCTATCCGAGCCAAGGCGGATCGTGTTCTCGTTGGTGTCGCGCGTGAGCGTCAGGTCGCCACCGCCGTACTGGCCGGAGCCGGGCGGCTCGATAAACTCGACGCGGCGAAACACGATGCCCATGTGCGGCAGGGAAATCTCGCCGCTCGGGATGGGCTCCATGAACGTCTGGCCCTCGGTGGTCGTGACGCGCATGTAAGGATGCAGACGGTATTTATAGTCACCCTCTGTGCCGCTGCGCTGAATCAGCAGCGTGCGCGAGAGCTGATTTTCATTCCAGGCCATGGCCCTCTCCTAGCGTTTGATGAACATCCAGTCGGGATGCTTCGGGCTCACGTCCATGCCGTGCTCCCGGAGCCACTGCGGCAGCGTAAACTGGTCGTAAGTCACCAGATGCTGCGGCTCATTGTTCTTGTGGTGCGCCGCCGTGGCGTAGTCGCACAGCAGGAGGCCGCCAGGGCGCAGCTGCTCGATGGCCCAGGTGAGGGTGCCGTAGGCATCCGGGCAGTGGTCCAGCATGGAGAGCATGACGACACAATCGACCGGACCACAGGCGTAGTCTGGGACCGCACCAGCAAAGGTCCTGGTCGTGAGCGCGAGATCATCCAGCTTGTGAAAGCGCTTACGCCACGCTAAAAACTCCAGAGTGGCAGCGCCCTCGACCTCCATACAGACGACGCTATAGCCATAGGACACGGCCAGGTGAATGGCCGGGACGCCAATCCCCGGCCCCAGGTCGAGAATGGTCGAGCCGGCCGGCAGCGTGTTGTGCGCCTCGGTGAGGAGCCACTGGAGCATCTGGGGGTGCTTGGTGAGGCCGTAGTACAGCAGATTGAGGGCGTGCCAGTCGCCGTAGCCGGTGTAAAACTGCTTGATCTCCTCCCAGGTCTCGCGTGGGCGGTCATGCCAGCGCTGCTGGCGGGCTTCGAGCTGCGAGGCTTGCAGGGCACACGATTCAAGTTCGCCCAGGGCCATGCCGAAATACGTCCGGGCGTCGGCCATGAGTTCTTCTTTCATGCGGCCCATGGCCTGCAAGGCCAGGGGGATATCGGCCCGCGTGATCACGTCACGCTCGCTCATCAAATGGCCGAGCTCGATACTGGTGTCGATATAGGGCTGCACGCCGGCCTCTTTGAGGCGCGTGCAGATGTTGATGTCAGTGCCAATATGATGCTCCCACCAGAAGATTGGCGGCGTCAGCTTGCGAAACACGTCCACCTTGAACAGCATACAGCCACCGCCGATGATGTCCACCGGGTAGAGGCCGGGCTGCAGAATAATCTCGTCGGCGGCGCGGTAGAACTCGGCGTGAAAGTCGCCGTTCTCCAGCGTCATGGCGCGCATCACCACCGGATGATAGGCGCCGCCGCGCTGCCAGTAGAGGGCGCCGACCAGATCCTGGTCATGGGCGATCAGGCGGGCAATCAGATCAGGGGGCATAATCATGTCGTCGTCGAGCATGAGCAAGTACCTGGCGTCCATGGCGATGGCGGTATCGACCAGGCCGTTGCGCGCCCGGAACTGCTCACGCTTGGTTTCCACGCGCACCGCAAAGTCATACTGCGGCAGATCGCGCCCACAGCGAAAGATCATGCCCATGAATGCCTCTTGCGCTTCCGGCTGGATGCCGTTGAAGCCAGGCACGCCAATGAGAATCTTGTCCTTACGCATAGTGCTTCTCCCACTGCGCCCGTCCCCAGCCCAGCGCCGTGGCGTGCGAGGGCAGGAGCGGTTGAATCTGCGCCGCCTCCCAGGGTAGCAGCGGGTAGTAGCCGCGCTTGAGCTGGTTTTTCTCTTCGATGGTCAGGCGCAGCGCCACGCCGAGGCGCCGATTGCCGCACCAGCAGCCGCCTTGCGCGATCATGCCGTGGGTGACCAGGTGGTGACACTCGGCGCGGGTGCAGCGAAAGTAACGCGGCCCAGCAAAGAGCAGCGTGCCGGCGTCGTAGACTTCCAGATCGTCGCAGTCGGTCCACAGGAGTGGCCCGGTGTTGGGGCTCTGGGCCAGGTGCGTGCCGTGCGCCATGAGCATGGCGTCCTGGGCGTCTAACGCGGTTTCCTTGTCCACACGAAACGCTCCACTTCTATAACCTGCGTTGCCTTTTTGACCCACTCCCACCAGGCCGGCAGCTCGGCGATGGACTCCTGGAGATGCCCCGGATGCGGATAGGCACTCTCGAACTTGAGCAGCGCCTGGCCCCCCGGCTTGAGCAGGCTCCAGAGCTTCTGTTGCACGTCCAGCGGGTGCGGGACATGCTCCATGACATCCGTACAGATGAGCCCGTCAAACGGCCCGAGGCGTTCCCAGGCCCCCACCCCGGAGCGAATCTGCACGGAGGGGTAGCCGGCATACTTGGCTTTCAGGTAGTCCAGGCACGCCACCGAGGCCTCCACCAGGATGATGGCGCCGCCGCGGGCAATCCACGGCAGGCGGGCCACTTCAGCCGTGCCACAGCCGTAATCCAGCACCAGACCGCCTGGCGGCAGCGCGGCCCAGAAGCCGCCGTGGACATACCCCGCGTTGGCCGCGTGATACCACTCCTGCCTGAGCAGGGGCAGCGGGTGCTCGTAGTAGGTGCCAGGCTGCTCCTGCCAGAAGTGCAGCAGGCGCGTGCGCCCCTCTGGTCCGGCAATGAGCTCGACGTGCTCGTCCATGAGGCCAAAGTGCGCCAGGCACTGCCGGATGGCCCAGCCGCGCGTCATGTAGGACATCAGCCCTCATCTTTCCCGGTCAGGAGCCAGAGCGGGGAGACACTGAACAGCCGCGCCAGCGCATTGAGCACTCTGGGGCTCGGCACCACAACACACCCGCCCTCGTAGAGGGAAATCAGCGAACCAGTGCAGCCCACCTGCGCCTGGGTCATACCGCTGGTTGCGCGCAACTGCTTCAGGCGACTGCCGAACGTCCTACAAGCACCTCACGAGCACTTTGTACTGCGCACTGGTGGCCGCCGAGGTGCTCTTGCCGGCGGTGTTGAGCGGCGCGATACAGATGCCGATGGGATTACAAAAGCCGGTCAGCGTTTTGAGCACCGTGGTAGCAATGGTGCGCTGCAGCGCGCGCGGGGAAAAGCCGCTGGTGGCAAAGTACATCGGCGCCCCGATGGTGAGCTTGCTCGTAAGCGAGCCGGAGCCGCCGGTGCAGCGGGCGTCCCGTTTGTAGCCCCATACCTGGATCAGGCCGTAGTCACCAATGGCGATGGGCTGCGCCACACAGCCAGCCACAGAGTTGCGAATGGCGCCGCTGATCTTGGTAATCGAGTAGCCATCCTGGTCCGTGACAATATCCCAACCGACCCACTGGCCATTCGACATGGCGGCGGTGGAGTAGGAGTTCCGCACCACCATGAAAAATCTCTCTGGATCTGAGCGATTCGAGCGCTGGTACTCCACTGAGATATACCTCATGTGCTAGATGGTATATAAATATAGCCTAACTAGCTATACTATTGTCAAGATCATACAAAACCCCGTTCTTCCTACGGTTATTCACGCAGCACTGACCCATCCATAACATGTGCGCGGTTGTCGAGTCCGACGCCGTGGGCGTCTGAAACGGCGTATGCGCCCAGTCGGTTTCTGCCTCATAGACCCACTCGAAGCTCTCCGAGTTCAGGAAGTACTCGGTGCTGTGCGCGCCGCTCTGCACGGCGCCGTTGGTCAGCGTGCCGATGGCATCGACGATGTGCGACGTGCTGGTGCCCACGTCAGGCACGACCTCATCCCAGATGTGAATGGCGCCTTTGAACATGAGCATGTCGGCGCCGCCGAGCACGTCGATCATGCGCTTGTCGGTGACCACGTAGCGCTCCTGATTTTGCAGCGAGTTCCAGTAGACTTCGTGAATGTACTGGTCGGAGAGGATCAGATCCGGGTTGCCCATGATGCCGCGTGAGCACAGGTTGTACATCCTGAGCTTGTCGCGCAAGTAGCCCCTGTACGTCCCGGTGGTGGCGGCGGCGGCGTAGTTCCGCCACCACGTATTGTTCCCGGCGGCGCCATTGATTTCTCCTATCGTCACCGAGCGGGTCGGGTTGGCATCGACCAGCGCCGGCAAGGGCAGCGGTCCCAGGGCCGAGGGGTCCAGAAAGCCCACACGCGGGCTGAACTGGTTTAAGTTCCCGGTCGCGCCCGAGGCAATGCGGCCGGTGGTAATGCAGTTGTTGAGCAGCTCCTTGCCGGAGGCCTCCGACTGTTTTTCTTTGGAGGCCAGCAGGTCGATGACGCGCGAGGAGCCCTTGTTCTTCTTGCGCTCCAGCCCTGAGATGGACACCGGCACGGCCATCTGTGACCAGGGGAAGAACGCCGAGGTGATGCCGTCCTGCGGCGTCGTGGCCAGGGTGCCATAGCCCTGATAAATATCCGCAGCACTATTGAGCCCGTACATCAGGGCGACCTGAATGCGCTCGCCGCCGGACTGGGAGCGGAAGCGGCCTTTCTCCTTGAGGAACGAGACAAACTTGTTGCCCCTGGTAATGTTGTCGGCCAGCTTGCGCTGCATCGAACGGGCGGTCGTGGTCAAGACACTATCGTAGACCTCGCTTACCGTAATGGGCGGCATACTTCATGCCTCCTGTTCAGGTTATCCTCCTAGCCCGCTACCCCGTGCTCTCTGAGCGCCTGCCGGTACGCAATCTGCCAGCGCTGCTGGTCGGTGGTGGCCTTGTCGAGCATCGTCTGCACGTCTGGCCCCTGGCCTCTGCCCCCGCCGGTCGAGGTGCGCGTCCCACTCCGCAGGGCCTGCTGCATGCGGCGGCCGGCCTGGGCGGTGGCGGCGGCGTCGCCGGAGGCGAGCCGGTACAGGACCTTCAGGGCGCTCCCGTACTTGGGATGCGTCATACTGCCGGTGCCTTCGACGACTCCGCGCAGGAAGCCGAGAATCTCTAACATGGAATCCTCATATTTTTCCCATCCCGGCGTTTCGGCGCTGAGATCGCGGGCCATGGCCTGATAGCCGCTTTCGCGCTGCTGGCGCTGCTGCGCCTGCTGTTGCTGGCGCACCGGCTCAATGGCGCTCTGGGTGGCGGTCCAGGTGGCGCCGGCAATCTGCGGGGCGAGGAACTGGAGTTCCGGGGAGAGGGAGGCGCGGACCGTCTCGATGTAGTCGGCTGGTGGCCCCTGCGGCCTGGCCGGCTCGTCTCTGGGAGGCATGAGCTGCAGCCCCAACTGCTGGGCGCGCTCCAACAGGATCTGGCGCGCAAAGGCGGGGTCGGAGTTAAAGCGCTGGACGATCTGCGCCTGGCTACGCAACTGGGCCAATTCTTCCGGGGTGGGGCCGTCCTGAGGCTCTGGCTCCGGGGTCTCGTCTTCGGGCTCGTCGGCAAAGAAGGGGTTCGGGTCGTCTTCTACGTAGTCTTCCTCAGCCATACGCTACCTCATGGCGTTACTGGTGTGCGATGATCCGCCCAGCATGGCGGCTTTGAGCCGGGAGCCTTTGCGGGCTGGACGTAGCCGTTTCGCTTCCGCAACCTTCCCGTCAACGAACGCCAGGCGTATGTTCTTACCGCTCTCCGTGGTCTTCACGCGGTAGCGGGCTCCCGGTAGTGGCATGCTCTACTCCGAGCTCGTCTTCGAGCTGTCTGAGTTCTTCCCGCTTGACCTTGACGTGATAGGCATTGAGCGCGTCCTGCGGATTGACGATCTTGGCGCAGTTGAGGCAGGCCCAGCCGCCGGGGTCCGCCACCAGGCCACCGCCAGGGCGGTGCTTGAGCCAGACCAGGGGCGCAAACAGCAGGCCCTCACAGCCGGGACAGGCCAGGTTCACGAAGCCGCGTTGTTGCTCCACGGGTCAGCTCCAGCACCCTGGGTGGCCACGACGGGGGGGAGCCCAGTCCAGGCCGCGTTCGCGCATCAGACGTTTGTGCTGCTCATGACTGGTCACCGTGACGGGAATGTGCCCCATATTCGTTATGACGCGGGCGCGACCCTCCTCGAAGTACGTCAATCCTCGCCCAACCGAGAGTACCGGCGCCATATCATTGCTACACTGGGCACAAATAACCGTCCTGCACGAGCGCTCGATGACGCTATGGGCAAAGGCGTCCTGGCTGTGGCCGTTCAGGCAGCGAAACTCATACATCGGCATTACCGGCCTCCTGCGCCTAAGGCGGCCGCAAGTCGTGAGGCGACTTGCGGGGCAGCCCCGCCATTGAGCGCCGGGGTGTTGGCTGGTCCGCTACTGGCGGGATTGCTCCCACCCTGGTTGCGGCCGGCCTGGTTCGCGTTCACTTCGACCATCTGGCGAGCCAATGCGTTTAACTCATCCAGCAACGGCTCACTCTCGATCTCAAACGCGCGTGCAACGACCCGGAGCAGCTCCCGGCTGAGGGCGATCTGGGGCGATTGCCCCAGGGTGGAAAGAAAGCTCAAGAGCTGCTGGCGCTCGACTTCGGTTGTGCGGGCGCGCATTGATCCTGGGACAATCGAGACCTGACTCGCAAACGTGAGATTCTCGCGTGTCACCTTCTGCCAATCCTCCGT
>ERZ1292644.1747-Hain-H14-01um-R2-1747-length-10702-cov-5_pt1 | contig 10702 bp, 14 predicted proteins | sample MGYA00564402_ERZ1292644 | MGnify/ENA primary metagenome ERZ1292644 (study PRJEB36523, sample SAMEA6512644) | groundwater metagenome | collected 2019-01-09 | study: AquaDiva: Metagenomics assemblies of 32 groundwater samples | reverse complement strand
ACTCCCCCCGCGGCTGCGGGAAGGAAGCTACCCGCGACTATGTTGCTGCCCAGAAGGAGTCTGCCGAGCTGGCTGTCGTCGTCATCGAGCCGCCAGTTGCTCCTTAGCTTTCCGCCTTGTGTGGACATCTGGAGTTCAACTCACTACAGCTGCCCCGCTATGCTCTTCATCAGCTTGCCGCCGATCCTGACGGTGATGGAGGCCGCGAGGTTCGAGACGAAGACGCCCGAGACGAAGTACATGCCCCTGAGGTACTCCTTCCCGACGAAGAGAGTGTCCGAGGCCTTCAGTATCACGCCGAAGGCAGACCTGACGCCAGCCGAGGCGCTCTGGCCGTCGTAGAAGAGGACCTTGTTCGTCGTCCCGGCGTCGTTCGTGATGATGACGGTCTCCGGCTTGAACCAGAAGTTGATCACGGAGGTGCCTGACACGAAGTTGGGCCCCAGCATCGAAGTGAAGGCCGTCGACCCTGGGAACGCCCAGTAGCCGCTGGCCAGGTCGTACGGGAACTGCGAGCGGTCGTCGTCCATGAGCGGCTGGTCCGCGAGGGCGCCCGTCGGCCCGACGCCGCCGAACGAGAGGACCCACCGGCCCATACGGAACCGGGCCATTAGTTCGGCACCCCTCCTCGGTACACCATCTTCATCTCCTTCAGCTTCTCACTGTATTCGCGTCCTCGGTCGAGGATTCTTGCCATTCCGAGCCTTCTACCCCTGACCGTGTTAACCAGTTGCTGGTACTCGAGTGCGACCTCGGCCTGCTGTCTTTTGACTCTTAGATACGGCAGAACGGCTATCAGGAAGGCCTCAGCTGTCTTGCCCTGTGCGGCCCAGATGTGCATATCCGCTGTCCTCTTACCTTGCCACTGATTGGCGACTGTCCTGACGGTACCGCCGAAGTCCGTGAAGAGTTGCATGATGACGCTTGGGTCATTGTTCGAAACCGTGACACTCAGACGGTAGGCCTTGTTCACGATGCTGTGGTGACCCTGCTTTCCGATGTAGACACCGACACTTCCTTCTCCGTCGAAGAAGCCCGCATAGTAGGCAAGCTGAGTGTCTGGCGGAGCGACTGACATGCGGCGTGCCCATGCGCCAGCCCTAGTCTCAGCACCAAGATTGGCTGCTCTGTGTTGGATTGACTTCCATGACCTATCCGAAAGCCAACCGAGCAATTCCTCTTTCGATGCTCTCGGATAGAGTTCCATTATGACCTTGTCATCCTCCTTATTCCACCGCTTTGAAGATGACTGTTTCAATTTGGAACTCCGCCCAAAGTGATGACGCTGAACTTGCCCGAGGCCTGGAGCCTCATGATCTCGCTGCCGTCGACCAGCTGCACCATTTCGTACTTGTACCCCTTGAAGAAGATCATCGGAGTCAGCGCGAAGGGCGTCAGGTTGATCGCGTTGATGCTCGGGAACCAGTCCTGGCCGAAGAGCCAGAACGCGAAGGTCCCGTCCGGGTCCATGTACGGCGTCTTGACGTTGGTCAGGCGGGCGGCGTTCTTGTCCCCGTCCGGACCGTACCTGATCGTGCCGGACTTCAGCTTGACCTGGTAGGCCATGCCGTCCTGGAAGCCCATCTCGGCGTAGACTGCCCTCAGGTGGGACTTGTCGGACTGCAGGACGGTGATGTCCTTGAAACCCGAACTGCCGCCGGATGCGACGGTCGAAAATTCGGCCGAACCCGAAGTCGCGCCGGTCACATATTCGAACGGCTCCCTCTGTACAATCTTGAAGAACTTACCTTCGTAGGTAGTGTCGCCCGTGAACTGGACTACGAATCCTACCTTCGGAAGGTCGTCGCCAGCTTCTTCACCCAATCAGGGCACCCTGCCCAAAACAGTGGGCGGCTCCCGTAGTGTGTGGGTTGGGAGTCATGCTTTCCTCTATTCCTAAGTCTCGCTAATCAGGTACGTGCGCTTGGCCAGTATGTAGCCGAGCAGGCCGATTCTCTCTGCAGGCACTCCCGAGGCTCCCGTGATCGCTTTCTCCGCGATGGCCCTGACCGTGAAGTTGTTCGTGGGCGAGATGATCAATGGTCTCTGCAGGTACGCCTGCGAGACCTCCCAGTTGTACATCTGGTCCAGGTTGACCCATGGTAGGTCCTCACCGTTCGCCTTGAAGCGGATGTTGGAGATCTGTGGTGTGCTCGTGCGGTTGAAGACGCCTGTGACGACTATGTAGATTCTGTCGTCCACGTTGATGTTGATCCAGTCCGCCCAGGTGTTCGCTGCGAGCGTCGAAACGCCCCAGATGGTCGAAGAGACCACACCTGTGCCCTGTAGACCGGTGCCCTGGTTGCTGGCTGCTACCGCCTTCGGCGTGAGTGTTGTGATTCCGAATCCTGTGCGTGGATACTCGTATTCGAATTGGAGAGGTTGGAACCTGACCGTGGCATTCTGAATTGCCTCGGCGACCGCGGCGTCGATGACTGCGTCCGGACGCTTGTCAGTCAGTCTTAGTAGGTAGGTCATGTTTCCACCTAGAAGATGTTACGGAGTCCTCCGACGACTCCGTTGGTCATTGGTAGGTATCCGGGGGTTGGCGCGGCGGTCAGTCCAGGCTGATAGACGGCCCGTGGGACCTGTATCAGTCCGAACGTGACGCCTGGCTGCGCAGCCTGCTGCGCGACGTCCACTCCCTTTGCGAGGAGGTGGGCGCCGAACACGGCGGCTGCTAGCTGCGTCTCCGGCTTCTTCTTGATGGCCTTGACATAGTTGGAAGCAAGGAGCACCACGGCTCCGATGACCGGAACGTAGGTGCTGATTTGCTGGTGTAGGGGTAGTGTATCGAGGTTGTACTGGGTGTCGGCCCAGTCTGCGAGAATTTCCGTACCTTTCGCGGCAAGTTGGCTGCCGACGATTAGTCCGACATCGCTGCCTTTCAGCATTTTCAATTGATTATGGGCTTTCGGAAGATTTAAGCCTTCAGCATTATCGGTCAATCCTAGGCGCTCGCGGCCGGCCTCGGTTGGCAGGTATCCACCATCCGGCGCCTCGGCGACCAGGCCCTCCCTCTGGAGTTCGCGGACGGACCTCTCAATCTCCGGCATGGGGACCTTGGCGAAGGCCTTGTCGATCTGCTTGTCCAGCTTCGAGCGGTGAGGGATGGTCAAGATGAACTGGATGTCGCTGAAGCTCGCTGCGGCGCCATATTCCCCCTTGTAGTGGTCTATTGCTTTGAGGACGTTGCCAGGCGTCCCCGGGAGGACGCGCTCGAAGGCCTCGTCCGGCACGAAGTCATCTTCCTTTTCACCTCCGTGCTCCTTCTTCTCGAGCTGAAGCAGCTCGTCCACAATCGGGGAGAGGTCGGACGGGCCGATGCCGCGCTTCGCGAAGCCGAAGGCCTCCTCTTCGACCTTCTTCCGGACTACCCGGATCTTCTTGCTCATCTCAGGGTAGTCCTCAGAGAGGTGAATCGTCTCGGCCTCGTTCATCTCGGCCATGGCGTCAACGAGCCTGGATTTCCTCCTCTCTGGGTCGGCCGATGCGAGGGCCTCGCCTATCTTGATCTTTGCTGCACTGAGGTGTCTGGTGTAGCTTTTGGAGCTATTTCACCGCACAGTAGATGCAGCTCTCGGCACTGGTGTGCTCATGGGCCATGGTTTGCTCCCACCTTTGCGATTAAGTTCATGAAGCCTCCAAGCTATTTCTAGTTCTTCGATAGTATAAGGATTGTTCGCATTGGCAAGTCGACGCTTTGTCTTATCGGACCTGCTTCTTGTGAATTCCTGGACGAGTTCGGCCTGAGGCAATTTGAAGAGCAGAAATGGCTTCAGTTTATCGACCACCTCAGCAATCTCTTTGTAAAGACTAGAGCACGAAGTGTCCGAAGAGGATCCCGATTATCGTCAGCGCCGGCTGCGCACGGCTTTCAGGACCTTGGTAATGACTTCGCTCTCGTCGTCCACGCTCTCCTGCAGCGCCTCGATCTTCCCGTCGGTCGTCTCGAGCGTAGTGAGGACCTTCTCGCCCTGGTCGTAGATCATCATGCTTATCAGGACGCTGACCTTGCCGAGGTCCGTTTCTTTCTCGACCAGGAGCTTCTTGAGCTTATCGTACGCCCTGGGGGCCACTGCGGAAGCCAGTTCGATCCAGCCGTCCAAGCTTTCTCATTAAACGGCTTCCGGCTCTTTAAGTGTGATGGAGAAAGGGTAGATGAGGGAGAGTTCGAATGCGGGGCGATACAACATGAACCCCTCGGATTGGGTGTCCAGAGAGCGGTCAGCACCAAGCTGGACGAACTTCGCCGTGTCGGAGCGACCGACCGTAGGGGCACCCAACCCGACCGATACCTTGGCTTACATAGAGATAGCTATAAGCTTGAGGCCTTGGCCGCAAGTGATCGGGCGCCCCGGAGCCAAGCCTGGGTGTGAGCGCAAGCAAAAGCCCCGGAGGTTCGCCCGAACTCAAGCGTTGACCGAAACTGTCTTCTTCGGCTTCTTGAACCTGAGCGTCTGATAGAGAAGGTAGCCAACGCCGAGTGGCATGAAGATGATGAAGAAGGCGAAGTTCGAGACACCCCAAGTCTGCTGGATCCAGATCAGCCCCTCGTTGAGCCCTATGAACGTGGCCGCGAGCGAGATCCCCCAGAGGATGTGGGTCCTGATCATCCACCAGTTCATGACTCTCTGAAAGTCCGGGTCCATGAAGAGGTTCTCGGCAACGACCGCCGGCATTCTGCGTATCGGGGCCCGAAGTTCCTCCTTCACCTGCTCTGTGGTCTTTTGAGAGACAGGAAGGCCGACCTCGTTCACAGCAACACCGACGCGAGGGACTGGATGTTCTTCTTGAGCCATGCTATTCCGACATGCTCCGACTGGATTACGTAAGGCATCGTTTCGCCCTCCACACTCAGCCCAAGGGCGCCTACGGTTCGGTAGGTCTCGTACGTTGCGATCTCAAATCCAAGGTCGGGCCTCTGCACCTTCAGCCACTCCAAGACCTTCTGCGCGCTGACGTTCAGGTCCGACAGGGCAGCCTTCTTCCCTGGATGCGTGACGTCATAAAGTCTCGCATAATGCCTGAACTCAGTCAGGACGCTCTCGTCGTACTCCTCTAGGACGAGCTGTCCGAGGTCGATGTCCTTGGTTATGCCATCTCGAATGTTCTCCGCTGTGAAGCCTTTGATGAACTGGAGGAAAAGCTTCGCCTGTGGGTCGAGGTCTGGCATCCTAGAACGAGCCTGGGAATCTTTTTGAGGGCGAATCTGGACCTGGCTGGCCGTCGCCTGGCTGGCCGCCACCTGGCTGGCCGCCGGCACCTTTTTTGTACGTCTTATTACAGACAGGACAGGTGACCGCCTCAGTGCCGGCTATGACCCCTCGCGTAATCGGAAGGGCCGTCTTCCTACCCTGAGCGAGACAGTTGTCGCAGAGGATCTGCTCGCCGGGAGCCAGGCCCGTGGATGGTTGGACCGCAGGTTGGGTTGAACGCCTGGAGAAGCCTCCATCTCTTATCCTCTGGCCTGCGGCGTCAAAGACCTTACCCAGGCCGGGTGAGTCCATGACCGTCTTGACAATCGCGTTGGCCTCCTCGAGGGGAGACTTCGCGGTGGCGGCGTCTCCGATGGGTACGCCCATGGCCGTCAGCGTCTCCTTGGCCTCCTTGAAATAGGCGAGCGGGCTCTGGTTCGATCTGTCGCCCTTCTTGATCTCCTCGAGTTTGATGCCGAGCTCCTTCATTTGGTTCTCGAGGTTCTGCTGGCGGAGCGCGGCCAGCTCGTTCTGATATTTGATTTCCGTCTGGTGCCTCGCCTCCCTTTCCTGCTCGAGCTTCACCTCGAGTTTCTCCTGCTTCTCGGCGAGGTAGGCCATCTGGTTCTGTTGATCCTCGCCAGGCTTTAACCGGTCGAAGATGCTCAGGACGTCGTTGATGGTCATCGGCTGGGGCCCTGAGGGCTGGTTCTTCAGCGCCATCTCCTGGGCCTTCTCCATGAGCTTGATTGCCTGGTCGACCGAAGTATCGGGCTGACCAGCCACTGCTAGGAAGGGTGCCATGTACTGCGCTCCGCCTTTGCTCTGCGCGAGCATCAGTAGCTGCAGACGCTGTGCCGGGGGCATCTTCGAGATCATGTCGGTCGCCTTGGTCAATTCCATCCCGTCCTTGACGAACTCCTTCACGAGTGACAGCTCAGGATTCACGTCCTGTTGCCCGCCGCCACCAGTATTGCCCATAGAGCGCAACCGCTCTAGCTCTTGCCGCGACTGTAAAATGCCTTTCTCCTGGTCCAAGGTCAGCTTTTCGACCTGGAGGTCCTCTATCCTCTGAGCCTTCAACCTCTGCCCCTGCTCCATCAGGTCCTCAATGAGCGGCCTCGAGCCGCCGCCTTTCTTCCCGACGAGTTTTTCGACTAGGCTGTCTACCAGTTCAGTCCACCTCCGAGAGGTACGTGAACCGCTTCCCGTTCATCTTCATGTAGGCCTTGATGGTATCCTCGATGAACTGCGTTACGCCGCCTGTGTAGCCGACGGCGTTTCCTTGTGCGTCTTTGACCCCTTTCTTGCGTGCCTCGGCATCCATCACCTGGTACCAAATCAGGGTCCACGGAGAAATCCTAACCGCCAGAGGATTGCCCCTGTCCTTGTCCTGCATCTGCGTCATTATGTAGCTCTGGCCCATCTGGTCCTCGACTTCTACGGCTTCGCCTGTACTGACCAGTCTCATCGGTTCGCCGGTTATCGGGTGAGGGAAGACCTGCTCCTGTGGCGGAGGCGGAGGCGGTGGCTGTTGCTGACCGGACCCGGACGCGCCCACGCCTACCGGGGGGGCGACGTTCTTTGCGTCAGCCTGCCTGAACTGTCGGCTGAGGGCTATGTATTGCTGTCCCTGCGCGCCTTTGAGCCAAGAACCGATGTGTTTTACAGTTGTCTCAGGGAGGCCGGTCTTCATTGCAATCTCTGGGATTGGTAGGCCTGCGGCCAACATGTCCCGCGCCGTTACGTTTGGGTCGGGCTTGGTCTCCACCGATGTGCTCGTTCGCTATGGCACCTATAGGTCATTAGGTCAAATCGAGAATATAAGTCTAACCCGAGACTCGTAGACCACACCGGGGCTTGGAGAGGCATTTCCTAGTGGCTCCATTTTTCCCGCACGGATCCGAGCCTCGGAGCCTAGCCTCGAGCCTCGGTCCCGGACTCGCTCTCATGCAGGTCGAGAGGCTAGGCTGGAGGCTAGGCTGCCAAAAGGCTGCCAAATCACGCTTGGCGACGAAGGTTTCGGCGGTCATGTTTTCGGTGCCACACCAGACACTAAACTGACACACCAGAGGCTCGCCACGCTTGAGCCTCCCGTGCCACTCCTAAGGCTCTATGATGTCATGCCAGGACTTCCGGGTAGGCTTCTTCCGTGGCTTCGGGTCGAGTTCGACAGTGACCTTGCCTTTGTCATCGACACTGAGCTGGTCCGGCTTGAGCGCGTTCAGGATCGACCCGCTCGCCTGCCAGGCCTCGACCTTCTTGCAGCTGTGCGACTGCAGGTGTTTGACGCACATCCAATTCCCGCAGTCGGAACAGGTCTTCGGGGCAATCTGGATGCAGAAGGGGTACTGGCAGGTGCGATCGCGGGCGACCATTTACCTTCTCGCCAGGTCCTCAAGGTACAGGGCTTTCAGAAGCAAGCGGTTCGGCCTGAGCAAAGGCAAGCGCGCGATTGGGTACGATCGACTGTAGACCAAGAGAGGCTTCAGCCACTCCCCAATCAGACAGCCCTCGATTTGCCACCGAATCCGGTGGAGGGATTCCGAGAAGTCCACGCCATCGGTCAGGCTGAGTCAGCTAATAAGTTCGTGCGGGATAGGGTCTAACCTGTTCCGTGCCACCCTGTCCGATAAGAGAAAGTCAGATCAGTGGTGGCGTCGGGAGCAGGACTTCGCCGCCTTCTTGAATCGGGTGCGAGTCACTTTGCCGCCCTTGAGCTTGGTCTTCATGCAGCGCTGGAACCAGTTCACACTGATCGCCTAGCGCTTGCAGGCTCTTGCGGCAGCCTTGAGGGCTCTCTTTGCGGTCGTCCGATTCTTGAAGTGGCGTCCACTCAGTTTGTGGCGCATGCAGCCGTAGAACGCCCTTTGCCGTTTCGTTGCCATTCTAGGATGTTATTCGGCATCAGGGAATTTAAGTCTTATGAGGCTAAACCTTCACGTGGGCGAAGCTGGCAGCCTCCTTGATGTCGCGTGCGATGGCCTGCTTCCCTGCCTTCTGTGCGGCGCCGTACAGCTCTCGGAAGACCGTCTCCTTTCTGATCTTGCCCTTGACGAGCTTGTCTTCGAGGTCCTTGCAGTCGACCTCCTTCTTGAGCGCGACCTCGCAGACGCCGAAGGCCAGGCCGAGCGAGGCTGAGAGCTCACAAGGGGTGCAGGATTTAGCCAACAGATTCTCTGAACGCTTCCGAGGTTGATATTTCCTTCGGTATGGCGTCAAAAGGTCGCGGGTTTCGCGTGGCCTAGGTTTATTAACAGAGCCGGCGTTAGGTCGTGCGATGCAGAAACTCGACCTCAAACAGATGATGGGCGAGGCGAAAGCAGACACCAAGGCAATCGAGAAACTCAAGGGCGATTGGCGGACTCAGATCCAGATGCTCAATCGCACAGTGTCGGTCGTGACCACGTACCAGAAAGCTATCCACAAGGCCTTCGGGACGCCTAACGGCCACAGGAAAGACCACGGCCAGGGCCATCGTGTGGACTTCTACTTCAATCTCCCTGAGGGAGTGGTCGCGCTCGAAGAATTTGAGGAGATTGAGAGCCTCAGCTTCAAAGGCGCTGCTCTGGTCCAGACCCTAGAAGTCCTGCACCACGCGGATTCGCACGCTTCGGGGATGACTGTCAAGTACAAGGCCATCCTCAAAGTTGACGAGAATTATTTTCTCGGCCAGATGCTGCCACAGGTACAGCCACTCAGGAACGCTGACCCGGACTACACCATCTATGACCTAGCCATCGAGATCCCGAAGGGGGAACTCGTGGCGGAGTCGCTGCAGATGCTCAACGACAGGATTAACGGAGTGGAAGAGGAGGTCAAGAAGGCCCAACCCGAACCCGACCTTGAAAGATTGACGGCTCTTCTCCGGGTCTTCGGCGATGGCAGTCCTCAGACTGTCTCAGTTCCGAGTACGGTCCCGATTACGGCCGGAGTCCAGTTCGGGACGTTCCAGAACTCTACAGTGTGGCATCCGAACGCCCCTCAGGCGCCGAGGTTCCTGCCACAGGGCGCTTTCTAAGAAGCGCCTCCCATTTTTCTAACTGATGTGGGTTGGCATGAAGCTGCTGTTCCCATTTCTCAAGTTGTCTCGAAGGCGTGACAGTATCGTTGTAGAAATACCACTCCCGGCCCCTGTTGACGAACGGACGCTTGCCGCGCTTGGGCTCCGCAATCGCTTCGGCGAGCCTGTAGATTGCCTGCATCTCCCACCAGTCCTCAGGCGTGATCTCCGTCGGCAGCTTGTTCTCGAACTGCTTGAAGAAGGCCAGGCGGAGACCTCTGACTATGTGGCGCCTTGCGTCGACGTCCAGGGCGAATCTGTTCACGCCACCCGGGTGCCCAAATTGGCTAATAAGCGCTAAGTCTAGTCACTAGACATCCCAGCTTCCCCTCCCAGCCTCCCTGAAAAAGAGAAGCTGGGGAGGGTGGTTTGCTAGGACGCCAGGTGCTTGCTGAGGGCGATGCTGACGCCTGCGCCCACGCCCAAGGCCGTCGACGTCGCCGCTGGGATTGCGCCTGTCGCAAATAAGGCCGCAGCCACGACCACTCCAGCCGACACTCCTTGGACCACTAGAGCCGCGATTTTCGGCTTTGGCTTCTCGTTTGTCGGCTTTGCTTCGAGAGCTGCTACCCTTTCTTCGATAGTTGTCAAATGCTCACTTTCACCTCCTTGTCCTGTTGGCCGGTTGGACAAATTCTGGAGTCTGAAGTTGACGGTAGGACATCTGGTGGAATTTCTAAGGCCTCCGCCTGCTTTAAGCTTGCCGAACCGCGCGTGAGCCTAATGCTTATGTTGCCGAGAAGCGCATAATGGGCAGATGTCGTACACTCAGGTCATAAACGGAGTTACGATCGTGAGCAACGTCCCGTTCGACCAGCCTATTCCAGGGGGGGCTCTCGTGACGCTCGACCTGCACTTCAACGCGCCCATCGCCTACCTTGCGACGCTCGGCTACAACCTTTTGGCGATCTTCAATCAGCCGACCTTCCAATCGCAGCTGATACAGGCAGGATGGAATGGGACGATAACGAACTACAGCGTGTACACCATTGACGCCTACACACAGAGAATCGCATTCGTCGTGCCAGTGTCAGCTGCCGCCGCTGGGCCTTTCATTGCACCAATCATCGTTCTCTACATAGGCGTAGCAATCGCGGCCATAATTGTCGCGTCAGCACTCTACGAATTCGTAGTCAACGTCGGAGGCACAGTTGCCACGGTAATCGCACAGGGCGCGCCTTACGTCCTCGCAATTATTGGGGTAGTGGCCGCGGTCGGATTGGGGGCCTTCGTCTACGACTTCCTGAAAGGAGGACGCCCATTCAGGAGGAGGGTCTACAGGGAGGCCGGGCACGCCGGGAAGGAGGCCGTCAAAGGAACGGTCCACGTGGTCGGAGCTGCGGCCGGGGCAGTCGGCAGAGGAGGACTTCGCCTCGTGGAGGTAAGCGGGCGTGGCCACGACCAGGACGAAGGCAAGCGCGAGTACACCTACCGGGAGGAG
>ERZ1292644.1745-Hain-H14-01um-R2-1745-length-10705-cov-3_pt1 | contig 10705 bp, 10 predicted proteins | sample MGYA00564402_ERZ1292644 | MGnify/ENA primary metagenome ERZ1292644 (study PRJEB36523, sample SAMEA6512644) | groundwater metagenome | collected 2019-01-09 | study: AquaDiva: Metagenomics assemblies of 32 groundwater samples | reverse complement strand
GCCGCCGCCGGGAAAGCGAGCGAGGCGGCCCCAAGTGCAAAATTGATGATTGTGGCTGGGGGTTTGTCTTCCAAAATCAAAATTTGAATTCTACAGCAGAATATTTATTTGAAAATTTAAGAAACTATTCCCAAGAAAAGACACAAATTTATGAAAGAGAAACGATCTTTAGAGAAAAAAAAGAAATCTATACTGTTTATAAAATTCAAGTAATGTTCGATCAATCCCTTATCCCACAAGCTAAAGAACTTCAAACGTTTTATTTTACGCCTTATCTTTATAAAAATATGAAAGATTACCCATTTAATTACACAACCTATTCTGTTTTAGACTCCATGTTTAATAAAATTTCTTACTACATTATATGGCTCGCTCTATTTTTATCTTTTTATTCTATTTTATTAATATTCCTTGAATTAAAAAACACTAAATAAAATGAACAGAGATATAGGTCAACCGCTGAAATTAATTGCTAAAACTTCTCTTGTAGTCCTTATCGCGCTTTTCTTATCAAAATTATTTACTTATATTTTTAGGATAATAGTTGCAAGATATTATGGCCCTGAAGAATACGGCCTTTTCTCTTTGGGGTTGATGATAGTGGGTTTTTTTGTGGCTGTATCTTCTTTAGGACTAGTAGACGGAATTCTTCGCTATGTATCTATCTACAGGGGAAGCGGGGATAAAGATAGAATTTTTTATATCTTTAAATTTTCTTTGCTTACTTTGATAATCTCAAGTTTAATCTCGGGGCTGATCCTTTTTTTAACAGCAAAAATAATCTCTATTAATATCTTTCACAATGAAAATTTAATAATATATCTTAAATCTTTTAGTGTTTTAATCCCAATTACTATTTTAGCCAATTTATTTTTATCAATAATCAGGGCTTATGAAAATATAAAATGGTACTCCTTTATACAAAATATTCTCCAAAACCTGAGCAAGGTTGTTCTTCTAGCTGTCCTTATTTTTTTAGGCTTAAAAACAAATGCAATAATCTTCTCGTATCTTGCGGGCATGTCTTTGATGCTAGTAGCATCTTATTTAGTCTGGAAATATAAAATTTCTAAGCTTGTTATTGGCAACGAACTAAGAGAGGAAGACAAAAAAGAGACAAGAAGATTACTCTTCTCATACTCTTGGCCGCTTATTTTTATAAGTTTTGTTGGAACATTGATCTATTGGGTGGATTCTTTTGTAATTGGTTATTTTAAATCTGCAACAGAAGTTGGTTTCTATAACGCAGCCCTGCCAATAGCCGGCCTTTTCAGTATAGCGTCAGAAATCTTTTTGCAGCTTTTCTTCCCATTAATTACTAAAGAATATTCAAGAAAAAATTTGACCCTTATAAAAGAACTGACAAAACAAGTCGGCAAGTGGATCTTTATGATTAATCTTCCTTTATTTCTCTTAATAATAATATTTCCTAATGAAGCGATCAATATTCTTTTCGGAGAGGAATATCTTGTTGCCTCTTCTGCCTTGAGAATACTTGCGATAAGCGCTATTTTTACTTCAATCTCCACACTTTCCTATAATCTTCTTTCTATGGCTGGAAAAACACGTTTTATACTTATTAACGCAATAATATTTTCGTCTCTAAACTTAATTTTAAATTTAGCTCTAGTTCCTAAATATGGCATAAGCGGGGCAGCAATCTCAACAGCTATAAGCACAATTGCTCTTGGGTGTGTTTATCTTATATCTGCTTACAAAATTACCTCTATTATTCCATTTAGAAGAAAAATGATCAAAATTTTATTAATTTCTTTCATTCCTGCAATTCTTATGATTTTAGGGAAAAAATTTGTAAGTTTAAATATAATCTCTCTGTTTTTGTTAGGACTAGCCTTCATATTAATCTACATCCTCCTCCTTATAACAACAAAGTGTTTCGATAATAATGATTTGATTATATTCAAATCATTTAAAGATAAACTTTTTAATAGGCTTTGATATACTTTCTGGTTAAAATGACTGAAAAAAAGCAAACTACTAAAGAAGATTACAGCAAGATAAGATCTATCCTTAAAGGAAAGAAGCTTCTTTTTTCACCCTGGTCGGCAGAAGACCGGTTTTATGTTGCATATCAACAGTGGTTTTTCCCCCTTAAAAGACTATTTGGGAGTGTAGTAACATTTGACCCTAAAAAAATAATATCTTTATTTGGAAAAGGGAAGATGAACAAACTTTTTTTAGACTTAGTAAAAAAAGAACAGCCGGATTTTATTTTCTTTTGGTTGATAACAGACGAATTTGCATTAGAAACCTTGGATAAAATAAAAGAAATATCGCCAAACACTAAAACAATTAATTTTTTTGGAGACGATGATGAGAGATTCGACAATTTTACAAACTATTATTCTCTTTTTTTTGATTATTGTCTGGTTTACCCCCAATTACCTATTGATTTTTACAAAAAACAAGAATTAAACAATATATTTTTATCTTGCGGTATAAATACAGAAAATTTCAGGCGCTTAAATTTAAAAAAAGAATATGATGTAACTTTTGTTGGAACTCCAAAAAAAGACAGGTACGATTATATAAAATTTCTTTTAGACAAAGGAGTTAATATTAAGGTTTTTGGACCGGGGTGGGGTATTTATCGAGACCTAAGCCCAGTTTACTACGGGCCGTTAAATAACGAAGATTTGGTTAAAGTGATAAACAAAACAAAAATAAATTTAGCATTTACTAAAAACTATCAAAAAGGCGCCCATCTTAAAAGCAGAGTTTTTGAAATAGCCGGCTGCAGTTCTTTTGTTCTTTCAGAATATTCTCCTTCGGTCTCTAGATTTTTTAATGACGGAAGAGAAATAGAATCTTTTAAAGACAGTTCTGAACTTTTAAAAAAGGTCTTGTATTATTTACATAATGAAACTGAAAGAGAGAAAATAGCAGAAGGGGGCTACAAAAAAACAATCTCCAGATACAATTTTTACCTGGAGCTTCAAAATTTTTTCCATAAAATTCTTACAGACAAGAATTTCAAGAAAAAAGAATTTAAAACCAAAAAGAAGATTTACATTTTAAAAAAAAATGATTTAAAAATTCCTTTTCACACCCTCAAGGATAAAATTGAGGAATTTGATTATATATCCTTCGATGACGGCCAATGCAAGAGTTCGCCGTATAAACTGCCACTCCAAGCCTATTCTCTGGAATCAACTAAAAAAAATATAAGTTGCTGTAATTATTATGTTTACTCCCCAAATCTAGGTAATTATTTATCATTTTTATCTGTAAATGCTTTAAGATCTCTGGGAAAGGAAAAATTCGCACGCTTCATAAGTATAAATCAATTGATGGTAACTAAAGAATTTTTCTTATCAAATATGGAGCTGTTAAAGAATATGTTCATTGGTAAAAAGATTCCTTTTCTTGATGAAAATAATACCGCGTTTGTTACAGCCCCCTTATTGAGGCTGGTCTATTCTATTTCCAACCAGAGCTATAAAATCTTAAAGAAGGCATTTACAATGAAATTTATTGACGCACTATCTTCTTTAGTATATCAAAAAAAATTCTTTACCAGCCCCTATCCATATCATCTTTTTTTCGAATCTCTGAATAAAAAATTGTTTATTCTAAAATATATTTATGAAAAGAATATTAGAAATAAAAAACACTTAGCCAGATTTAAAGGGGTTTTTTTCAGAAATCAGGGTTTTTATACCAAGATTTAGAATAAAGAGTAGATAAAAGGAGATAGGGCACTATTTGCGCCAATTATTATAAATACTGAGACTATTAAAATCATTATTATTATAGGCAAAAGCCACCATTTTTTCCTGACTTTTAAAAAATCCCACAATTCACCTACTAAACCTTTGTTATTTGAACTATTGGCCTCTTTTCGTTTAATCTCTTCCATATATTTTTTGGTTGAAATTAATATATAAATTTTTCCATGATTTAATCTTTAGCTGTTTTTTCGCTATCCCATATATCTTTGGTATTATTCTCTCTTTTTATTAAGAAGTCTCCAATAACCAAATAATCTATGCCAGTTCCCATCATGCATTTATATGCGTCGTGTGGACTGCAAACAATAGGTTCCCCTCGAATATTAAATGAGGTATTAATTAATACAGGTATGCCGCTTAATCTTCCAAATTCTTTAATTAAATTGTAATATAGCTTGTTTTGGTCTCCTCTGACAGTCTGCAATCTTCCTGATCCATCAACATGTGTAACAGCTGGAATTTTTTTATGATATTGTTCTTTTATTGGATAAACCATTAACATAAAATCTGCTGCCTCTGGAATAGGTTTATTGCAATCAAAATATTTATTTGCATCTTCAATACAAACAACAGGAGCAAATGGTCTAAATTTTTCTCTATGTTTCACTTTTAAATTTAAAATTTCTTTCATATCTTTATTGCATGGATTTGATAAAATGCTTCTAGCTCCCAAGGCCCGCGGCCCCCATTCCATTCTGCCCTGAAACCAGCCAACAACGTTATTTTTAAATATTAATTGGGCCGTATGTTTTACAAGACTTTTCTTATCTTTGAATTTATTGTATTTAATTCCATTCTTGTCTAAAAATTCTTGTATTTCTTTATTTGAAAATTCTGGACCAAGATATACATCTTTCAAGATATATTTTCTCTCTTTCCCTAAAATAGTATTATAGACATACATAGCAGCACTTAGACTGGTTCCCCCATCTCCAGGATCTGGCTGCAGCCACACACCTTTGAAATGTGTATTCCTTAATATTTTTCCATTGTAAACACTATTCAAGCCTACTCCTCCGCTTATAACAAGATTATCGCATTTTGTAGATTTATGAAGATGATTTAAGATTTTAGTAACTGCTTCTTCAGTAATTAATTGAACAGCTGCCGCAATATCTTTATGTCTTTGTGTCAATTCTTCATCAGGCTTTCTTATCTTGCCCTCCAAAAGATCGCATAATTTTTTAGAAGGCATTTTATCAAGATAATGATAGACAAAATAATCCATATTAAACCTAAAACTTCCATCTTCTTTTATGTCAATAATTTCTTTCAATCTATTATAATATTGATTTGTTTTTCTATCCATATTTCCGTAAGCTGAGAGGCCCATTACTTTATATTCAGAATTATTTACGCTAAATCCGAGATAAGCTGTAATCGTTGAATACAGCAAACCTAAAGAATGGGGAAAGTGTATTTCTTTTAATAATTTTATACTTCTATTCTCTCCTACTCCGTAAGCAGTAGTTGTCCATTCACCAACACCATCAACTGTAAGAATCGCGGCCTTTTTGTAAGGACTTATTAAAAACGAGGATGCATGAGCCATATGATGATCAACAAATAAAACATCACCTTTATATTTTGTTTTTTTGCGGATTATTTTAACTATCCTCAATTTCTCGTTTGTCCACGATGGAAGATATTGCAGAAAAGTTTTATAGCTTTTAGGAAACGATTGCAAATGTTGATACAAAACCCTCTCAAACTTCAAAACAGGCTTTTCATAAAATGCAATGTAATCTATTTGGTCTATCTTTATATTCTGACTTTTTAAACAATAATCAATTGCCTTTATTGGAAAAGAAATGTCGTGTTTCTTTCTGGAAAATCTCTCTTCTTGAGCTGCAGCAACAACTATTCCATCTTTAATTAAAGATGCCGATGAATCGTGGTAGAAGCAACTTACTCCGAGTATATACATCTTATTAAAATTGCCTATAATAATATTGTATAGGTTTCTTATCCAAATTTAATTCTTTCCAATAACTCCCTGTTTGAGGATCTGTTTTCATATCTATAAATCCCTTTCCAAAAATTTTAGCAATAATAGATGTTAAACCAACCCCGACAAAATAAACAATCGTTAATAAAACAGTATTAATTAAGAACGCAATTGACTCTCCAAAAAAAACCTGCCCCTTTTTAAACCCCTCTAAAAAATCCTTTAAGCTCATTCTATTTTCAACACCATTTTAATTAAGATACCAAACAAAACTATAGTTAGTATTATAACTGAAATGTGAAGGTAGTTCCAACCAAGAGGTATTTTTTTCAAGAAGTTTAATATCAGGTATAATATTGTGCTGAATACCAAATAAGAGAAAATTATACCTAAAACAAACCCAATATCTCTGGTTTTTGCCTCTCTTTCTCCATTCAAAATCATTTTCTTAAATACAGAAAGCTGTTTATAAAGACTATTGGATAAATAATATATATTTTAAAATAGAAATATTGTATAAATTTATAAATCAGTTAACTTAATTTCTTCTATGAAATTTGAGAGAACATCTTCAGCGTACAAGGGAGTTGCTTTAATCCTATTAAATACGATTATCTTAATCTTATTGTTCAACTTCCTCTTATTTTTTAGTATATTTTTATTAAAAGATAAGTTTGCAGTTGGACCCTTAACATACAATGAAACTATACTAAAGGAACTTTATCCAAACAATTCTCTTGAAGAAACCAAGTCGTTGCTTAAGGAAACTTACCAGAATCACATAAATCTAGAAAAAATAAACCAAGGTTACGACTACGAGCCATTTACAGGATTTAAAGAAAAACCTAGAGATGGAAAATATGTTAATATAGATAAAAACGGCTTTAGAAAAATAGAAAATCAGTGTAATTTTCCAACAAACAATAAAAATTATAACATCTTTATTTTTGGCGGTTCAACAACATTCGGCCTTGGCCTGCCAGATTCAGAAACTATTCCCTCAAGAATTCAAGAAAGATTAAAACACGAAACAAATAGAACAGATATATGTGTTTATAATTTTGGACGAACTTTTTATTATTCCAGTCAGGAAAGGATTTTATTCGAATCCTTGCTGCTTTCAAATCAAAAACCAGATATGATTGTTTTTATTGATGGCTTGAATGAACCGTTTGCTGAACCGCAAAACGCCCAAAAATTAAGAGACTTTATGATTGGAAAAAATAAAATCGGTCTTTTCTTTTCAGATGTTTCTATTGTAAGGGTTGCAAATTACTTGTATTCTAAATACATAAATCCGCCGGAATTATTATACGATGAAAAAAATATTGATAATATTTTAAATAGATATACACAAAACAAAAAAATAATATCTTCCACATCAAACAATTACTCAATTAAAACCTTTTTTGTCATCCAGCCGATTCCTAACTATAAATACAATCTTTCTTATAGCACTCTTTTTAAAAACAATCTTGTCTCTTATGAGGACAACCCCCACTTAATTTTAAGAAAAAAATTCTATGAAGATTTAAAGTCATATTACAATAGCTTAACTAAAAAAGAAAAACAATCATTCATCTGGCTTGTAACCTCTCAAGAAAATGAGACTCAAAACTTATATGTGGATTATGCTCATTACAATGCTTATTTCAGCGATAAAATAGCAGAAGAGATTGCGAAAAGTATTAAGAAGGAAATAAAATAGCTAAGAAGAATAAAAATCTTTAATTATTTCTAGATCGTGATCTACAACAAATTGATCGTTTAGTTCCTCAATAGAAAAGAATGCAAAACCACAACCCTCTTTTATTCTAAGTTTAGAAATTGGTCCTTCATATATCCCAACAAAAACATGTTGTTCTCCTTCTCTTATCTTTGTCTCAATTTCGTCCCTATAACTAGTAAGTTTAAAAAATTTTAAATCTTTTACTCCAATATCTCCCAACTCTTCCCTTATTTCTCTTTTTAAGGTCTCTTCAGCTCCTTCCCCCCTTTCTATCCCTCCTCCAAACAAACACCACTTGCCAGGAAACCATGGATATCCTAAATCTTTCTTTTGAAGTAATACTTCTTTTCTTTCATTTAAAAGAATAATAATTGCAACATTTACTCTTCTAAAGTCTTTCATTGATTTATCTAAATACATTGGTTTATATTTTTTTCTTATAAATATAATGATTCATATAAATCCTTAAAAAGCGATTTCTACCCTAGTTTCTATGGATCTTGAAAATCTTACTGAAACTGTTAATCAATTAAAATCATTTGAAAAAGAAATAGCAGATCTTTTCCAAAAAGGCGAAATTAAAAGTCCTGTTCATTTTTCAAGTGGAAATGAAGAACAATTAATAAAAATCTTCCGCGGTTTAAGAGATGACGACTATATAACCCATTCACAGATTAAAGATTATACTAGATCCGATTTAATATCTTCTCGTTTTATAGAAATCCCTGACAACTTACCAAAAACCCACATGATATTTAGTGGTGTGGATAAAGACGATTGGATTTTTTCATCTTACAGAAGTCATTATCAAGCTTTGTTAAAAGGGATTCCTTCAGAAACACTGAAAAAAGCGATCGTCGAAGGAAGAAGTATGTTTTTTTCAAATTCAGATTATAAATTAATATCTTCAGCAATTGTTCCAGGACACTTGCCAATTGCTTTGGGTATTGCAATGGGATTAAAAAGAAAAAATTCAGAATATCAAGTCTGGGCCTTTTGCGGCGACATGGCTGCAGAAACAGGAGTTTTCCATGAAGTAACGAAATATGCTGATAATCATGAACTTCCAATCACATTTGTAATAGAAGATAATGGGTTAAGTGTGGATACTCCAACTGAAGCTGTTTGGAAAAAATATAATGATCATCTTAGAGATAATACAATTAGATATAAGTATCTCAGCGGAGTTCCTCATCAAGGTCTTGGAAAAGAGGCGGGATTTTAAAATGTCACATTATAGGGCAGAAGTAACAAGAGCAATGGAGTATCTTGCTGACGATCCACGAACAATCTTTCTAGGTCAAACAGTTGGCTATCCTGGAAGTAGATTTACTTACGGAACTCTTCAAAATATTCCTATAGAAAAAAGAATAGAGCTTCCAATAATGGAAGAAATTCAAATGGGTATGTCAACAGGTTTAGCTTTAGGTGGTTATATTCCTATCTCTATATATCCTAGATTTGATTTTTTATTGCTTGCTCAAAACCAATTGGTCAATCATCTTGACAAATTAGAACAAATGTCTCAAGGAGAATTCAAACCAAAGGTGATAATAAAAACTATTGTAGGAAGTAGGTCTCCTTTAGATCCCGGACCACAACACTATCAAGATCACACAGAAGCCTTTAGAAAATTGCTTACTAATATTGACGTTATAAAATTAGAAAGAGAAGAAGATGTTTTTTCTTCATACGTGGCAGCACTTAATAGTGATAGATCAAGTTTATTAATTGAACTAGGCGAGTTACATTAGAAAATGAATAAATATAGAATTAAATTTGGTGATGGAATAATTAATGAAATTGCAAAAAAACACCTACAAGATTGTATTAATGCTCACTGGATCTCTCAAGGACCCAAGGTAACAGAATTTGAAAATAAATGGGGCGAATTATTTGGATACAAATATAATATCGCTGTTTCAAATGGGACAGATGCAGATATTCATGCTTGTGCAGCATTATATGACTTAGGTGCTCAAAGAGGAGACGAGATAATTGCTCCTGCTTTAGCTTTTATCGCTATTGGAAATTCAATTCTAGCATCTGGCTTTAAACCTGTTTTTGTAGATGTAGAAAAACATACGTTAAACATAAATCCTAATTTAATTGAAGAGAAAATTACTCCTAAAACAAAGGCAATTATGGTAGTACATACTATGGGCAAACCATGCGAAATGGAAAAAATAATTGAGCTAGCAAAAAAACACAATTTATTTGTAATTGAAGATAGTTGTGAAGCTCATGGAGCAACTTACAAGGGAAAGATTATTGGTAGTTTCGGCGACCTCTCGACTTTTAGCTGTTACGCTGCCCATTTAATTTGGAGCGGTGAAGGCGGAATGATTTCTACAAATAGTGAGGACATTGCTAATATTTTAAAATCCGCAAGAAATCATGGAAGAGAAAGTATTTATTTTGATCATGTCCGTTTTGGATTAAATTCCAGAATGAGTGATTTACATGCTTCGGTAGGTCTTGGATCCCTTACTGAATTTAAAAAAATTTTTAACAAAAGAAAAGAGAATTTATACCATCTTCTAGATAAAACTAAAGATCTTCAAGAACTTGCATTTTTTAATTTAGAGGAACCACATGAAATTGTTGCCCCTCATGCATTTAGTATCACTTTAAAAGATCCAAAATATAATTATAATGAACTTTACAGTTTTTTGGAATCAGTTGGAATACAATGTAAAAGAAATTTTGGAAGTATTCCCACTCAACATAAGGCGTTTTCTTTTTTAGGATATAAATTCGGAGATTTTCCAGAAGCGGAATATATTGGAGACAATGGACTGCATATCGGAGTACATCAGTATTTATCTCTCGATGATCTTAATTATATTTCAGATAAACTTCACGAATACTTTAATAAATTCAAATGAATAAAAGACTAGTTTTAGAAAGAATATTAAAAGAATCTATTCAAGCCATAAATCAAATTCCCTTTGATTTAATTGATCAAGCCTGTAATAAAATAATTGATTGTTATATTAATGGAAGAAAATTATTAATTTGTGGAAATGGTGGAAGTGCTGCTGACTCTCAACATATGGCTGGAGAATTTGTTAACAGATTTTTAATTGAAAGAAGACCGTATCGAGCTTTGTCTTTAACTACAGATACGTCTATTTTAACTTCTGTAGGAAATGATTATTCTTTTGATGAAGTTTTCTCAAAACAAGTTGAGGCTTACGGAGATAAAGATGATGTTTTATTTGTCATGAGTACCTCAGGAAATTCAAAAAATATAATTAGAGCAGTTCAAGTAGC
>ERZ1292644.1744-Hain-H14-01um-R2-1744-length-10706-cov-19_pt1 | contig 10706 bp, 16 predicted proteins | sample MGYA00564402_ERZ1292644 | MGnify/ENA primary metagenome ERZ1292644 (study PRJEB36523, sample SAMEA6512644) | groundwater metagenome | collected 2019-01-09 | study: AquaDiva: Metagenomics assemblies of 32 groundwater samples | reverse complement strand
TTTTGCAGCACACCCAGCAGTTCATCGGCACGTCTTCTGGCTTACTCCACGGAACTAGCGTTGGCTCTGGCTTGATGCGGTATCTCACTCCGCTTCCGAACTGCCAGTTGGGACTATTCAAAATCAGAACTTGCCACTCCGGTAGCTGATCGTCGCAAAGCTCAATCGTTTTTCCATCGCACCACGCTTGCATTACCTTGATTGCTTCTGCCGTTTCTTCGCGTGTCATTGAAAAACTCCTTACCAGATTGCCACAAAAAAGATCACCGCCGCCACCAATGCCGCAACGCGCAGCCACTTGTTTTTCGGTTTCGGCGCATCCCTCCAACCAATATCTCCACAACCAAGCGTCAACACTCGATTCGGAACTTTCCATACATGCAGTGCGTAGTCGTTAAAAACGCGAAACGCCATCGCTTCCGTTCTTGGCTCGCACGGCGGCTCCAGCCACTTCACATTGAAGTCGTGAATCACCATCGGCTTTGATAACTCACCGATGAACTTGTTCTCGATCTGCGCCTGGACTTTCTTTTGCAGTTCCAGCATCGACTCCATCGAGACTGCGGATTGTGTTGTTGACCAGTTCGTCTGCATTAGAGCGTCACGATCTAAAAAAGAACCTTGTCACTGCCGTCACCACCGCCTCGCACGAAATTCGGCAGCAGCTTTGAGACCGCTATTTTACACACTTGCTTCCACTCTTTTCCAGCGTCGAGTTCTTTTTTCACGGACTCGTAGTTCGTTATCGGGATGATGTCTGCTTTGGAAAAAGACTTCCGCGACTTCCGCTCGAATATGCGTATGGCCTGAGAAAGGGACCGTCCCGTGTTCGCACACTGTCCGAGACACTGGTTCCACACTTTCTGGTCATCACGCGGGACGGGTTTTGCGGCACTCTTCTTGATTCTGCCAAGCTCTTGCCCGTCAAACTCTGGAGCCTTTCCGAGACTCTGTTTTTTGTACCCGCAGTTCGGGCAGATATTCCCCGTCGTCGCCTGCCATTCCGCGCCACACTTAACGCAGTGCAGTAGCGGGATTTCTTTTTTTCCGTCCTCTTCCAGTTTTTGCTTGGTGAAGTCGTCTACAAAAACTTCATCGTCGAGCGGCCACCATCTATCCGCTTGGGGCCACCCATGTTTTTTGATATTCGCCCCGTGGTCAATAATTCTTGCGTCAGGTTTCGCGCCGCCATTCATCCAATAAACCGACTTGCACGACCTGAATACTCTGCCTGTCGTCTGAAGAAAGACGGAAAGCGATGCCATCGCCCTAGCCAGAACGCAGCATCCAACCTCTCGCACATTTACGCCGTATGCCATCACCCCGTAGTTACTAATGATCTTCAAGCTGCCGCGAGCAAGTTCATCGTAGTATCTTTTTCGCTCAGAGATGTCTGTGTTCGCGTCGATATGCACCGCCGCAATACCGTGTCCGCTGAAATTGGCAGCAATGTGTTTTGAGTGCTCAACGCCTTGCGCAAAAACAACCGTTGGACGATCTTCTCCGTACTTTCTCCAATCGCGTAGCAAATCACCAACCAACTCGTCGGTGTTCCATCTTGCCTCAGCCTCAGACTGCACATAATCGCCAGTTTTTTTGTCGATATGCACGCCCTTCATATCCACCACTTTCGGACCAAAGCAGACGGGCGGCACGATGAATCCGCCAGCCAGTAACTCTTCGTGCGTTACACCGTGGATCACCTTCTGGAACGGCGGACCTAATCCGTATCCATTTCCTCGAATTGGAGTCGCTGTAAAAAGAAGAATCACTTTGTCTGGATTCTCGTCGAATATCTTACGATAGACTGTCCCTGAGCAGCCATTATGCCCCTCGTCAACGCAGATAACGTCGAGATTCAAACCATCGACAATCTTACGATTCAGAACGCGGCTGCCGTATGTCTCACGACTCGCGATGATTGATTGACAGGACGACAAAGACTTTGTGTTGTGGCTGGCGAAGTCGTGCTCGATTGCCTTCTGCGAACCAGCCATCAAGACGCCATGTGGAACTCCACACTCCATGAACTCTTCGCTAGTCTGCGATACGAGAGACCTGCCGGCAACAATGAACATGAACTTCTTGCCGCGCAAGCCAGCCTGCTTGGCAACAAACGCCTGCACGATTGTTTTACCACTTGCGCAAGGAGCCTGTACGATGATGTGGGGAGACTTTTTTCGCGACTTCAGTTCTGATACTGCATCGCGTATCTCGTGGTACATTCTCCGTTGGTAGTCGTACAGAGAATACGGACCTACCGAGTAATCGACATCCATGCCATCGCCTCAAAAAGAAGACTATTCCAACACGATCTCGACGCGAGACAACGGGAACGCCACGCACGCCAACCAAGTTCTCAAGCCGGAGCCGCGCAACTTTTCGGAAGCAATCTGACTAGGCGTCATCGGCACTTCAATAGTGCATGTTCCATCTCCGTATGGATTCACAAAAACAAAGTCTCCTTCGTGATACGAACCCCACGCTTCCTTTACGCGAGCGATAATCTCCGGCTTACTGCCGCTCCTTGCGTTAAGCGCGGACGCCAGACTACCTCTGCCTGTTTGATCCATGTCTTACCTCATTTTCCAGTCGGAGATCGCGAATCGAACGCCGCGTGCTTGAATGGCTTGCGCAACTTACGAACAACTACCACTTGCCACACGCCAACCTGCCGTCGCAAGCCGCAACCCACGTTGCCTATCCCCGAAAAACTTACTCGTGCTCGCCGCGTGCCCACATGCCGAGCAGCGTGAAATCAGTATCGCTAGACAACACACCAGCACATTGCTGAAGAATCTTGCGGAAGATGATCTTTTCTTCCAGCGGCATGTCGTCGAAAAACTTCGCAGGATCGGCTTCTTCTTTCTCGCCGAGCTGCGCTGCGATCTGGTTCACTGCCGTCAGCAGCCGCTTCGCGATCTTATCCGCAACGTCATCCGCCTCTTGTAAGTTCATTTTCTTTTCTCCAAAAAAAGGATTCACACACGCCTCGACACAACATCTCCGCACTTCTCGCACTGCAAAATAATCCGCGTCTCCGCTGGATTCTTGGAACTGACGTCGATGTCAAAAACCTTGACGACATTTTGATACTTCCACTTGTGCTCGCATTGCTGGAATCTGCCAACGAGAACTCTCCAAAGCCATCCGATCATGGCAACCTCCTAGTGATGCAAAAGAATCCCGTTAAAAAACCCAACATGCGGAGACGATAGCGTAAAATTCCACATTACCGTCGCTTCGTAGTCCAAGTCCTTCACGGGTTCCCACCACGCGCAAGAACCAAGATCGTCGCACACCATCACCTGATCGTCGATCTTGAGCGAATCTGCCGGCTTCCACACTGCTCCGTCATCGACTTTTGTCAGCACTGGAAGAAGAGGCGTTACCGTGACTCGACGTGTTGCTGTGGAAAAACAAATACCGAGTGGTTGCGGCAGCAGTCTTGCCTTATAGATGCTGCGCCACGTCATCTTCCCGTCCCAGATCGTTCTGATGCGTTCTGGAAGAAAAGAAGCGCACTGCGAGACGACGTACTTTCCTTTTTCCGTCAGAATCTCAGTCGATGCCGCAACGCCCTGCCGCCCCAACTGCTGAGCGTATAAATCACTCTCCACGTCGATCCTCCCATCGAACAGCCCGACTTCCGGGAAGCAGCGCCGCGACGTCCTCAGCCTCAAGAAAATCCCTGTGCGACACTTCCACGCATCGCCAGCCATTCGCGCCCATGCCGTTCAGGAATCGCTGCGGATCGAACTCGTTGTTCATCTTCAGCACTTCTCGCGTATCGCCAGTCTCGTCGTCGATGCCGCCAATCGCGATACTGAACTGATCTCGCTCTGGAATATGCTTGACGCTCCACAAGACGCCGTTGATCGGTGGAAGAAAAATCTCGCTGCCTTCTTGCGGATACCCTGGAACACGCCCATCTTTTTTCACACTCGTCCGTATGCCGCAGGTGTAGTCTTGAAGAACCCAATACGTCGTGAATGTGGTTGCCGCTTTGCGAAGAAAAACCGCCTGCTCGCCTCTGGATAACTCTTGCCAACGCGGACCTCGCTGATTGAGTAACCACTCTTCCCACGTCTTCTCGATGCTGTGCGTCAAAATTGTAGCCCACCTTTGCTTACGGGATAATCGAGTTGCGCGGCATCAACTTCTTCTTGAGTAACTCTCTCCGGCGCACGCAACTCAGGATCGTAAATCATTAACCACTCTCGCAGATTGTAGTGCTCAAAATCAACCTCCTGTTTCAGTTTTAGCTGTTTCGCATGTGGCATCGTCGCGAATGGTCCGGCGTGACACACGGAACACAGCCTCAAGTAGTTCGTTCTCGACGCCCAGCGATTTTGACAACCGGATTTTCTTTGGATTTCGTGAGTTTCAAGTGGCAAAAAACCACCGCCACCACCGCACCACATGCACTGCCGAAAAAGAGCCGACCACTCAGCACGATCCTGCTTGATGCTCTTGTAGTATTCTTTCGCGTTCATCTTTCAGGGCGACTATTTGTTCGTGGAAAAAGAAACACGCATCTTCCCAGCCTGCATGATAGCGACGAGAACAGCCATCAGCATCGTATCTTTCCATTCTCTCTTTGCTGATTCGATGACTTTCTGAATGATGCAGCGCAATGCGATCAAGGGCTTCAAGTTCTTCGTTTCCACTCATTTATATTTCCTCCGAAACCATTCCTCGACAGCAACCATCGCCGCGTCGTTTGTTTTTGAGAAGTCCATCAGCACGCACTTCGACTCTTCCATGTCGAAGATGTCAACACAAGCAACCTTGCCTTCGCCTTCTCCACAGGACACCACTGCCGCGTACTTTCCGACTTGAATCATCGAGCATCCTTGCCCGATTAGCCAGCCGAAAACTTCAGGCAGGATTACTCTTTTTTCTCTGGTTCCGGTGGACATGGCGGTTCCTCTTTCTTTTGCGGAATAACCTCGATCACTTTGTCTTTCAGAATCCCCATCGCACGCAATCGTTCAATCTGTGCCAGTTGCTCCAACTCTTCGGACGTCTTCCCTCGCAATTCCAAGTATACGTCATGCACTGAATGCTCTGTGACGTGAACCTGTTTTGGAGCGTCGAGTCCCTGGAGATCGGAAATCTTGGTGATGGCGGCAATTGCTGTGTTCAAAAAACGAGGATCAGGCACATGCTGCTCAATCGTTTCCGTCGTTCGCTCGTCGCCATCCACGAAATACACCTCCCCGCCTTCGGTTTCTTTTCGCTTCCGCAGCTTCTCGACGACTTTCTTTTTTCGAGGCTTGCCACTCAATTCAAACGTCCGCACTGATCTCGCCCGAATGTCGTCAAGCTGCTGTGCCCTGATCTCGCGTCGTGCCTCTGCCCGCGTAATGAACCGTGATTCGTTCTCTTGTGAGACTTCCTCGTAGATTCTGCGAGCCTCTTCTGGAGAAACCTTGAATACGTCTCCGCATTGCTTTGGAGTAAGACAATCGACACTTATCGCCTGATGTATGGCGAGTCGTTTTTCTGGAGTCAAAGCGATTGCAGACATGCCGCAATGTTATCTGCTCAAAAAAAACAGTGAAGACCAACTCAGAATGGAACATCATCCGTTGTCACGCCACCAATAAACGCCTGCGGCACTTCTTCGTTCACTGGCGCAACCTGTGCCTCTTCTTTTTTTGGCTCAGGCGACGTGTCCACTTTTCCGCTCTCGTACTCTTCGCACGTCATTGTCGTGTCGCAGCCCTTGCAACGCATTGATCCTTTTTTCAGCAAGGAATCTTGCAGCTTCGCCTCGCCGCACTTCGGACACACCAAACCGGATCGGCGTTGCGGTTGATCGGATGCCGCTGGCTTCGTTTCCGTTTTTACAGGCTCACTGCGATTCGTGGGCGGCTGCTCGCGCGGCTTGTTCGGTGGCGGAGCGGATGGCTTCTGGACTTCGCGCTGTGGCGGCTGTTCATACTGAATCTCGTGTGTTTCGTAGTCTGGATCAATCGCCTCAGTCGGAATACACAGCATCTGGAAGATCGCATATTTGTACGCAGTCGAAGCGCCCTTGTTGCTGGCTTTGTCTGCACTATCGCTCGCCTCGCCGACGACCTGCGTCGAAACGCTCGATCCATCTTCAGCCCAAAACGTATATTCCATTGTGATGATCGAATAAATCATCGTGGTGCCGCTTTTCGTCTGCCGCTCCTCACGACGCAGATCAATCACCTTTGACGTTGGAAAAACGCGATGCTTCGCCAATAGCGGATGCAACGCCGCGTACACTTGGTCAATGCCACGGAAGTTGAAGTTTTGAGACTGGTTTCGGCACGACTTCAGAATCGGCTCGACGTCATTCAGGATTTCGCAGATTGCGCCGTAAATTTTCGGTGTTTCACTCATTGTCATTGCCTTTCAAAAAGCGATTTCTTCTTCGGAAAACGGGTTATACATCGTCAAATCCGTCCGCAACTCAACCATCGGACGAATCTTCTCGACGTCTTTCTTCAAGTATTCTAACAGATTGGTTTCGTAGTCGCGACGCTTCAGCACTGGGAAAGAGTCACGCAGCTTCATTTTTTCTATGCTGCCGTACTCGTTGAGTAACTTGGCGGCTGACGGAATCGCGATACCACGGCATCCCTGAATCCTGTCCGTGGCGTCTCCGGCAAGCATTTGCACTTCTAAAAAACGATCACTCATCACCTGCCAGTCGATCTCAGCGTGTCGCGCCGTAAAGAAATCCCACGACGGCACGCCCATCTTGTTTTTCACCCGCCGCTGCATATTGACTTTGCCGTGTACGAGGCACTGCCGCAGGTCTTTGTCCGTAACCATCATTATGCACTGCTTGCCAGCAACAACCGCCCTCTTCGCAATCGTCGCCAAACAGTCGTCCGCCTCCCAATCGGGTGACACAACCAACTCCGCGTGTTCTCCAAGATCATCTTGAAGCTCGCGAATCAGAGCAAAGTAGCACCCCCAATACTCGGCGGGAAGCGGTGAGCGACACCGTTTGTAGAGTGGGTCTAATTTTTTTCGTGCTGACGTTCCAGAGTCGAGACAAATAAACGCTCGCTCCGGTCCTTTGTCGATGCTGTACCTGATCTCGTTGACTACGGCATCCACCGTTTTTTGTACCGCCTCGCACTCCATGTTCAAGTTCGGGGAGATTCCGAGGCACTTCTGAATCTGTTCTGCCAGTCCAAGATCATTGGCGTACCACGAATCATCGACGTAGGACTTGCTGGAAAAACTTTCCCAAAAAAGCCTGATAAGATACGGTGCATCAACGCACCACCACCTGCCAGCCCATTCAGACATTGCGGCATCCTTGCCAGAACTTGTTTTTTCAGTGAGAAAAACCACCGTCATAGATGCCGGCAGACAGTGCCGTCTCTTTTGGAGTCATTCCACGAAACTCAGGCAACACAGTTGGATCGCTTCCTTTTATCATCGAGATCGTCGATGGCGGCTCTGGCTTTGGCGGAACCACCGCATTCGCAAACACCGCATTCGGATCAATCGCCGCTGGCAGAGACCAACCACCTGGAAGCGCAACGCCCGTCGCCGGACCTTTGAACTCTCTTTTACCTGCCGCAATCTCCGCTTCAATCAGAGACTCTCGTGGAAAAACGGATTTCAGTTTTTGCAACAGAAAAACGCATTCTTCCATGCTCAGCGAGAGTTCCGTTTCGCCGATCTTGATTTTGACTTCACCACTTTCGACTTCGATGTTTCGCATTGAAAAAGAATCCCTTCTGCTCGATACCGGACACAACCAAATCGCGTAGTTAGTTTATTGATTGCCGAAACAGTCTTTTTCACCGCGTCAGCAATCGCCAAGTCTGGCGTTTCACCATAACCAGATTCCCAATACCCGCTCCCTGAGCCGCCCTCTTCTGGATTGTGAGAGATCGTGCAGCTAAACTCATTCACCCCTCCGCGCAAAGAAAGCGGAGCGTTGATTAGTCGCCAGTGCCATCCAAGATTCTCCCACACCTCAAGCGCCCAACCTTTCGGGAGCGTCTTAAGCCACTTCATTCCTTCTTCGGTGGCAGCTTTCTTTGTTGTAAACGACATCCTGATTCTCGCTTTCTTTTTCAAAAACTTCGCCGCCTTGGTATCCCGCGTCTTATCCTCAACCGGACTCATCGGCATCAAAGCGGGTACTCAATGAGAAACGCGAACCTCACCTTGAGCACCGCTGGCTACCATAGACGATAGGTTGATTACATCGGCTACTCTCACCAGTAATCGCGAATCTGGACGGCATTCTAACCGCTCGCACAAAAGATTCAACTGACTGATGCCGCAACCTCCGTCGCCCAATCCGAAACACCGAAGATTCTCGCGTTTTTGCCGAAGCGTGCCTCGAATTCTTCCTGTCGCAGCGTTTCTTTTTTCCCGCTCCAAAAAAGAACTTGCACCATTTTCGTCTGCCGATCAACGTAGGTTTCTTTGATCTCTGCCGCTGGATCGAACTGCTGCATCGTATTCGTGCCGAAATCAGGCAACTCGCGAACGGCTTGGTACAGCAGCGTGGTTGCGTCACATCTATCCGGCGAACGTCCGATCTTTTCTTCCACAGGCGTTCGATTATCCGGCAGTGGCTTCCCCTTCTGACTTGCTGGTCTCCGCTTATCATTGAGCCGGAACTGTCCTGGTTTGCTGGTGAAAATCTTCTCGTGTGCGAAAAACTCCTCCCACAACGGCTCCGTCCATGAGTCTACGGGAATGATCCACGGCTGCTCGCTCATCGCCGGATCAACGGCGTCCGCCAATTCGCCGTAAACCTCAGCACGGCGATTGAGGTATTGCAGCTTGTCGCGTTCTGCCGCAGCACCGTTCTCAACCTTAATAACCCACGCACCATCTTCTTCTAGCGAGTCCGCGATGCCTTTGCCGATGCCTTGCGCGTCTACAGAAATCGGAACTGTTCCGTCATAGATATCAAGCCCTCTCTGTCTCGCCGTCTCGACAATCCAGCCCTGAAGTTCCATCTGGTTTTTGATCTGCTCAAGGCAAAGTTCCTTCAGTCCGTGGGTATCGCCAAATGCCAAGCACGATGGGTCTCCGCTCTTGCTCGCGCCGACGTCCAATCCAATCGCTCGATAATGGATGAGTTCGCCTCGCTCCTTAAAAAGAACCTCGTGCTTCTTTTTCCAGTGACCTGAGAAAACCTCAAACGCTGTTCCTGTCTTCGGGAACCGTCCATAAGCCCGCCACTCCTTGTCTTTTGTTTCTTCGAGTAGCTGAAAAAAATCAAGCGTCATCTGACCAGGGATCAGCGGACGAATGTCTTTGTAGCAGTCATCTGGAATCGGTTCACCCTGCTCAAATCGCTTGCCGCGAATGTGCATCCCTTTCGGCGGACCAATCCTGTTTGACAGCCGCGACGCCTTGACGTTGATGCAGTGAATGCCGCCCACAGAGATTAACCGACGAGGACCAGTCGAGGCGTTTACGGTGATGCAGCCTGACTCGAAATCTTTTGCTGCTTCATACGCTCGATAGAACCACCCAGACGGAGCACGCGGGTTCGAGATAGCCACCAACATGCGGCACTGAGACAGCGCGTCGTTGTAGAACTCGTCAGGAGTTCCAGATGCCTCGTCGAGTAAAAACATCGTCACTGGCGCTCCAGTTCTCAGGTCACTGGAATGATTGCCACTCATTCCTTCACCAGAGCCAGTATTCGCCAGTTTTATCATGTGCGTTTCTTTGCCGACTTCTTGTATGTTCTCTTTCTGAACATCAGGCTTTACGAGTCCACTCAAGTACGACGTCATCTTGCGCCGCCACTTAGAAGCCTCTCCGAAAAGGTTGAGCTTAAGGTGGTCAGAGTTCGGCCCCACCAAAACGATCTTGCAGTCTGGAAACAAGTCGAACCAGATGTTCGTAATTAGCCCTCCGCACACGAAACCTTTCCCTAGCTTTGTACCGCCGCTGATATAGACCTGTGTGTGCTTGCCGTCAAAAACAGACCTAATCGCATCTACCTGAAAGTCGTCCAAGCGAAGATCGAGGTTATCTTTTCTCTCGCAATACTTCGCGAACTCCGCCTGTTCTTCAGGATCGGTAATCAACAACTCACGCCATTCGTAGCGGATGAACTCGAATGGATCGTTTTTTTCTTCCAGCAACTTCATCGCTAAGGCTTTCCAGCTTAGCGATGACTGCTGACGTTCTTTTTCTTCTATCTGGAAGTGCGTCATGTAAAAACAATAACACGCACAACGCTTTGCGATAGATCAGTTGATCTTCGCCTTGATCGCTACCTGAATCGCCTGCCTGATGGTTGCGTTCTGCTCTCGCAACGCAGCCTCTTCCGCTTGGTTGCGTGCATGATTCGCCTCTTGCGTTTTCTGTCGCTCGCAAGCGTGCAGGCACTCACCGAGCATGTCGGCGAGCACGTTCATCGCGAACGATTCGCGGCCCGCGTCACCGAGCGTCAGGTCTCCGTTCTGAGTGTGATTGCCCTTGTGGCAAAGTGATTCAATGAGCTTCGGAATAGCTTCGTCAGGCAGCGTGATCGTGAGAGTCTTGGCCATCATAATTCTCCGGTTATTTGCTCCAGCCACACACATGATCTCCGTGTGCTAAATTCTGGATCGAGTCGTACTCAGAATTCAACCACTCAGCGACCTCTACTGTAAGATATTGACGCCACCTCCCAACAGCGGAATGGTCTATTTGTGGACGCAATTCGTGAAACTTTCTGCCGTGAA
>ERZ1292644.1567-Hain-H14-01um-R2-1567-length-11673-cov-4_pt2 | contig 10710 bp, 15 predicted proteins | sample MGYA00564402_ERZ1292644 | MGnify/ENA primary metagenome ERZ1292644 (study PRJEB36523, sample SAMEA6512644) | groundwater metagenome | collected 2019-01-09 | study: AquaDiva: Metagenomics assemblies of 32 groundwater samples | reverse complement strand
GCCCCACGCTGGTGCTGCTGATGGTCATGGCCTTCTGGAAGGCAAAGGCCGCATCTGCCCAAGATAGCTGGACGGCCCCCCCAACGCTTATACGTATGGTATTTGCGTTATCTAGACTTACCACCTCGGCTCGCATGGCCGTTGAAGCACTTTGCCAGACAATGCCCGAAGCATTGCTGTTGTTTTGGCCGCTGAAGCTAATAAGGGCACCCGCGTTGCTCTCAATCGCCAGTGCCGTCCCTGCAATGGCGGTGTAGCCTGTCTGTGCTGCGACGAATAGGTGGACTGAGGGGGCGTCATCAGGCGCAGGAGGGTCTGCGCCCAAACCCAGCACAATTCCGCCCGTGTTCGCCATGAGGTACAGCACGCCCGCCGACACGTCCATGAACAGGAACTGCTCGGAGTTACCTCCACGGTTGCCGTACAGAGCGACGTCGCCGGCGGACGTGATGTTGGAGATGAGCAGGCTGTTGGCGGCGAGGGCCTCGCTGACAACGGTGCCGACGGTCAAGCCACCCAGAGCCGTATCGGCCGCAAGGGCGTTGGGGTTGTGGTGGATCCCAATGTCAGCGTCCGTTCCCAAGGAGAGGCTAACATTGACTGTCCCGCCCGTCGCCAGGTCTGCAATACGCACTCCGTACTGGTTCGTGATAACTCCGCCCGCCGTGGTTCCGTGGTCTAGAACGTAGACCCCATACCAGTTCGTGACAGTTATCCCGCGAAACTCCACGCCAGCCGCACGGAAGGCATCTCCGACCAGCAGCCCCGCTGCTCCCGTCACCGTCCCAGTAGGAGATCCTGTGCTGTACACGGTTGTAGTAAGACCGGCCACCCCTACAGGAGTGCCGGTCCAGTTGTTGTTGTTGCCCGTGGCGATGACGGCCGCGAAGTCCCCGGCCGACGCCTTGTTAGCAGTGGAGGCCGTTGCCGCATGTGGAATGAGCACCGAGAGAAAAGACCGGGCGCCTTGGGAGTTGATAGGAATGGTAGCGGCTGATATTTGCACCCCGTAGTCGGTGTAACCCACTGACGCGTTATAGACCCCGCTGATGTCCACAAGCCTTTGGACCCCGGTGAAGTCTCCCTGAGTAGACTCGCCAACTGTGAAGATGTCTCCGGTGGAGATGAACCTGAACCGCCCTGCAGGAGCCGTCTGGGCCGTGTCGATGATGCGCAACTCTGGTGAGGCCGCACTAATGGTGAAGGGAGTCCCTGTGTAAGTCACTGCCTGTTCAAGAAAAGCGAAGGTACTATTCTGGGCGACAGCAGGTATGGTCAGCGTCCGGGCCGCAGAGGGATCGTTCCACGCGAGAGTGTAGTTGGCCGTCGCCTGGTACAGCGTGAGGGAGTAAGCCGCGTTGACCGCCATCCGCGCTGTCCCAGCGACGCCCGACTGGAATTGCAGCACGCCCACGCCGTACCGGACCAGCGCGTCGGTCGCGTTGTGCTGGAGCAGGAGGTACTGGTTGGTCGCTACTGAAACAGCGGTTGCGGAGAATATCGCGAGGGTAGGGTTGCTCTGGGCAGCTAAGGCGTAGTTCTGACCCCGGCGGGCCCCATCGATGATCTCCAAGGTGCGAGATTCATCGGACGAGAGCCACAACGCGAGGGCGCGGTTGGACTGGCCACCGTCGGACTCAAACCCCGTGGTCTCGGCATCCCCAAACCACAGGACTTCATCATTGGGGATCGTCAGGGTGTCGGCGAAGGACGCGACGGAACTCGCCAGCGCCATCGGGTTACGTACCCCGCGGGTTGCGCTCGACGATCAGCTCGAACTCCACTGCCGTGCCGACCGTGAAGTCGGCGCCGAACCACAGCTGGTTCCAGTTGCCGACCGCTACCCCCCGCGTGTCCGCGTCCTTCATGCTGGTGCGTCGGAGGTTATCCAAGACGCCCGTCCTCTCGTAGGAGAAGTATCCCGTGGGGCTCCCCGTGTGGCGCCGCATCACGACGGCCGTGTCGTAGCCCCTGGGGATGTTGATGTCCGGGCCCTGGATGACATTCGCCGGAAGCCCCGAGAGGGTAGTGGTCACCTGCACGACCCGGATGAGGAAGGGCGACGCCCCCGCAACACCGTCCGGCTCGCCCTGCGTCGGGGTCTTGCGGTTCAGCTCGAGCGTCTGACTCAGTTGAGCCTTTGCCACCTCACCTGGGTCAAGCCTCACCACCTCCTGCTCCACGATGGGCAGGACTACCCTCGGAACCAGCACGAGCGTTGAAGGGCGCTGCGGCCGCGCATCATACTGAAGGCCGCGCGAGGGGCGGACCCTGACGGTGAGCCTGAGGCCCCTGCCCGCGCGATGCGTGTCGGGTCTGAGCGGCATGGCGCCTCCAAGCTACTCCAGATACCCACCAAGCGAGGTCGGCAGGGGCTCTTTGACATACCCCATATCGAGCGTGATGCCCGCGAGGAAGCTGCCGCTCAGCACCACCGCGTACACGCCCGAGAGGAAGAAGCGGCCTCGCAGCTGGTCCTCAGTCACCACCCGCTCCTGGTTGGGGTTGAGGATGAAGGGCCCAGCCACCGGGTTGGCCAGGGCGCCATCGTGGAGCAGCACCGTCATGGACGTGGACTCGCGGTTCTGGAAATGGAGGCTCATCGGGCGCCAGCGCGTGAAGGATGACGCGATAGCCGACGCGATGATGTAGCCGGATGTGTAGTTGTTGCCCCCGGACAGGGCCGTCGAGAAGAACTGGGAGGCACGGAAGGGATCCATGACCGAAACGATCTGCCGGTCCTGGCCCACCGCCTTCAGAAGCATCTCGTCGTATTCAGCCATCTCGCTACCTCACGAGCTGAGTGGGGGCCTCCACCAGGGTGCGCCCACCCACGGTGTAGCGCTTCAACTGTCCCGTCTCGATAAGCCGCGTCACCTGGAGTTCCGTCAGGAGGGAGCTGACGTTCTCCACCCCATACGTCGCGACGAAGAAGTTCATCCTGACCGTGACGCTTGCGGGCTCTCCATAGGGATGGTAGCCCAAAAAGGCGTGCGTCATGCCCCGCACGGTGTGGAACTCGGTCATAAACGATGGCCGCCGGTACGGCGACATCTCGCCGTTGATGAACCCCACGGGGTCGCCTATCTGGCGAGTGGCGGGGTTGAGGCTGCCGCGGTCATTCCCCGACATCACTTGGCGATAAACACGGGCGTAGCTGGGAGTGATGCCGTAGAACCCCTGGTACATCACGTTGTCTGGGTCAGGGACGAGCCATTCTTTGTTGGAGCTGTCCTGTATCCTGCTCCATCCGGTCCCCGCCACCGCCTGAGCAGAGGCGGTCCCCAAGGAGAAGTCCCAGAGGTCGTTCGGCGCCTCTCGGCTAAGAACGCGGAAGTAAGCCCACCCCTCACGGTTACCCGTCCTGAACTGGAGCCCCACGTAATCGTCAACCCGGTGGTACCGCGCCACCAGGCTCTCGGGATAGGGCATGGCGACCTCCTAGTAGCCCAAGACGTGCAGACGGGCCCTTACACCCGAGACGGCCAACCCGCTCACCGCCTGGAGGTAGTTGGACGCTACCCCCGACCCACCCGAGTTGAGTCGCCACAACTCGAGGCGCCCGCTCGCGGGGTTGCCAGGGTAGTCGGCTTCATTCGGCTTGACCAGGGAGTAGATGGCGCCGGACGCCATCTCCGCCTGCATCGTCTCGACACGGCGGAAGTAGTTGGCCAGGCTGAGGACCTCGCCGCCAGGCTGATAGCTAGCGTTCGCGAACTCCACCAGGAACCACCCCTCCTGGCGCGGGTTCCCCGCAACGTCAAGCGTGGTGTGCAGAATCGCCGATATTACAGGCATGGGCCCCCCCTTTTGGATGGGGCTGGCGCCCCATTGGGTGGGGCGCCAGCCTACGTTGTCCTTGCTTGCCCAGCCTTTACGTCTGGACCGTGCTGGGGTTCTGTGTTCGGAGCAGGTCGCCCTTTGCGAAGCTCAGGCCGACGATCACCAGCTCCTGCACCTGCGCCGCAATCGACCAGCTCTGGACGATGGCCGTCTGCTTGGGTACCAGGATCTTCGGCCTGATCCGGCTATACCGCACCTGGTTGACGTTGTCCGCCAACCACGCGTGGCGGATCACATCGACCGGGTAGGTGGTGCTCCCGATCTGCCAGAGCAACTCCTCCACCGTGGGCAACACCCCCTGGGTGAACGCCACCGCCAGGACCACCATCAGCAACCGCTTGTCGACGTTGATGGCGGTCGTGTTGTCGGTGCCGAACCCCACGTAGTAGTCACCATTCACCGTGAAGGTGAAAGACCATGTGGCGGCAGTCGCTTCCGTGGCGGCTGTGGATCTCAGGATGTGCTGTGGCCTGATCAGCTGCATCCCGAACTCGCTGTCTCCCGCCGAGAGGCCCTTGTAGGGAGCGTCGAAGTAGGCCTTCGCGACTTGCGCGGCCCCCAAGATCTTCTCCTCATTGTCCTTGAAGAGCGACATGAGGAGCGCGGAGTTGAAACCCACCACCCCGTAGAGCTGCTGCTTTAAGAGCTGCTCCTCCGCCGGGAGGAGGAGTTGGCCGACATACTCCTCGTTCTCAAAGACGACTTTCGACCCCATGCGGCTACCTCCTAAGGGGATTCAATGGGAAGGGCGGCGTGACCGGTAGGCTAAAAGCTGATGACTTCCTCGGGCTCTCGCGCCGTGGCCGCCATGGCGGCCACCCGTTCTGCCGCCTTTTGCGCCTGCTGTCTCACGATGGCCCTTGCCTGCGGGACGCCGAGGGCTTTGGCGGGGGCCACGCCTCCCAGCATTCCCTTCACCAGCCGGGTTGCCGACTTACCCGCCAGGGTGGTGAAGCCATGCAGAGCGGGCTCCGTGTAGGCTGGGGCGATGTTCTGCATGACGCCCAATCCCGTCAGGACGACGCCACCAAACCGGTAGAGCGTCTGGAGGTCCAACCCCAAGACGTCCACCTCGCTCACCATATCCCCCACCACCTCATCCACGATCCCCACACCGACGGCGATACCTTCTGCGGCCAAATCGATCTTCGCCATATGAAGCCTCCTCTTAGTGGGCACCGGTATGTTTCGGGGAAGGCCAACCACCTTGCGCCAAAAAAAGGGCCAGCCACGACGCTCTCTTTGAGCAAGGTGGCTGGCCTCTGTCCGACCCCACTATTCCACGTTCTTACGTGGTTTGTCAAGGCCCTTTTAGGGCGAGTACCGCACTTCCACGTCTTGTGCCGATACCGCAGGGACGGCGGGGCCCAGCTTGACGATGTCCTGATCCACCTCGAGAACTGCATCTCCATCGGGCCGTTTCACAAAGAACTGTTCCCGCGTCATGTTAGCCAAGGTCAAGGGCTTACCGGCAGCCTGGAGCGCCGTGATGTCCACCAGCCACAGCCACATATCGGCTGCACCCTCCCCAAACTCGACCTGCTCCCCATCCCGATTGTAGTATTGGCCAGGGGTGGGGATTGCGAACCCCGCCTTGGTAGTGGCATCAACCTCTGCCCATACGGCGGTAGCCTGCACCTCGAATCCCACGAAGGTGTGGAAGGGGTCGACGAGCCCACCTCCGTTGTTAAAGGGCCGCGGCTGGAGGAGGTCTAATGGCCCCTGCGCCTTCTTGATCGCAACCCCCAATGCGAGCGTTCGCGCCGGTCCCTTGTACAGGAACCTGAACCCCGTAATGAAGAGGGGTTGGCCCGCCATGTTGGGGAACGGAGTGTCGGTGTTGAGCGCCGGCATCGTCGAGATGCCGAGCTCCCGCAGCTGGTCCTCGATGGTTTGGCCCGCCATGTTGGCCTCCTTGGAGTATCGTGCCTTGAGGTTCTGCGCCACCCCCGCCAGCGGGGGCGAGGGCGGCGGTGGCGTCGACGGTGGCGGCGGGGGCGGCGGGGGCGGAGACGCATTCCGGCGCTTGGCTTTCTGTGTCGAGCGCCATAGGATGGCTCCGCCCGTCGCGGCGATCGCCACGCCTGCCGTTAGCAACCCCCAACTGGTCTTCGCCACCGTACCTCTACTTAGTAAGACTTCTCACGACCACGACCGCACCTATCGCGACGGCTCCGATGGCTCCCCACTTGAGGATGCGCTCCAAAGACCCCAAGACATCTTCCTTAGCTGGGGGTTCTGGGGGCGGCTTCGGGGCCAGGTGGGTAACGACCATAAGCGTCTGGACCTCGTCTGTGAAGGGGAGGAACGGCTTGGATTGGAAGATGCACCTCACGAGGTAGGTGCCCTCGGTGAGCGGGGCTTGCCAGTACACCGCCGCCTCGCCGCCAAACGACACGGTGGCGTTCTGATCCAGCAGGACATTGCCGTCCTCATCCTGTACGATGAACTCCGGCACCTTGAACGTCTGGGACCCCACTCCGCTCGCGAGAAGGAGAACCGCCTCGCCAGGCTTGACCGTGCCCCCCACCGAGGGGGCGAACGTATCGCCCGAGCGGCGCTCCACCGTCAGGGTAACCGCCGCCATGGCGGCAATTTGTTCATCGGTCATGGTGGCCATGAGGACCTCCGCGCTCTTGGCCTAAAATAACACAAACCCCGCGAGCGGCGCAACAAGAAGCAGGCCCCCGTGTTCACCGGGGGCCTGCCCTCCTCCTTGCCACGTGCCCTTCAGGAATAGATCTGTCGTTGGCGTTCCCACCAGGCACGGCCCTTCGGCGTGTCCAGGACACGGACAAGCGCTGGGTGTAGCTCCTTCAGCACCTCTATGACGACGTCCGTTGAGAGCTTCACCAGCCTGCCCAAGGGGTAGTCGGAGTTCAATGCCTGTTCGCGCGGAATAATCGTCGTCAGGTCCAGCCCCTTCTGGATGAAGGTCTCGATATCCCGGGGATCAATGGCGCGGATCTCCTCCTGGTAGGGCCGCGCCTGGCGCAACGCCCCCACCACGACCAACTGGTCCAGGGTTTTTAGCCCCAACCGCTTGGCCTTGCTCATCTCAGCCCCGAGGTCGATGCGTGGCATGGGCTACTGTACCGTTACCCCTTGGCTTTCCTCTACAGGTTCTTCAACCGCCGGCGCTGGAGCCGCCCCAGCTGGTTGCCTTGGGGCCTCCTCCGCAGGGCCATACACGATGTCGTTGACCGTATGGCATGCGCCGCACTCGAAGTGCTTTGGGGGAGTGGCCCTATCGGTAATCTGCACTGTGTTCATCGCCCCGCACTTGTCACACGCTACTTGCACCACAAGCGCTGGGGACGGCTTTGCAGTGGTCCCCGCAGCCGGCAGCCCGTTCTCATCTCTCAACTCGGCCGCCGCCCGGCTGATCGCCCCCACAATATCCCCAAACCCCTCACGTATCACCTTGAACCGCTCCTTGCTATTCTCGCGGTCCTGGCGCCTATCCTCCCGTTTTTCCTTGAACTCCTCCACCGTCAGCCATTCCTGCAAGCTCACGGACTGGCCATCACCAAACCGGATCATCGAAACGGGCGTCGGCTGCTGTCTGGGGGCAAGGAGGGTTTGCAGCTCAGTCCACTCTTTCATCTGTTCCAGAAAGCTCTTCGGGGCGCGGCGCTCCTCAATCAGTCCCAAGGCCTTGAACGCCTCGATCTGCGCCAGAACCCCACCGCCCTCCTGGTCCTTCTTGAACAGCCCGAGCGCGGAGAGCGCCTCGATCGTCTCGAGCGTTTGATTCCCCCCCGGTTGGTTCAGCGTCTGCTTGATATCGGCCAGCTCGGCCCTGAGGGAGCTGTCCGAGGTGTTCTTGACGTACTCAAGAATGTCGAGCAGGGGCTTCATCGAGTCCGCCCCCTTGGCATCGGGGCTCTTGAGAGCTGTCACCATGGCGGTGACCAGCCCCCCAAGACCCGTCATGGTGGCGCCGAGACCTTCCGCAGGCGGTACAGCGGGTTGAGGCACGGGGTCAGGCGCAGTCAGGGCGTTGAACGTCTTGACTGCCGCGATCTGCTCAACCGCCCTGCCCAACCGCTCCGTGATGCTCTCGGGCGTCACGCTGGGGGGGGCGCCTGGCGTGGCCCCGCGGCGGACCCGCAACCCCGCTTCAAACACATCTCCGAGCGTTGCGGCTCTAGGCTGGGGGCCAGGTTGGGTCGTCATCCGCATCCTCCTTTACCGAGCAGGCGCCGTTGCGTACCGCGCGTACTCCTGTTTGACGTAGTCCAACTCCTCAGGCGTAAAGATGCTGCTCAGGTCAAGGACTTCCGGGTGCTCAATGTGGGCGCGGAAAATCCAATCTCGCGCCCACTGGCCAAAGGTCGGACTATAGGCTACACCGAGCCGCATATAGGCCGCGAGGTCCATGTTGTAGAGGTAGAGCAAATCCTCAGGGACATCGTACACCTGGGGCCGCACCTGGACGCGCAGCTGGCTGCCCTTGGCGGCCTCTCCCTTCGGAAACAGCAGATCCTTCGCTTCGGACCGCCCCTCTCCTGCCCCTTCATCGTGGGGGGGGTCGGACGGCTTGGCAGTCCCCGGTGATTCTCCCTGCAGCACCCGGTCGAGCCTGTCTACCCAGTTGCCTCTTAGCAGGTAGGGGCCGAAGTTGAGCGCCGGCTGCCCCCTGAGAGTAAAGGGCTGCGGGGCATGCCCTGCACCCTTCCTCAGCGGTGCGCAGTGTTTATTGAGGGCCGCAGGGTTCTTGAAGATGTCGCCACACTCGCACATCCAAGCGCCCTCCGCAAGCGCCTCCGCCCTCGTCATCCCCGCCCATGAAGGAGGCAGCCTTGCCCCCGGTGGCTTACCCACGGGCGGCGCGTCGCTCGGCGGTGCCTGCAGCGCCACGATTGTTCCCCCCTCACGAAGAGACTACTTCAAGCAACATCGCTAGGCCACTATAGTAGGGGCCCTAGTGTTTGTAGTCCCCCCCAGTCCCACAGTATGTCGAGACACTAGGCCCTTGTCAAGCCCTGCGGAGGGCACCCCCTTGCTAAAACACGCCCCAGGGGACATACTGTCCTTGGAGCCAACCCCAGGTGGAGTAGCGATTATGGACCTTCTGCAGTTCATCAGGACCACGCGGCCCTTCATCCAAATCCTGACGGAGGTCCCCTGGGAGCGCTTCTCTCGCGCCGATGACGCACCTCTGCTCTCCCAAGTGCTGCCAGCCGATAGCCTCGCAAAGCGTATTGCCGTCATGTCCACCACACCCGACACTACGCCCGCAGCCCCTCCTGTACCCCTCTCCTCCACGAGGGCCCCTGGGGCCCTGGCCAAACCGGGCTGCACTGCCGCCGACGAGTCGCTAGTGATCCTGGGTCATCTGGAGGGGCTCGCGGAGGGCAAGCAGGGATTCGGGGTGCTGGCTACCGACCTGGAGCGGATCGACCGGGCCGCCGCCGGGGCTAGGCAGATGGGGGATGCCACCTTGGCGGAGCGGCTGGAGGGATTCAAGGCGCAGCTTCCCACTGTTCGGGATGCGGAGACCGCGCAGAAGGCGGCGGTCGACCTCAAGCCCCTCGTGGACGAAGCGTGGGAGCTGGGCAGGCGGTGCGGGGCCTCCGGCCACGTCTCGCCCGAGCTGTACGCCAAGGCCCAGGGGCTGGCGGAGCGGGTGAAGGCGGGGGAGATCAGCAGGGAAGCGGCCGTGGAGGCGCTCCGCCAGGAGTAGCTCTGTCGTATGCCCAACCGTGAACCGGTCATCATCGTACCTAACCAAAAGGTTGAGTCCCAGGAGATCCGGTGCCCAGGGTGTGGGCGGTTCATGGGCTACCAAGCGATCGAAAAGGGGGCGATACGACTCCTCTGCTCAAACTGCAAGGAATGGGTCACGATAGAGGCAGAGGCTTGACACGGAGGGATCGGGATGGTTACAGTGTGATCAGCCCGTGAAGGCGAATAAGACCAAAAAGGCCAAGAACGCCAGGACGAGTGTCTAAGCGCGGCTACAAACGGAGGCCCCATGATTCTCAAGTCAGCGTCCGGGTATTATCTCAAGAGCAGGCCCCGGCCCCATCGTCTCGAAGGCATCACGACCAAGCAGCACGCTGGCTTTGTGCTGTCACGCCTGCCCAAGCCCTATCCCCTGAACGGACCCCAGAAGCGCGTACGCGAGGCCGCTCGCGCCTGCGGCATCAAGACCGGGATGAGCCGAGCGGCGCTCGTCACCGCCATGAGGACCTGCATCCCGGGCAAGTTCTAAAGGCGGATCGTGCCCACCGCTGGAGGCCATGGGGGGTTCGTGCTATCACAGCGCCCAAAGCGCTACGCACGAACCCCTCAACAGTCTAAGGTGGCGGATGCTGCGAGGGCGTGTGGCATCCGAAAGGGTATGACCAGAGCGGAGCTTGTTCTCGCCATGCGAGAGTGCCTGCCCGCCCGGTTCAGAGACCAGGGAGGTGACCATGCCGGTCCTGCGAATCCTCACAGCTGAGGGGTGCGCACCCTGCTCGGAGTTCAAGGAGTCGCTCGACGCGGGCCGCCTGCTCGTCGAGTCTGCCCGGAGCGAGAGGGAGCTGACGTTCGAGATCGTGGACGTCACGAGTGAAGAGGGGTTCAAACTCCTAGAGGAGCTCAGCCCGAAGGGAGTACCGGCGGCCTACTTGGACCACGAGCAGTGCCTGATTAGCTTTGAGAAGGATGACGACGGGAAGCGGACCGTCGTGGTGACCTGCGGGGAAGAGTTGATAGCAGAAGCCAGGAAGCGGACTAACCCCGTCGAGAGCGAGGTCAGCTAGACCCGACCCTCTCGGAGGTCAGCCAGCCGCACACGCCCCTCGCGCAGACCGCGCTTGAAGTGGCCCTTGAGGACACGCTTCTCCTCAGTCGCTTGTCGCAGCCCCACAAGCT
>ERZ1292644.1743-Hain-H14-01um-R2-1743-length-10713-cov-4_pt1 | contig 10713 bp, 13 predicted proteins | sample MGYA00564402_ERZ1292644 | MGnify/ENA primary metagenome ERZ1292644 (study PRJEB36523, sample SAMEA6512644) | groundwater metagenome | collected 2019-01-09 | study: AquaDiva: Metagenomics assemblies of 32 groundwater samples | reverse complement strand
CCCTGCAATTTCAGGGGGTAGAGTTCCTGGGACTGGCAGAGTCGTTGGGGTCGTGCCAAGTAATTGATCTAATTGTTGACGTTCTTCGTCACTGAGCGGCATTTGATGTTCCCTGCTGTAAGAGTTGGAGGATTAAGCGAATTTTCTGGACAGCCTGTTCATCGCCCCCATCGGCAGCTTGGCGGAGAGTGGAGAGTTGTTGGCCAAAAGCCGACTCGCCTTGTGATGGTTGACCTGAAGATTGTCCTCCATAGATATTCTTATAAATCTCAGGAAGTTGTTTCTGGAAATCAATATCTGCCTGCAATTTCTGTTGTTCGAGTGGGGCTCTCGCCAGATTAGCCTGTGCTTGTTGAATCGCTGCCAATTTCGCTTGCCGGTCAAGATTCGGTTGCCATTGAAAACTCGTCGGAGGATTATACTGAATGCCTCCAGGTTGCTGTCCTATCGGAGCCACGGTGCCTTGTCTTGATGGAATCCCACCCATCGCGCGAATCTGATCGAGTTCACCAGGGCTTGTCGCGGTGGACGCCCCAGAGGGAAATTGCAACTGCCCAGGGTTCCGAGGGGTGGGTGTGGTTGGCGCTTTGCCAAATGACGGAACACCTTGACTAGCTAACAAGGCTTGTGCAATGACATCCACAAACTGACGACTCAGTGTTCCTTGCAGTTCTCCCACATCGTTATACCACCGACGCTTTGGAATCCCGCCAGGCAAGACTTGTGATCCCCCTAACACGGTATAGGCCATTAAATCCCCCTATAGCCTTGAACAAATGAACCAAACATGGATGGTTGCCCAGGGGTCCCCGCCTGGAACTGTGCTGGATTCACGAGATAGCTTTGCTGAATCGCCTGCATGAGCGAATCAGGACTGGGTGTCACCCCTGTTGCAAAACTCGGCACGCCAGGCTGGGTAATCTGTGGAAAGAGCACTTGATTCGCCGCAATGAGTTCTTGGAGCGTTTGTCCCCGTTGCTGATATTGATTCTGAATATCCTGCTGCGCAAACTGGTTTTGGAGTTCCGCTTGGGCACGGGTTTCCCGATCTTCACGGGCTCCGCTATAAAGATTCCCACCCAGATTCGCTTGGGAGCGGACATTCCGAGAGAGTTCATCAGCAGCCCGTTGGCGAAAGAAATCCTGCGCCGTTTGTTGCTGAGGCGTTAATGAGAAAGGATTTACTAACCGTTGATTCGCTTGCTGGGCGAGGGTTTCAAGTCCTTGCGTTTGTGTAGGGAATTGTTGTTCATACAGGGCACGGTACAGAGGGCCAAACTGCCGTTGGATATCAAATTGCTGCTGTGCGAGTTGGGGCCCAAATTGACCCTGCAACTGCACCTGCTGAGCCGTCAGTTGGGGATTGTACTGCAACTGGCTTTGCGCGAGCTGACCGCTAGTTTCCGCAATGTTGGGTTGCGGACCCTGGATAATTTGTGGCGGGGGCGGTTGAACAAATTGGGGTTGCTGAGGTTTACTACCTCCACCCACTTCATTGAACACATTAGGCAAGAACCGCCACATCCCGCATCCCCCCTTTCACTAGTTGTGACCTTCGATAGCCTCGAATACCGGTTCGGAATCTGTCTCGACGCTCCCAGTAAGCTCCGACTGCTTGTGGAGCTTGGCGAGCAATGTCATCAATACATAGCCGCAGAGCAGTCCGACTATCGTAACCAGGAGTGATTTCCAGTTGGTTGACAAATACATACCGACCGTCCGGCGTCCACTGGCCATACTCATTCACGAGCCACCATTCGCAGACCGCCGCAATTCGATCCTGGGCATCTCGATGGACAAAGATCATGAAGGATCAAATTCAATTGAAATACGCATGTTGACAGTAACCCCACGCGAATTCACTACTTCAAAAGATATGCGATCCCCTGCCGATACACTTACGGTATCGACAAGATCGGAAACGGTGGCATCTATACCACTACCGAATGTAGCCGCAATTGCCTGTATTACTCCATTAAGATAAAGGGAAACTACAATAGTGCCTGCCGTCGTATCACTTGTACGCGCATAGAGATTTTTAAGTGTCCCAGCAAAGGGTAAGACCATTGAAACATCGGTTTCATTCGCACTCTGAATCGACCCCGTCATATAACGAGTTCCATTCACCATGTTAATCGAGGCGTAAATTACGTCTTTTACTGAAGTAACCGTTGCCCAACTGCCATCACCTCGCCAAAAGGTCGTGGAGGAAGCAGAGGTTCCTGAATTAAGATTCGTGACAGGCAGATTGCCACTGACTTCAGTCGTTAAGGAAACACAGGTCGTACACGCCAACCCCGTGGCATTTCCTGCTTCCGCATCGCCAGCCGCATAACTCCCCGTGGTATCCGTCGTTAACGCGACACTATTCGCTTGGATGGTCAAAGCCCCCGCCGCACTTACGTCTACATCGCCAGACGGATTCACCGAAGTCACCACATTCCCTGCGCTCCCGACGAGGATATTGCCAGAGGTGAGGGTGGCAAGCTTCGAGAAATCGATGGCGGCACTCGCATTCACATCAGCATTCACAATGGTCAAATCCGTAATAGCTGAAGAAGGGACTGAATTGGAACCCATATCATCACTCGTAATCGTCCCGTTAGAAATGGCTGCGGAAAGAATCGAACTGGCGGTATAGGTATCGACCCCGCCTTGGAGGTAAGAGAAAATATTGTCCTCGTTCTCTGAAACATCCGAGGGCGAAATAATAGCTCCTGCCGTATAGGTTTTTGTCCGAGAGGGGGCAGCACCGATGACAAATACAAGCAATGGAATCAGGAAAAGATGTTTCATGGTGTTAAGGCTGCACAATCCCAATCGGTTGCACCATCGACATTCACGCAGAATTCTTCTGATGCCCCAGGATCATAGAGCACGAGTTCTCCTCGATTCCCACGGCGATTTCCATCTGGATCACTAGTCACCACATCCATTTGATAGCGCCCATTCACGACATTAAAAAATCCCAAAAGGAGATTATTCAACTGTGTAAACGTGTTGGTATTCCATTCAAAAAACTCCGATGGACGCTCAATCCGCAACGCCCAGAGTGGAGGAGCTGATAGCAAACATCCACACAAGATTCCCACCAGCAGTCGGCGCATTAGTTCAGGTCTCCTGCCCTAAACACAGTCGAATACCCATAGATGCGAAAGGTCTCCGCTGGATCATCGTCCGCCCATTTCGTGCGCATATACCGGCCTTGAGCGCGAAGTTTGCCTTGCCGGAAAATATCATCTACATCACCCCAGAGGGAAACTCCCCAGATCGCACTCCCCCAAATGGCATCGCTGGTGGAAGAACTCATAGAGATAGCGAGTGTCTCCACATCCGAAGAGTAATCGGTTGCATACGAGAGACTATGGGTGGAGGACACATCCGCATCCGCCCAAAAATAGACTTCGCCGAAATGCTTCAGTCGTGCCGGATCACCGTAGTCATACCATTTCGTCGTGTAGAAAGCGTCAATGGCTCCGATTTCAAAGACGGTGGTGGTATTGGGGGTCGTCGTAAAATCATCGGTCACCACAATGCCGGTTACCGTGTTATCGGCTACGGTACTCGTCAGTCCAATCCCTGTGCCTCCCACTATTTCTATCGGAGCTCCGACGAGCGTTCCCGTCACAAGGTCTAATGCTGTATCATAGATGACCTGCAACCCTGAAGCTGTTGCCGTCGTAAATCGACTGACGGCATCCACAGTGCCGGTCGCCGTCCCCACATCATCCCGCAAAGCCGTATCTTGTAATTGGTAAACGAGACTCTTGTACGAACCCCAATACACCTGATCGTTGCTGTTGTTATCAATCACATGCGCCATCGCATTCGAGGGCACATTAACGTGCTTCGTCCACTCTCCAATTTCATATTGCAAATCAAGACAGAGATTATTGGTCGTGCCCGTTCCCGACGTGACACACAGCCAATAATCCGTGTTGGTATCCGCCGACACGGCAAAGGGAAGGCGGATTCCAGACAACCCGCCCATCACAGTCGTAATCAATCGTGAAATATCCTGAGCAATGACCCCATTATAAAAGTAGACTTTTTTATCTTTATCAAGAAAGACCAATCCATTCTGACTATTGGAGAGCGTAATCGATTGCATGGAATTCTTGGCGATACAGCCAATATCATCGGTGATCTTCGACACCTGAAAGGTATCCGCTCCGCCGACCAGCGAGACTTTATAGAGACTGTCGCTTAATCCTAAAATGAGCGTATCGTAGAGTTCCGCCATACAGTTGATTTCCTGCCCGCCCAGCGCACTGATATCAATGAAATCGGCATCCGTCCAGGTGTTGATGGTGCCCACATTCGACCAACGAATTCGCGTGGGACGTTCAATGTTGTTCTCTTTCGTATTGCCAAAGATCAGGTAATTTTTAAAAAAGGTTACGGTTTTGGCTTGCTGAATCGGGTTGGTCAACCCCGTAAACACCACACTCGCTAAGGTATCAGCCGCTCCCCCCGTCCAGCGATAGGGCACATTGACATCGTTGGTGAGGATAATATTGTCGAGGGCGGTCGTAAACACAAACTGATTATTTTGGCCTCCCGTAATCCAACTGGCGAATTCCGTTGGGGCAATGATCGTCCAGGTGGTGCCGTTGAGGTAATAGAGCCGTGCGCCACAACTAGCAATGATGCGTTCGGTCCCAGAGGAGAACTTGGTGTAGTAGACCCCTGTCACCGCGCAGAAGGCTTCTTGTGGCCTATCAAGATTATCGCCGAGTGCAAGCCCATCGGAGGTCGAATCGATGACCGTGTTGAAGCCAAAGCGCTTTCGGAGATCATTGGAAATACTTAACAATACATTCTGCAAATCTTGCGCCCGCCCATCCTGGACTTGGGTAGGAGCTGAAGTATCGTCTAAACCGAGGAATTTCTGAACGCCTTCTTTAGGATAGACCGTCCAGTCTTCAGCAGACACTGAAGTCGCCCAGCACATCAGAATCAGCACGGCGATCCATCGCATCTACGGCACAAAGCTATAGGACGGCGAGTTGCCATCAACCGAATCGCTGCTCCGATGAATGGGTGAGGTCGAGGCAAACCGTGGACGCACCACGGGCACATAATCTTGATTTGCCGCATCCTGCAGTTGCATCATCCGCAATCCCTGATCGAAAATGGCTTGGTGTTGCGCCGACGCCGATTTATCCTGTTTGTATTCCCATGCTTTCGCAAGGGCGCCTTCTCGCAGCACCCAGTTCCATTTATGATCCATTTGCGGCACATCGGTCACATGCACGAGATAGCGGTAGCGCTCGTAATATTCGAGGTTCATGGTGATGACTGCGGACGGAATTGGATAGAGGCTCACCCGTTTAAAGCGAGGGGTTAGAGTATCCGGTTCCAGCTCTGAAAGCAGGGTACTCCCCGTCGTGCGACGACAGGTAATCGTCCCCGTGGTGGACGCCGATTTAGAAATTTGCATCAGGCCAGAGGCTAACCACGTCGTCGTACTCGTCACATTCGTCGTGCCATTTAAGGTCAGCGTTTCTCCCACCACCTCGCCACTCGAATCTCGACCGACCACGCGCACGGTAAAACTCGCCCCATCGCTGGCCGACGAGGACACGACAAAAATGGTATCATCGGCGGCGAGATTAGTGGCAAACCCCGTTTCCTCCCACAGTCGGTAGAAGATAGGCGTCCCTGTCCCCACATCTTCAGGGTTCGGGAGGTACTCATAGAAAATCCGGTCGGGTAAATAGGTCAATTTCTTCGGACTGGTGCGTTGTCGGAGCAGCGCAATACGGTCAACTTCTGAATCCAGGTTGTAATCTTCTTGGGAGACGACAGTCGAAAAGGTCTGCTTCCGACGCAACCACGTCCACGGATGGTGGTTGTGAATCTGCATGCCGGTCAGATTGAGAAATGAATCGATAAGATCAGAAATCTGCGTCTCTCGGACAGTTGAAGCGATGTTATCGCGTAACTGCTTGAGTGTTGTAAGGGAGGCCATCTGACAATTCCTTCGCTAGGACTCGTAGACCACACACCGCCACTAAACCAAATGCGCCCAACACCCAGAGATGCGCCGTAAAATGCACGAGGGCATTCACGAGAAAGGCCGCTAACACGGCAGCTAACGCGCGTCCTTCAGGCGCTTGCATGGCTCGTCGCGCCTGTTGGAGCGTTTCCCACAGAAACCACCCCACTAAACTTAGCCCAATCACCCCATGCTCAATGGCAATCTGGAAAAATTCGTTATGAACATGCCGCCATTTGAAAATCGGACTGGTCTCTTTCACCGTGCGGGAGAATTCCATGACGAATCCTGCGCCATAGCCGAGAATCGGTTGATGACGAAACACCTCCCAAAACTCAGCCCAGGCTGCCAGGCGTCCATGCGTATTGAACTGCCGATTGAGCAGCACAATAACTCCTCCTACGAAGCAAAGTCCCACCACACCGAAAGCCCATTTCGGATGAGACGCCCACCACCACACCACCAGGGCAATGCCCGCCGAGCCAATTCCCGCCACTGATTTGGTCATGAAGATCATCACGACCATGACACACGCCAAGAGACGCCACGCTAGACGCTGCTGAAGCAGCACCAGAGGCAATAAGAAAGCTAGATGAGCCGCGAGATGGGTGGGATTGCCAATAGTGCCCACCATTAAATCACCGCTGTGATTATCAATGTTGGCGGTAAACTGATCTAAATTCATCGCTTGAAGTCCGCAATACGCCACCACGACCCATGCGGTCATGGCGATCCATCGCAAAAGGTGCTGCAAACTCTCGCGTGTCCACTGCGCGGTCGCGCTGAGATAAAACAGCACAAGACTCACCACATGCAAGAGTCCCAAACTTAACACGAGAGGATACAGTTTAAGTTTCACCACGGACATATTCCACGCCCACAGCCAGCAGAGACCGACCCACCCCACACAGGCCGCAAGCGCCTTGGAACGGATGGGTAAACCACCTTTACTTATCCACGCGCACGTCAGCAGAATAATCCATCCATGCGCCCACAACGCGTGACTGTGCCAAAAATCGAGTCCCGTCGGTTGCAACAACAACCCGCTTTTTGGACGAAAGAGCAAATGCGCAAACGGGAGACCGGCGAGGAACACGCCCCAGCCGATCTCCCGTCCTCGCATCAGACCTTACTGACACTCAATATGGACGTTGACCCACATCGGCATATTGTCATTGCCGAGCGAGGTCGTCGCCCCAGTGTCTGCTTGCCGCAAGGCAGCTCCACTTGCGCCATCACCCATCGCCGTGCCTAACGCGCACGTATTCGCGGCGGGTGCGTAATCCCCGGCTTGCCCAGCCACGGTGCTTGTCGAGACGAGCGTATCCTCGACAATAACGTCCGTGCTGTTGGCAATCCGCGTAATGGCGGGACCTTCCACGACAATGCTGCAGAGTGTTTGATCGGGGCAGTCGTCAGGAATCGTCACCCCGGCAATCCAATCATCATCTGCGGTGGTTGTCGTCGTCACATACGGATAGCCATTTTGCCCAAACTCCGTATCGTCGTTATCCCACACCACGACGCTCCGCGAGGTCAAGTTCGACCCCGAATCATTGAACACCACGCGGGTCCGACGCGCCAACGTTGACGCATCGACATTGAGCGTAATCGCATCCGCCCACGCGGTCGATCCCATCCCCGTCAACAAGAGGATGGCTAACAGTAGTCGTTTCATCGTCAGCGTCTCCTCTGTTATCCGGTGATGTTCGTGATCACACCCTGGGTGCGACGGTCACGCAGCACAATGTTGCCGAACATATACATCAAGATATTGTCGGCAAATTGGTTGGCGGCCTGCACACGTGGTGAGATCGCAAAGTTCCCACGCCGCAACACGGTCAGCCCAATGCCGTCCGTGTTGATGGCGTAAAAATGGTTGGCGCGACACAGACTGTCCGCCAACACCGGCTTGCCCGCATAGTCGAGATTCTGAAACCCGGCATCGGCCAAGTCCGCATGGGTATAGCGGCGATTGCCCGCTTGTCCCACGTCGTAGAGCTGCCAAATCGCCTTCGTGGTGACGAAAACGGTCGGACCATGAGGACCGAAGCTCGCGTCATTGAGAATCTGCGACATCGCGGTGAGTCCATTCGACGACGTGTTAAACGCCGTGACCGCCGTGGTGTAGGTTTGGTTCCGCCACGGGAAGAACGAGGTGGCATTCACCGTGTAGGTGGTCGCCGGGTCAATGCCTCCGACGTTCGCCGTAGTATCCGTGGATGGCGAATCCGAGATTTGCTGCGGAAGCGAGGCCATATCAGTGGTGCCTGGCGCGACCGTCCAGAGTTGGCTGGCCATCGCCGTACCCATCGAGATTTTCGCTTCTTCTTTCTTTTCTTCGGCGTAGTCAATCAATTTCTCGCGATCCCCTGCGTTCTGCGCCTCCTCAAGCCAGGAGAGCACCAACGAGCCACCGACGATCCGCACCGGATATTCCGAGCGGGTGATGATGTCGGGGTCGGGAGTGTCCACTGTGCCGTACTTCGCGTAACTCTGGAAGCTGGTGTTCAACCCGTAGATGAGCGGGGAGGTGACTGTTCGGCCTCCCGACACCACCTTGAGGTTGCCACGAGACTTAAACAACCAGAGCAACGCGTTTTGGAGACTGACCCCATCGACGATTTCATCGCCGTGGGCTTGCAGGGTGCGCGTGATGACTGCCGTAAAGTCCGTATTCCCTGGCATTCGCGCTTACTCCTGTGTGTTAGTAGCCAGCGGCCTTCAACTCAGCGTCGACCGTCTCACGAAAGCTCCCTTTGGGCTTTGGACCTCCTGCCGTAGCGGGAATGCCTGGGGTGCTTTCGGGAGAGGCTTGACGCTTTTGCAAGTCTCGCTGCTGAGTCTGATTCCCTTGTTGTTGCGACAACCGCTTCGTGAGCACATCGTACATCACGATGCGTTTGGCTTCCTCCAACGGATAGCCTTGCTGCACGCGGGAGATGATCTGCTGTTCCTCCGACGAGCCCGCACCAATTTCCGGGTTATCGCGTCGAAAATTTGAGACCGTCACCTGGGCGAGCTGTTGGCGACCCATGTCTATCGTCTGCTGCACACCTGCCATACGCTCCTGCGTCTTACGGTCAGCGATGGCTTCAGAGACCCGCGAGACCTGCTGCCAAAATTGCGCCGTGGCAGGATCAGGATGATTCACCAATCCGTCTAACGGATCAGGTGCTGGGGTGTGCGACGCTTGAGCCGCTTGCTGTTGGAGCAGTTGCTGGTAGGCTTGCGCCTGCGCTTTGGCCTCAGCCGCTTGCTGTCGCAACTCATTCCACCGTTCCTCCGGCGGAAGATTCCACGGCTTCGCGGCCTCAGGTTGGCTTGTTGGCGGGGGTGCCTGCCCCGGAACCTGGGGAGGAGCCGGTACTCCCTCTGCTGGGGACGGGCCAGCTTGCGTCTCTAACGGAGGCGAACCCGTCTGTGCGCCTTGTTCCTCACCTTCCATCTGTCCCTCCTGTTTGGGGCACGACTCCCATTGCGTGCAACGAGTGGCGAACTCGTAATGCGCCAAAAACTTGACTCATAGACTCACAAAGCGTACAATCATATTCAAGATGGAAGAGTGGAGAATTCTTCATGACTTCCCGCAATATGCCATTAGTTCAATTGGACGCATTAAACATCTTCCAGTTTCTCCATCTACCTCACAAGACCTACTCCATCCAACTTTACGATCAGGTTACCTGTCTATAAAACTTGGACTCGGACCCAAACGACAGAGAAAAGATATTCACCGATTAGTAGCCATTACCTTTCTTGGACTTCCACCTACAGCAAAACATCAGTGCAATCATAAGAATGGTAACAAACTAGATAATCGCATTGAGAATCTTGAATGGGTTACGCAAATCGAAAATGCCCGTCATGCCTATCGAACCGGACTTGTTCAGAAACCAACAAGTTATCCTAATTGGAGACCTGGCTATTCATGCCGACAAGGCGAACTTAATTCAAATGCAAGATTATCAACTAGCGATGTGAAGTACATCATTCAAGCTACAGTTGAATACGGTGGCATTCCAAAACTGGCCGAAAAGTTCAATGTCTCAACAGACACCATCTGGAAAATACGTTCTCGTAAACGTTGGCCACATATTTCTATCAATCAGTAACGCGGCTTCTTCTTCGGTGACTTCTTCGCCATACGCCCCTCAAGTTAGGAATACGTCAGCGAAGCTCTAGCTGACCACGTATTGTCCGCATTAAAGTCATCCCGACCCCCCGCCCAATCCCGTTGGATGAAGCGGTTGCTGCTGTCATAGGTAAACTTCGCAATCCGCCAGCCCCCAGCCGTTTCTGCGGTGCCAGGAGACGCCCAGCCTTGATATTCCGTCTGTCCGACACCGTTGCCTGCCGCCACATACGCTAGGCGCTCGGTAAATCCCATTTCCCTGGTATAGACACTGGCTTCCCCTAGCTGCTTGGGCATCAGCGCATAATCCCGTAGGTCTTCGGACGCATCTTTCGAATCGCCTCTACCATCCCATCGAACCGCTGAAGCAGCGCTGGAGAGGCGTCTAATGTCCCAGAGTGCTGTAAGGTTTTCTCAAGACGATCAAATCGCTCCGACATGTCGGGAAGTGACGCGACCGTCTGTGAGGACTGCGTGGCCTTCATGGTGCGGAGAAACCCCTCCCATTGACGATCCAACATCTTGAGCAACCCGCTCATATCCGGATCCGGTGTGGCACGAACCGCGTGAGGGATGT
>ERZ1292644.1742-Hain-H14-01um-R2-1742-length-10714-cov-7_pt1 | contig 10714 bp, 10 predicted proteins | sample MGYA00564402_ERZ1292644 | MGnify/ENA primary metagenome ERZ1292644 (study PRJEB36523, sample SAMEA6512644) | groundwater metagenome | collected 2019-01-09 | study: AquaDiva: Metagenomics assemblies of 32 groundwater samples | reverse complement strand
CGGCCGGCCCCGTTGACGACATGGAAAACGTCGTCGCCAACACAAACTTGTGGGTGGAAAAGCTGTCGGTGCCGTCTGCGCCCGTAGGCCCAGTCGGCCCTGTTGGCCCGGTTACACCATCAGCCCCAGTCGGTCCGGTGGGTCCAGTGGGTCCGGTCGGCCCCGTAACGCCCGCCGTTCCAAGATCCCCCGTCCGACTGAACTCGATCGTGCAGGCTTCGGTATCCGATGGCAACGCTCCACTGATAAACGTCACGCCGATCTTGGTGTAGCCGGCCGCATCCGTCAGACTATCGATTCTCCAGACGTTGACCGTCGCATCAGCATTGGCGTTGGACTTAACAACGAGATAGCCCTTGATCGTGCTGGTGCTATCGTCCCATGTGGCAACGAACGCCGATACATCTACACCGCCGACATCCAGATCGTCAATGAAGATTTGCGTTACTGAACCAATCGTAACGTTGTTGTAACGGAAGATTCCTTGGCCGGGGTCGCTATCGGTCGTAGTCGTGCTGAAATTGAAGCGAAGACCGCCTTTATCGCCTTGGGCGCCGGCCCCTGTCGGTCCTGTTGGGCCTGTTGAACCCGCTGCGCCATCCGCGCCTGTTGGGCCAGTTGGGCCTGTCGGTCCCGTGGGGCCTGTAGGCCCGGTGGGCCCAGTGACGCCTGGCGCACCTGCTCCGCCGGTTGCTCCTGTAGGGCCGGTCGGGCCGGTTGGCCCTGTGGGGCCGGTAGGTCCAGCGCCGCCTGCCACCCACGTATAGGGAGACGTGCTCGTACACAGATTGAGTGAACCTGTGGCGGTTTCGCTCCAAGTCCACCCAACATCGGCGGGCGCCCCAGTCGGCGTGGCAACCGCAATAATATGATGACCGGCGATATTCATCTTACGATCTCACGGTCGAAACACACACGTAGTCATACACAGGCGTAACAATTTTGCGCCACGGCGCTCGCCACGACCGCGTAATCGTATTGTCTACAACGACCTGTTTAACGCTCACGTTAAAAACGATGCTACAGACCATGCAATGAACAATCGCTGAGGACGATCGCGCAATCATTTCAGGAAGATGCACCCCACACCGCTGAGGCGTAAATGCCGTCTGACAACTCGGGCACGAAATCATCGTCATCTAGGGCTCCGTCGCAAGAACTTGAACTACGCCCGACGTAAATCGAACACACCACTGTTGTTTTCCCGATTCGTCAACTCGAAAATACGTTTGTGGGTGCGCGTTTGCTGCCGGCTCTGTGGCAACGGTGGAACCTACGCACACAACATTTCCAGCAAGCGATGCCGCAAGTGTTTGCTTAATCACTCCATATAGCTCGTCTGAGAAAATGAGTGAATCATTATTGGTAGCCCACAAAAGAGATTTAGCCATTAGAGCACAAACCCCGCTTGCACCGCATCGCGCCGAAACATCTGCACGGTTTCGAGCGAGTAGTCGTCGAGGTTCTTGTTCGCCAGATCCAACTTGTGGAGCAGGGGTGGTGTAATCGTGATGATTTCGCAACCTACCGCTTCAGCCTGGTAGATATTCAGCGCCTCGCGCGGACTCGCCCACAGCAGTTCAACATTGGGCTCTGTTGCAGTCCATCGCTTCGCCGCTTCCATAATTGGAATAGGATCGCGGCCCGTATCGGCAATACGGCCGGCAAATACTGATACGATCGACGGTGGCCCACCCATCAGTTCCCAACACACATTACGAACTTGATCGGCCGTCATGACCGCCGTGACATTGAGTTTGATCCGCTCCTCAACGAGTCGTTTGATGAGAGGGATGGACGACTCACGCCGAGTATTTGTGATAGGAATCTTGACATAGACGTTTGGCCCCCACGCCGCAATCAACTTCGCCTGCCGTTCCATCTCGTTGAACTCATCTGAGAACACCTCAAACGAGAACGGCCGATAAGGAACAGCCGCAAGAATCTCACGCGCAAATGCTTCATAATCCGTAATCCCCGCATTTTGCATCAGTGTGGGATTGGTCGTGAACCCCTTGATGCGCGGATCTTTGGCCATCTTGAGAATTTCCTCATGGTAGGCCCCGTCGGCAAATAGTTTAATCCTCATAATCCCATCCATCTAGCGCGGTCCGGCGTTCTGCGCGCCCTCGCCTATTCCCTTTGGCTCGACATCCTTGGTCGATTCGTTGTTGGAGTTCTTCATCGCGCGACCGGCTCCCTGCATCGGTGGGGCGGGCGCAGTCATCGCCATCTGCAACTGCGCCTGCTGCATCATCGCTTGCTCAATCTCGGTGAGATGTTGCGCGAGCAAGGACTCCATCTGCGGCTTGGTCGTCAGTAACTCCCGCACGGTATCGCCGTTGGCCCACTTGAAGAACTCCTGCCGGTGGATCATGGCGTTGTACCATGGATGCCACTTGAGCGGAGTGGCATTCAAGATGGAGGGTGCAGGCGATAACGTCGGTGCCATCCCCGTCATGGGATCGGGCACGGGCGGCGGCATCTTTGACACCTGTTGCACATACTGTGCTTGTTCGGCCTCGGCGGTCTGCATAGATTTCTGTTGCTCGGCCTCGTTCTGCGTCCAATCCTCAAATGCTTGCTGCTTCTGGAGTGCTGCCTGGATATGCACATCGAGGGTGGGCACCATCTTGGTCAATCCCATCAGTTTCAGACCCTCGTACTGTTGATCGGGGTCTTGCATGTTCACCATGCCGAGCTGGGCGGCGTGATCCAATCCAGCACGCATCCCGAGCGTCGTTTTCGGCACGTTGCTGCCATCTTCGACCACCACCGACACCGACCCTTGGAGTTGGGCACGCTTGAAGTTCTGGAATGTCCATTTCTTGGCGGGCGAAAGGGTCGCTTTAGTGAGATCGTCCGGCCCGAACTCCCGCTCCAACTCCAGCGCGAACTTGAACCACTGTTTGTACGCTTCCCCGCGCGAGAGAAACACCGACGCAAACCGCGAGCGCGACTGTTCGACCAAGAGCTGCATTGCACTAAAGGCTTCGACGTTGGGGGGCTTAGCGCCCTTCATAATGTCGAAGGTGCCAGTCAGTTCTTCAAAGTCCTTTAGATATTGCTCACGGATGGTAAACAGCGATGGATGCGGCCCCACCCCTTCAATCCGCTCGGGCTTAGCCGTCCCACCAAACGCCATTGCGTTCCACTCGATGATCAAGCCGGGCATCCCTGTCACCTTCGTGGGCTCGGCGCCCTTCGGGATCATCCACACCGGATTGCTCATGCGATTGACGGCGAGCAACACCGATGAGTCGAGCTGGTTGATCTGATCTTGCTTTTGGATCACTGGATCGAGCGGGCCTGACGCCAGTACACGTCCGCCCACGTGTTCGTACCCGGCGTGAGCAAACGTAAACAACGGCTTGCCATCGGCGTCTTTGTAGGGCAATGGGCCGGGGAGGCCCTCGGTATCCTCCAAGTGAATAACCACATCACCTTTTTCGCCTACGACCCTAAATACTAACCCATCAGGATAGGCATCACACGGCTTGTACCACACTTCGTATTCGGCGATGCCATCCTCGTTCTGCTGGCCTCCTATACCGCCCGCTAGATATGACGGCGACACGCCCATATCGTTGTACTGCGACAACGATTTGAACAGCGAGAGCGATTGGTCGTTGGGGGACTTCTGCCACGAGATCGTTGAGGCAATGTCTTTCAACTGTGGATGGTTTTCGTAGTACGTTTTGGTGCGCCAACGCAGCCGAACAACGTAGGGAAGATCATCAAACCGCACGTAATCATTAGGGAACGCGAGTTCGAGCGGTGAGAACGCAAGCGTGGTAGGTTTACCAACCGGGCGTTGATTGAGTATCGGTTCTCCTTTGTCATCCAGAGCCGACTCAAACTCCCGTTCGCCGCAATCAGGGCACACATTCCCCGCATCCCCAATCTCGCTCGACCGATATTCGGCCCCGCACGCCACACACGCCTCGGTCGGGTCTTCAATAACGCCGTGCTTGAGATCATAGTCCACGTATGAGTGCAGAAACGCATTGCCCGTCACCAACAACCAGTAGTCAAACTCGGTCTGCACCTGGTTCATCACGTGGGTTTCGTGCAATACGGGCGCGAGTTCGTCGGCGGTGGCGGCGGCTGAAACATTCTTTGGATCGGCACCGTTGGGTCTCGCATTCACCCCCAATCGGATCGAGGTAAACATCGCCCGAATCGCCTGCACCGTTTCCTTGCACTTGTTCGTGACGGGGCGCGGCATCCACTGTGCCATGCGCTTGTCGCGCCAGCCGTACGCCGAACTGTATTCAATCCACTGCCGCCCGAGTACGTAGAGGATATTGCGCTTCCATTGGGTTTCAAACACCAAGCGCGTGTCAATACACTCTTTGCGAATGCGTTCCCAGAGTTTCTTGAGTTCGACGTCGTCGTAGGTGCCGAGCGGTTGACCTTTCTCTTCGGCAAGCGATGCTGATGTAGGCGCAAACGACGCAAAGAGATCGTTGAAGTTGGCCATGGCTCACTACTTGGAATAGGAGAGGGTGCCGTCAGGGTTCCAGCCGATGCCGAGTTTGGCGGCTTCATCGTCGCCAATGTCGTTGAAGTTGGGCAACTGATTCATTGGATTGGCGTCAGCCGCCGGTCGAGTGATTACTGGCGTGGGTATTCGCACGCCCGTGTAGTTGAGCAGCAGTTGTGCTCGCTCCATCTCTAATTGCGTCACGCGCACTCGGAGCCAATCAAGTGTCGTCATCAGCGCGGTATTCTGCTGATTGAGGACTCGCGCCTCCTCATGGTTTTTGATCCACTCTGCCCGAAGATCGTCATACGACTTACGCGAAATCCACATACACTCCCCCTAGTCAAATAGGCTACTGACCATACCGCCGTACATATCGCCCACTGGATAGCCCGGATCGTTCACGTCCAAATCCCTTTCCAACTGTTGCTTGTTGTACGCACGGATCCGCTCAATGTCTAACTTAGACTGCTCATCCAAACTGTTCCACCGAGCCTGCTCGCGGTCGGACATCGTGATCGCATCTATACTCGGCAACTCGGGGAATGCCATGCAGATATAGCGCAGACAATCCGGGTGCTCGTCATCACGCTTGAAAACGGTTTCAGTGTCGCGCTTCTGCCCATCCGTTTGATAGTTGTCGGCGTAGCGATACGTCCGCATTTGTTCAATGGTCTTGGGACATTTCGACCCGACGAAGTACATTTGCTTCGCGTGCAGCCACGACTGCACTCGTTGAATGCCAACCATGTGCTTGTTTTCGGCCGGGGCGACCATCACACCGCGCAATGCAAACTCGATACGGAGTTGGGCTTCGTTCTTGTTAGCTGCCCACAGGATGTTACTGAACCGATTGAGCTGAAAGCGCGTTTGAATCGTGCTTAGATGGGTAACATGGGCCTGTCGTCTCTCCAAGTACTCATCCACCACGACCAACCCAGTCGGCGTCACCACGACCATGTTCGCGCCGAACGGATGATCCGCACCGGAGTCCAATCCGATCAGGATTTTACGAGTCGAATCAATGTGCGGCCATTCGGGGATGTGTTTGCGAACGGCCTCTTCCTCGGTTTGGTCCCGAGACGCCTCCAACACTTGGGAATCAATCGCCTGACCGTAAATAACACCAGTAAAATTGACATCGTCGCCCTCGTACTCAGCCGCGAAGACATCGGGCGGCATCGTCAGCCGCGCTTCTTCCACCTCACGCCGCAGCACGGCCGATTGCTGAAACAGCGGATTATCCAGCGTCTTGTACTTCGCGGCCCAGTAGCCGGGAACTTTATCTGTCACAGCGCGTTTGTAGAAGGTCTTGTACGTCCAATCAAACCCACCGGGCGAAGTGGTCGTGATGGCGATCCCGGCATTCTCGGCTAATGAGGGAGAGAGCACATGCCACGCTCGCTCGGCACAAAAGGCGGCTTCATCAATCCACACGCCGTTCAAGCCCTGGCCTCGGCCGCGCTCGGGGTCGTCCAGCGACCGAAATTGAACGACTGACCGATTTCGCAGCGTGAGTTCAAGATTGTCCTGATTCCACTGCTCAACCCAATCAACCGGAATGAGCCGAAGCAGGGCAGGCATTGTCGCGTCGTGTAGGATCTTGAACGTCGGTCCGCACACCCACCAGAGCTGACCCGGCGTAGAGAGCTCTTCGCGAACGCCGTGGGAGCCGGCCAGCGACTTGCCAGATCGTCGGCCCGCACGAAGATGCAGGCTTTTGAACAGACGCGGAAATGAGGTGTTGTTTGTGTGAGTTTTCCAACACACGGGGCACTGGAGTTCTCCTGACTTGGGGGATACGATGCTCTTGCACACCAAGCACTTGCGCAATCGACGCGCATCTTGCATTGCCAGAAAATAGGGATTGTGCAGTAGGGGTTTGTGAATGTCGAGCCCACACCCCGGCGGCAAGCGACGGCCCATTATTGAACCTGAAACTCCAACGTATCCCAACCCTTTTCCCACAAGGTGTTCAAGCGGGCAAAGTAGGCTTGGTAGGCGATAGCGGCGGTTTCCAGCGAATATAACTCAATCGCCCGTTGTCGAATCGCTGCGCGGTCGAGCGTATGCACCTGTTTGATAGCATCCACAAACTCACCGAGCACATTGCACCGGAATCCTGAATAGCCATGATCCACCGTTTCGGTGAACCCGCCGCAGTCGGTGCTGATGATTGGTGTTCCGCACATCTGCGCCTCGGGCGAAATACACCCGAATGGTTCGATATACAGGGTTGGACAGATCAAGGCTTTCGCCCGCGCCATGACTTCATTACGTTCGACTTCGTGGATGGCTCCCAAGTTCTCGCCATAGGTAATCAAATTGGGATCGCCATGTCCGATGAGTTTGAGCGGCACGCCGGCCAATCGTGCGGCATCACAAACCACGCTCAAACCCTTCCTGGGTACGAACCGGCCCACATAGCACACATAGTCCTCGGGCTCGCGAACGGGAAACTTCTCGACCTCAAAGAACCCCGGAATCACGTCGTCAAAGAAGCGCACATGGTCAATCGATTGCCTACCGTAACAGAGGTGTTTCCACGCCTGCGACTGAAACACACGATAGGGTGAATAGTTCCCCACATACCCAATCGAGTACTCCACCACCATCAACTCGGGGTGTTGCACGACTGCGGGGCCTTGTGATCCACCACCAATCGTGCAGATCAGATCTCGCGGTTGTTTGCGTTTGCCAATCTCCGTTGCAATGCGCCCATTGGCCAACCCCCACAGCGGATTGTGGGCTTCAATGAGTGCGTGCTGGTACTGCATCCCACCCTGATATTGCTGTTGCTCGGCCTTGGTGACGATGGTGACGAGTTCGTCGCACGGCGCCTCGTTCTCTTCGCCCGCATACAGGAATACGGTGTGCCCTAACCCTTTGAGTAGTTTGGCGAACCGCATCGTCATTGTGCAAAACCCATCAAGATCGTATTCCTTGGTGGTCTGCACGTTCGGCAGCGCGAGTAAATGCACCCTCACGAATCCCTCCCCTTCGATCTATTCGTTGTCTCCTCGATCGGTCTCTACTTCACCCTCAACGTACGCCGGTACACCCCCGAACGCCCCCGGCCGTGGTACAACTTCTCCCGAACTTGGCATCTCGATCTTGACGGACAACACGTTCATCGCCGGCAACGTCTGCTCCTTCGCTTGATCAAACTTCTTGAACAGATGACCCCTCGCCATCTCCAGCGTGACTTCATTGCGGACCTTCTTGTTCTTGCTGTCCATCATCTCGTTCAGATTGCGTATGACTTTGTGAGACAGCTCAAACTCCACATTGTCTTTCGGATCGGCGAGCAGAGAGCCATGTTTGCTCACGAGCAGACCCGCACGGCCAGCCCGATACAGATATTGCTTGACCGAACTGGGCTTGATGTGGAGTTCGGCGGCAATCTGCTCAGTCGTGTAGCCGTTGGCGCGCAGGGCTACAATCGCCAACGCCTTCTTGCGGACCAACGAAGTCTTGGCCAGCTTGAGCATGGGTTTTGCAGGCGATGGAATGGAAGGGGATTGTGCTATCTCGGCAGACCCCGGAGGGAGGGACGGGGTTGTCGCCGCTACTGTAGAGCCGCCAGATGTGCCGGGACTCATCAAGTTGGGCGACCTCGCTGGTTTAGACACATTCCCCTCCCGACGACAGTATAGCATATTGGCATGGAGTTTGCAGAGGGTGTAAATGGACGAGAACCCCGGAAAATGACTAGCAGAACTTCCAGCTATTTAGCTGAGTCAGAACCGGCCAACTCTCGTCCAATTGATTACTGTAGGCCGCGACCAACGGGAGCGGCCAAGGCGGTTTCACACATGATGAGCATCAATCGTCGATCGTTCTTTGGTGTGGTGCTCGGCGGATTTGCTGCCGCTGTTGCACCGAAGCCCGCCACCATGTACTTGCAAAATGGACCTCGCGTCTTCTTCGGAAACGGTGCAGAGTATTGGATCCCAGAACGCCTAACCGATGGTGACTCAGAATATCCTAAAACCACACTCGGGAGGCGAACGGCATTAGAGCATGCTCATATGCTCGGGTACATACCTAGAGACTCTGTATAACATGCCCGACACCCCTGACGATCATTCGGCTAAGCGGCTCGTGGTCCGAGCGGCCGATGGGAGCACGGGGATCATGGGTCTGATGCTGCCGCCGTTCCCGTCGTCGATTGCGACTACCAGCGGCGCAGTCCACCTCGTGCGGGTGATGCCGAACTACGTGATGTATGCCGAAGAGATTGCCGCTCATGAGTAAAACCGAGTTCCTGATCATCTTCGGGCCGCTCATCGCCATCTTCTTTATTGCCTTTTGGGACGCGTCGTGGTAGATGGGCTGGCATAGGTGCTGCCGATGCAAGCACTTACGGCGAAACTGTCTCCCGTGGGCCAAACGTGGGCGTAGGATCGTATTTGTCTGCCGCCGCTGCTATCGTGCGAAGACCCAAGTGCTGTGAGTGTGCCATCCGCGTCGGACTGCTCGTACAATGGCTCTCAGGCGCCCACAACGCCTCTGTGTGCCACGATTGCGCGGTCAGGTGGGCTTACCCCGCCTATCTGCCTGAAACCTTCCCACCGGCCCTTTGGAGCCGTTATGCGCGATAGACCTAACGACCGTGTGCATCGCCGAGTAGCCGCTGCCAAGCTCGGTAGACCACTCAAGCCGACTGAGGTAGCGCACCACCTCGACGAAGACAAAGCGAACAACCAAGGGGCCAACCTCGCCGTTGAATCACGTAGCAATCATACGATCCGCCACAACCAAACCCGCCAGCTCGGGCGGCTCCGTGCGGCACTCCGCATGATCCGCGAGCGGTCGAAACTCTACTAGTTAAAAATTTTTGTATACACATCGTCTACACGACCGCCCCTAACCACTTTCAATTCAATAATTTATCGAGCAGTGGTCGTTCCGCCCCATCGACCCATCGCACCGCGGGGCCTCCCCCACCCCACTGGGCCAATCGAGCGCGCAAACACTTAGTACGCCTAACGATCTGTTAGTACCCCTAACCCCTTTACGCCGTAAAGCGCCGACGTGCGCCGGTAGGCTCGAACCTTTGATCGCGCAGTCGGCCGATAGGCCGGCATCTATCGCGGCGCATAGGGCGCACGGCGGTACGCGCAGTCGGCGCACCTGGCGCGCGTGAGTGATTAAATGACTGAGAGACTAATCGGGTGAGGGATGTGGAGAGGTCGGACTGTCTCCGCGCCTATCGCACGCCTATCGACCCCACTTTATGCTACAAAGTAGAGTGTTATGTACATAACAGGATAGAACGGGAGGGGATGTGATACAGGCGTGTCAGACGAATCGAACGATTGGCGTCACGAATCAGTGCCAGTCTGCTACAGTTCCGCGTGTTTCAAGGCGCCAATCGTTACGAGGTTGGGCCTCTTCTCCCTCGCGCATGGTAGAATTGTGCATCGGAGAGATCCGCAAGATCCTTGTCAGCCGATGCTTGACTCGTATCAATCGTGTTTAGCGCAACCTTCGGCTTTGGTACCACGGTCTGAATCGTCACGTTGTGGCCATACTGGGTAATGTGCGATGTAGCAGCGCGATTGACATCGCGTTTAGCGGTACTGGTCGCAATGACGCAAGTATAGCAGCGATCACAAACAGCCTGATAAGTAGTTTTCATATCGTCCTATACTGCACTCTACGTACCAATCGTCCAATCCTTTAGACTCAACAACTTACGGGCGGCATGGACTATGCTGGTGTTCCACAGAACGGTACACTACTGTGCCAATATAGCACAAGACGAAAGGGGCCAGCGTTGGCCCCTGGCAGGCAGGCGGCGAGAATAGAGGCGATTAGTTCCAGGCCGTAGTACCAAACGATCGTCCAGGCCCGAAATAGCGGCCTGAGCGCTCGCGTTGGATAGCATATCCGCGTTCGTACCCAATAATCCGAGCAAGTGGATTGGCTTTCCGTAGGTTATCGCGCACAATCCGAGCATCGTCGTACGAGGCGTAGTAGAACACGCCACGATAGGCCTTAGGACGCGCTACAGTCTCTTTGTAGCTGAGAACCCCATCGATAGTCGCTTGTCTCGCCGTTAGAGGCAATGCGCCAAGTACAATAGATTTGGTTTTCATTTGGCCACCTGCTTCAACCGTGTTTCAAGCTCGAACATACGAGCATTCAACCGATACGATTCGGCAAGTTGGATTGACGCGGCTGACTTGTCATTGCTCGCTCCCACGCCTGTTCGTTGATGTC
>ERZ1292644.1740-Hain-H14-01um-R2-1740-length-10724-cov-6_pt1 | contig 10724 bp, 15 predicted proteins | sample MGYA00564402_ERZ1292644 | MGnify/ENA primary metagenome ERZ1292644 (study PRJEB36523, sample SAMEA6512644) | groundwater metagenome | collected 2019-01-09 | study: AquaDiva: Metagenomics assemblies of 32 groundwater samples | reverse complement strand
TGGTGCGTCGCCATACTAATAAATTCATCTTGACCTTGGGAAAAGATGTCGTTCATAAAAAATAATCGGCCAATCTCGAAATGATCCTGGAACGATCCTGGAATGCTTATAAAAAAATGATTTATTATTGATTTATTTTCTCTTCTCTTTAAATTAAAGAAAGAAGAATATGGTCTTCCATGAAATCGAAATGGGTGGTGGTGATTTCGCCAGTATCTTTTCTAGTGTCGGTGAACAAAAGAAAGAAGATGAAGAAAGAAAGCAAGCTCTCTTATTTCTCCGTCTATTAGATGGCATGGAAGAGCGACAGAATCGAACTCCTTTAACACCTTCTCGACCCGACGGGATTCAAAAGGAATACATGCGTGTCTCTATTACTGATGATGATATCGCCGAGAAATCACGTCGTTGTGAACGAGAAACAAAAGACAAACGAGACGCAACAGTTGGTAGAATCCATACTATCAAGGATTTGCCCCATGATGACTTTGATTTTCTAATGATGACACCACTGCCTGAATTGTCTATCCCTGAAATCTCAGTTGAAGCTGGTCGACGCTTGAGTGATGGCAAAGTGACATATCATACGAACTTCACTAACATTTTCGGGGAATGGAATGAGAATTTATTTAAATTTGAAATTACTACACTACTTGCATTAGCTATTTTCTTCTTTGGAGTTTACATGGGTCGCAGACTCTCTCGTTTGGCTTCTTTGGTCAACAGACCACAACCAATGATCCAACAACAGCAACAACCGATGTATCATCCTTATCAGTATCAACCTTATGTAGTATATACAAACTCTCCTGTTGTCCAAGCAGTTAGTCCAAAAGAAAATTAAATGAACGAATAAAAGATTTTTTTTAGATATTATTATATTTTCATTGTTAATCTCATTGCTAATCTTCTCAATAATCGTGGCCCAATTGAAGTTCTTATGAAACAGTAGCCGTCATAGTCGTCACACATCCTTTCATATGACGTAACAAATTCGCTTTCGTTTTGAATTCGTCACTGCATAAACATTTAAACGGCCCATGGATATTCGCGACGTGCCTCTGATGCATCTTAATATTAGAAGATACTTTCTTACAGATGGAGCACGTGCGAGATGGGTCGACTACATTTGTACACACTTTCATGTGACGAGTGTATAATGCTCGCGTCTTGAACTTCTCTCCACAAGCACATATAGCACGGTTGCATTCGTTGGCAACAATATGACGATTCATGCAAGATAAAGAAGAGAAGAGGGCGTTGCACGCAGGGTCAGTACATGGTATTGTTTTCTTTTTCTTTTGTACTGGTCCAACAGTATGATTGTGTTTTATGACCAAATGAGATACAAGTTTCGCATTCGTGTTAAACATAATGCCATTACAACCAGCGTAATGGCATTCGGCTCTTGTATGTGACTTCAAGTGCCTGTTCAATGCGCGCACCGACTCAAACACGCGCGAACAACCAGATAAATTACATTGTACCCGTTTCTGTTTCATCTTGATTGGTTCTTCATTCATCTGTTCTGTTGTTGGTTCTGTTGGCCCTATTGTTGGCCCTACTAGGAGCGGTTCTGCCGTCACGAGCGCGATCAGTGGTTCGCTTGCCATTCTCGTTGTAATAAAGTGACACCAAAGTGACACCAGCACGTGTTCCTTCCTTGACTCCTTTACTTCACCAGAGTTAGGTGACTGAACTGGAAAAAAAAGAAAAAGAAAAAAAAATGTTTCAATTTTTTTCAAGAAAAAAAAATGGTTCCGAGATCGTTCCAAAGATGAAAAAATTAGTATGGGGACGCACCAATTTGTAAATCCAACTTTGGTTTTTTTCATTTTATCCTTATTATGTATATATAGTGTAAAAAACTAAAATTGGATTTACAAATTGGTGCGTCCCCATACTAATAAATTCATCTTCGCCTTGGGACGAAATGACGTTTGAACGAAGAAAAAAAACAATCACTCAATGAAATGGATATCAATAAACTGGTCGAACTTAATCCGAAGAGATGGTGGTGTTCATATAACCTTTCTTCAAACCCTTCAGTCAGTCTTGCGTTCATTACGAAAGAGGTATGCAGAAATTGGAATTGGCATCGTCTCTCTTATAATCCATCGATCACTCCCGCTTTCGTAAAAGCTAACATCGACAAACCATGGAGTTGGGAGTGGCTCTCAGAAAATCCATCTATCACTACAGCATTTGTGACAGCTAACATGGATAAACCATGGAGTTGGCCACTTCTTGCTCGTAATAATTCAATTGATGCTGCGTTTGTGGTTAAAAACTTACACTGGAATGTATTTTGTATATTGGCGTGTGAGGAAATACAGAGGAGTTGGGAAAACCTTTCATCGAATCGAACTATCACGCATGATTTAGTGACCTCCAATCGACACAGCCCGTGGGATTGGCAGGCGCTTGGTCATAATCCATCGATTTCGGTTGACTTTTGGATAATACAAGAAAAAGAAATATGGGTCGATTTCAGTAGAAATGGTTCTAAATGGGATTATCTCTCTCGAAACAAATCACTCTCTCTTGAATTTTTGGAAGCCAATATAGATGAAAAATGGAATTGGTTTAGTCTTTCATGTAACCAATCGATCACTCCTGTGTTTGTAATGGCGCACCCGAATAAACCATGGAGCTGGCTTCATCTCTCTTGTAATCCATCGTTGACTCTTCCCTTCGTGTTAACCAATTTAAACAAAGCATGGCATTGGACTGAACTCTCTCGGAATCGATCAATTTCGCCGACTTTGGTGAAAGCTACTATTGATAAACCATGGTGTTGGCATGAACTCTCCACGAATCCAGCAATTACTCCGGAGTTTGTGACAGCTAATTTGGATAAAACATGGGATTGGTTCGGACTTTCTATGAATCCATCGATCACTCCCGCCTTCGTTTCGGCCAATCTAAATAAATCATGGAATTGGTTTTATCTCTCTCAGAATCCGTCAATTACTTGTGAGTTTGTGATGGCAAACATTGATAAACCATGGGATTGGGAAAGATTTTCTTCTAATATCGGTATGGCACACCCAGTTTTAATCAAACGTGAAAAGAAAAGGAGGTCATTGGTCGCTTTGGCATCGTGTTATATCATAGACGATGATACATTACGAAAAGTGTATGAATTTATTTAACAAAAAAAAATATTTTATTCGGTATAGGGTGAAAAGACGTTTATTTTTTTTTCTTGGGACGCGCAACAGACTCAGAATGATGTTACGTTTGCCGCGACATAAGATGGTTCGACGCATTCCTTTGAAAGCGTCATTCTTTCATCGTAATGATATACCATTGTATTCAATCTTTGGTGGTCTAATCGGAGGTAGTATGGCATTGTATTTGGCTTCGCCTTCTCCGAGAATCGCCGTCCCTAATGTTATTTACATAAAGGCTGAAGTCGAGCACCCCGAACTTGAGAAAGTACTCGAGAGACAAATGGCAGAATATATCGATGACCTATACAGGTGCAATGGTCACAGGCTTGTGTTGCTTTCGGACAAGAAAGTAAATCATATGAAATTCGATGAAAACACACGCGACAAACAGTTGTGTGCTGCCACCAAGGAAGAAGAGAGCAGGGTCGTTTAAGTGTGGATGGCCGTCGACGAGAAGAATGGGTAATAGGATTGCAAGGCATGTATATAATACAAGAAATACAAATATAATAATAGAATCAAGTGAAGTCCAAGACCATCCAGCGAATGTATTCTCGATATACTTTATGTAGTTTCTGAAGCGGCCATTGTCTGTAAACATGATTCCAATTTGGTTCGAAGGGACTCTCTTTGATACTGTAACAAAAACAATAATAGAAGCTAAAGTAATAATAAGTAAAAACATAATTCGCCAGAACCATATGCGTGCATGATGGCCTTTCGTGTTATTGGATTTGAAATGTATATCTGGAAATGACAGATGGGGTAGGTTGGGTAGCTCGTGTTTCTTGTGATTCTTCTTCTTCTTGTGTTGTATTCTATGTTGCATTTTATTCCTTTATTTAAAAAAAGGAAAAGATAATTAATTGATAATTTAATCGTCCAGTAACCAACGCATTTTCTCGTATTCATATAAAGCGCAGACAATTTCATCAGCATCTATGTCGTCCATTGTGTTCTTGGATGGATCAGATGCAATCCAGTTGTCGTTCATGATGACAACATTGCCGTAGAAAGAGAGACCTCGTACTTGTAAATAGTTGTTGATTGGAGTGTCCTTCATTTTGTTTTCATCCACTATAATGCAGTATGATCCAGAGTCATGGCCTTCATTCTCTACTGTCTCGAATCCTCTGATTTCGACTGTCTTTCCACCTGCTACGAACGTGCCGATCTGTTGTAATGTCCATAACGCTTTCGTCACAACGCCGCGATGTGTAATACAGATAACATTCATTTGAGATTGAGTGTTTGATTGGGCCTCTTCAAGTTAAAAAAAAGCGGTTAAAAGAGCGGATTTTTTTTAAATATTTGAATTTTAAATTTTTGAATTTTAAGGTGTTTAAATAAGGAGGAAATGTATTTAAAAAAAATGAAAAGATCTTTTTTTTCTTTGTTCTTTTTTATAAACATAAAATGTTATCATCACCGCCATCATCACGGCCTCTCGTTAGTTTTGAAGTGGCGTCTACGGCAGCTTCACTTATTATTGTAGGACTTACACTTGGTGCTTTATGGTGCCTCTGTCTTGGGTGTATTCATATTACAGAGAAAATGACTGAAACAAAACCAAGAGAGCGTATAGTAATGGCAACAGTAGTATCACCGAAAATAGTGTAAAAACAAATAAAAGATGAATATGATTTTTTCTTTTTTTAAGCGATCGGCTCAACTGGAACAACAACTGGAACAACAACTGGAGCAGCCGCAGCCGCCACTACAGCGGCTTCAGCGAGAGCGAGTTTGGATGCAGCGATGATCTCCTTTGCACGCAAGTAGACCTTGTGTCCGATGATTTGCTTCTCGTTGGTTGGATCAGAGACAACCTTGCGTACAATCACAAGCTTCGGCGTCTCTAGCTCTACTTTCGCTTTGCCGATCGCTTCAATCCAGAGGTTGGTACGATGGGGAACATCGGGGTTGGCGTTGGTGTTGCGGCGACGGCGGCGCATCTTGAGGCGCTTCGAGTCTTCAAATGTAGCACCAGTGTATACAACCTTGGTATACTTTTGTCCGACTCGGTTGAGCTTCTGGTTTGACACGGTGTCCTTGTATACAAGCTCAATTGTCTCGCGAGTACCAGTGTTGGCCACGCGTCGTTGCGTGGTATGACCGACGTCGATAATCACTTGCATCATCTCTTCAATGGTCTTGAGCTTGCGACGTCCGTTTGCGGACATATCAGGAGTCAAAATAGTACGGTAACGATTGAGGGTGTTGTACTTCTTCGGTGTTGCGTCAATGAATGACTTGAAGTCGGCATACTTCGCCGTAAGAATATCGAACACAACCTTGGTTTTCTTTGGAGCAACAACGTTGGCTACCACACTATCGGTACAAACGGCAGCCTTCTGCTTCTTCTGCTTCTTTGCGGGCGGAGTTGCGTCAGTTGTCTCGGCAATCGCAGGAACCTGCTTCGCCTTTCTCTTCTTCGTTGCATTCGTTGGCTCGGCCGTTGGCTCGGTTGTTGCCTCGGCCGTTACAGGGGCGGCTACGGGCTTGACCTTCAGGGTGCGCTTCTTCTTCGGGGCGACAACAACTTCAGGAGCAACTTCAGGGGCAACTTCAGTGGGGGCCGACGATTCGGGGATGGCAACAGAGGAAATAATGTCCATTTTTGTTAAGGCGTGTTATATTCTTCTTCTGATATGGTACATAAGAAAAAAAAACATTAGATGTTTTTGAACGTTTTTTTCATGGGAGAAAAATCAATTAAAAAAAAATAATAAACCATAGAAAAAAAAATGCGCTATTAGTTAGTTTCGATTTTTTTTTCGACAAATAAAAAGAATGAAGAAAGAGTAATATTACTTTATTTTATTATGTCGACTGTTTCCTCTATTTCGCCTATTCCGTCTGTATTATCAGAACCAGTGAATCCATCTAAATTCTTCAAGGGACTTCAAGTTTTTGCCCTTTGTGTTGGTGTGATTGTATTATTTTATTTGCTCATTAATAATCTTGGTACTAAAGGAGAACACGCAGGCGCAGAGTTGCCTAGTGATGCGCTTTCTCGTTCTCAAGCGGTCGTTGTTTCAGATACAGATCAAAATAAAGTAGATGTCAATACAACTGGGAAACGAATGGATAGTACTTTGATTGAAGATATCCAATTCGCTACGAAAGGTGATGGTTCAGTACGCGAAGTTGATGTGAATGGCAAAAGTATTGACTCTGCTTTGGTGAAATTAGCGGCATTTGAAAACCGTGATTTCGTTTTGCGTGATGAATCGACATTGAAACAACGCCAGGGATCATTTGCCTCATTCGTGGCACCGCAGCGCAGTCATTTCAGGGCGATGACATACCCTCTTGTCAACAACGACAGAGATCGTCTTGGTAACGATGTTTTCAGCGGAGGTTCTACTGATCTTCGAGTGAATGTCAGTGAAAGTGGGGGACGGGCATAAAATGTTATGAAAAGCAAATAAAAAATATATTTATCCTCTAATTCTTTTTCTTTTTTGATGTGATACTTGCTGGTATTGTTTCACCGGAAGTCTCCAGTCGTATGTTTTATTTGTCAATGTAAAGTAGATACAGAGAAATACTGGGTTGAATGCAGAGACAAAACACCATACTGACCAAACACTGTCTTTATCATAAAATAAACGAGTGATTAACAGAGATCCATAGGCAACAACAAGAAGGGGCAACCCTACTCTTCTTGGTAATGCAAGGAAAGCACAAGTGAATGTTATAAAGTACACAGCTACAAGCGAAGATGTCCAATATGATTGAAGAATATGATTACAACAAGGCGTTGTTGTTGCACATGAACGGGGCATTGTATCAGCTGTTGCCATAATTATACAATATAATGAAATGGCAATTGCTCCCCCTGCAATCCAATTTCCTTTATACAAAACCATAAGGAAAATAATAAAGAAAATGGGTTGAATGATATGCAAAAAGTATTGCAATTGTGTTGGACCGAGGCAATTAGGTGTGTTCATTGTATGCCATATCGCGGCCTCTGCAATTTGCATCGTATTAATAGCCACACACCAGAGAATTAGCGCCCATTTCTCCAGGTGTTTTCCTTGATGATGGAGAATATATGCGCCTATGCATGTGAATATCAATCCAGTGGTTCCTCCTATAATCGATGCTTTTTCTGAGAAACACATATGAATAAAACTATAACAAGAAAAAAAAATAACGAAAACAAAGTTCATCAAGCAGCAACAAAAAACAAAATGAATAAGAACATTGGACTCGCTGAATTCACTTTATTCTATGACCAAAACAGCGGACTTTCTGGTGTTTACAAAGCGCCAATAACGCCTGTATATGTAACTTCATCTGGTTCTCTTGTTTCTTCTATTGGTTCTCGAGGTATTTCAGGAATCGAGCAGGTCATGTTGGCAACACAGAAGCTCCCTTGTTATCAAGGAGTTTCGACTGAACCAATCGTCCCTATATTCAATAGTTCAGATCATGAAATTTTCAGATATAATGTTTTTAAGGGTCGGAAAGAGAAATGCGGTTGCGGTGGGGTGGCTTTACCTCTCCCGAAATTCTAAAAAAAAGATTGGGACTAATTGGGACTAATTGGGACTATTTGTTTTTCAAAAAAGCCTCCTTTTAAGTTCGTTTTTTTCCAGTGCTTTTTTAGTGCTTTTTCTGATTTTGGAAGAAAAAAAAGTTTTTACAGACCCGAAACGAATGACCAGTTTCTCTGATATATTGCTCGGTGTGTTGTTCATCGTTGTGTCTTTGTATCTCTCTATTTACACCGAGGTTCTTTTCGATTACATGACATCACCGAGTCCTTCGATTACCACGTATGGTCTTCTTATTGGTCCTGCGATTGGTGTATTCAACAGAGTCACAATAACATCACCTGATTCTAAATCCATGAGTGATTCAATTCACGATGCATTGAACCTTGGAAATCGTCGTGTCACGTCGATTACATTCAAGGACAAGAAAACAAAAGTGATATATAATATGTGGTTTTCTGACGAGTCGTATATTGATATGTTTCTCCCCTTGAATGAATGGGTCGGTCCTCATCGTGGAGGTGCTTTTCTCACCAGACTCGATTCATTGGAGCTGCCATTGAAACAATCAGAACTCTTTCGTATTGTGACTCTCTACAATGCATTTAAAATGAAAGAACTGAAACGCCCTTCATTTCAGGTATTTTCTGTTGGTGGCGACGAAGAAAAGAAGGGCAAACCATTGTGTCAAGAGATATTAGAAATGCATTGTCGTTGTGTCGCTTTTCATTCTGGGATTATAGAAGCGCAAGAGAAATCAACTTTTGAAATGGTCAAAGAACATTGCGATCAAATAAAAGAGAGGCCTGAAAACATTAAGGAAGAGGAATGTATCGAAACAAAATAAATAACCATTTTATATATATATGATTTTTTTTTAAATGCGAATTACTTGTTTAACCCAAGATGGAATCACTTGATCTTCGACGACGAGCATGAGATCTAATACTGCATCGAATCCGACTGCTGCATTCGGTGTCGCTGTTCTTCCGTCTGCTAATTTTAAACTCATGCGAAGTCGGTCAACACGTCGCAATGGTTCAGTTAATAACAGATAATTTCGAGTAACATAAGTGAATGTATTATAGTCACTGCCAGACATACAAATACGCCGCAAGATCGGGAACTCATTTATTTGTTTTATACCTAAATCGACAGACCGGTACACTCGTCTCGGCGGAACAGAAGGAAGAGGAGAAGAAATGAGAGGCGATACACTTAAAATAGTGTCAACCGGTGTGGCAAAACCAAGAGCATAATAAGGCGTAAATCCAGCACTAGGACCTGATCCGAAGAGAAATTGGCATCTCGTAACACCAGCCGGTTGTGCTGCTGGTGCTGTGATTAATAAACGCCCATCAGAATCGACAGTGTATATGAAACTATCGACATTCGTAAATGTACCACCACCGGCGTTTAATATAATCAAAGCTCCATTAATCTGACTACATACTGATTTTCCAAGCGCATCTGTGCTACCATATCCGCTTCCAACTAGAGTCACAGTGAAAGAAACACTATGAGTGAATGGCACATTCTCTAAATACACGTCTAATAAATTGTTTTGCGCATGTTGTGAAGTTGTGGTCTCAAAAAACACAGGTACCGTGTCATAAGGTATATTCCATGATGATAAATCCAATCCAACTACATTGTCAAACCCGTTATTCAGATTAACCAATACATCATATTGAGTATTAAACGGATCTATTGTACTCTCTCTGTCATCCGAGTCAATGAACACGCGAGCCCCTTGAATATAATGTTTGTTTTTGAATGTCGCAAGAGGCATTATTTTTTTAATTCATTTAATCGAAACTTTCGGTATTTATTGAGGTTTGTTTTTTTTCTTTTACTCTTGTGAATATAAATAAATATTTGTTCTATCCATACTGAAATGTCCAATGTTAATGTGGCAATTGTTGGTAACGGTGGAGTAGGCAAAACATCGTTTATAGATAAACTCCTGTTCAATATATTTTTGTATAAATACGATCCAAATATGTCAGAAATCGTTTATACTTACACCACTGATAAAGCTAAGTACATTTTAACTGATACATGCGGACAGAAACAATATGAGTCCAGATTTGCCGGATATGATTGTGTATTAGTGATGTTTGATAGTGTTTTGTCTTATAAAAATGTTAATAAATGGACTAGTCGAATTATAGGCGGAGCGAGGGTGATTTTAGTAAGAAATAAATATGATATAGTCAATCACAAACTGGATGCATTGGTCGCACGAAATATACACGATCTGCCTATAGTCAATATATCGATCAAAAAAAGTGATAACATTGAGGCGGTATTAGACCTAGTATACGAAAAAGTTGGTTCATTCAAGCGAAGTCATTTATGAACGAGGCGCTTTCTCGACTTTATGTGAAGAATCGTGTGTTATTTTTTTCTTTCTTTTTCTCTATATTATACAGATGAAAGGAAAAAATGGTATTCTTCCCTAATGAAGTATGGCAGAAAATCATTGGTTACGTTGACGATCTCGTGTTCGAAGAGAGAAGACATTGGTGGTTAAAACTTCATCATAAAAATATAATCGAGAAACTACCATATAAAATGATATGTTTTCGTTCTGATTTGTTGTACTACACGCGTTTGTTCAAGACACGACCACGAGTAACTATTCCGCATATGAATCATGGTAGTTGGTTTCTGACATGCAAAGAATGTAAAATTGTGTTTGCATACAAGGAAAAAACACTGAGCACAGCCGACTTCTCGTGTTATTGTGAATCAGACAATTGGCCCAAATCTCATTTCGGTAAAATTCTTCTTGATATCAAAAATCGTAAAAAGCGTGGATTGGTTAACCAAACACTATCACAACACGAATTAAACGAATTGTTCATCGAGCGTTCCATTGGAGGTTTAACAAGGAAAAATAGATTACAGCTAACTTAATTCTCTCTACTCTACATGTATCCATCTATCTGTATCCATGTTGTACATCGTATTTAAAATAGTATACAATCTAAGTATGTGAATTCATTTCTTAAAAATAAATATATTAAAAATTAATATA
>ERZ1292644.1739-Hain-H14-01um-R2-1739-length-10729-cov-5_pt1 | contig 10729 bp, 6 predicted proteins | sample MGYA00564402_ERZ1292644 | MGnify/ENA primary metagenome ERZ1292644 (study PRJEB36523, sample SAMEA6512644) | groundwater metagenome | collected 2019-01-09 | study: AquaDiva: Metagenomics assemblies of 32 groundwater samples | reverse complement strand
CAAACCTGGCGGTCGTCGATAAACAAGTGCGGGCCGCCGTTCCAGTTGCGCTGGTCGCGGTAGTAGGCCTCCAAGTTCTTGATGTGCTGGAAGGTCAGGCCAGCGGGGCGCTGGGCGAGGCTTGGGGATGCCGTGTTGTGGAGCGCGATTCCGACCGGCCGGAAGCCGCCATCCCACGTCAGGCCGTCGACGTAGGCCTTAAATGCGCTCGGAGTGAACGCGCGTCCAACGACAGGCCACGCCATGCCGCGTCTCCAGATGAGGTGAGGGACGCGGGACCTGCGTTGCAAGCAATACATGAAAATTTGTCGCGCCGGTAGCCCCGGAACGGCTTTGAGACGACGCGCGTGCGTGGTAGGTTTAGGCCATGCGATCTACCAGTCACACCACCCCTGTACGGAGTAACCCAATGACCGCCGAGGCCCCAGCCCCGCGCAGTGCCGCATCGTATTTCGGAGCGATTGTTTCCAACGTCCGCTACGCCATGCGCTACCAGGATCAGCACAAGCTGCACGCGTTCCTCGCCAGCGAGAAGTTTATCGCCAACATCGCGGCGCTGCCGCCGGCCGACCGCGTGCGCGCCATGGGCATCATGTCGGAGGCCATGGGGGCGCCGGCTCCGGTGCATCGCGTGAAGAAGTTCCCAGCGCCGCGCCGGCAGATCAAATGGACCGAGCTAAACAAGGCGCGTTTCAAGAAGGCGTGGCTCATTGGTGGCCCAGAAGCCGGTGCGCGAGTCATGGGGATCAGCTTCGAAGCGGCCCGGTTGGCGGCCAAGCGGCAAGGGTTAACGGTTGTCTACGCAATGCACGGGCTCAGAAAAGCCGCCTAGGAGCCCCGCACAGCGCGATTTGGGTCCGGAGCACCGTTGCCCACCCCCAAGTCCAAAGTTTGACTGTGGAAGCGTCCCTCGCATTCCCAGCCCTACGCAAAACGGCCTCCGCCCCTGCGGGAGCCGTTTCACCCCTCGGGAACCCTTGTTGTGCATGATTCCGCCCGGGGCTTGGCGCCGGGCGCGAACCAGTTTAGCGCCTGCGTATGGGGATACGCCTGACCGCCTTCTTCCTGCTCGGGCTAGTGCACCCGGGGCTGCTCGTCTACGGGCTGCTCTTGCTTGCGGCGCTCGCCGATCCCGTGTTCCTCCGCCACCGCGCGATAGGCCGGCAGTAGCAGCGGGTCCTTCAGCGCCATCCGCTGCAACTGGTTGACGAGCACCGCCAACCGTGGCGCGGTGTCGGTCACGGGCGCGCGGTACATCTGTGCCCGTAGGTTGGCGTATCGGGAAATCCAGTTCACGTAGCCGGGGCGCGACATCAGAAACGAGAACGCCGCCGTGGGTGCGGCAAGCGCGGCCATCGCCCCGAACTGCTTGGTCATGAACAGCGCACCACCACCTGCATAGGTCAGGAAATTTATGATGTCGGTGCCGGAGCGGGAGGTGTTGGAAAGCGCCTCAACGTTGTTGAGCCGGCTGACCACGCGTACCAGATTGTCCATCGGCTGCCGGAACTCGTTGTCGAACAGGATCGCCTTGGCCGCAGGGTTCATCGCTTTCCATGTCGTCATGAAGGTCGCGGGCGAGAAACCAGCCTCGGCCACCATGCCGGCCGCGTTGGGCTTGGGCTTGCCCATCTGATCCAGCACCAGGGCCGAGAACTGCATCCGCTCCTCGGGGCGCAGCACAGCCATGGCCGTGCGCAGCATGCCGATGTCGCCCTTGGTGCCGTCCAGCGCGGCGCGCGTCAGGATGCCGACGGCGGCCTCGGGGTTGTTGGCGCCCGCCACTCTCGAAAACCGCTCCATGCGCGCCATGCTGGCGCGGTAGAAGCGGTCGGCGACCCTAAAGTCGCGCAGCGCCTGGTCGGCACGCATGGCGTCCTCTGGGCGCACGTAGTTCGGCTGGTTGTGCATATTGGGGCGGGAGCGCAGGTAGGCGCGGTTGGCGATGTCACCGAGCCCGACCTCAATATCCCGCGACAGAGCCCCGTAGAGATTGTTGAGTTGGCCCCGATTGAGTGTCGCTTGGTAGGGGCTGAAGTTGGAGAGTTGCCGCCCGACCTCGGTGCGGACGGCGAACAGATCGTCCAAGCTGAAATGGCTCTGGACACTGCGCAGGCGTTCAGCTAGCTCGCCGTTAATCGTGCCCTGGCCCGCGATCTGGTTGGCGATGTTGTTCTCGATGCCGCGCAGTGCGGCGCGGGTATTGGCGGCGGCCAGGCGGATGGATTCCGCGCGCTCATCCATGCGAAAGAAAGCCGGAACTGACCTCCGCGCTTTCTCATACAGAGCCTCGGCCCGAGCCAGAAACGATGTGTCTTGGCTGGGGGCGCGGATTAGGCGCGCCAACTCGGCATCGTTCAGGTCCGTCGCTCCACGCCGCCCCATCATGACCTGATCGAGAGGACGTGCGGCCTCTACGGGCACGCCGCGATTGGTGTAGGCAAGCCCGCTCCAAGGATAGTTGGCGTCGCGTATGGGTGCCGCCTCAATGGCGCGTTGGCGGGCGCCTTGCGATGCCTCTGGCGCCCCGCGCGCCGCATTCTCATAGACTGCCTGCCGTCCCGCCGCGTTGACGACAATGTGGTCAGCTGGGTTGAAAGCCTCAACAGACCCGTCAGCGCGCTGAATCATGCGCTGCTGCGGGTTGAGCGGCACGTGCGTGCCGCCACTGCCAGTGCGCGGAGCTACTAGCTCGCCGACGTAGTTGCCGGGCGCGCGCGGCTGAATGCCAAGGTCGGTCAGGACGCCGGGTTCTATATCGCGGACGCCCGCCGTGCGAAACCTATCTAAGCCTTGCTGCAGCGTGTGGCCGGCTTGCTCGACCGTGGCGTTGGGCGCCATGCGCCCGGATATCGCCCGCGCCGCATCTCGCGCGCCGATCAAGCCTTGGTCGAGGGCTTTGGCAATGGGGGCGCCGAGGTAGGGGATGCGCGATACCATCTTGCCAAGGCCCGCTACGGGGCCCTGCGAGAACGCGACGGGAGGCTTGCGCACGCCTAGCTCGTCGAACGCCTCGATATCCCGGGCGACGTTGGCGGCGACCTCGGCCTCCATCTCCGCGCCAATGGCCCTGCCTGCCCGGCCCGGTGCTGACGCCCCCATCACAGATGCCGGCGGCCCCGCACTACTGTGCGGGATAGCGCGGGCGGCGGCGCCCTCAATAGCGGGAACGGCGCGGATGGACGTGCTGACCGGCCCAACGGCCATGCCCTGCATCAGGTCGCGGGATGCGGTAGTTAGTGGGCTCTCGTTGGTCTGCGCCGTGCGCGAGTACACGGCCATGCGACCCGTTTCCGGGTGGCGCGCCATGAAGTCCGTCTTCGGGTTGACGCGAAGGTGTTCGTCGCCCTTGTCGTTGAGGCTGTAGACAGGAAACCCTTGCCCCCCCTCCATGTCCTCGACATGGCCTAGAAACTTAGGCGCCATATCCGGCGATGACGGGAAATACTTGGAGGTGGCGTAGGGGCTGACGCCCTGCATCAAGGCAGCGGCGTTGTCCTGGTGCGATTGCTCGGGCGAAGGCGCCACGAACGGCGCGTTGACGCCGGCTGCTGCGTGCTGGCCAGTGCTGATCTCCAGCGGCGCGCCCGGCGCATAGTGCTCTGTCGCACGGACGCCGGGGCCAGCCCCGATCACTGGCGCCGCCTCCCATGCCGATTTCGGCTTAGGCGCTTCGCCGGATTCGGTCGGCGTAACGACCGGCGCGTCTTCCCAGCCCGCCATTACGGCTTCCTCCGCAACTGGCCGTCAGGCCCTACGAACTCCCGGCCTGACGGGAGCATCTTGAACTCCTCGTCGTTGCGCACGCGGGCCGGGAGGCGGAACATATCGCGGATCGAGTTCTCGGCGGTGTCGAGGATTTCGTGGGCCTTCTCGCGGCTCGGGGCCTTGGCTGCGGCGCGCATCAGGTCGCGAAACAACTCCATGCGTGCGTCCGACCCGGCAATGCCCTTGCCAGCCGCCGCCACATACTGGTCGGTAAGGGCGCCGGTCAGATGCTCCAGGTTATTCTGTAGCGCCCATTGCTTCTGGTAGGCCGGGTCATTGGCATAATAGCCGAACGACGCCCGCGCCTGTGTCGGGGTCATCTCCGGGGCGTTCCATGAACCCCAAGACATCGGCACCTCGGAACGGGGCGGCATCTTGGTGGTGTTATAGGGGCCGGCAGCGCCCTTCCAATCATCGTCGGTCGCCTGCTTGATCATGTAGCGCAGGGCGTCGACGCCCGGCAGAATGGCCTCGCCGGCCGACTGACGCGATGCCTGCTCGGCGGCGAGATCGCCCATCTTCTTGGCCTGATGCTCGCGCGCAATGAATGTCGGGTCGGTCTTGAGCAGATCGTAGCCGCCGGTAACCCCGGCGCGGTCGCCGCCGACCGCGCCCATCAGCATAATACGCTGGGCACGCTCGGCATCCGCCGACAACGGCACCATGGAGGTCGGCGGCGCCGACGGCTGCGGCTGCATGTTCCCGGCCCGTGTGCCAGGCGGCATCTGCCCAGGCGTTGTAAGCGGCTGCGCTTGTGGTGTGGTCGGCTGGCCGCGTTCCGCCCAGCGCCGCTCCATCTCAGAGTTTATGGTCTCTGTCGGCGTTCCGGCGGCAAACCTATGCGTGCCGCCGTCGGGGTCGCGGATTACGATATCTGCCATTGCGGTTTACCCCTATTGGACGCCGCTACCGGGCTTCCACCCATATTCCCCGGGCGGCAGGATGGGCGCCCTGTTCGCGGGCTTGGTCGCGTCCTGGATCATAACGCGGCTTCTGTTATAGAGATCGCGCGCCGCCTGCTTGCGCCGCTCGCCTTCTTCCGGCGTTATGACCTTGAACATGACGTTGTTGTCGATCTTCGTCTCGAACTCGCGCAGATGTTTCTGGGCTTCGAGGTCGCGCTGCGTCTCAAGCTTGAACTGCTCGATTGCCTTCTGGCCGGGGATACTCTTGGCGGTGTCGATAATCTTGCCTGTCTCCGGGTCACGCGCCTTGCCGGCTTGGGTCAGGGCGTCCATCGTGGGCTGACCACCGGGCGTCTGGCCGGTCCATCCAGCGTTAAGTTCGTCAAGCTTGGCTTGGGCCGCGATTTCCGCCAGACGCTCCCGGTTGAGTTCGAGTTCATATTTCGCGCCCGAACCCGCCGGGCCGCCCATGTGGCTGATAATGTTCATCGCCCGGTTCCACCCACTCATATTCATAGGCCCAATTTGGCTCTGCGGCACGATTTGGCGCGGGGCGCGGTAAGGCGGCGCCTCCGGCGGCGCGGGCTCGTAGCGCGGCGCTGGGTTTGGGGCATCATCGCGCGCACCGGCCACCTCTGTAGGTGTCTCACGGAATGCGCGGGGCGCAAGCGCGAAATGCTGAGCAATCGGGCTGTCGCCGTAGGGGCCGAAGCTACGTGACGGAGCCACCTCGGGTTCACTCACAGGTGCGGGCGAAGCGGCGGCGGCATCCCGCTGCTCCAGCCAGTCCTTAAACCCGTCGCTGCCCCACTGCACGCCACCGCCCCACGCCATCTTCGGCGGTTGCATCATGGCGCTGAGCCGCTGGAACCCCTGACCCATCAGGTCTGGCGCCCGCATCATCGGGTCGTCTGCCGGCTGGCGCTGGCCGTCCTTGCCGCCGGGCTTGCCCATGCCCTTGAGGGTGTCGCCGAGGTCGGCCATCCAATTGCCACCGCCGCCCACGTCGCCACTGGAAGGATCAACGCCGCCGCCCCCGCTGAACCCCAGCATACTACCAAGGCCGCCGAGATCGCCCATGCCCATGAGACCACCCGAGGGCATGCCCTTGGATGCCATAACATCAATGAGGCCCCCCATCGGCAGGCCCGAGCCCCGCATGAGGTCGAGTCCCGACATGCCGCCGCTGCCGGATTTTTCGTCGCCAGACTTCAGGCTTTCGATGATATCCATAATGGACCCGCCGCCCACAACGCCACCGGGCTCGTAGCCGGGGCGGTTCACCGCGCCGCCCGCGCGCCGCTCCTCCATGAACTTGAAGGCGTTGTTGAGGTGCTTCATGAAGTTGGAGCCGCCGCCTAGGCTGCCTACCGCGCCGCCGTCGGCGAAACCTTCCTCGCGAGGCCGCTCGGGGCGCGCGGTGCGCCCCCCACCCAGCGCGCGTGGGTAGTCTACCGTCTTGATGCCCGCCCCAGTCTCCCCCACCGCGCCCGGGTCGCGTTGCTCGACATCTTGCGCGATAAGGCCGATCTCCGGTGGGCCCAAGGTCTCGAAGTCGGGGGCCTGCAACTTTCTGTAGAGATAAATCGGGTCGCCCATCTTGGACTCACCGATCTCCTCTGGCGGACCGCCATCGACGCCTTCCTTGATGCGCGCATCGGAGAAAGCGCCGAAAAGGGTACCAGCAAGTTTTCCCAGTCCGCCCACAATCTCGCCGCCGTTCCATCCCTGCGAGTTGGTGGTGCCCTGCGTGTTCTGGTTGCCGGTGTAGGAGCCCTGGTTGGTATAGCCCTGGTTGGTGGTGGTGCCCTGCGTGTTCTTGCCGATGTTGGTGTTCTGGCCGACGGTGGTCTGCCCGAGCTGGTTGGCGAGTTGTGATGTGGCGCCGGCCTTGCCCTGCATGGCGGCCAACTGCAGTTGCTCATTGGAAAGCTGCGTTCCGGCAATATTCCCGCCCGCCGTTCCCAATTGTGCGTTGAGCCCGCCGAGCGTATTGGTCAGAGCCCCGAGCCCAGTTGCGCCCGCGAGCCGCGCCTGTGCATCTTGCGCCGACAGTTGCCCGGACTGCTGAAACCCCTGGTTGTAGAGGCTGGCGATGGCCGCCTGCTGGCCCGGCATTACGCCTTGGTAGTAAAGGTTCTCGGCGCGGTTGCCGGTGTTGTTGCCAAGTGCGCCCTTTGCAGCCTGGTTGCCGCGAATGGCCTGTAGCGCTTGCCGGTTCTGGGTATCCTGCGCCTGCAGCATCGGGTTGACGACTTGGCTAATGTAAGGCGACATATACCGCGACGGATCACCGATGCCAGACCCGGCGATGGCGTTGCCCGCGCCGAATGCGGTCCCGAGCGTGGCTCCGGTGCCGAGGCCCGCCAAGTTGTCGGCGCCCCCGATCTGATATTGATTGGCGTTGACGTAGCCGGGCGTCCACCCGCTAACGTCGTTGAGGCCAGCCGTCAGCCACGGCGCCGCCTTGCTCGTGGTGTCGCCAAATGTCGTGCCGACGTTGCTGGTCTCGCCGGTGGTATCGGTTTTGCCGAAACTCGACCCAGACCCCTCTTGGGTGCCAGACGAAGTCGTGTTCGACTTCGTCTGTTGCTGCTTGTTGTCGCCGAGGAGGCCGCCGAGGCCCTTCATGACTCCGTCTAAGATGCCCATGGCTTAAACCGTCCCTGCGGTTGCGTTGTAGGCGAACACCGATGAAACCGGCCGTCCGATACGCTTTTGCAAGAACCGGGCACGGCCAGCATTTTCGTACATGCGAGCCGCCGACACAAGTGTCAGTTGGCACTCGTCGGCGAGCGTGATCGCGAAATTTAGCAGCAACTGGCTGGCGTCGCCGCGCCGATGCTCCGGCGCCACCCAATTCCAGACTTCCTCGATGTACCGGCCGCCCGACAACTCCGGCTCCTGCCGGCGTAGATAGACGGAGCTGAGCAGATGGCCGGGCGCGCCGACCACGCCGATGCAGGCGCTGCCGGCATCCGCCGCATTACGCTGCTTGACGGTCGCTGCCTGGATGCGCTCGCGCACGCGCTCCTCGCAAAATGGAAAGGGTTTCCCCTCCCAATCGCGCAAGCCCCACTCGGGGTCGGCGTGCATGCGCCTGACCATGGCGACGAGGGCTTCCTCGTCCTCTGGACCAGCCAGACGCGCGGAGGCGGCGTCAGCAAGGGTTGCTAACATCGGGTAGTCCTGCAGTTGGGTTGGTACTTACGACTGCGCCGGGGGCGGCAACTCGGACAGCGTCTTGATGTGCTCGGCGCGGATTTTCTTGACGATGGCGTCGAGCACGCGGTGGCCCTGGTCCATGTCGCCGTTGCCGAGTTTGGCGACCTGCTCTGGCGTTACCACGAACTCGCCGTCGCTGATCTTGATGGGGACCGCGCCGCCAGCGGCGCGCCCTGGCTTGCCGAACGACCGGGTTAGTTTCTCGAACCCGGCTCCGGTGTTGCCTTCGCCAAGCGCGGATACAACGTCGGCTGGCACAACGTAGGCCCCGGCCGGCACGTCCACTGGTAGCGCGTCGGTCCTGCCCCCCGTGGCGCCGGCCACCGGCCCGACCAGGACCCGGCCGCCTGTGGCGTAACGCCTGGCGGTGTCAAGCGCCTTCTGCACGAAGCCGCCGGATTTATATCCGCCGCTATCGTCGGGTGTACTATCTTTGTTGCCTTTACCGGACGCAGAGGCTTTGGCACTATCCTTGGACTTGGCTGCCTTGTCTGCTTCGCGCTTAGCCTTGTTCCATTGCGCGCGGGTCATGACCTTGGCGTCTGGGGCTGGAGTAGCGAACCTACCGCCGCCGTCGGGGTGACCGCCTGGATAACGCGCTCCGTGCGCGTCAACGATGACGGTTTTAGAAGGGTCAGGAGCAGACGATGCCGGTTTCGGTGCAGACAGATTGGGCGAGGCTACGGGCGCAGGCGGTAGACCTGCGGCCGCCCGGTACTCTGGCAGCCTTTCGGCGAGCTTCGGCGCGGGGCCGCCCGGGGTCGGTTGATTGGGGGAAGGTAGCATTCTGCTTTGGGGTCCTGCCGGCGGCGGCAGTGCGTCCAAGTCTATTGCTCCCAGGCGCCCCGGGGAACCCGGCCCGCCTGGCGATGGGCCTAGCGGGGATGGCGGCGTGGCTCCTGGTGATTGGCTCCCACCGTTCCACCAATTCTTGAAGCCCTTGGCGCCGCGCTCCAGACCGACGGCGGTCGCTAGGCCCATACCCGCACCGAGCAAGCCCTCACCCGCGCCGAACGCCATGCGCTTGCCGAGGCCGAGGCCGTAGTTCTTTGGGTCCCAGAACTCCTCCTGCGCATCCTTGCGCACGGGGTTGATCTGGGGCAGCTTGTTGTCGGCGTAATCAAGCCACTCGTCTGCGCGGGGATGGCCGGCGATCTTCAACTCTTGGCCGTATTTGCGGAACGCCCTTGCCTCTGGGTTCTCGGTTGGCGAGAAGAAAGCGTCCCAGCCAAGCGGCACGTTCGCTGCGAACGCCCCGCCCGCCGTACCCTCAATGGCTGGCTTCAAGAGGCCAGCTTTCGCTCCGTGGCCTAGCCGGCCCAAAAGCGCGGCAGCGCCGCCTGCTATGAATGGCGCTGCGGGCCCCACCTTCTCCCACTGCTCGCCGATGGGGGTCTTGTTGAAAGGTTTGCGCTCCTCCAAAACCTCGCGCCGGGCGGCGTCGGCGTGGCGCTCAGCACGCTTGAGGAAGTTGCCCTCCTCGTCATTGGCTGCGCGCAGTTCCGCCACGCGCTTCTCTGCGCGCTCGATAAAGTCATTGAACGGCTTGGCCGCGTTGTCCATCGCGGCCTTGCGAGCCATCCCAGCTTCCTCGCCCACACCCCGGAACTTAGCCGCGCCGATGTCCTGCATAGCCTTGACGGCGGCTTGCTGGTTCTTAGCGATCTCCGTCTGGAGCTTCTCGATCTCGGCGTTGCGAGCGGCCATCGGCGACTTGGGAGGCTCGGCCGAGCGGGTGTCTGACGGCGGGGTCAGCACAGTGCCGGCCAGTCCGGCAACGGCGGGCGCCGTCACGCTCTTGGGCAGCATGCGCAGAACGGGCAGCGCCGCTGGCAGAGCGAACCCAGCCGCCTCGCCGATGGCCCCCGGGGTATCACCAGCCTGGTAGGCCTCGATAGCCCGCAGTGCGGCGGGGGCCCCAGTCATCTCGGCGGGAAAGCTGGCGTCTTTCTTGGTCTCGTCCAGAAGTTTGCCAACGCCGGAACGGAAACCCTGACGCCCGAAGAACGGCACGCTGGATAGATCGGGTCGCGCCGGTTCCGCATCGAACGGGTCTGTTCCGCCCCCCTCCGCGTACTTAGCGCGCGGGGCGCCGTCCGCGAAAGGGAGGGGCACGCTGCCCTCTGCATAGCCAGCGCGGCCGCCAAAGGCGCGCCCGGCCGAACCCAGGCTCTTACCTGCGCGGGATGCGCCCGTGGCCGAGGTCATGCCGGGGATGCCTGGGGCTGGAGCCATGCTGGGGGCGCCTATCGATGCCGCGCCTTGGGCATTCATCGGCATCTGATAAATACCGCCACTCTGAGCGGCGGCACCCATGCTGGGCGGCGGGGCCATGCCTGGAGCGCCGGTGCCCGTGGGCGATGACATGCCCGGGATGCCTGGGGACGGGGCCATGCCTGGGGCGCCGCTGCCGTAGGGCGCCAGCATATTGGAAATGGCCGCCGTCGATTGTCCGGCCGTCGAGGTAACGCCCGGCGCCCCGCCGGGGATGCCTGGGGCCGGGGCCATGCCTGGGGCCTGGTCCATGCCGAGGGCTGGCGCCATGCCGGGGGCGCCGACCGATGTGCCGGTGGCCGAGGACATGCCTGGAGCACCGACCGAGGTGCCCGTGGTCGAGGACATGCCGGGGATGCCTGGCGCCGGCGCCATGCTGCGCGGCGGGGCGCCAGGGTCCAAGGATGTGCTTGCGGCCGGCGTGAGCCTGCTCAAGCGCCTGCTTCATGATCGCTTCGGTGATCCCGGCGATCTTGATGTCCATCTGCAGCGAGGTGATGCCGTCTTCGGTGCCGGCGACCTTGAAGTCCATGTCGCCGAGATGATCCTCGTCACCG
>ERZ1292644.1597-Hain-H14-01um-R2-1597-length-11454-cov-4_pt2 | contig 10730 bp, 22 predicted proteins | sample MGYA00564402_ERZ1292644 | MGnify/ENA primary metagenome ERZ1292644 (study PRJEB36523, sample SAMEA6512644) | groundwater metagenome | collected 2019-01-09 | study: AquaDiva: Metagenomics assemblies of 32 groundwater samples | reverse complement strand
GCAGAACGAGCAGGTGTACGTGCGCCGCGACGGAGCGACGAGCGAATGGTGGCCGGCGCGGGCGTGGGGGAGAGCATGAAGGACACCTACGGAACGTCCCCGATGCGCCGCGGCCATGTCCGCGTGGGCGCCGCCTCCTCCAAACGGCGCCGTGAGGGGGGCCAGCGGGCGCAGGGCAGGCCCTCTGAGACGGTGGAGGGGTACAGAGCCCTGGGGGCCCGCCTGATCGCCAGGAGCGGCGGCTGGTGCGAGATTCACAGGCGCCCCTGCCCCGGCACCGAGATCTGCCATGTGGTGGCCCGGTCGGCGGGGGGCGCGGACGAGGACTGGAACTGCTACTGGGGGTGCCGGGCGGCCAACCTTCAGCAGCAAGCCCCCTACGTCAAGGGGCGGCTGCTCGTCTCTCGCGTGGTCCGGCGCGGCACCCCGGGGATCGAATGGGTCATCGTGCGAGCGACCGGGAAGGTGGCTTTCCGGCTCGGCGAGTACGAGACGCTTGATGCGGGACTCATCGTAGGCATCTGGTTTCCCCCGGTAGGGCCATCGACATGAACCTGCGCCCCTATCAAGACGCCTGTATCGCGGCCACGCTCGACGCCTTCGAGACCTACCAGAAGGTGCTCATCGTGTCGGCGACCGGCACGGGGAAGACGGTCGTGCTGGCAAAGATTGCCGAGCACTTCGCCGTCAAGGGCCGCATCCTCTTCCTCGCCCACCGCGAGGAACTCATCCGGCAGGCGTGCGACAAGATCGCTGCGTGGACGTCCCTGAGCACCGCCGTCGAGATGGGAGCCGAGCGCGCCGATGGGTTCTTTGGCTCGTCCGCCGATGTTGTCGTCGCCAGCGTGCAGACCCTCGCACGCGCGACACGCCTCGCGCGCTTCAAGCCGGACGATTTCAGCCTCGTGATCGTGGACGAGGCCCACCATGCGCCGGCGGAGACCTACCAGCGCGTGCTCGGCTACTTCCCGAACGCGAAGATGCTCGGATGTACCGCCACCCCGGACCGGCTCGATAAGAAGGGCTTGGGCACCACCTTCGATACCGCCGCGTTCGTGTACGAGATCAGAGACGCGATTACCGACAAGTGGCTCGTGCCGATCCGCCAGATGATCGCGCGCATCGAGGGGCTCGACCTCTCGGCGGTCCGCACGACGGCGGGCGACCTGAACGAGGGCGACCTCGAGGCCGCCATGCTCAAGAGCAGCGCGGTCCACGGCGTCGCACAGGCGACGATCAAGGCTGCGCGGCGCCCGGACGGCACCTCTCGCAAGGTCCTGCTGTTCGCGACGACGATCGCCCACGCGCACGCGCTGGCGCTGGCCATCGGGACGTACACGGACCCTGCGCGCGTGCTGGCGCTGAGCGGCAAAGACGGCAGCGAGGAGCGCCGGGCGGGGCTGCGCGCGTTCAAGAACGGCGACCTCGATGTGCTCGTCAACTGCATGTTGTTTTTAGAGGGTTTCGACGAGCCCACAATCGACATGGTGAGCGTCGCCAGGCCCACCGAGAGCCGTGCGCTTTACAGTCAAGCTATCGGCCGCGGGACGCGCCCCTTTTGTCCCCACGGCTGCGACGGCTACTGCGCGCACGCCGATGCCAAGCGCGATCTCCTCGTCCTCGATTTTGCTGGGAACGCGGGCAAGCACTCGCTCGTCAACTGCCTCGACGTGCTCGGCGGCGGCAGCGACCCGGCGATCCGGGGACGCGCCATGCAGAAGATCGCCGCGGAGGGTGGCTGCGATGTCATCGAGGCGATCGAGCAGGCGCAGAAGGACCTCGCGGACTTCGAGCGTCGGATGGCCCTGGAAGCCGCCCGGCGACAGAAGGACGTGCGCGTCACCCTGCGTGAGGTGGATCCGTTCGCCACTATCTTCACCATCCTCGGCATCCATCCGGCGGCGGGACGCTACGGCGGGGTGGCGCCGACGTCGGAGCAGCGGGCGCAGATCGAACGGCTCAAGATCGACCGCGAGGTCAACGTCAACCTGCTCGACCGGGGCCAGGCGGCCGAGATTCTCGCGGCCATCCGCCGGCGCCGCACGGTGGGGCTCTGCACCTTCCCGCAGGCGCGCGTGCTGCTCAAGTTCGGCGAGAACCCCGATGTCTCGTTCGAGGCGGCCAGCGGCCTGATCGACCAGATCGCCCGGAACGGCTGGAAGCCTCTACCTCGGCCGGTGAGCAATTCCTTGACTCCGGGCGCCGTGGCTCCGTAGAGTTTCGGACGTGATCCTCGGGATATGGTCACGTTCTTCAATCTCGCCGCCCACCTCGGCGCAAGCCGGGGCAGCCTCCACAGCCTCCCGAGGGTCACGGAGCGGGCGGCGAGTTTCTTTCACTAGCCCCGGCTAGATGCCCGACGAAGACCGCATCATCGCGAAAGTGATCACCCTCGCAACGACGCTTGGCGAGGAGGGCCGGAATAGGCTCATGCGGACACTGCGCGGGCTCTTCAGTGGTGCGGTGACGTCAGCCGCAGCGCGACAGGCGCGCTTCCGGGCCAGAAGGCGCAGGCCAGCAAGCGCGTCACCAGTAACGTCACGCGTAACGGAGTGCGATACGTCACCTCCGACAGCGCGTGACGTAACGGATGGCGTAACGAGTGACGTAACGCGTAACGTAACGGGTGACGTGTCTGAGGGGGGACTAGAGGGGGGAGTCCTGTCCTTGGTCGATCCTGCTTCTAAGAGCCCAAAAGGCCAGAGCAAAGCAGGAGAACCGCAGGGCTTCTCCGAGTTCTACGAGCTGTACGTACGTAAACTCGACCGCGTGCGCGCGATGCGTGCGTATGCGCGCGCGCTACAGCGCACGGACGCCGAAACGATCGAGCGCGCACTGAGAGCGCAACTGCCCGAGATGCGCGAGAAGCTCACGCGCGGCGAGAAGGAGTTCATTCCGCACCCGGCCACGTGGCTCAACAACGACCGCTGGCTGCAGGAGGTGGACGCGAGCACGACCAACGGAGTTCCGGCTGGGGCGCTCACGCCCAAAGGCATGGCGAGTCTCCCTGTCCTGCAGCGCTTCGTGGAGAGGAGAACATCGTGACAGCCGAGGACGGACAAGCGTTTGCGGCGCTCATTGGACGGCTGGTGGAGGTGTATCAGCATCCGCTGAGCGACGTACTCGTGGAGACGTACTGGGAGGCGCTCCAGGACTACGAATTGGAGTATCTCGAGCCGGCCGCCGCCGAGATCATACGCATCAGCAAGTGGTTCCCGAAGCCGGTGGAGCTTCGTGAGACGGCGAGTCGCTTCCGTGTCGAGGCGCGTCGCAAGGCGTTGCCCGAATCGTTCCGCTCGGCGCTCGAAGACCGTCGCGTGACCGTCGATGAAGCGAAGGCGTTCCTGGCCGAGATTCGCCAGCGCGTCGAAGCGGAGACCGGCAGGCAGGAGCCGCAGCAGACCGAGATACCGCGCAAGGGCGCGGAGGCGCTGAGTGATGACGTGAGACGTCTCGACGCCTTGGGCGGGCGGGACATGACCGACGAGAAGCGGCTGGCGCTGGAGCAGTTCCGGCGCTACGGAGGGGACGCATGATCAAGGGTGTGGCGATGACCGGGGGCAAGCGGACGCTGATCCTCGGGCTCACGGGCGAGGTCATGGACAAGCTGCTGAAGCAGGAGATGGCGATGCTGGTCGAGCTGGAGGGGATCGAGGAGTTGCGCAACGAGTCGCCGGAGCGGGTGATTCTCGCGTACGCGGAGACGGACCACGACCTGATGGAGCTGATCGCCCCGCACCTCGACCCCGAGGCGACGGTTCAGGGAAGCACGGAGGCGCTGTGATGGCGCGAGGCCGAGTCGCAGAGCAGGCCGACGAGATCGACTTTTCGTGGGCGCGCGCGAACGACGTCGAGACCATCGCGCGGCGGCTCGTCGGGCAGTACCATCCACATCTCCGCGAGGCGGCTATCCGGGCGTACTTCCGCCCGAAGGCGCGCAAGGTTCACCAGAAAGTCGTCGTCGCGGACATTCGCCTGCCGAGCCCGCTCATCACGGCGATCGCGGCCGATCTCGAGTTCGCCGTGGACTACATCATCACCGTCGGCCTGGACCGCTGGGCCACGATTCCCGACGAGAAGCGCGGGCCGTGGATCGACCACGAGCTCTGCCACGCGGCCGGGCGCGATCCCGAGACCGAGAAGTGGACGCTGTGCGCGCATGACATCGAGGAGTTCGAGGCCGTCGTGCCGCGCTGGGGCACGACGTGGCGCAAGGACCTCGACAGCTTCGCCAAGGTGTGCGTCCAGATCCCGCTCCTCGGTATCAAGGACGAGGCGTGATGTCCGACGCTGGCGAGGGGGGCGCGCTCATGGAGACGCCGCTCCCTGAGGCTCCGCGCGGCTCGGCCACGCGTCCCTCGCTCGAGGAGTCGTCCCCGGAGACGATCGGGGCTGCGTTCGACACCGGCTGCGACGGACGGACGGGCGGGCACTCCGCGCCGCCGTGCGCGGCCTGCGAGGGGATCCGCCGGCGGGTGACGGACCTCGTGGTGAGCTTGCGCGACGTGGATCGGCGCCAGCGGCAGACGCGGGCCGAGCAGGCGTTGCGGTCGCGCGTGGAGACGGCGACGGAGTGGGCGCGGACGCGTAAGGCGCTCGACGCGCTGACGGCGGCGTTCGGGCGGGTGCGGGAGCAAGTGCGGCTGCCGCTCGATGCGGCGGGAGCGCTGCTGCACGAGGGATGGGCGGACTCCATGCGCAGCCGGGGCTATCACCACCCAACGGCGTGTGACGGCTCGGGCGCCGGTCGACTCCTCGCGGGCGAGCCGTGTTCGCTCTGCCATGCGCACTTGGTCGCGTGGACGGCACTGCCTGACGCCGAGCGTGCGGCGTACCGCGCGGCGGCCGACCGGCTCCTGAGTGCTGTGGCGGCGACGGTCGAGGTCCCCCCTGAGGCGAGGATCGACACATCGACGACGGCGCTCGACGCCGTGCTGGCCGAGTTGCGGAAGCCGAAGGACGAGAAGGCGCGTGCTTGACACGCTGCCATCGGGGCGTGTAGGGTACGGCCCATGAGCCTCACGCCCGCTCACGAGGCTGCGGTCACACGCCGCGGCGCTGCGCTGCCGGCGCTCCGACGCGAGCTTGTGCGACTCGCTGCACAAAACGGTGAGTCCCTTGATCTGTCGCTGCATCGGTGCATCCTGCTCACGCTCAGCGAGGCAGCGAGCGTCGTCGCCGCGGACTTATGGGCTACCGGGCAGCAAGCGACGGAGGCGGTCGAGGAGTTGCGCGATCGGTTCGCCGCCGGAGGGCCGCCCGCGTGAATGTGATCCGATTCTTTGTTGCGGGCACACCGAAGGCGATGAGCGTTGGCAAGGGTATCCGCGTCCCGAACAAGGGCGGTGGCCTCCGCCAGTTCCAGACGCGCGCGAACACGGATTGGTCGCTGCTCGTCGGGATGATCGGCCGGGAACACGCGCCGGCAGAGCCGCTTGACGGAGCCCTGTCGTTCGAGGCCGTCTTTTACATGCCGCGCCCTGCGACCGCCCCGAAGAGGGTCACGCTTCCGGTGAAGCGGCCAGACATCGACAACTTGGTCCATAAGCTCACCGATCAGTTCAATGGGGTCTTCTGGCACGATGACGCGCAAGTCATTGATCTCGTCGTCCGCAAGCGCTTTGCGCATGACGGTCGTACGGGCGCGGAGTTCATCGTGAGCGAAGGAGGCGCGTGATGGGCATCCCCGACGCCCCGCCCCGTCGCATCGCGACGACGGTTGCCGTGATGTACACCGACAACGGCGGCTGGATGGTGACGCTCGGCGTGGCCGGGCGGGTCAAGCTGACGTTCGTGGCGACGGAGCTACAGCAGGTGAAGCAGGCGCTCAACGGCATCGAGTGGGTGACGCAGGCGACGGGCGAGCAGATGGAGCACGCCGAGGGTCAGCGCCGTTTCCTCGAGGGGCTCGCACGCGGGCTGCCGGAAGGGATGAAGTTCGGGAACATGGAGGTCTTCGGCCCGTTCCAGCAGAAGCCGCGGATGCCTGGCGAGGAGGACGACGACCCGTGAAGATCGCCAGCCACGGCCACACGCTGCGCAGTTTCGTGCATCCGGGCGAGCCCGGCGACGTGCTCATCGTGCTCGACGACCAAGGGAACGAGCTGGGGCGCGGGGTGTCGGTGCCGACGGGCAACGTCGTGGTCCACTTCGACCGGCCGATTCAGCTTCCGGCGCGGGACGGTAGTTACGAGGTTCACCGGGTTCCGGCCGCTTTGCGAGAGCCACGGTACATAGTGACGATGGACGCCTCGGAGCTCGACAGTGGGTAGAACGACGTGGTGCCGCCTCCACCAACGCCACCATGGCGCGAGCGCGCTCCACGCCTGCCGCGGCCGGCGCACGCCGAACACGGAACGGTTGCAGAAGCAGCGGCTGCGCTACGTGGCCGCGCCGCCGATCGACGACAAGGCAGGACGACGAGTGCGCCAGAAGCGTGAAGGCTCGGCACCTGGGCCGAGGCGACGATGAACGACGAAGGAGAACGCCCATGAAGCGGATCGCGTGGTTGTTCCTGAGCCTCATGCTGATCGCCCTGACGGGGTGCGCGACGGTGCGCCACGAGCGCTACGTGCTGACGCCGGAGCCGAACACCTGTCAGGCCACCGAAGCCCGCCCGTCGGCATTCAGCACCATCGTCGCCGCCGTCTGCTGGGACGCCAACACCAAGCCCATCGGGATGGCGGGCGCGGGCGGGACCTCGGCGGCGGCCGTCGCCACTTCGCTGATCGGCTCTGCCGCCTCCGTGGCCGGCCCTGTCGTCGGCGCGGTCATCCTCGGGAGCAAACTGGTCGAGGCGGCGGGCACGATCAACGGGGCTACGATCAACGCCGTGACGTCGGGCTCCGTGTCGACGACGGGCACGGTCAACGTCGGGAGTATCCCGAATGTGAGCGTGAACCCGGTCAGCGGCACGTTCAACCTCGTGGGGCCATGAGCGTCGTGGAGATCACGGAGGAGCGCCTGCGCGCGATCGAGTGGCGAGGCTGTGGCTGCTCGTACCCCGAGGCGTATGCCTGCCCGGTGTGCGGAGCCGACGAGCCGCACAAGGGTCAGCCGGGAACGCATCGACCGGGATGCTGGTTGAGCGCCGCTCTGGCGGACGCCGCAGGAGGACGATGATGCCAGGCAAGCGGAAGGATGACCGGGTGGGCAAGAAGATCGGGAAGCTCATGGACGAAGGCGCGCCGCAGAAGCAGGCGATCGCCGAAGCGCTTTCGATGCAGCGGGCCGGCCGGTTGACGCCGGAGGGCGGCTACCGGCGCGTGAAGAAGAAGGCGTGACGGTCTTCGGCCGAGCGGGGCAAAGCGGTGGTGTGCGACGGCCAGCCGCGGCATGGGTTGCGATGGTATGGGTCCCCGCCAGGAGAAACCGATGAGCGATCTCGGGCAACCGATCTCCTACGGCCAAGAGCCGGAAGCGCGGACGAACCTCCAGGACATCCTCGAGAACAAGCTCATCACGCACATGATGGTCGACCCGACGGGTTGGGACGACCTCGGCTACGTCGAGGGGTGGCCGACGGCGGCCTTCGAGCTGGACAGCGCAGAGGTGCTGCTCGTGAGCGGCGTACCGAACCTGACGCCGGGCGCGATGTATCGCTACGTGCTGCCGCTGGTACTGATCCCGGCGCCGCTGTATCTGTCCAAGGGCCGCGCGCTGATCGTGCAGCAGGGGCGCCCGGACATGGACGGGACGGACGTGCAGATGAAGCTGCGCGGCGCGCTCATCCGCCGGGCGTACGTGGTGCGCGAAGCGACGCGGGAGGGCGGCGAGCAAATGCTGTGGGAGTTCTCCGACGGGTGGCGGATGTGGCTACGGGCGGGGCAGGACGCGACGTACGCGATGGCGGGCTCGCTCGAGGTGGAGCTCGTGGACCCGGAGCGGCACATCTCGCTGCCGCCGGCGCTGGCCGCTCAGCCGCTCGTGACGCAGATCGCCAACGCGCGGTCGAACGTCGACCTGTTCGCGCGGCTGTTCGGGCCGCCGACGCCCGCGCCGGTGATCGAGCCGTGACCGTCGCCGCGCCCGCGCGCCCGCGTCGGTCGAAGCCGAACCTCACGAACTACGTCTCGGTGCGGGCGGCGGCGACGCGCAAGGGCGTGAGCCACGAGGCGTTGCGCCAGGCGATCCTGCGCGGCGATCTCAAGGCGATGCGGGTGCACGGCCGGCTGACGCTGGTGCATCTCGAGGATCTTGCGGGCTACACGCCGCAGGAGGATCGGCAGCGGGCGGGGCGGGCCGGGGCGCGCGCGCGGGCGAAGCGCAGCAAAGTGAAGCGCCGGTGACGCCGGACAGAAAGGATAGTGGCATGAGTGACGAAACGCATCTCGTTATCATCCTTGACCGCTCGGGCTCGATGGAGGCGCGCAAGGCCGACCACGAGGGCGGTCTTCGATCCTTCATCGCCGACCAGAAGAAGCTGGCCGGGGAGGTCCTGGTGACCTTTGTCCGTTTCGATTCAGCCGACCCCTGCGAGGTCGTGATGGCCGAGCGCCCCCTCGACGAGGTGAAGGACGAGGATCTCGTGCTCCTTCCGCGGGGCGGGACGCCGCTGCTTGACGCGGTCGGAGAAACCCTCACCAAGTTCGGGCACTTGGCGGGCCGGGTAATCCTCATGGTCATCACGGACGGCGGGGAGAACCAGAGCCGCACCTGGACGAGGAAGGCCGTGCAGGACCTGATGAAGTCCAAGGAAGCGGCGGGCTGGACCCCGCTCTATCTGGGCGCCAACGTCGATGAGTTCGCCGAGGCGGGCAGCCTGGGTGTCTCGGGCGCCGCAGCGGCGGGCTATGCGAACACCGCGCGAGGGGTCGGCGCCCTCTATCACACGACGAGCTACAAGTTGATGCAGGCCCGCGTCGCCCCGATGGGGATGGCGGCCTCGATCATGGCCTTCAGCACCGAGGACCGAGCGATGCTCAAGGACGAAGATCCCAAGAAGGAGACCCCCTGATGCCTGTGTTCCTGACCGTGCTGGTGCTCAATCCGACCGACAAGCAGAAGTTCGACGACGGCACCGTGGCCCAGATCCTGGGCGGCGTCAATGCGGTCATCGCCGACAGCGAGACCTCGGCGGCAGCCAAGGCCATGCGCTTCCTGCCCGACGAGATGAAGGACAAGCAGGACCGCGTCGAGGTGGCGGTGCTGCCCTTTCGTCGCGCTACGGCCTGATCTCGGCACCGACTGGCTTCGGCTGGCCCGGCCAGCAGGAAAGGGATAGCACCACGCTGATCCCGTGTTGGTGGCATTGCAGTGCTGATCGATTCGTCAGGGAATGTCATCCGGCGCAGCGGTGCGCCGCAGGAGAAGGCGTGATCACGAGAGACATGCTCGACAACTGGTTCCGGTTCCACACGGCGACCCACGATCAGCCGGAGAAATACGAGGCGATCATGGCGGCGGCGCGCGCGTTCGCGGATGTGGTCGTGGCGAACACGCCCCCCTCGGCGGATCAGACGACGGCGGTGCGCGGGATTCGCGAAGTGACGTGGGTCGCGTGCGCCTCCATCGCGTGTGGCGGGGCGTGAAGAAGATCACCCTCCGCGAAGAGCGCCGCGAGGTCGATGAGACGGAGCTGCGCCAGTGGCTCGAGGTCCCCGACGGCTACCGGCTGATGGGCGCCGAGGTCATCCATCGCAAGGGCGACACGGCGTTGGCGGCGCTGGTCTTCAAGAAGTACGAGGGGCACGCCAGCATCAGCATCCAGACGGCGGCGATGATCCGCGAGGAGGCACCGCCTCCGACCGCGCCCGAGGTCTGATGGCGACCAAGTTCCTCCTGCTCAACGGCACCGCGCGGCACGATATGGCGAACGCCTCGGTCTACGGCGTGGCCGACACGCTCGCGGCGGCGAAGGAATTGTGGACGATGTACGAGGACGAGCGCAACGTGATTGCGGAGGCGGCCGAGGTCGACGGCGAGTACGTCGACCTGCGCATCCTGACCGACGAGGAACTGGCGAAGCCGTAGCGGTGTCACCGGCGCTGTGGGAGGCATCCTGCGGCGCCGTTTCGGCCGGCGTCGCCGTCGACCTGCTGGGCTGCGCGTGCGACGGCTCTCTCTCGTCAGGGAGCCCGAGGGGCCCGCGCGTGGCGAGGCGGGGTGGGGGCGGCGCCGGTCGTGCCCGGAGAGATGGTGCTTGACACGAGGCCAGCAAGGTGTATCTTTGTGAGCGTGCACTCCCAGATTAGAGGAGGACGCGATGGCGAGATACGGAATGTTCGCGGACGCGGGCGGGCGGTCAGCGCTCCGGGCAGCCGTGGTGCTGATAGGGCAGTCATGGAGTGCGACAGTTTGCGAGTGTACCGCCTGTGACGGCACACGTACCCACGCGCACCATTGCCGAGCGTACTCGAGGAGCGGCGTGCGCGAGGTTGATCGCGTGCGGGCGTACTGCGGTCCGTGTGCGCGTGCCGCAATTGACCGCGGGGGGGTCTGGGCCGAGATGACCGTGACTTTTCGCGCCACCATGAAGGCGGGCGCCTAGATGGCCGCCGGGACGATCACTCACCCCGCCTATTGCGCCATCTGCGACCGCGACGCGTGGGCCATCCCCGCCGAGGTACGCGTGTTCGTGGATGACATCTGCTGCGAGTGCTGGATCGCGTCCGTGCCCGATATTCACGCGGTGGACGACATCCCCCGGTGGCTCCAGCCGCTCGTGCCGCGCGCACTCTGGGTGCCCGCATGACCGCCGGGGCGCGGACCCCGGAGGCGGGCGGGCACAC
>ERZ1292644.1738-Hain-H14-01um-R2-1738-length-10731-cov-4_pt1 | contig 10731 bp, 14 predicted proteins | sample MGYA00564402_ERZ1292644 | MGnify/ENA primary metagenome ERZ1292644 (study PRJEB36523, sample SAMEA6512644) | groundwater metagenome | collected 2019-01-09 | study: AquaDiva: Metagenomics assemblies of 32 groundwater samples | reverse complement strand
TAAGTGGGCAGGAGAAAAGAAAATAAATTCTTTAACTTGGGATAAGAGCCAAGACGATAAGGCAATGTTAAATACTTTTATAAAAATCATGAATGCCGCAGATGAAGTAGTCGCCCACAACGGAGATAGCTTTGATATAAGGTGGGTAAGAACTAGGTGTATAAAACACGGTATCCCTATGATGCCCAATCCCACCAGCATTGATACCTTTCCTTTAGCCAAGAAGGGGTTTAAATTCAACTCAAATTCTCTTGATTATATCAGTCAGTATTTAGGTATTGGGAAAAAGAAAGAAACCAATTTTAAACTCTGGAAGAATATCTTATTGAATAATGATAAGAAAAGCTTGAGTACAATGGTTGATTATTGTAAACAAGACGTAGTTTTACTGGAAGAAGTTTGGAATAAGTTAAACCCATATGTCTTGGCTACTTCTAATTTTGCATCACACTCTAGTCATTGTCCTGAATGTGGAAGCTATAATACTATAGTAAATAAAAGACGAGCTACTGCAAGTGGATATAGGAAAGTTACCTTCCAATGTAATGATTGTGGTAAGTATCATACCATAGCAGAATCTAAATGGATTAAAAACACAAGGATAAATAGTGAGAAATAAAATACAACATATGTCACCTATGAATTTAAAAAATATATTGTTATTGTCGCTACTTTTTATTATTGTAATACTATTCTTATTTGGTGCATCTACTTGTGAAGTTTCTAAAGGATATAAAAACCAAGAGGAGTGTGTCTATAAAATATTAGGTAAGGCTATTGAAGACAATAATAGTATAGACATAAACGCAGTTACGGAGTATTGTAAACGTTATGAACATTAAAGATTTACAGAAAACTAAGGCTGATTTAGAGAAGGTAATGATAAATCATCCCACTTCATTTGATGCCTTAGTTGTAGCTATTGCCATATATGATTTGAATATTACACTAACAGAACGTTTAGATAAATTTTTAGAGAAAACTGAAAAGAGTGTATTCGAACATGTGTTTGGTAAAAGATAATGAATAAGTTTAAAGTATATTTAGCTGGTCCCATAGCTGGTCTATTATTCGAAGACTGTATTCGTTGGAGAAACAAAGTAAAAAAAGAATTAAAGAAGCATGGCATAACTGGTATATCTCCATTAGACCCAGAGAGTATTAGATTAAAGAAAGAGACTAGACCAATGAATGCCTTGGGGTATCCTAAAGATCCTCTTAGTTCCTCTAAAGGAATTACCGCCAAAGATAGATGGTATTGTACTAGGGCAGATATGTTATTGGTTAATTTCCTTGGGGCCAAACAAGTTTCTCTTGGTACAGTCATAGAAATAGGTTGGGCAGACGCTCATAGAATTCCGATAGTAATGGTAATGGAACCAACAGGTAATCCTCATGACCACGCTATGATAAATGAATGTGCTGGTTTCAGGGTTACTTCTTTGGAAGAAGCAGTTAAATTGATTAAATCAATGATGGTACATTAATATGGCTGGTGATTATCACATGATAAAAAAACCCATGATTCCTAATAATACATTTATTTATCCAGGACAACCAGTAACATATTCAGTTCAGTTACCTGAACAAACACCACAAATGAAATTAATATATCCTAAAAAATTTAAAGTTGGTAAGTTGTTTACTATTGAAAATAAAGATGTAGTAGAAATAAATGGGCCTAATGTTGTTATTATTAGAAATGGGTTTAATATTACTTTACATTCCAAAGTAGAAGAACAAAATATATTAGAAGAACAAATGAAAAAGATGCAGGAGCTTTTGATAAAACAACAAATAGAAAAAGAACAATTAGAAAAAGAAAGAGTTGAGAAGTGGAGTATCTGGGATAGTCTTTGCCGACCTCCCGGATATAATGATGTATTAACTAAAAAACATTTAGAAGATGCAAAAAAAAGAATGGAAGAAATAAAAAAAGAAGAATATAAATCCATGTATAAATGGAAAATTTGGACAAAAAAGGACGGTAAATAATGACAGATCTTGGTGCGTTTGCAGAAACAATTTTTAGAAGAACCTACGCTTTCAATGACAAAGAAACCTGGAAACAGTGTGCTGAACGTGTATCTAAGTTCGTAGCTGGTGATGATAACGAAGCCTACAAAGAATTCTTTGAAGTAATTTCAACTCGTAAGTTCATGCCAGGAGGAAGATATCTTTACTCTTCTGGTAGAGAAATCCCACAGACAACTAATTGTTTCTTGCTTAGAGCAGAAGATAATAGAGAAGCCTGGGGGGAATTAGTTAATATAGCTATACAAGCTCTCACTACTGGAGGTGGAATAGGTGTAGAGTATTCTCTTATACGAGCCAAAGGTACCCCAATTAAACGATATGGTGGTACAGCCAGTGGTCCTATTGCCCTTATGGGTATGGTTAACGAAGTAGCCCGTCACGTCATGGCGGGTGGAAAAAGAAGATCTGCCCTATGGGCGGGGCTGGCCTGGGATCATCCTGATATCGAAGACTTCATAGCGGCTAAGAACTGGCCTACTGCTGTTAGGGCCTTGAAAGAAAAAGACTTCAATCATCCTGCTGTGCTGGATATGACAAACATATCAGTTCGCTTGGATGATGCTTTCTTTAAGAAAATAAAGACAGATGAAAAACTACAAGACCTTTACTATAGAATCTGTAAGGGAATGTGTAAAACAGGAGAACCGGGGTTTTCTATAGATGTGGGAAAAAATTCAAAAGATATTCTTAGAAATCCATGTACTGAAGTTGTATCGCAAGACAATGGAGACTGTTGCAATCTTGGTTCTGTTAACTTCGCAAGAATTCCAGACACTAAAGAACTTGATAGAGTCACTAGAATAGGAACCAAGTTTCTTTATTATGGAACCTTTCAAGGTTGGATGCCACATGAAATCTTCCAGAAGGTTAGAGAAAAAAACCGAAGAATAGGACTTGGCTTGACAGGATTACATGAATGGTGTATAAGGAATGGGCAGGCTTATGAGCCCAGCGGAAAGCTTTGGGAATGGCTTTCTGTATGGAAAAAAGCTTCTGATGAAGCTGCCGTGGATGCTGCCCACGATAAGAAGGGTGTAAAACCTATAGCAGTTAGAGCAATCGCACCGACTGGAACTATTTCTATTATATCAGAAACTACTACAGGTATTGAACCTGTATTTTGTGTGGCCTATAAGAGAAGATTCTTGGGTAATGACCAGAAGTGGCAGGCTATGTATGTGGTAGATCCTACGGTAGCCAGACTTGTAAAGGAAATGGGTATATCTACTGATGATATTGAAGACTCGGTTTCTTTATCTAAAGACGTAGAAACTAGAATAGCCATGCAAGCTTTCTTACAGGACTTCGTAGATCAGGCTATCAGCAGTACCATTAATCTTCCTGAATATGGGGAATCTGGGAATTCAAATATCAAAGAGTTCTCTAGGGTATTGTTAAAGTATCTTCCTAGACTTAGGGGTATTACTGTATATCCAGACGGGTCACGTCCAGGTCAACCGATCACCCCGATTAAATATGAAACTGCTATCAAGCATGAGGGTGTGGTCTTTCAGGAAGATGAAGAAAGGTGTCTTGGTGGTGTATGCGGTCTTTAACGTGGTGGGATAACTGGTTTATAAAATTAGCTGAACATATTTCTACTGCTTCTAAAGACCCAAGTACACAATGCGGCGCTGTAATAGTTAGGCCAGATAAAACAATTTGTTCAATGGGGTATAATGGATTCCCTCGTGGAATGGCTGATACAGAAGAAAGATTAAACAATAGAGAAGATAAATATAGTAGAGTTATTCATGCAGAAGTAAATGCAATACTTTCTTCTAGAGAAAACTTAAAAGGATATACCATATATACTTGGCCGTTTTTAACCTGTGATCGTTGTTCTACTGTAGTAATTCAAGCTGGAATAACTAGAGTGGTGTCAATGACTCCTACAGAAAATCAACTTTTAAGATGGGGGAAAAGTTTTTCATTGGCAAAATCTTATTATGAAGAAGCCGGTATAATGGTGGATGAATATGAAAAAATGTTGTATATGTAAAACATTTAAATCTGTAAATGAATTTTATAAAGATAGGCGTTCAAAAGATGGTTATAGATATGAATGTATACCATGTCGTAAAATAAAAGAAAAATCTTATTATTATGCTGACAAAAGTAAATCTAGAAAGAGAATAAGAAAATATTTATATGGTGTATCAAATGAAGAATTTATAGGAATGTATAATAATCAAAATAAAAAATGTAAAATATGTTCCATGGATTTAGAATTGGAATATGGGCGTTTAAAAAATACCTGCCATATAGATCACGACCACAATACAGGAAAAGTTAGATCGTTATTATGTTTACAATGTAATTCATTGTTAGGCATGGCAAGAGATAATAAAGAAATATTATTAAGAGCAGCCATATATTTAAAAGGATTTGAATATGAATAATGAAGTTATTTTGTTGGGTTACTACGGGGGTGATGAATCACATAGTTGTTCCGCCTGGACCTCTACATCTAGAGAACTTACAGAAGATAAACGTAAAAGGATTCCAACATTATTAAAGATGCTTGCAGAACAAGGCCACCATACTCCATTTGAAAAGAGCTACCTTCACTTCCTTGTAACCTGTGATACTGCTAGTCATATTCACTTTATAAAGCATCGCATTGGGGTTTCAGTTAATGCCGAGTCTGCTAGATATAAAGAACTAAAGGAAGATAAATATTACATTCCTGATGATTGGCCGGATGACGTAAAGAAACATTTTAAAATGTCTATGGAAGATGCATACCATAACTATCATTGGACAATGAAAAATTTAATTAATGCTGGGTTCTCTAAAAAGAGAGCTAAAGAATCTGCAAGGTTCCTTTTGCCTTATGCTAATCAACTAACCCTAGATGTAGGTTTTAATTTTCGTTCGTTCATGCATTTTCAAAGTTTAAGAAACAAACCAGAGGCCCAATTAGAAATTCAGATGCTAGCCAGAGAAATGTTAAAGCTTGTCAGACAAACAAAGGCTTTTGATGCATCGTTAAATGGTTTTGGGTATCCAGAAGTTCATGTAGACCTTACTGGACTTACTGATAAATAGGAGAACTTATGGATATAAAAACAAACATAGAATGGGAACGGGAAAAAAGACAGAAAGAGTTTGAGACTAACTATGAACGTGAAGAAGAGTTATTCAAGATAGCCTGTGAACCACGTAAACTTTTACAATGGATGAAAGAAATAGAAGATAGAATAAATAGACTGGATAATAGAACTATTGGATCTCAGAGGATAGGATAATGATAAAAAGTATTCTCGCTGTGGTTTTACTTTCTGTATGGATGGCTATTCCAGCAATAGCAGAAACCAAGGTAATTCGTCCTGCAAAGTTTAGATGGGACCATGGTACAGTTACAGTACAAGTGGTTACTTTTGCTATATATTCGCAAATAGGAACTTCCAATACTTATTTGGGCCAAGTTCCTCGTCAAACAGGACAATCATCTGGGGTTTCTATTTCTAGGCCGTATAGAGAAAAATTTACTGTGGTTGTTTTAGGGGTTAATTCTTTAAACAAACAAGAAGGAGTATATAGTGACCCTGCTTCTGGGGAGTGGTCTACCTTTCCTAATTTTGATTATAACGGTAGTGGTTGTGTAGATAGTGTGGATTTTTCTACATTTAAACAGGACTATTTTAAGTCGGTTTCTGCCAATCCAGCCGTAGAAAGATCTGATGCTGACTTAAATGGAGTAATAAATTCACTTGATTTCTCTGCGTTTAGTTCCGTATATGGGAAATGCATAGTGGGAGGGAAGTACCAATGATAATAGGATTGAGCGGTAAAAAGCAGCACGGTAAGTCTACTATAGCTAAATACCTTGTTGAACAATACAAATTTACAGAAGTATCTTGGGCTGAACCATTAAAGGAAATAGTTGGTAAACAATTGTTTGGTTTTACACATAACCAAATCTATGATGATAAAGAAAAAGAAATCATAGATCAAGAATGGAAAATGTCTCCCAGAAAAGCACTACAAATAGTAGGTACTGAGTGTTTTAGAAGAGAAGTCTGTGATGATTTCTGGGTTAAGCTTGGTATTAGGAAGATAAACCAAATAGGTTTAAATTCAAATATAGTAGTGTCTGATTGTCGTTTCTTGAATGAAGTGGAAGCTTTAAGAAATATTGGTGGAAAAATAATAAGGGTTTTGAAGCTAGGAACTAAAGATACGGACACTCATGCTAGTGAAATAGAACTAGATAACTATGATAAGTTTGATTTGACAAGTTCTGCTTATCCCGGTATGATAAGTAAATTAAAATCTGATATTGACTGGTTCATAAAATATAGGAGTGACGATGCCATTTAAGATAGACAAGTTAGGTAACAAAGCCTGGGTTTCTCCAACGGATCAAGACTACGAAGAATATAAAAGTAAAATCTCTCAAGGTCTTTACCAACAAACCCCTTCTTTTATTCCTTCCGGAGTACAAAACCAGTTAAACAAGTTTCTCTCAGAAACATTGGCTGGTTCTATTAGATTAGCTGACTCCAATAAAACCATATTAAAAACACTAACCAACATAATTAGTTCTGGTATAAAACCCGTGGACATTATTCTACCAGTCTACGGAAGTTTGCATGTAGTAGAACCATGTATTAATTCGGTTTTGAATAGAACCAATTGGCCCTTTAAACTAACCATAGTAGACGATTTCTCTGACAATTATGTTAGGGACTGGTTGGCTAAATGGAATATAGAACATCCACAACATTCCGTAATTTATAACAAGAAGAATAAAGGGTTCTCTGCTACAGTAAATACCGGCATCAGGGCTACCAGTAATCCGTATATTTGTATTTTAAACTCTGACGTTATAGTTACGGATGGGTGGTTAACCAAGCTTGTCATGTCTTTGGAGGCTGACCCAAGAAATAAAATAGCTAACCCCGTAACCAATAATACGGCCCTTATCAATGTCGCTATGCAAGAAGGGGCATCATACCTAGACATGAATAGGGCTTTAGAGTTAACCTCTTCTCATAGATACCCAGAGATAATGCCTACCGGATTTTGCTTTATGACTACCAGAGAATTAGTTAAGGAAATCGGGTACTTAGATGAAGGTTTCCAGAACTATGGGGAAGAAACAGACTGGTGGATGCGAGCCATTCATTATGTCAAAGATGGAAAGTATATGCAATGGAGGGCTGTTTTAGCAGATGATTCTTATGTCTTCCATGAAAGAGGGACTTCCTTTAGTGCTTTAGGTGAATCTTCTCACATGAATAAAAGAAAAGAGGGATCTAGCCGATTCCATACTTTGTGGCCTGGATTCAAGCAATGGCAGAATACATTCGATGTAAATAAAGTTATGGCTCCACTTAGATCTACCCTTCCAGTTAAAATATTAGAAAACCCCAATTCAAATTATAATATAGCTTTTGTTGTGTATAGTACTGGGTTCTGTGGTGGTATGAAGTTCATTGCAGACATTGTAAATCAACTAAATGAGAATGGAATAAATGCCAAGGTAGTTCAAATCAAGAGGGATGCAAATAGGGAAGTTAATCCATTAGCAGATTTAAGGTCTGCTCCTATTGTTTTTAATGATGCCCAAAAATTTATTACTGAATTTGAAGAGAGAGTATTTAGTCGTGGGATTGTTGTAGCCGCCACTAACGAATTAACCACAATAGTAACTGCCATATGTGCCAAGAATACTAATTTAAAATCAGTATTGTTTGCTCAAAGTCATGACCCCTGGATATCTCCAGATCAAGAGACAAGAAAAATTATGGAACTGGCATTTAAAATGCCACAGCATATAATAACAAATTCTAAGTGGCTTAATGAGCAAGTAAATACTTTATATGGTACAAAGACAGAGGGATACGTTTCTCCTGGTATAAATAGGAACTTATTCTATCCAAAAAATAGGGCGTCCGGTGATGAAAGACCTACCATATTAATGTCCCTTATGAAAACATATCCATTCAAGGGGTATGATCGTGGAGTAAAATTAGGTAGAGCCCTACAGACTCTATCGGAAAGTAAAAATATCCCTATCCGAATAATGGCTTACGGTACAACAGCCATCCCTGAATGCCCCCATATAATAGGCTTGGGGGATGTAAGCCAATCTTATCTAGCCAACCTTCTTGGTAACGAGTGTGACTTCTTCTGTGACCCATCTTATATCCACACATATGGGATGCCTGCCCTTGAAGCCATGGTATCTGGAGTTGTTCCTGTTATGTGGGATAACTACGGCATAAATGAATATGCCAAAAACGGACATGATTCTATTATATATCCACCTAAAGCTTCTTCAGAGAAAGTTGCCGAAGGCATATTTAAGTTAATAGAAAATCCATCTGAATGGGAAAAATTAAAAAATAATGCTATTGCAGTTAATGCTCCAAATAGAAATTTGGCTGTGTATAATTTTATTGGGCTTTTAGAAAAGAACCTTAAACTTGGAGCAAATAAGAAAAAGATAAATGTATTTACACCACACCTTAGAAAACATGGTGGTCCTACCTCTATAATCCATTTAGCTAATTCTTTATCTAAACTTGGGCATGATGTTCAACTATATACTATATACTCGGATATAAACCCAGAGGTGATAAGTATTTGTAAGGTTCCTATCATGGTTGATTGGAATAATTTTAGGGGTTGTGATGTACTGATATCCAACTCGGATAACCCAGAAAACCCAAACTTTGTGAAGTCTAGTAAGGCAAAAAAGAAAGTGATGTTAAAGCTTTCTCACAACCCAAGATTCCAACAATTAGAAGACCAAGGATTAAACCTTAACTGGGATGAAATTATAACCAGCACTCAATGGTTAAAAGAAATTTGTTTAAACCCAGATACCGATTCTGGTTGGACCTATAAACCAAAGGAAGCCAAAAGAGTTGGGTGGTATCATTACGGACACAGTACCTTTGATTGTAAGCCAGAAAACAACCAAAGAAAGTATAACGATTTAACCACAGAAACCCCCATAGTTATAGCTACATTAGCTCACCATCACCCATCCAAGGGAACAGTTGAAACTATACAGGCTTTAGAAGTTATAAAGAAAAAATACTTAAATAAAGTAAATATAGTTTCTGTTGGAGAATGGCCGGACTTTTCAAAGATTAAACCAAATTGGATAAATTATTATTTTAGTTTAAATAGAACAAAGATGGCCGAAGTTTTAAATCAAACAGACATATGGATCTCTGGCTCTCATTCAGAGGGACTAGGAAGACTTAACCTCGAAGCTATGTCAAGCGGTTGTGCCTGTGTATTATCAGATACTTCCGCAGAATTTACTGTAGATAAAGTTAATTGTTTACTTTATGAAAAGAAAAATGTGGAGCAATTAATAACTGCAATTGATAAACTTATTTCCGATAATACCCTTAGGGGAAACATAGCAGCAGAAGGGTATAGAACTGCTAAGGCCCTATCAGATAGTACGGATTTTACTAATAACCTAAACACTGTAATAGAAGGATTGTTCAATGTATAAGAGGGGGGTAGGGATCGTACATTACAACCGGACTAACCAGTTAAAACAGGTAATTGAGGCAGTAAAAGATACTGTCCCCAATGGAACAAAGATAGTTGTAGCAGATGATGGCTCAACTGAAAATGTAGAGTCTGTACTTCCTGATGGGGTAATCTATATAAAGGGGCCTAATAAGGGAGTAGCCTATAACAAAAATAGGGCCTTATACGCATTACAAGACTGTAATGTTATGGCTCTTTTAGAAGACGATCTAATGCCAACAGAAAAAGGATGGTTGGAAATATATGAAGATGTTGCATTATTAACAGACAACCATCATTTTTGTAGGGTACAAAATAAAGAAGTCCCAGAGACTCATGTAGACTTTAAAGAGTTTTTAAAAGGAAAAGGATTTACCCCTATCTATGGGTCAAGTCCAAGGGGGGATTTTACTTTTATAACTAGATCGGTCATTCAAAATGTTGGGGGATTAAACCCAAAGTTTCTAGGGGTTGGTTATGCTCATGGAGAATGGGGGGATAGAATCGTTTCCGCTGGATTAGTTGCACACCCTCTTAAGTGGTGGGATGTAATGGAAGCTAGAGATAAATTTAAACAAATAGGGGATACGTCAGGTGGAAGATGGGGCATGTCACCACAAGACTTGAAGCTTCAACTTAGACAAAACAAAAAAATCGCTAGAGAATTAAAAGAAAAAGGATACATATATTGCCCACTAACATTGGAGTAGGATGTCAGCGGATCGTATTTCTACAAGAGTTTTTTCAGGATCAGTACCCCTTATTGGTGCTGAAACCGTTATTGAAAACGGGCGGCCAATAATAATTGACAGTCTTACTTTAACAAATGTATCCATGTTCGATCAAAATTTTTTAATGGTAAATTCTAGTGGCGATGTTATTTATAATATTTACTTATATAAGTTTACAAGTTTTTCTCATTATGGACCTTACTTGGCCGATAAAGGAGCAATCATTAAGCCTTCATCAATTGGAACAGCAACCGCACCAATAGTATTTTTTAGTATATTTTATAGGTTAAATTAATATGAAACTAATTTATCCAAAAAGTTTATTATTGATAGATAATAATGATAATAAAAAGTATAAGATAACATCTAAAACTAATGTACAATGTTCTCATTATTTTGGGGAAATAATATTCTATGTTGATGGGGTTGGTATGAGAGAATATTCAGGGAAAAAAAC
>ERZ1292644.1658-Hain-H14-01um-R2-1658-length-11147-cov-4_pt1 | contig 10743 bp, 16 predicted proteins | sample MGYA00564402_ERZ1292644 | MGnify/ENA primary metagenome ERZ1292644 (study PRJEB36523, sample SAMEA6512644) | groundwater metagenome | collected 2019-01-09 | study: AquaDiva: Metagenomics assemblies of 32 groundwater samples | reverse complement strand
GGGGGGCGGGCCGCCCCGCGGCCCGGCCGCCGGGACGACCAACACCACCCATAGACGGCGCCCGTCGAGCCCCTTCCCCCAAGGGCTCCGGACGCCAGCCGGAGCCTCGCCGCCCCACCAACCCCCCGGTCGCGGGCGGCGAGGCCCGGCACCCCTTACCCGAAAGCGAGAACCATGAGCACCAACAGCCCCGCGAAGCAGCCTCCGCCGCTCGCATTCGTCGACACCGAGACGGTCGGCCTCGACCCGTTCCTGCACGACGCGTGGGAGTACGCGGTCATCCTTCGCCGCGGCGACGTGGACACCGAGTACGAGTTCCGCATCCGCCCCGACCTCACCAACGCGGACCCGAAGGCGCTGGAGATCAACCGCTACCACGAGCGGACCAGCGACGAGGACTGGCACTGGGACGACCGCTGCACCGCCGCCGCCCGCCTGTACAGCCTCCTCAACGGGGCCGTCATCGTCGGCTCCAACCCGGCGTTCGACGCCGAAATGCTCACCCACCTCTTCGGCCGCTACTACGACAACCCGCGGCCGTGGCACTACCGCACCATCGACATCGCCACCCTGGCTGTCGGCGCCCTCTACGGGCGCGCCTCCGAGTGGACGCGGAAGGACTGCGACGCCTCCTGGTACGGCAAGGTTGCGGGCGCGGTCGGCTGGCCGTGGAAGTCCTACGAGGCGTCCCGGCACGTCGAAGTCGACCCGCCGGCCAAGGATGTTGCCCACACCGCGCTCGGTGACGCCAGGTGGGCGCGCGACGTCTTCGACGCGGTCACCGTCCCCGACGCCTTCTACACCGCGTCCGACGAGCAACTCGCCGGGATGGCGGCCGACGCGCTCTCGCGCATGCACGGCGGCCAGCGGTGACCGCGGCTGTGGAAGCGCCCGCCGAAGTCGAGCCTGGCGTGTACGACAACGTCGACGCCGAGGTCTACCACAGCGATCCCGTGCCCGGCGGCAGCCTCTCCTCGACGGGCGCCCGCAAGCTCGCCACGGAATGCCCCGCAGCCTTCAAGCACTGGCTCGACAACCCGGAGCCGTACAAGAAGGAGTTCGACTTCGGCACCGCCGCACACAAGGTCGTCCTCGGCGACGGGCCCGAACTCGTCCTTGTCGAGCGCGACATCTGGAACACGAACGAGGTCAAGGAGCAGGTCAAGAAGATCCGCGCCGCCGAGAAGATCCCGCTCAAGCAGCGCGACCTCGACAAGGTCCACGCCATGGCCAAAGCGCTGCGCGAACACCCCGAGGCCGTGCAACTGCTGGAGCCGGGCAGCGGCGTCGCCGAACGCACGATCATCTGGAACGACCACGGCGTGTGGCGCCGCATCCGCATCGACTGGGCCCGCCACGACGGCACGCTCGTCGACTACAAGTCCTGCCGCACCGCCAACCCGTCGAAGCTGTCCAACCACATCTTCGAATACGGCTACCACCAGCAGCAGGAGTACTACCGCGACGGCGCCCTGGAGTTCGGGCTCACCGAGCTGGTCTGCCCGTTCAAGTTCATTTTCCAGGAGAAGGAACCGCCCTACCTGGTCTCGGTGATCGAGCTCGACTCGACCGCCTGCGGCATCGGCCGTCACCTCAACGAGGTCGCCCTCAATACCTATGCCCTCTGCCGCGAATCCGGCGAGTGGTCGGGCTACCTGCAAACCCCTCTCATCTCGCCGCCCGCCTGGCTTGAGCGCCAGTACCGCTAGGAGATCCCGCATGTCACTCGGAAAGCCCGTCCAGACCGGCCGCCAGCAGCAGGCCAGCGACGAGTACGACGACGGCCCCTTCACGTTTCGGCCCGCCACCCGCGACCGCGTCAAAGCCCGCATGTCCATCCAGGGCGTCGCCGGCTGCGGCAAGACCTGGACTGCCCTCAACGTCGCCCACGGCCTGAACAAGGGCGAGCGGTTCGCAGTCATCGACACCGAACGGGAGTCCGCCAGCCTCTACCTCGGCGTCAACGGCATCTACTTCAACTCGCTGAACATGCACCGCTACGACCCGCGCGACCTCGTCAAGGCGCTCGCCTCCGCTGCGCAGAGCGGCTACGGGACGGTCGTCGTCGACTCCCTCTCACACTTTTGGAAGGGCACCGACGGGACCCTCGACCAGGTAGAGAAGGCCAAGTCGAAGTACGGCGGCAACAGCTTCGCGGGGTGGAAAGACGGCACCCCGATGCAGAACGAAATGATCGACGCCCTGCTGTCGTACCCGGGCCACGTCATCGCCACGATGCGCTCCCACACCGAGTGGGTGCTGCAGGAGAACGACCGCGGGCGCAAGGAGCCCGTCGCCGTCGGCATGCGCGCCGAGCAGCGCAAGGGCGTCGAGTACGAGTTCAGCATCGTCGCCGAGATGGACATCACCAACCGGATGCGGTTCCTCAAGTCCCGCTGCCCCGTCTTCCACCAGCAGGTGCTGGAGAAGCCCGACGGCATCCAGGACATCGCTAAGCCGCTCCTCGACTGGCTGAACGACGGCACCGAGGCCGTCGACCCGGCCACATACATCGACGACGCGAGGTCGACGGACGCCACCGCCGACAGCCTGCTCGCCCTGTACCGCGAGGTCGAGGCCCGCGGCCTGCTCGCCACCCCGCTCCTGCACCCGGACACCGGCAAGCCGACCAGCCTCGGCGACTTCATCAAGGAGCGCGGCCTCGCGCTCAAGAACGCCCAGCAGTAGCCCGCACACGCAACAGGCCGCCCGCGGGCAATGCGGGCGGCCCCTTCACCCGACAAGGAAACCACGCCATGAAGGCACTCACCATCCGTCAGCCGTGGGCTGGCGCGATCGTCCATCAGTCGAAGCGTGTGGAAAACCGCACGTGGAAGCTCCCCGAGAAGCATGAGGGCGCCCGCATCCTCATCCACGCCGCCGCGAAGCCCGACAAGTGGGCAACCGTGTACGGGCCGAACCTCGACGTGTACGGCGCGATCGTCGGCGTCGTCACCCTGACGGGCTGCCACTTCGCCCGCGACCTCAACGTGTGCTGCTCCGAGTGGGCCGAACCCGGCGTCTACCACTGGGAGTTGGCCGACGTCATCGCCCTGCCCGAACCCGTACCCGCGAAGGGACGGCTGAGCTTCTGGACGCCGGATGACACGGTGCTCGCCGCCGTCGAGACGCAGTTGGCGGAGGTGACCCGGTGAGGGCCTTCTACCGCGGCTACAACGCCGCTACGGGCCGTCGGGCGAAGCAGGTGCGCGTCGTGCACGTGATGCGCGAGGACGGGGGTTTCGCGGGCAAGCAGGGCTTGTGCGGGGCGCCCGGTTGGGGGGTCACCCACTCCACGCCCGTCATCCTCGACCCGATGCCCGCAGAGCCGCCCGCCGGTCTCGTCTGGTGCCGGTCCTGCATCGGGCATGCCGCGCATCTCGTCGGCCGACTCGACTCGTTCGCCCGCATCGTCTCCCACATCGCCCGCGCGCCAGTCAAGCCGAAGCCGGCGCCCGCACCGAAGGCCGAGCCCGAGACGCAGCCGAAGGACGAGTGCGGGCGCTGCCGCCAGACCCGCCCACTCTTCTCCTTCTCGTGGGTCCCCGACGGGTGGATGGAGTTCAAGACGATCCGACTGTGCGCCCGCTGCCACAGCCTCTCCGCTCTCGAAGACGAAGACGGCCAACTCGACTCCGGGCCGCTGCTGGAGCGGATCGGGGCGACCCGATGACCTACTTCCACGGCGGCGTCGCAGGCCTCCAACTCGGCGACATCATCCGTCCCGCGATCAGCCTCGGCATCAGCAAGACGAAGACGCCCAACCAGCCGCGCTACAACCCGCGCCGCGTCTACATCACCCAACTGCGCTGGTACGCCGAGCTGTTCGCCAACGGCCACCAGGGCGACGTGTACGAGGTCCGGCCCGTGGGCCGCACGCTCCCGGACCTGGACGCCCGCGAGTCCTTCCACTGCTCGTGCGCTGAGGTCGTCGCCGTCCTGGCCACCCACCCCGTCCCCATGCCCGCCGAGGCCGCGCGCCTCTTCCCGATGGGAGCCACCTCATGACCATCACCCCGGAGCAGGCCCGCGAGCAGGCGAACGCCACCCTCGCCGCCCTGTACAGCACCGTCACCGACTGGGACACCGCGATCCTCGACCAGGTCGTCCTCGCGATCGCCGGAGAGGGCCAGACGTTCAGCATGAACGACGTGCGAACCGTCGTCCCCGAGGACGCCTGCCGCCGAGCCGGCCTCTACTTCCACGGCCTCGTCAACCTCGAACACCCGCACGTCTTGGAGCACGTCGGCGACGTCGTCTCCGTCAACCCGAAGGCCCGCGGCAAGAAGGTCAACACCTACCGACTGACGGCCGCCGGACGGAAGTTCCTCACCGAACGCCGCACCGCCCGCATCGAGCAGCGGAAGGCGGCGGCGTGAAGCTCACCGACGACATCCTGACCGCACTGACAGACCGGGCCAAGACCGACGGCAACCGTCTCGTCCTCACCGGCCCCCGCATGGATCCCAAGCTGTACCAGCGGGTCAACGAAGTCCTTGAGGCCGTCGGCGGACGCTGGACCACTGGCGAAGGCGCCCACGTGTTCCCCGGCGACGCCGCCGAGGCGATCGCCCCCGTTATCGCCTCCGGGCACGTCGTGACACTGCGGGAGAAGCGCCAGGACGCCCAGTACTTCCCCACCCCGGGCGCCGTGGTCCAACGACTCGTCAAGCTGGCCCGCCTGAAGCCGGACATGGAAGTCCTGGAGCCGTCCGCCGGCTCGGGCGCCATCGCCACCGCCGTAGCTGCGGCGGGGGGCCTGGTCGACTGCATCGAGCGGGACCCCGGATACGCGGCCACCCTCACTGACACCGGGGTCGCCCGCACGGTACGTGTCGGTGACTTCCTCACCGCCCCCGCCGAGCCCCGCTACGACCGCGTCGTCATGAACCCGCCCTTCACCAAGGGCGCCGACATGACGCACGTCGAACACGCCCTGCGATTCCTCAAGCCAGACGGGCTGCTGGTGTCGGTCATGTCCTGGGCGGTCACCTATCAGACCCGGAAGACAGCCAAGCTCCGGGCCCTCGTCGAACAGCGCGGCGGCGTCGTCGAAGCAGTCGGCGAAGGTGCGTTCGCCGAATCCGGCACCGATGTCGAAACCGTCATCGTCACCATCCCCGCCAGCCGCCTGGTCGGCGCCAAGCCGGTCGTCTGGCCGCTGCGGGAGGTACCGGAGCAGTCCGAGCCAGAGTTCCGGCACCCCGCCGAGATCCTCGACGAGATACGCGCCAACCTCCGTGAAGCCATGCAGGAGTTCGACGCCCTCGCCGACCTCCTCGCAACGCCGATCTGGCGCGGCGAGGAGAGCCAGGCGGCTGACGTCCTCGAACTACCGGAACCGCAGGGCCAACTCGCCCTCGACGGATTCGAGGAGGCCTCGTGATGGACCGTCTCAACGACATCAACCTCGCCTGGATCCCCGTCGCCGCCCTCGCCTCCAGCGTCATCGGCGCGGGAATCGGCTGGCTCATCCACAGGGCTCGCGGGAGGCGGACGTGAACCCCGACCTGTACGACGCCTACCTCACCGCCGGACGCCACCTCCACCCCGCCGCCGACTGGCTCGTCAACCAGGCGCTCACCTTCGGCCCCGGCACCGCACTCTGCGCCGGCGCCTGGCTCTGCCTGTGGGCCTGGGAGAAAACCGCGCCCTACTTCGTTCGGCGGCGGCAACTCCGGGCCGAACGACGACAAATCCGCCGCGGCGGACTACCCCAACCGTTGCCCGGCAGCGACCGGCAGGCGCTCAACACCTGCAACGCCATCCTGCGCGCCACCGACAGCCGAGAGGAGACGCCGTGACCACCGACCAGGCCGTTCGGGAAGCGAAGGCCCGATGGGCGCGACGTCGCCGCCGACTCATCGGCTACGGCCAGTGGCAGCCCTTCGTCGACGCCGAACCCACCCGCCAGCACGTCCTCGCCATCCGTGACACCGGCATGGGTCTACGCACCCTCGCCGTTCACGCCAACGTCACCGTCGCCACACTCGACCACCTCATCTACGGCAACAGCCCCTACCCGCCCGCTGCGAAAATCCGCACCGAAAGCGCCGAGGCCCTCCTCGCCTACTGGCCCACCCTCGACGACTACGACGGTGGTTCCGCCATCGACTCCACCGGTACGCGCCGCCGCCTCCAAGCCCTAGCCGCGATCGGCTGGCCCGTTGCCGCCCTGCACCAGCACCTCGACCTCGTGACCGTGTCCACCCTGGAGCGGATGCGTTTCGGCAAGCAGGTCACCGCCCGCGTGACCCGCGCCGTCCGAGACGTCTACACCTGGGCGTCCATCGGCAAAGCCGAAGACCACGGCGTCACCGGATGGGTTGCAGTACGCGGTCGCAGGACGGCGGAGAAGAGGAACTGGGCACCGCCGAGCACGTGGGACGACGACCGCATTGACGACGTCGACGCACAACCGGACTGGACCGGGCACTGCGGCACCGACCACGGCTGGTGGCTCCACCGCCTCAACGGCATCCCCGCCTGCCCGCCCTGCAACGCCGCCCACACCCTGTGGAAGAGCGAGCGCACCCACCTCAGCCACAGCGAGCGCTGGTCCGAGATCGGCAAAGCGAAAGCTGCCGCCTCCAACCGCGGCGCCACCATCGCCGCCGACGCCCGCGAGTTGATGCGCGTCAGCGGCCTCGACTACGAGCAGACCGCCGAACGGCTCGGCATCACACGGCAGCACCTCCAGCAGGAACTCGTCCGCCACCCCGACGCCATGAAGGAAGCCGCCTGATGGCCACCGCGTCCAAGAAGAAGAGCCGCACGGCCACGCACCGGCCGGCCACCAGGCGCCGCAGGTTCCGCCATGACGACCTAGTCGCGGTCGACTTGTTCTCCGGGTTCGGCGGCCTGACCCAGGGCATCGAGATGGCCGGATTCACGACGATCATGGCGGCGAACCACAACGCGTACAAGGTCGAGGTCCACGAGGCGAACCACCCGAACGCCGAACACTGGATCGCCGACCTGGTGAACCCTGAAGAAGCCGACTACCACTCCGTCCGCGACCTTCCCGCAGCCGACCTCTTGGTCGCGGGCGTGAGTTGCGTCAACCACTCGCAGGCCAACACGGTCAAGGCATACGAGCAGGGGCTGACCCTGTTCGAGCTGGACGACCCCGACTTCGAAGCGCGCGTCACGAAGTCGGAGCGGGACCGGGCGACCGCGAACTGCGTGCTTCACTACGCGGCCCAGCACCGGCCGCGGATGATCCTCGTCGAGTGCACCACGGGATTGCAGTCGTGGGGTCCCGCCCTGCCGGACCGCCCGAAGGTGGGCGACGGCAGCACATACCGGTGGTGGCTCAAGCAGTTCGACCTGCTGGACTACAACCACAAGGTTCTGTTCCTGAACTCCCAGTTCTTCGGGGTGCCGCAGTCACGGAACCGGGGCTACTGGGTGTTCGTCCACAAGTCCCTCCCGATGCCGGATCTAGAGCACCGGCCGGTGTCGCGTTGCCGCCGATGTGACAAGGACGTTGAGGCGGTATGGACGTGGAAGACCGGCCCCACGCTGACCGGCACGGTGGAGTACGGCAAGCAGTACGAGTACCGGTGCCCGTCATGCCGTGCGGCGGTGGTCCCGCCGATGACGCCGTCGCTGGCCGCACTCGACCTGACCGACCTCGGCGTGCGGATCGGCGACAAGCCGATCAAGACGTTCAAGGACGGCTTCGTCGGGCCGCTCGCACAGTCGTCAATGGCCCGCGCGGAGCGATGCCGTCAGCGGTTCGCCAACTCGCCCGCGATCCTCATGCCGGCGAAGGGAGTACACGGTTCGGAGCGGCTTCTGCTTCAGCCGATGGCAACGCAGACCAGCCAGCAGGAGACGGCGCTCCTGTCGACCGGCCCGGTCAAGCAACCGCTGTGGGCTGAGTCCGCGGTCGCGCTCGCCGTGGACAACTATCAGGGCGCACCGCGTGGTGCCGGTGAGCCGCTGCCCACCCAGGTCGGTTCGGAGACGCTCGCCGTGGTGTCCTCCGGAGTCGTCCCGTACCGGAAGAACACCGTGCCCACGATGCACGGCGAGCCGATGCCGACGTTCACCGCCGAGCAGATCCCGGGGCTCCTCACGGCAGCCGGGACGGTCGCCCACGGCATGGTCGAATCGCAGATCTCGGCCCTGTGGCGGGCCACCCTCTCGGAGCTTCCGCTCGAAGACTGCTTCTACCGAATGATGCGGGAGTTCGAGATCGGCAGAGGCTGCGGCTTCGACGTCGACTTCCCCGGCTACAAGGGCAGCTTCGTCGTCTGGGGCTCTGCACGCAATCAAGTCGACGGCTTCGGAAATGCCGTATCACGGCAGGTCGGAGCCTGGATCGGGGCCCGGCTGCGAGCCGTCATCCACACCCCTCAGGACCGCGGCCCCGAACTGGCGGTGGCCGCGTGACCGCCGACGCGTACCTCGTCCTCCGTTGCGATGCGGCCGACCAGGCGGAGAGCGATGGCCGCTGCGGCGCCGAAGGGTCCTGGCCCATCCGGTTCGACCCGCACACCCACCGCGAACTCCGCCGGCTCCTGAAAGGCCGCGGCTGGCGACGAACCCGCGACGGCCGCGACCACTGCCCCAACCATGCCGGTTCGCAGCAGGAGGTGACGACGTGACCTGCCCGTCCGGGAAGCGCCGCTACCGGGACCGCATCGGCGCCCAACTCGCCCTCGCCGTCATCCGCCGACGCGACAGCAGACAGCGCCGCGAAACCCGCGCCTACCCCTGCCCCGACTGCCGCGGCTGGCACCTCACCAGCCGCAGTCAAACCCAGCACTAGCCCGCACGTGACGAAGGCCCCGCCGACAAGCGGGGCCCGGAAGGAGGAGACGGTGGGATCAGGACGAGTCGAGCTCCGCGAGCTTCTTGACCATGAGCTCCAAGAACTTCTGCGGCCGTTCGCCAGGCGGCAGTTCACTCATAGCCGCGTCGAACGCGGCGACCTTCCGCAGGGCGGATTCGGCCTGGTCGTAGTACTCGGGCGGGACCACGTAAGCAGCCCGCGCGCCGCGCTCGGTGAAAGCGGCGGGGCGCCGGCCGTAGCGCACTCCGCGGAGCAGCTCCGTCAGGTTCGCCCGAGCGTGGGTCATGGCCACCTCGGGCGTGCCGTCGGCGGCGATCTGAATGCCCTGGTCAACAGCCATGGCGAGAGTGTAAGTCATTTCCAATCCTTCCAATATGGCCAATCTTTAAAGTATTGTGGCAGGTGCGAACCGGCACCGCCAGACGCCCCCGCTTCCGCATGCCCAAGCTCACCGAAAGAAGCCCTGATGGCCGTCTCCAAGCGACTCCGGTACGAGATCCTCCGCCGGGACAATCACGCCTGCCGCTACTGCGGCGCCGCGGCCCCGCAGGTCAAACTCAACGTGGATCACGTCATCCCGACGTCGCTCGGCGGCAGCGACAAGCCTGAGAACTTGGTCGCCGCCTGCGCCGACTGCAACGGTGGCAAGACCAGCAGCCTGCCGGACGCCATGCCCGTCGCGGATGTCGATCAGGACGACTTCCGTCAGGCCGCCGAGTTGAAGCAGAAGGCGCAGGAGCGGGAGCTCTCCGATCACCTTTGGCGAGGGGGCTACCCGCACCAGTGGGGACCGCTGGAGATCGAACGGCACGCAGCTGAGACCGCCTGGACCTATGCCTGGTCCGTCGCCAGCCGCGGCGGCGAGCCCAGCCAGGAGCAGTACACCGAGTTCCTCGTCCACAGCGCAGCCTTGTTCGAGGTCGGGCATTCCGTTGCGGAGGTCGTCTGCGCCGCGGTCCACGCGGGATCGCATCTCACCCCTCATCTCTCCTGGGGTCTAGGCGTCACCGACATGCAGCACGCGCCAATCTCGGGAGAAGAGTCCAGCCGCATCCACGGCGTGTACGAACGGTGGCTCAAGGCGTGGCACGAGAGGCGCGGCGCTGGCCCCGCGCCCGAGCAAGTGGACGAATTTCGGGGCCGCTTGATCCTGGCCGCCCGAGATGACTACAGCCGCAATCAACTGATGCAGGCCGCGCGCTCCGCCGCCTTCGCTGGCAACCCCGACGTCGAGTACTTCGCGTACCACATCGCTGGCGACGACGCCGACGCCAAGGTCGGTGAGAACTGATGGCCCGCATCCGTTCCATCAAGCCGGAGATGCGCACGTCGATCACTGTGTCGATGTGGCCGCGTGAAGTCCGTTACTTCTTCATCCTCTTGTGGGGCTACCTCGACGACTTCGGCCGCGGTGTTGACGACGAGCTGCTTATCGCTTCCGACTGTTTCCCGCGCGACCGGGACATCACCCCGGAGCGTGTCGATGACTGGCTGGAGCTGATCGCCGAGTCCGGTCCGATCTGCCGGTACGAGGTCGACGGCCGCACCTACCTCCACGCCCCGAACTGGCGCGAGCACCAGAAGCCGTCACACCCCACCCGCTCCAAGATCCCGCCGTGCCCGGACGACGAGCCGGACGCGTACAAGGCGTGGCGTGAGGCACACCCGCAGCGCCTCCCGAAACGCTCGCGAAAGTCTCGCGAGGGATTCCAGAAGATCCCCGAAGCTCCCGCAGGACCCTCCGGGAGCCCCTCCGGAGCCACTTCCGCGGGCCTCTCTGGTGAACATGAGCATGGCGAGTCGATCCGTGACGCGGGCGTGACTGTCGAGCAGGCCGAGGACGAAGAAACCGCAGTTCACGCATGGTTCGACGACGCTCCCGAATCTCTCCCGAATTCCTCCGGAAGCCCTCGGGAGCATTTCGTCCCTGAGCTAGGGAG
>ERZ1292644.1736-Hain-H14-01um-R2-1736-length-10750-cov-4_pt1 | contig 10750 bp, 12 predicted proteins | sample MGYA00564402_ERZ1292644 | MGnify/ENA primary metagenome ERZ1292644 (study PRJEB36523, sample SAMEA6512644) | groundwater metagenome | collected 2019-01-09 | study: AquaDiva: Metagenomics assemblies of 32 groundwater samples | reverse complement strand
AAAGAGAGGTTTGTATTTTTTCTCAGAAAAATGCTTTCCCCCAATCCCAAAAGTAAATTTGTGGAAGTCGCCGGAATATCGGGTATTACCCAGGTTGCCCGGGGTGGGGGCGGCGCTTGGGGAGACTATGACAACGACGGGTATCTTGATTTAATAATTCCTTGGGGAGGAGTGAAACTTTACAAGAATGTCGAAGGTAAAAAATTTATAGAGATCTCTGAGGAGGCAGGCCTGGGAGGTGTGGGAGACGATTATTACGGAGCCATTTGGGGAGACTACGACGAAGACGGGTATTTGGATTTATTTTTATCAAATTACGGTGTTGAAAGAACCGTAAATCATCCTCCTAAACACGGGAGACTCTTCCACAACGGGGGCGACGGAACCTTTACCGACGTCAGTGGGCTATCGGGGATCACAAGCTGTCTGGGACATCAGGAGGGTGCAGCTTGGAGTGACTACGACAGAGATGGGGACATTGATTTATTCGTTGTCAACTTTGGAGTGTTTGAAGAAAACGATGCCTCCTATAGACCAGAAGACAGCTGTCTTATGAGAAATAACGGCAATGGAACGTTTGCAAACGTCACCAAGGGAGCCGGACTTTCGGGAAAAGCCATAATCAATATAACCTTCCAAAGTAAAGCCCCAAGAGAGATCAAAGCAATTACATTCCAGCCCATCTGGTTTGATTACGACGGGGATGGCTGGGACGACCTTTTTGTCGCAACAGACGTGGGGGTTAGCCCCCTTTTCAAAAACAGTGGGGATGGCACTTTTGTCGACGTGACCGAGAACGCGGGTCTCGATACTTTCGGAACAGGTATGGGTGTCTCTATAGAAGACTTTGACGGAGACGGAGACCTAGACCTTTACGTAACAAATGCTGGGCCGAATTACTTATGGGTAAATAGTGGTAACGGAACTTTTATCGAGGTTGCCAGAAATATCGGAGCAACCCTTAAGGATAGAGTTGGTTGGGGAGTTGGCTTTCTTGACTACGACAACGACACCGACCTCGACCTTTTTGTCACTAACGGAGAAAGAGAGCAAAGTGCCGGTCTGGGAGAAAAGACAATCAGAAAAATAAGTACGGATGTCTTTTTCGAAAATCGTGACGGAAAATATAGAGAGCTTTTTAAAGTCGGAATATATGACGAGGCGGTAACAATGGCTGCGGCTTTTGCAGATTACGATAATAACGGGTTCGTTGACATACTCACTATCCCCGTTAAATCCTCCAACGAGGCCTCCGCAGAATTGCCCCGTCTCTATAAGAATTTGGGGAATAGAAACAATTGGATCACCGTAAAACTCGTGGGGAGAAAAAGCAATAAGAATGGAATCGGGGCAAAAATCAAAGTTACCTCGGCGGGTAAAACCCAGGTGAAAGAAGTAATCTCCGGAAGCTCCTTTGTTTCCCAAAACTCTTTGTGGCAAACTTTCGGACTGGGAAGTGCCGAGAGAATTGACAAAATTGAAGTCTTCTGGCCGAGCGGAGTCACTCAAGAAATTCTAGACCCCAAGATAAATACAATTCTGGTCATAGAAGAACTTTAATTTGACTTTTCTCTCACAAATGAGGTGCACTCCGTGAAGGATTCGCCTTCCAAGATCCAACAAGTATCCCTCGCAAATTTTCCTTCGGGATCAAGGGCTAGGCTCGTTTCTATAGCTCCCAGGACACACTTCAGGGAATTATCGGTAAATTTTTTGCAAAAGTTCACTAACTCTTTCGGAGAATTCCGAAAGTCGTAATAAGCCCTATCCCCTATGGAATACACGCAGGCGGGCGCGTTTTCCTTGGGTACTTGGCTACAAATGTCTAGGCCTCCCCTCCCCAAAAAGGCATACGAGTAATAACCTATGCTTCCGAAACAAATCCCCCCATAATCCGGCGGTAGCGAACCACAAAAATCCAATAGATCTTCCTTGTTTGCTATTTTGGGGGGGATGGTTTCCGGACTCCCAAGAAGTCTTTCCATAATTGCCCCGTTTGCGCAACTCATTCTGTCGTTTAAGGAAGACATACGCATGCATTGATTGAGTGCCTCGGCAAAATCATTAGCGTAGACATCGGAAAGAGCATGTCCCAGCATGTGATGGCACGAAAGCTCAACGCTCTTCTTTTCTCCAAACTGTTTACAAAAAGAGGACAAATTTAATAAAAAATCTTTGTGTTCTTGGGATGAGCCAATAAATGCTCCGTGGATACACCCGTAGTTACAAGCACCCTGGCAAGCTTTTGCGACCTCGACAAAAGAAGAGCCTTTCTCTATTTCCAACTCCCCCAGTATATGTGCAGGTGCGTGGCAGGAAAGAGTTCCGAAAGGTCGGGATGAGGATTCTTGGGAAAAAAGATATTCCAGTTCGTAAACTATTTTTTCCAATGAGAAGCTTTTGACTAAGGGTCTAAATTTTTCTCTTAAACATCCGTATTCCAACTCCCCGGAAACCAAACACTCGGTAAGGATAAAGTCCAGTTGTCCCCCGATTTCCTTAGTTTGGTAATTTCTTCCATAAAAAAATAGTAGGCCTAAAAAAAAGACTAGTAGGACAGGGCCAGCTAATTTGAGAAATGGCCTAAGCCCCATTTTCAGAAATTCCCGGGAATAATAAATACTTTTTGAATTGGGCGACCGAAAAGATTAGTAATGAGCCTATCTCTCTCTTCGTTAAACACGCCGTCTCCGTCGTCCTTATAAATGAAAGCAATCAGTTTATCTCCTTCCTCAAATTTCATTTCGTCTTTATAGACCAGATTATTTCTCCCGTAAGCCAAGGGAACCTCGATATCATAATATGAGCCCGGTTGTGCTAAGAAAGAAGTTGCTATAACAATGTATAGTTTGTTAAGGGTGGCGTTATACTTTTTTCTCTTAATTACTATATAACCCGGTTTTAGTAAAGTCGCTTTTTTGACTCTAATTGTGTCTCCAATCGGTGGATCCTCAAAGTCTATTAGGTGGCTCTCGATGGCATAGACTGCTATAAATTCGGCTAAAGCGAAAAGAAGTATAAATAACGTAATAAACCAAATTAGCTGGGATTTGGACATATAGGACGGCAATATTAGATTAATTCTCCGCCTAAAAGAAGTCAAATTTGTTGCTTGATTAATGTATACTTATTATTTAAAACATGAATCAAAATCTGCCAGATCAAAAAGTAGGCCTAATTCCGGTCCTCTCTCTTCTTTTTTCCATCCTTCTTCTTGCCTATGGGGCTTTCCTTCTTGTTCCTAAAATTATTGTTACTCGTCAAAAAGGTATGTTCGTCGGACTAGTTGAACCCAGAGACATACCTCGTCCTGGAATATCACAGTTGATTGAAGATTTTATTAATATAGGGTCGTCAAACACTATCGCGTTCTCCGAAGAAGATAATTTAAAGGAGTTCCCTTTAGAACTTCTGGGAGTTGCCTATAGGCTCGATAGATTGATTATCGAAAAGGGGAAATTTTCTTCGTTGCCTCCTGAGATAAGCCAATTGACTCTTCTTGCGACACTGGACGTCCACGACAGCGAGCTTACAATTCTGGCTCCTGAAATAGGAAACCTACAAAATCTTAAGACCTTGCTTCTTTATAACAACAAAATTTCCGCTCTTCCTGCCGAAATCGGAAATCTAATAAATCTTGAGGTTTTGGACCTCAGAAATAACCAGATAACCTCTCTTCCCGAAGAGACAGGAAATCTAAGCAACTTAAAAAGACTTCATTTGGGAGGAAATAAATTAGATGATTTTGAAAAAGAAAAAGTCAAAGCTGCCCTCCCTTTCACCGAGGTCAATTTTTGACTGTGTAATGTGTCTACGCTAAACCACTTGCTATTGTCTCTTTCCCTAATCGGCCTGGTTAATGCCATTTTTCTACACTGGCAATATACCAGATTTCTAAAAACAGGCAAAAAAATGTATTGCTTCATGGGCGAAGATTGTAGCCGGGTCATAGGGTCGAAGTATGGAGCCACCTTGGGACTCAAAAACGAAAAAATTGGAATCTTTTACTACCTTACTATTGGGATTTATGCGCTTTGGAATTTGAGTTTTTATCAATCGCTGCCGGCAACAATCGACAGTTTTGTTTTAGCCATCTCTTTTGTCGCTACCCTCTTTAGTCTTTATTTACTTATTGTCCAAGCATTTATTCTAAAGAATTTTTGTTCGTGGTGCCTTATAGCTATATTCACAAACTTCCTCATTTTAGTCTTTTTAATCAAGCTGGTTTTTTAACTATGAAACAAATTGAGGTTACTTCACATTTTGATTCGATTGCGGGTAATTACGACGAATATAAAAAGAAAAAGCTAGGGCTCCCGGCGGTGGCGGCGGTGGCGGCGGTGGCGGCGGAGGAGGTGGCGGCAACTATGGATGTGCCAACCTTTCAAAAGTAATGTTTGGCTCAGGCGGTGGTAGCGGAGGAAACGTCGGAAGTAACGCGGCTGGTAACGACGTCGGGGTTCCTGGCGGCAATTACGTTGGCACCGCCGGTACAGCCGGAGGAGGAATCGTGATTATTTTTGCCAACACCATCAATATCACCGGAAGCATAACTGCTAATGCTGTAAACCCCGGCGGAAGCGGAGGGGGTGGGGCCGGCGGCTCAATCTTTCTTAAAGCAAACACGCTTACCTTGGGAGCCAATTTGGCAACCGCGACCAACGGAGGAGGAAATGGAGGAAGCGGGAGAATTGCCGTTGGGGCAGGTACGCTAAGCGGAACGACCAATCCGACCTATACAAGCATCTCGGCGCCTTAAAATCGAAAATTCCTGCCGGCCGGGTTTGTAGTAACCCCTAATACCCGACTTCGAAATCTACGGACTCGGCCGGCGCATTTCACCTAACGACAATAATTTTGCCGGTTATATAGAGTGTTCTACTATCAATTGGGTAGAATTCTTTCTCTGGGAGTGGCTCTAACCCTTCCGGAAGAAGCCACCCCTCCTTCACAATAAGACCGAAAACCTTTTAAGGGCAAGCTTTTGGAAGTATTGTTTAATGGTTTGGGACGAGGTTTGTTTTCCAATATAATCTATTTTAAAATCTCTCAAGTCCTTCCAATAAACCAGTTGTTGCCAAAAAAGTTTTTCATCAAAATTGCCTCCAAATCGTTTCTTTGCCTCTCCTATTATTGTTTTCAAAGAAAGAGTGGCCCTTTTGAGCAAAAAATAAAGATCTACATAATCTTTCCACTCTCCCCTGCGTCCGACAACATAGGCTTTGTTCGAAGCAAGGTCAGCTAAGGAAAACATTTTCAATCTGTGAGTCTTGAGGGGGTTATGTAGAGGCGGGAATGGAAATTTCAAAAAGGTTAACTTCTTCTCCCCTTCTAAAGAAACCGATAACTCGTCGGATGTATCTACTAACGGCCTTATTTTAAAGTCTTTTAGGCTTTGATTTATCCTTAAAAGCAACCCTCGCGGAACCTGCCCCACTAGAAAGATGTCGAAATCGAAAGACTTTCTGTGATTGAGTTGAAGCGCAAGAGCAGTCCCACCTCCGAGAAGCCAGTCTTTTTCCTGCAAACCACCTAACTTTTCAAAAATGACCTTTCCCCTTTTATCAAGAACGTTAGTAAACAGTCTTGACATACTTTGGGGCTGGAAGATCAGCCTTAATTTTAAGTATATAATTTTTGATTAAGTTAAAAGTCTGGGGAGTATATAACTTTTTGGGGTTTTCTAAAAATACTTTCCTAATCTCTTCATCCGTATAAACAGACTTTAGCCAATTTATTTGTTCTAAAGAACCATACATCAGAACCTGGTGAATAACATACTCTTTATTCAGACTCAAATCTAGGTTGGTTATTTTCTTGGACCAGAAAACCCCCTGTAGGTCAGTGGGTATCTTTCTCATACTCAAATTATACTTCGTATTATAGCATCTTCCCGATTAACTGACCAGCCCAATGGTTCCCGACCCTCCCCGAGGAAGCCACCCCTCCGGCCACTAACCAATAAACCTACTATCATCAGATGTGAAACAAATTTGGGAGCTTGCTACATCCTTTACCAATATCGTGGTATGGCTTCCACGGGGCTTGCCGGTTGGCTGGGTTAGAGGCACAAGGTCAAGTAAGAAGTAGTTTAACTAATTCAAGTAAACCCAAGTCTGGTATATTATTAACGAAGTGGAAAAATATCCCTTGGTCTCCGTAATAATCCCTACCAAAAACGAGGAGGCAAATATAGGCCGCCTGCTCACATCTATCGAGGGACAAGACTACCCCCGCGAAAAAATGGAAATTATAGTAGTTGATAATTTTTCAAAGGACAAAACAAGGCGGTTGGCAAAAAAATATAAAATAGAACTTGTAAAAAAGGGTTCTGAGAGGTCGAATCAGAGAAACCACGGGGCGTTCCTTGCCAAAGGTAAACACCTAATCTTTTTGGATGCGGACATGGAACTGACCTCAAACGTGATCCCAGAAGTGGTAAAGGAACTGGCGAAAAGGGAAAAGATCGTTTCGATCCCAGAAATTGGCGAGGGGCAAAGGTTCTGGGAACGAGTTTTAAGTCTAGAAAAGAGTTGTTATTTTGGGGAGAAAGACATCCATGCGGCCCGAGCTTTTTCTAAAAGTCTATTTTTCAAGACAGGCGGATACGACCCAAAAATGTTTGCTGGGGAAGACTGGGACCTAACCATAAGATGCAAAGCCGTCGGTGCACACTTGGTCGTTTGCAAAAGCCCAATAATCCATTACGAACAGGCAAAAAGCCTAAGAAATCTAATCAGGAAAGACAATTACTATATTAAAAACATCCACCTTTTTGCTGAAAAACATCCAAAAGTTTTTGCTAAGTACGCTTCTCTGCGCTATCGAGGATGGCTCTTTATTAAAAATTACAGGAATCTCCTTCGACACCCTATTCAAACCTTAACACTAATCTTTTATAAGGCTTTCATTCATCTTTATTCCAGACCACACTGGTATAGAGTTCGTGGAGTTTCTTGTTTGTAACTTTTATCCAAAAGTTTTCCATAAATTTCTTTCTAGCAACCTTCCCGAATTTTATCTTCAACGCAGGACTTACTATCAATTTCTCGATTGCGCGAGCTATCTCGGCTACGCTACCAGGAGATACAACAAAACCACTCTTACCATTCTCAACAACCTCGGAAAGTGCCCAGATGCGAGAAACAACTGCGGGTATCCCAAAACTGGCGGCTTCTAAAATCACAATTCCATATCCTTCAGCTTTTTCGGGCACTAGGACTATGACATCCGCACGGGGAAAAAACTCTGACAAAAGTTTATTTCTAGAAACATATTCTTCGTGGATCACTCCTTTTGCTAGGTCAAATCCTTTAGGAACCTCTCCAATCAAATTCAATCTAATTTTTGGATATCTTTTTTTTAGTTTCCTATATGCTTTAACGACAAAATCTCCCCCTTTTCGCTTGAACCAGGTCCCGACAAAAAGAATGTGGAAACCATCATTTCTTCTGGGTGACGTTTTGGGTAATGATATTCCTGGAGGTATGACGTGTATCTTTTGGGTATCAATGCCAAGAACTTTGTGGATCTTTTTTGCAAACTCCGACCAGACAACAAGTCGTGCGTCCATAAGATTCAGATTCTGGTCGTATACGATCAAGGCCTTAACAATAATCTTCTTGATAAAGTAATAAGCTTTTATTCTTAGCTCGCCCCAGCCAAGGTAGTCTTGCAAAAACAGAAAATTACTGGAGCTATCGCTAAGGACAACCGGGGGTGTGAGTTCACCATCCAACTTCAAATTGTAGGCATGGCAGTGAATAAGATCAAAGTGCTTTAAGACTCTTATGCAGATAAACCCAGCATCGGGAGGCAAAATCCTAACTTTCATAAGAACCCAAAGGCCAAAATTCCAGAAAGAATATTTAATTTCTCCCCTTTTCAGGGCGTCAGTAAAATAGGTATAAGTAACTCCTAGGGGTGGACTTTCAAGAAGTTCTCTTGTGTATGTATTCTCCCCTCCCATCAAGTATTTTAAGTTGGTTGGGATATCAGGATCCTTGGGACTAATAAGAAGAACTCTCATCAAGCCATTCTACCACCACCTAAAATAAGGTGCTAAGATTCGACTAATGGAAAATCACAAGGTCCCTGAACGAAGGCAGCTCCAGAGTGCAGCAAATAAAAAGGCTGAAGTTGAGTTTAGAAAAAAACTTGCTTTGCAGTTTGAGGGAAAAAAGACTATTTTTCCAGGAGAGCCAAACTATAAAGAATACCAAAAAATAGTCAAAGATAGAGTTAAAGTCTACTCTAAAATCTTTAAAGATTTAAGAAAAAATGGTGTAAGCCTCTCCCATTTTTTGGAAATTGGAGGTGGAGTTGGTCAGGCATCAATGCTTTTGATTAATAAATTTAATGCAAGTGGTATATGCTCCGATATTTCTTATGAAACTTTAAAGCTGGCTGCAAAATACAAAAAACTCCTTAAATACAAAAAACTTCCAACTCTCATGGCCTGCGATGCATACAATCTTCCTTTTAAAGACGAGAGTATTCCTTTCATTTTTGGTTTTCAAACATTACATCATTTTCCTGATCCAAAGCCAGTTTTGGCTGAAGTAAAAAGGGTTCTTTCGCCAGGAGGGTATTTTTACTTTGGTGAAGAACCAGTTGCTCAGGCTTTCAACCTTAATCTATGGCGCCGGGATTTGCACTTAACTTGGTGGGAAAAAGCTTTAAAGGCAACGACGTTGCTTCATTTCATCTCCAGAATTGGAAAATCGGAAGTTGAACACGGAATTTTAGAAGAAACCTTTACGATAGATACTTGGGAGAAAGCATTGAATCAATTTGATGAAGTTGAAGTCACTATCAGAATCTTTCCATTGGGTCCGACATTCAAAAGAGTAAAGACAGGTAAAAAGGGTTGGCTTACTCCTCCATTTTACCTCAAAATTCCCCTTGCAATTCTAGGAGGTGGGATAGAAGCTCTATGTCATATGGAAAAAATGAAATCTGAAGTCCGAAGTGCGAAAAATATATTGTTTTTTATCTCCTGTCCAAACTGTAAGAACAGAACTTACAACTTACAACATACAACTTATAACGGGCTAAGCTGCCCAAATTGTAAGAAAAAATTTAAAAATAAAGACGGAGTCTTAATACTGTTTTCTCAAGAAGATGAAAAGAAACTATACGGCTAGCTATCCGAAGGTATCAATAGTCTTCCCCACTTTAAACGGCTGGAAAGATACAAAAGATTGCCTCGAATCCATCGAAGGGCTTGATTATTCTAAAGACAATCTAGAGGTGATCGTGGTTGACAATGGGTCAACCGATGGAACTGTCGAAAAACTCCAAAACTCCAATCGCGAAGCGGGTTACTCACTTCCAAAACTCCAAGTAATTAAAAATATAAAAAATCTAGGGTTTGCAAGGGCTGTGAATAAAGGAATAAAAAAGGCAAGGGGTAATTATATTCTTGTCACAAACAACGATGTTTTATTTGGGAAAGAAAGCCTTAAAAAAATGATAGGGTTTATCGTCGAAAACCCTAATGCAGGTGTTGTAGGACCGTATGGATACAATTACAACTTCTACGGTGGTCTTTTTAAGAAATTGCCTATTTCAAATCTACCCACCAAAGCAGATTGGATAGCGGGCTCAGCCATGCTTTTCTCAAAATCGCTATGGCAAAAATTAAAAGGATTTGATGAAGGATTTTTCTTTACCGGGGAGGATGTAGATTTCTGTCTTCGGACAAAATATATAGGTAAAAAATCTATTCAAATTCCCAACTGTCGTATTTCCCACAAAGACGGAAAAAGCATAAACAGACCCGAACTGTCTTATTTTAAGTATTTTGAAGGCTATAAAAGTAAATTCAGACTTATTTTAAAACATGGTAATCTCCTTCAAATTATCTCGTCAACCTTCCTGCAATTTTTCATTTATCTGCCTTATAAAACATTGCTCTTGGGTGAAAAAAGTGGGAAAGCCCTTGTGAGTGCTTTCATTTGGAATATCAAAAATTTACGCAGTACTCTTAAAGCAAGAACCCTGGTATGAAAAAAAAAGTAATATTGGATTTGGGCTGTGGACATGACAAACTTCCTACCCAAAAAGGAGAAAAAGTGATTGGAGTTGATTATATTAAAACTCCAAAAGTTGACGTTGTACACAACCTCGAGAAACCTCTACCCTTTAGTAATGGCTTCGCAGACAAAATCTACTCTAACCACACCCTTGAGCATGTCGAAAATGCAAAAGGTCTCATTGAAGAAATCTGGAGAGTTGCAAAGTCTAACTCCGAAATTTTTATCCGTGTACCACACCACTCCTCCACCTCGGCATTCACAGACTTAACCCACAAAACCTTTTTTTCAAGCAGATCGTTTGATTATTATGTTAAAGGTGCACCTTTAAATGAAATGTCGGGTTACGAGGGAAAAGTGAGGTTTAAAATGCTAAAAAAACACATAGTATTTAACCCCCCATATAAGATAATTGAGGCCCTAGTAAATATAAACGAACAAACAAGAAAAATTTACGAGTTTTTCTTTTGTTGGATTTTTCCTGCCCGGGACTTAGAATTCACTTTAAAACCGGAAAAAAATTAGATGAGTGCCTTAAAAATTGACAAAATCTTTGCTTGTCCAAACTGTAAAAACCCTGTTCACTCTCCTAAGGGACGCGAAAAATGTAAATTCTGTGGTTTTAAATTTAAATACAAGGACGGTATTTGGTATTTTTTAAAGAATGGCAAATCTAAAACATTGGTTGTTGATCATAGCCATGTAACAGGAAA
>ERZ1292644.1735-Hain-H14-01um-R2-1735-length-10753-cov-9_pt1 | contig 10753 bp, 16 predicted proteins | sample MGYA00564402_ERZ1292644 | MGnify/ENA primary metagenome ERZ1292644 (study PRJEB36523, sample SAMEA6512644) | groundwater metagenome | collected 2019-01-09 | study: AquaDiva: Metagenomics assemblies of 32 groundwater samples | reverse complement strand
ATCAAATCAGGATTGCGCCCTCGGCACTGATCACGGACCGTGATCAAAATTCTACGCGCATCCGATACCGCACCGCATCGTGGCTCTTCGATTTGGCATCCTGCATCGAGAGCCCCATCTGTCGCATCTTGGCATACTTCTCGGGCTGTCCCCCGTGATAAAACTGAATCCGGAGGGTGACCCACCCGAGGGCAGTCGGACGAAGCATCTTCCGCTCCACATAGGTCATGCACTTGGGCACATAGCCTTTCATGAAACATCCACAACGGATATAGACCCGAGGCCGCTCGACGATCCGCAACTCCCCCCGCTCAGGGAGATCCATGATGGGGACCACTTGGGCATGCTTTCGATGCGTATGGGCAGCGAGGAATATATCCGTGTTCCACCCCTCGGCTCGTTTCTCTAATGCATTGACATCCCCACCTGACGTCATCCCACCCGCCGACCAGTCTCCATGGTGCACGAGCATCTTCAGCACGTGCAGGGAGTGCCCGGACTGGTGTACGAATCGGAGCCGATGCCAACTCAGATATCCTAGATACGGCACGTCTGCCAGCTCGCAGAGCATCTGAGTATCCGTCGTCCCATTCTGGAATCTCCACCCGTGATTGCCCTCTGCCAGCCCGAGCAGCTTGCCCTTCATTCGTCTGAGATACTTCTTATAGAACTCCCGTGCACGGTCTCGGATCATCGCATCGATCTCGCGCTGGCTATCCTCATCATCTTTGTAGGCCCGGATATGTTCACGGTAATGCGTCCGTGCGAAGGTGAAATAATCCCCGAGCCCAACGGTCCAGCAGAGTGGGGTCTTGACAATTTGCTCGACACATTCCTCCCAGAGTTCTTCGTTGAATCCAGGATCGTCGGAGTGTACGCACCCCCAGGGGATAATCGTGACCGTTTGCTGATTGGTGGGCAAGACCAACGTATGGCTAAAAAGATCCGTGATGATCTCCTTTAGAGACTACTCACTATCTCGCAGATCCGTGATAGCATGATCGAGTTCGTGCCAGAGTGTCCGTCGTTTCTCTTTCACACCATCACGTTTCAGAAGATAGATCGTCAGAGTTTCGTCATCCCAATACCCGCTCAAGAAACGAGTGTCCTTCGCCACCTCCGACAGCTCGGCCGCTGAGATCTGCTTGACCGAGATGTGATAGCCCATGACCTTCATACTTCGTGGGATCCGTGGATGTGTCACTTAGAATGGACCTCGAATGCCTCGCTCCTGTGACCCTGGAGGGGGAGGCAGTGGGCGCTCCCCACGCCACCGGCGTATCTCCTCTTCTTCCTGATCCTGCCTGATTCCCTGGAGCATCCGCATCCGCTCGATCCGGTCGATCACATCAGCAGGATTGGGGCTCTGACTGATGGCCTGTGCCATTCCGACATTCGCCAGCCATGCGGCGATACGATCTTGCCAATCTGGCTCAGTCGGCCTCTCGATTCCTCCCGGATACCCGCCCAATGAGAATCTCCTTATGAAATCAGAGAGTTAGGCCGTAATCTCGCTGTCTCACGCCTCGTGACCCCGCTATTCCTACCATTCCCAGGCCAGAGAATACCTGTCTGAGTGCCTCGTAGGAGCCCACAGAGGCATCCTAGAACCCGATCCTCGCCACCATGAAAGGAGTCGCAATGATCAAGCACGAGCTCCTCACTATTTTGCTCAGCCTCCTCGTCATGGGGGGCTGTGCCAGTCCGGCAACACTCAAGGCCGACCGTGTGGCGGACGTTCAGCGGATGGCTGACGCAGCCGCACACGCCTACAACCGTCCGCTGGCTCGGGTCCTGGCCGGTGACGTCCGGGATGGGTGGGTTGCCCAATACACCCCCAACACCAGCACGATCCGGCTGTCTGACCAGGCGCTCTGGTATCCCGATTGGCTCTTCTGGCGATCCGTGTCGCACGAGATTGCCCATCACATCCTCGGCCACTGGACCCCGGAGCCTGCTCAGGAGATCGCAGCCGATCTGGAAGCGGTCGTCCTGCTCCAGCGATTCCGTGGGATGACCGAGCATGAAGCCACCGACATGATCTGGCAGTCCTACTGTAACCGGCGGTGGGAGCCACAGCCTCCACCAGGGCATCCACCCAACTCGGAGAAGATGGCAGCCTTCCAGGTCCGCTACGGGAAACGATCGTGTGCACGGTAGAATGGATCACTTGACCTGGCCAGTACCGCCTGAGCTCACGCCAGGGCCAGTTCCTATACCCGGTGGACCTTCTCCACCGCCCCCACCGCCACCTCCGAAGAATCCAAACCCTGCGTTGGCGAGCCCGATGTTGGTTCCCACCTTCCCTCCGAGATGACCCCCCACCGCCCCACCGATCGTACTTCCTGGGAACCCACCAATCGCACCACCAGCGAGACTCCCAGCAATACGCCCAACGGCGGAACCTAATCTCGCACCGAGACCCTGGTCGCTCACTCCAGTATCCACCAATCCCGGACCAACTCCTACACTCGTGGCCCCCGGCAGTCCCACATCTTCTCCGAGATCTACCCCACCCGGAGTTCCAGGATCTGTCCCCGCTGGTGTCCCGCCAGGACCGATCCCGACCGCACTCGGCGATCCGGCGATCCCGGTTCCGGGGTCGACATCGCTGGGACCGAGCCCGATAGCTGCTGCGGCATCGGCAGCGGCTGCCGCCGCAGCGGCACCCTCGGCCGCAGCGGCCGATGTCGCATCCGCTCCCCCGATGCCTATCCCATCTCCACCGCCCCCACCTCCACCACCACCACCGCCGCCTCCGTTATGCACCAGCCACGCCGTGTCGTCGGAAGCCACCACGAAGAAGTTCTCACACTGCCGGACTGAGAGGTTCCAGACGGGCTCGGAGGGAAGCAGAGCCTCGACATAGGTAATCTCATGGGTCAGCCCAGCCCCAGTCGCGAGATCGATCCCGGCCACACGATCCCCGACCGACAGATCATGAGCCCGCTTCCACAGATCATGCCCCACCGCAAATCGATGCCAGCCCGTGACCGGCAATGCATTCAGTCGGCGCAGATCCTCGACCACACCAGCAGAGCGGGTCTCGGTCACCTCATCGGCCAGGAGCACCTGCTCAGTCCAGCTCCATGCGACCACCGAGTCTCCCTTCACGACTTCCGAGATTGGCTTCATCGACCCATCCGCCATCACAACCCGCACGGAAGCCGGGAAGCATGCTGGGACAGGGGCAAAGGCCCAACTCGGTGGATGAGGCAATCCAGACGACGGTTGGATTGATCCTTGTGGCACTCCCCCAGTCGATGGGAAATTCAACGATCCAGGAGGGATTGGAGACGGTGTTGAGAGAGACCACGGAGGAACTGGATCAACCCCACCAGAAACTGGCGACTCCGCCCATCCACGAGGCGCAGTTGTGATCGACTGCTCTGGCGCTCCCCCCGCTCCGCCCTGATTGAGAAACGGCGAAGGAGACGTCAGCGGGAATGCATACGAGGGAGGCATCACGGAGGGTGATGCCTGCACCGGAGACCCTGACTGGTAGTAGGACGGCCTCCGATAAATCAAAGGCTGCGCCGTTGGAAACTGACTCGATCCCATTCAATCACTCCTTGACGAGTCTGAACTCCGACCTCGCGAACCACCCGTCGCATTGATTACAATACTCCTCCACCCGTGACTTGGTCGGAGCCACGGCAAACCGAATCGCCTGACGAGCATCGATCCGAGTCTCATGACGGCAGGCCAGGTGACGAAGCGCCAGCTTTCGGACCTTCATCCGGCCCTCCTCGGATCTGCAACCGCTCCGGCCCAGAGGCCCACGCCGCTCCGCCGAACATGCGGACGGCCGACCACATCATCCACGCTCGCCAGCGGTACTCGCCGGATACGACCATCGCTTCGTAGAGTAGGCTGTCTGCCAATGATCTGTCAATCCCTGGAAGATGCAATGAATAGAGATAATCATGCACCACCGCAGCCGCATGGGCCGTGTTCCCAGTCAAGAGATACACCAGAGGAAGCCGCGGCGACGAGGCAAAATCGGTGACGAACCCGGCTGGCACAACAATCATGGCTCGGAGCACGGCACTCTGATACCGCAGCGGAGCCAAGAGCTTCCATGTGCCATCCAGCTTCTCCGCCTGAATCGGATCAAGGAATCGTGCGGTGATCACCAGCCTGAGCCTCCGCCGCTTCACGATGGCGCTGAGCCGCCGCCACATGCCAAAGAATGGACCCAGTATAGAGAACCATAAGCAACCCATACACACCGACATGAAGCCAGTGCCATGTGGCCGCTCTTTTTTCATCAGAGTGACTTTCACTAGCAAAGTCCCGGAGCCACCCACGCATTCACCCCCTCCAACCACATTTCCAGCAGAGCCACGGGTCCCACGCATTGAGTTTCTGCAGCTGGATCTGGCATCGTGGACACCGCCGCATCCAGACGTTCCCGTTATTTCTTGAACTGTGACACTGTGTCCCGAACAACCACGCCCACCGCACCAAGCGCTCCCCCCCACACCGGATCTGGAGTCTTGCCAGCAATCCATGACAACAGCGCCTCCCCAGCCACTCCTACAACAACTGCCACTCCGGGCAAGGCAATACCTGGGATTGATGGGATCATGTTCCGAATACCAGCCACCCCTAAAGGGGCGTACAGCGGTATCAGACTAGTTAAGATCTGAGCAATGTATTGTTTGCTCATTGCGTGCCTCCTACCAGATAGAAAATAAGTGCAAAACACACGATGGCGACTCCCATCATCGCGCCACCCGCCGCTGCCATCAATGCAGAGGGCTGCTGCCCTAAGAATACCAGGCCAAACCCAAACATCAAACTTGCCATTCCTCCAATCATCAGCCCTGCCGCCACGACCTGGCGAACCATCACGGAACGTGAGAGCTGCAGGAGTCTCATCCATCTAATCGAAGAAAGGTGTGAGCCCCGATCCGTACCGTGACTTTCTTTGGATCAAACCACGAAGGCAGGGTGCCCCCACGAATCTTCTTCGTCAGTGTCTCGTTCATGTAGTGATCAGACGATCCAGTGGGGTCGGAGATCAATCGCCACATGGCTCCAGCCGCTGCACGCCAGCACTCTTCAACCGCTGTCCCTTCAGCGGCTGCCAGCCGAGCCTCCGCACGGGCTCGATAGTCTGACCGCCAGCACGAGAACGCCTCATTGTCAGACCAGGCCTTTTCATCTTTCGAAAGTACCACCCAACGCACCGACTGCTTCCACCTATCCATTCTATTCCTGATTACCCAGCTCACTGACACGCGGCCTTCTTGAGGCTCGGATTCTGACTCGAGAAAGATCGTTGCGGCCCACAAAGTAAGACTATCCCACGTCTCTGGCAGGCTGGAGAGTGGGAATCGTGGAACGTTCTCTGGCACGTCACTCAACTCGCTTTGACCGATTGATCATTTCATTGAAAAGACGATTTTCCTCACTCCATGACAATTCCCGGCCCCTCCCCAATGATTGTTGAGCGCGTGCATCACTCTCGGTCGGGACCAACGAGGCCTCCGGAATACAAAGCATGACGGTCCCACTGATCCGACCGATCATCTGGCAGCCAAGACACCGCCATCGGTTGTACTCACCAGTCGTCGATGCCCACCAATCGGCTTGGCACATGGGACACGGATAGCCGAGACTGGTTCCAGCATCACTCATCGATGAGCCCGCAGGGCGTTGTATACCGCTTGATGAAGTCTCTTGGAGCAATGCGTTCCACAGCCTTCCCAGGTAATGTCAGATAGACATCTCGAACCCCATCCAGCCCCTTCTTCGTCGAATCGTAGTAGATCACCACTCGATGGGCTTCGTAGGTGAGCTTATTCTCGATGATTTGGAGCCGCCCAAACGTTCCAAGATCCGGCCGTCCGTCCTGATTGGTATCAAGCAGCCGCTTATAGAGATCCCCAGACGTGCATTCGATGTAGGCTTCGGCTAATATTACAGCATTCTCAGGGATTGACGGCGGAACGACCGTAGCTCCCACCACCACGACCAGCGCTAGGATCGCTCTCATGATGTGTCTTTCTCTAAATGAAATTGGAGATGCTCGTCCAGCTTCCGCTCGATCCGCTCGAGCCGCTCCTCCAGGTGGCGAAGCTCATTAACCCGCATCTGCTCCAGCCGCCGCCAGACGAAGAAGACCAGCGGCAGCACGATAACAGAGAAGATATTGAGAAGGAGCGTCACAGACGGGAGCCACGCATTCATGGTTCCACCGCGGCCACAGCGCCTCCGACACAGTTCGGACAAATACGCTCGTATCTGACCTTCGGATCCTTCCGTGACCCCCCGCGCACTGAGGTGTATCGATACGCCCAGTTCTTGGGATGCCAGGAAGACATGCGACGGCACATCACACACGGAGCGGCCCGCACCGCCGTCATCGGTCCGAACACCCTCCACTCGTTCATGCTATTCCACCTCTTCCAGCGCTGTGAACGGCTCCGCCCCACGAAGCTGAATCGGAGGGCGCATGCGCTGCCCTGGGGGCAGCAGCCGCCGAATCATTGCCGCTCGCATCGATCGAGGGGATAGCGATACGGGGACGCCCTGCAGCTCCTCTTGGTAGCTTTCATTAAATTTCTGGATCTTTTGTGCCGCTTCCTTCCACCGCCCATCCGCTGCGAGTGAGGATGCTTGCTCGAATGCAGTCGCCATCTCCTGCTTCATTTCCGACTGCCGCCCGAGGATCTGTCGTTCCAAGACTCTCCCGGCTGGTTGAATGCCCATAGCCACCGCAAGAGTCTGCCCAAGATTCGTCGTCACACTGGAGAGCAGATCCCCGGTCGCGGGCTTCACCCCCAGCACTTGCCCCCAGTCCATCGACTCTTTAAACTCTCCGCTCGATTGGTACAAGCGGAGCGCCTGCGCGAGTCGATTCAACTGGATCCCGGCCGGAAGCACTTGGATCAACGCTCGTGCACGCTCATCAAACGACAACTCCCGCGCCTCGCCCAATCCAGATAGCCCGCGTCCCCCCAAATACTGCTTCCCAGCCGCTGCACTCACCAGAGCCTGCACAAAGCCTACGGATGGTCCAGGGAGCATAAACAGGAAGGACTGCAAATCATCCGCTCCGATCGATCCCAGGCCCATCTGATTGGCCAGGGTCACCCCAAAGAGGAGCTCAGGCACTCCTCCACGAGCTAGCCGCTCTTTGTCGGTCGTTCCGAATGCTTTGCCAAAGGTCGCTCGCATCGCTTTCTCTTCGGCCCAGTCCCCCGGCAGCATCGATGTCACCCCACCGAGAAAAGCCGACCCACCAGCAAACTTGAGGAACGGAGTCATTCGCGCCAGCTCCCCCGTCTTCGCGCCTTGCACGAACTCATCAGCGAGCCGGAGCATAAAGTCAGCTTGGTTGATTCGAAACGTTTGGAACTGTCCAATGATCCGTCCAGCCCCAGACTTCCGGAAGATCGGGGGGATATTCGCCCCACTATAGATGAACTGGGTATCGTCGACAATCTTCCTGGCAAACTCCATTTGCTCGTCCAGGCTCTGGACTCCCCGCTTCTGTGCCTCGCGCAAGCCAGCAAAGAATGCGTGGACCCGGTTGCCCTTTTCCGACCATGCAAACATCCGACCCGATTCGCGCGCCAAGACCTGAGCCATCCCCCGAAGGGTGCCCGAGGCCTGGAGTGTTTCCAGATCCACGTCGAGCTTCGCCAGAGGGGTGGTATTTGGGATCTTCGCTCGTTCCAGCAATTGCAGCATCGCGGGATCGCGCACATCCCGAAACGCCTGCATGAATGAGGACGGAGATACCACCGCCAGCGTGTTCAGCCGCTGGAACGTATTTACAATCGGGGAGAGAAGCGACCCCCCGATGGCTCGAATGAACTGGTACTGCCGAAGCACGTGATTCATGTCAGACACTCGCGTTACCGCTTCGGGGTGCCCCAGCCAGAAGTTCGTGACATCGGCGACATACCGCTTGTACTCGGCGGGAGTATTGGCCACCGCCTCCTGAATCTCCGGCATGAGCTGCCGGGTCGTCTGATGCCGAGCAAATTGTGTCAAATAGATGGAGAGGGTTTCGTCGAACGACACCTTCCGAGGAAAGTCCTCACTCTCAAAGAGATGTCGTCGCTTCGCAAACTGAGGATCTCGGGGGCTTACAATATTCTCAAGATGGCGGGGCACGTACCCTCGTCCCTTCTCGATCTTCATGATCCCTGGAGAAGTAATCTCCAGCACCTCTCGAATCACCGGGAAGTAATTCGGGAATTGTTGATCCGGTCGGAGCACATCATCGGCCACATACCGCTGCCTGATCTCCTCCATCACCTCTCGGAGACTCCGCATTCCAGACATCGCTTCAGGAGCTTCTCGCACCACCGCTGCGTCAAGCACCTCTGGAGCATCTTTCGCGTGTTGGAAGAATAACCGCTGCACGGTCTGTTTCGTCCGGGGAGACCACAGGGATACCGGCTCGAGCCGATCCAGAAGCCCACGACGCATGTGCTCGAACACTCCATCCCCCTTCGAGAGGATATAGGGAAGGTTTTCAACCTGAGGGATGCCCCGAAGCACTGCGGACACCGGAAGTAGACCATGCTTGCCAAGGAACTTCGTCACGGCATTTCGAGAGAACCCCAGCTCAGGACTCTTGAAGACGTAATTCGCACATGCCTGATCCATCACACTACCTGGAGGGCATGTTCCAGGCTGACGAAGACTTGGGAAGGGAATATCCTGCGCGACACGTGCCGCCACATCTTCGATGACCGGCAGCTTGGTTGCGAGTCCGTTTCGAATAAATAGTGCTCCCATCTCCAGCTTGGTCGGATCGAGGTCCAGCTTTGGAACCTGCAGGATGCGCCCCACCTTCGGGATAAAGGCTTCTCCCTGCCCAGATCCAATATAGACATTATAGCCAGGAAGCACTGAACGAGGCTGTCGCAACTGCTCCACGCCCGCAGGCTGCCGTCCAAAAAGGCTCTCGGATGGGATCACCTCACCTCCTCCAGCTGCCTCTCGAAGTGGATGCTTCGCTGTGGCGTACTTCGCAAAATCAGGTTCGAGCACGTCCCCTTGTGGAGAACGGAATGGCCCACGATGGAGCACATCCTCGACAGTCGTTGGAGATCTGAACGGGCCTGGATACAATGCTTCGACGTCTTCTGCGGTCCTCCCAACCACCTCGGCTGCTTTGGGAGCCGCCCCCGCAGCAGTCTGTAGCGGTGGCGGCCTGAACCGCCGAGAGAGCCATCCCTGCCCAAGCGCGGCGAGCCCCCCACCCAGGAGTGCCGAACGCAGCCGTTCTCCGACTGTCCGAGGCTCCTCCTCGATCGCCTCGCCTAAGAGACTGGGGCCTCCGACCGCAAGTCCCGCTGCCAGTGCCTGGCCTCCCGTCAGGCCACTCGAGAGTGTCTCCGTGACAGGACGAAACCGAAGATAGGCATCCGTCGGACTCGCAATACGCCGTGCCGCTTGCCCAGCACTCACTCCCTCGGCAAGTAATCGAGGCGCAACCCGTCCAAGCCCTGCTGCCGCCAGTCCGCCAGCCCGGAAGAGTGGAACGAATGAGACGCCACCTCCAACAAGACTCCCCACGGTCTCGGGGATTCCCCCAGGACCAGCCTCTTTAAACGGACGGAATCCCCCCAACGTCAGCCCACTGACGAGTCCACGAGCCAGCTGGGTGCCAAAAGGAGCCTGAGGAGGAGTCGGGGGAGCAAGAGGCCCTCGTCGAATCTGATCGAGATCGTCAGTGGTGAAGAAGCTCACGGACCTCGTCGCCTCCGCTCCGCCCACTCACGGCCAATTCGCGCTCGATCTGAGTCAGTCAAGGATGGATCCTTCCACGACTTCTTCATGAGATCAAACGCGACCGCATCAAGTTCCTGCTCTCGCTGAGCCATCACATCCGGAGCCTCGACTGGAGGCTTAAACAGATCAGACAATTGCATTACCGGACCCTGTTCTTCAGTCGGCCGCATCCCAGGAGGTCCAGGGATTGCCCGAGGCGCGGTCGGGACCGGAGGCCGAAGCGATGGGACGGCTTCTGATGCCGTTCGAATCTTCTGAGTTTCATCCTGCACCGCTTCCTCGATCACCGCCCGCAGTCGTTGGACGGTTTTCTGCCCCTCTGGAGTCTTGAGTGTGGGGTCTGCCAGGAGTCGCTGCAACGTCATCCCCAACCGTTCCATCTTCATCGATGGGTTCTCATCACTCTTGACGATCCGCTGGATCTCTGCCATCACCTGCAAATCCCCAGATTCAAGGTACGCCGCAGGCAGGTGCTTCGCCAGAAACCGCTTGTTAATGATCTCATACTCTCGACGCCGAGCATCGACCATCCCCTCTAACAACCGTGACTGCTGTTCCCACGCCTTGGGATTCTGCTGCTTCATCACCATGCCGGTCTGCCCAAACGTAAAGTTAGTAAAATCGTCCTGCGCGATTCGATAGGCGTCCCGTGCTCCTACCACAGGCACCCGATCACGCTCAAACTCCACCTGCTGTTCCCGTGATGTGACACTCCGACGCTCAAGATCCATCTGCTCAGCTCGAAGCGCTGCCGCCGAGAGATCCTTCGCATGCATCGGGCTACCTTCGATGACCTTAGCAAATGCGGCTTTGTCTGCTGCGGTCTTAAGCATCATTCCCATCATGACGTCCTTCACAACGGGCTCCTTGTACACCCGATTCGTCTCTCTCACCTGAGCGTGATTCATGAGGAGCTCGAGCGTGATATTTGGAGCTCCATTCGCCACCGCCTCAGACGCCTCATTGATAATCTCCTGAGGAATCCCAGCCG
>ERZ1292644.1734-Hain-H14-01um-R2-1734-length-10754-cov-4_pt1 | contig 10754 bp, 23 predicted proteins | sample MGYA00564402_ERZ1292644 | MGnify/ENA primary metagenome ERZ1292644 (study PRJEB36523, sample SAMEA6512644) | groundwater metagenome | collected 2019-01-09 | study: AquaDiva: Metagenomics assemblies of 32 groundwater samples | reverse complement strand
CGGCTCAATACCTGATGGTCTTCAGGTGTTGCATAACTGTCCTGACGGCGATAACCCTGCCTGTGTTAATCCTGCCCATTTGTGGATTGGAACACATCAAGACAATATGGATGATATGGCAAGAAAGGGACGTAACGCTACAGGTGATCGCCATGGCACACATACGCATCCTGAACGGGTAGCAAAAGGCATTCGTCAGGGTAAGCACACACACCCTGAAAGCCGAGCCTTTGGAGAATCTAATGGTGGCGCAAAACTCACTGAAGAGCAGGTGCGAGAAATTAAAAAGCGCTATTCTACTGGAACCATAAGCCAAAGGAAACTCGCCAAAGAATACGGTGTGGACCATACGTCGATATCACTCATTGTTCGTGGTATAGGGTGGGCACACATTAAAGATGAGATATAGAAAATCACTATGACTCACAATCCGCTCAAGTTGGGTTTCGTGTTAGGGAGGGTATGAAAGGCGGGTGTTACCCCGCCTGGCTACTCCGTGATGTCTTCATCGTCGTCAAACTCGTCCTCATCGGGCGGATAGAAGCCGTCCATCTCCATCCACTCGTCTTCTTCGTAGGCTTCTATCAACGCTTCCGTTGGCTTTTCGTGCGCTTTCTCGCGGTCATACTTGCCACGAGCGATGATGGACTTTGCCTTGGCAAAAGCTGGAATTTGCCAAGAAAGGATGTCACGGATCGCCTCAGCGATTGCAGCCGCGCCATCGGGCAAATCAACGTCAACAATGTATTCCGACTCCACATAGTTGCGAAGGACTTCATACTGCTCTGGTGTCATGCGAATTTCGACCCGCTTATTTCGGGCGGGCGTCTGGCGAAGGGTACGCTCCTCTCTATCATGACGCGGCTCGTCACGAGCAGAGAGGATTTGTTGCACTCGCTGTTTGCTCAGCCCAAAACGCTTCCCTATTGTTTCGAGCGTCTCGCCTGCATCTCGCATCTTGAAGATTTCGGCATCGCGCTGTACACGATTCTTTGGCATAATAGGATTCTCCTAGCTCGAAGGAAAGTGTCTGGTGGTAGCACCCACCAGACACTTTCTCACTTAGCGCGGATTCTGCCCGATGAAGTAACTCAGGCTCAAGTCGATTTCCTCAGCAACTTCCTCTTCGCTGAGTTCGCGCCAGTCGGCGTCCCACTCCTGAGCAGCCTGATCCGTCCAGGCGTCAATTTCCACGCCCTCTTCGGTCAGATACCAGGCGGCGCGCCCATAGTGCTGCTCAAAAACGCGACCATCACTGAGAACCAGTGTCGTGCCTTTTCCGTGCGTTGCGATGTACCCGTACATTTTGAGCCTCCCAGCTCTTAATTCAATTCGATTTCGCTCACAAGACTGCGGATATGCTCGTCGGCGTTCCACAAGCACATGCAGAAGGTGATTTCGTCGCGCTCACTCATTTCCTTGCCCGTGATGTCCCACAGAACGTCAAGTATATCTTCGGAGAGCATTTCGGCAGTTTCCATTTTCGTGCCACCATTAGAGCGAATTTCTTCTGCGATTGTTCCAGTGATTACACGACTGGCATTCAGGCACATTTCAAAGCCTTCAGTCGTAACGGGCGCGTCAGCGATGAAATATTCTTGCCCATTCACGTACATGTCCAGTCTCAGATTTTCGCTCATTACTCTCTCCTATATCTCACTATGACTACATCATATCATAGTTACGGCACTATGTCAAGCAATTGGTATATTATCCCCTCAAAACTGGGGGGGGTAGGAGTTTTTATGACCAACCCCCGCTACCTATCTATCACCGCCCTTCTGGGCATCCTGCTCGGCTTACTGTGCAATTCAATTACCCATGTGTTCAATCAGCCCTACGGGGCGCAATCAATAGGAGTAATCATGAACATCGAACAGTTCCTTTTCGCAGCCGCAGCCATTGAACGCGCAATTGAGGCGTTCAAGCGTGTTGCGTTTGCTCGTTTCCTTACAGGCGACGAACACGCGACGGCGCGTCAGAACATCGCGTTTGTGCTGTCGCTCATCGTCGGTCTGATCGTAGCGTGGGGGTTTAGCCTCAATATGTTTGCCGACTTTGGCGCGGCATATGCCATCGGTGGCACACTGTTGACCGGGCTGATTATCGGCGGCGGTAGCAATCTCGTACATCAGGCGTGGGAACTCTGGACACAGATACGCGGACTGATCAGCGCGCGAGTGGAACGTGCAGAGAATCAAGCGGCGTTACTGGCTCCTGAAAACTCTCCGCCGACTTATACATTCCCCAAAGCAGGCTAAATGTACGGGTGGGATTAAACATTCTTGACCAATTCGTGCAGGATCGAGGCGCACTCCTCAACTGGATAGCCGATGCAGAACCCCCTGCTGTCGTGGTCATGGACGGGCAAAATACCGCGCAATCCATCCGAGTGGTGTCCCCATCTACCACTGTGATACACCGTGCCTACAACCCGAATGATCACCGCTGGCATGAAGTCATCAGTCCGCTCGATTGGCTCAACGGTCATGCGGGGTTGGCAGTCGGCGGCGTGGTCTTGCAGACGCTCAACGAACCGCACGGATATACCGACCTGCGTTCGCTTGCGCGCTGGTCTGCTGAACTCATGGCACTCGCAGCCGCGCAGAATATACGCCTCTGCCTTCCAAATTGGGGCGTTGGGCATCCTGACAGCAATCGCATCATTGCGGGCGAATTAGATGAGCTATTCAGGGCGTTTGACCGCTTCCCCATGCATCTATATGGGGTGCATGAATACGCGCAACAGTCGGCAGTAGATGAACGCCCCTACCGGATTGGACGCTTCCTCGATAGCTTCCACCGTATGGACGCGCTGGGATTGAAAAGACCGCGTGTGATTGCGACGGAAGCGGGGCGTGACGTTGGTGGAGGGCGCTCCGATGGGTGGCGTGGCGCGGGCTGGTCTGAGCCGCAGTACGTTCAATTTCTGAACGGGTATCGAGACCTGTACCGCGCTTATAACATATCCGCCTGTATCTTCTGTTATGGCAATGGTGCAGATGGGCAATGGAGTTCGTTCAACGTTGAAGGCGCTGGCACGGTGTTACGGGCGCTTATCGACTGGAATCAGGAAGTTGTATCAGGAGACGACATGGTGTTTGTCCGTAAGCCCCTAGTGACCTATGCGTTGAATATGAGGGCTAGTCCGATGGTGGGCAATAACCTCGTGAGCAGCGTGGGACCGAACCAGCCCGTCCGCTTATTAGAGGCAAATGTCTCAAATGGGTGGATTAAGATTAACAATGAGGGTGTTGCGGGGTATGTATCGTTGCAGACCAATCTCGCGTTTGAGCAGCAGGTGAAGGTAACTGCTGCCTGACCCCGACGTGAGGGCGAAGGGTCGCCCTCTGTTGATAGCGCGTGGTCGGGTTAGCTATATCCCCAAATCGTAGTTGTGGTCTACGGGCTGCGCTTTGGGCATCTGCTCTTTGATGGCTCGATATAGAGTGTAGGTGAAATCCTGATATGTATGTCGAATGAGGAGTTGCTCACCGTTGACAAAGTGCAACAGGGTAAACTCTTCCCGATGACCAGTTGGGTACTCGTTCTTAATCTGCGCGAATGCTACCGCGTTCAAGTTGACTATCACTTTGCGAGTGCCTTCATAGTCGGTAAATTCTGCGAATAAATTCATCGTCTCCCCCTCATTTTTTCTCTGTAGCGAGTGTTTGTGCTGCGTTCGACAGCCAGTCAATGAACTCTCTGTCGATTAGGTCTGTCACGTAATCCTTGATGTCAACGTCGTTACCAACTTCAAGTTGAGCATTCCATGACCACCAGATTCCCGCAAACGGTATCAACGCCGCCGTAAGCCGCAGCACCTCCGCCCGCAGCGTGGCGTTGTCAGCGTTCACCCGTTCCAGTTCAATTTCTTCCCACGAACGGTCTGCAAGCGCCTGTGCGGTTCGATGCGCCTCGTCTTCAGTCTGCATACGGTCTACAATCTGGCGCTGAACCTGCATGGCTTCTGCGAACGTGACAGTCTCTACCCCTGCGTCCGGCAGCGCGGCGGGTACTACCAGTTCGAGTTTGTCCTCATAAGCGCCGATTTTATCATTCTCGTGGTAAATATAATCACCACCGACAAACCACCAGAAACCCGTCACGGTGAAAACGTCGCCTGTTGATTTGATGCGTACTGTATCGCCAACGTTGAATTTATTTATTGCCATGCTCATCTCCCTGTGCGCGGTCTATACGTGAATTACCTTGCCGTCCATCAGTTCTTGCAGTCGATTGGGATACTCCAAAAAGTAGAACTCCTCATCTTCAAAGCGGTTGCCGTCCTGTCCAGACTTTCGGATTTTCAATGCGCGTCCGTACTTCTCTGCGCGAACGAGGACAAGCACCTTCTGACCATTGATGATAAGGTGTCCGGTAGTCTGCATCACCCCTACCCTCCCAACTTCTGTGTCTTCCAATACGCATCTGTTTCACTGTGCATCATGGCGCGGTCTTGCAGGTGCAGCCACTTCTGGAACGCCAACTGCTGCTCATGGTTGAGATTGCGCCATACAACTGGGTCTTTCTCCGCATCGCGCAAGCCAAGAATGCTGATGTATCGGTCCCAAGCCTGTGCGACTTCGGCATGAATTTGCTCACTACTACGTGTCTCGGTACAATCGTTCATTGCTTACTCCCTGTGATTATCGCGGTTTCTGTGCTATGCTATGATTGGTGGGGTGGCAGTTCTCAGGCTCACCACCCCTTTCCATGTGTTAGGCGCTCGCTGCTAAAGTGAGCGCCTCCCGAACTGGACGAAGGTCTGAAACCAGTATCCAGGCTGCGAAGCCCTGACCGACAATGTAGGCTGCTTCAGCCCCGTTATCCTGTGGGTAGGGGCTTTCGTCTGTTACCCAGACTTCCCCCACCCGGATACCGTCGGTCACGAGAACACTGCTGAGTACCTTTGCTTGTTTCATATTGACCTCCATTTTAAACTGCCAGTGGGTTGCTTTATTGCTCCCACTTACAACTATATCCTATCACGATGCGTTACTTGTGTCAAGCAAAAAGAGTTAAGGTTTCTTACTTGACAGGTATCCGCTTGCGGGTCTTCGGATTGTGCCGTACTCGATACGCCTCAAGGTCTTCTGATCTGATATACCAGTCGCGCCCGCGCTTCGTTGCTTTTAATCGTCCCTCAAGTACGGCACGGCGTATGGTGCTGTCGCTCTTGAGGTTCAGCACCATTGCCGCCTCTTGTGTGGTCAGTGTCTTACGTTTAGTCAACGTCCCTCCTCTGGTCGCTCTACGACTACATCATTCTTTACCATGTACAGTTCCCATATAGCGAGGCGTTCGATGCCATACCAACCTTCGTAACTCTGCTCGTGATGAACACCTTGATAATCCCATTCAACGTGTGCGATAGGTATCCAAATCCAGCGGCGCTTTTTCCACGTCACATCCACAGTGATATTTTCACTGTTCCCAAGAGTGCTCTTGTGGATATTTTCAAGCGCTTGTGTAATCCACTGTTTGCCGTTACTCGGTCCGCAGGTAGCGAATAGAAGGTCTCTAATTGCTGCTCCTCCCAACGTGTATCGAAACACTACCCATATGTACTCGCTCATGGTCGCTCCGTCCATACATCGACTGATGCACCGTCTTCACGTTGCGAAGTTAACGCGCCCGCCAGTTTCGCCCGCAACCTTTCGATTTCACGGAGCAGGACTACGCGGTCAAGGTAATCGAGGTCATAGTACCCCTCGCCATATTCGCGTTGACGGTCATCGAACTCCATTTCGTGATGCCCCTGACTGTCAACGGTATCCTTCAGGATGTCATCAACCGTCGGCATGGGTTCGTTGATGCGCTCCGATAGGTGCTGCTGTAGTTCACGCAAATTTCGGTTCATGTCCCTACTCACCTTCTGTGCTTAGTCTTCATATCGAATACCGCTTATGAGTTGTGAGTAGTCCCACAGTAACCCTTCGATTGCTTCTCGCAATATATAGGGCATAATGTCTTGACGTGACAAACTTTCCAGCGTCTCCGCCAGCAGTTTCGCAGCTTCTACTTTCGCCTCGTGTTGATCCGGGATGTCCCACAGTTTCGTCATGTCGGTACGAATTTGCCCTAATCGTCTTGGGTGCTGCTTGATAATGTATGCCATACCGCCCCGCCTCCTATCGCTCTGAGTTGCCGCTGCCGTTCGATTTCACGCTTTATATATCTGGAATAACCAGTCAATATCATGTTGCGACAGGTTAAACCATTCCCCTCTGACTCTCTTTTCGGCAAAATGACGGTGAAGCATTGCCTCAAGACCCGATGGATCATCACATTGAATGACGTGTATCAATTTTGTCTGGAATGGAAGTTCGACAGCAAACCGCTTCATGCGCTCATACGGTCTAACTGTCTTGCCGATTTTATATGTCTGGGTTACTTCAACGTCCTTTAGGATATAAACGTAGCCACCATGATCTGCTTTGCGCTCAACAATCCAGTCCTTCAAATTGATAGGTCTAGAATCTGGCATGAACAAATCGAATGTGATGCCCACATTCAAAATGAGTATCACAAAAAAGACCAAGATGTTGAATGGCTGGTTAAATAGGGTGTAAAACACCATCATCTGAACTACAAAGTAGAAACTGGTAATCCATAGAAGGAACTTGAGAAGAAGCATAGCACTCATCCTTGTGCTGACATCCGATATGATGCGGTCAGGCGAGTGGATGTGACTCGCTTTTCAGGAGCTACCCTAGACCGCATAGTTGATTTATTGTACCACATCGCCCTGTCCATTCACAGGCTAATGATGTCCATTTTTACTCATCTCGGAACGCATTTGATTGCGTACAGTAGACACCGTTTGATGTCCAACGTTGAGATGTTTTGCGATGCCTCTTACGCCTAGTTTTTCGTCCAATACAGCATCGGGACGCTTTTCAAAGAACTTTCGGACGCGCTCAGACGCCCCTTCTGTGTGTCCAATTTCAGACACTTCTTGGACAGTAGTTGGACGCGGATTGGACGCCTTCGCTGCCTTTTTCTCTGCTTTCTGGTACTTATCCCATTCGCTTTTTATCTCAGCATCCCACTCCCTTTTTGCAGCATCGAACTGGCGCTTTGCATCCATCCCCACCATTCGCCGTGCTCGGTGGATGTCCACAAACATCTTGCCCGCCATGAATGCCATAAGAGGCGCACCGATCCCAAGTGTGACCGCTACAATGATTGTGCCAACATCACCAGCTTGATAGGCAATGAAGTTTTGCTGAAGGTTCGATACCATCGCTACAATAAACGCCACAATCAAAGTTACCAAGACGTGCCATTGTGCTTTTCGCATCATGGCATAAGCGGCGATAAAGAACACTAATTCTATGGCGATAAAAGACCCCAAAGAAATGACATTCACAATATGTTCGCCCCAAAATGAAACGGACATACCTCCACGTACCGTCGGGACGGTGTGGACACCCGATAGAAGCGAGGCACAGACGAACATCAAGCCGACGACTTTTTCTAGCCAATCGGGATAGATACTGAGTTCCTCCTCCAGTCTCGGTATACTGGCAGGATTCATCTCTTCATAATGCTCTCGAAACTCTCCGTATTCCATTTGCCTTTTCCCTTCGATACACTGTACAATGGTACTGCCTTTTCTCAGACGCCTGCAACGTGACCTCCACGCTGTAGGCGTTTTCATACCCCACTACTCGCGCTCGTCGGGCTGCTTATCGCGTTTATACGCAGCCCTGCCTATTGCGTACTGGAACATATCCTTCTCAACGGGCGGTAGCAACTCGAAGGCGTCGATGTACAACTGGAACCGCGCCTTCAGTTCATCCCGCTCTGCCTCCATCGCATCGAGCGTCGCCAGCAGGTCGGGGACTGCGTTGGCGAGTTCGTATAAAGCATTGTGCCGTAGATGGTCGGGCAACCCCCAATCAGACGACGTTGCCCGTAGCTCCCCCAACCGCCGCCGCTCATCTGCGCTGAGGGTCATGGTCGTATCTCCCGTCCGTTGCCGCTGCCGAAAGTTCGCCGTTGGTATTCCCACGTTTTCCACACGAATTCAGGGACACGATAACCTAGTTCAGTCTCAATCTTGGCGCGGCGGATGATGGACATGGACTGGCTGAGGATGAGCGTCGATTGAATCATCACATTGATCAGTTGACCGAGTGCGATGCTCAGATCTGCAGAGGCTTTATACATACTTGCCAGTGTGTAGCTCACGCCATTATCGTTCGGTGCGTACATTAGGCTCTCTTCCTCTCTACTCGTCGCTCCAACCTTATCCCCTCGCCAATCTCTGTCACGTGCGCGTCGGGGACGGGCAGGACGGCGGCGCTGGGTGGCAACGTCTTACAGACTGTAAGGCGATAAATCAACACGGCACAGCGGTAGGCAACGATTAATCCGCCTACCGCAATCACCAGTAACGCGCCGACTTTTAGCGCCTCGAAGTAATCTGACATCACCCCGCCACCTCAAACTTGAACGCTTCGTACTTGCTACCTTTTTGCTGGTAGTGTACCCGAACCGGTTTATCGAGTGAATACATCCCCGTTTTCTTTTCAAATTCACCAATCGTTTCGTCGCTCACCACGCCACGCAACTTCTCGCGGGTGTACTCGGTGACGATGACGCCGCTGCCATTGTTGAACGTGTAACTGCGGACGTTGGTTTTTTTGTTGTGGTTAATCACCACGCCCTGTGTCTCGAACACGTTGATTTCCGACTGCTCCGGTTTACCCGTCCGCACCGCGTCGAACTTCTCATCGTCAGTCAGCGCGCGGGGGTTGTCGAGTTCTGGAACGCTCGCCATCTGAATGGACGCCTCATTCACGGGCGCTGTGACCTTGCTCGCGTCAAACGTAATCACGTCCGTCGCCGGGCGCACGTGCGCGGCGGGGAGTGGGGTGGTCTGCGTGATGTCTTTCGCCTCTGGATTACTTTTGCTCTCGCCTGCGATACGGCGGTTGCCCTGATTTACCTTTTCTTTCGCTAGGCGCTGCTGCTGGAAGTTCCACCATAGCGCTTGGTCAGTTCCATACCCCGCATTCGCCAGCGCCCGTCGGATAGCCGAGGTCTCGAATGCTTTCAACCCCTTGCCACGACTGCGCTCGTCAACAGATGCGTGTCCAGTGGCGATACAGGCGTCATCAATCCAGACTTCGGCGCGCACAGTCACCGGTTCAAACTGGATGATCTGCGTAATGATACGCCCGTGTGGACGCGGGTTCTCACTGTAGAACCACGTAATCGCGTTGCGTGGATTCAGGTATGGTTTGCCCTGAATACTCTCAAGGTGTTCGTGTGGATTGAATTGGTCGCTCATCGTTCATCGCTCCTCTGCGCCGGATGGTCGGCGGGGTAGTCTTTCTTGTCTATCTTGTACCTACGAATCCAAACGGTAAATCGTTGCCCGTATGGATTCAAACTTGTTCGCTGTTTTGTATGCACATTACCGACCCATAGGTCAACGCCATCTTGTATCCATGCAACACTGACGATATCATGCGACAGACTTCTATAGGCGAACTGTTTCGCCTTATCGAGTGTTGAAAAGGCGTATGCACCGACCATAAACTCTTCATTGGAGTAGTGGATATAGACTTCGCTCATCTCACGCACTCTCCTCCGCTTTCGCGCTCATCAACGCGACCAATGGATGTGTCATATTGAGCAAAGTAAACGTATGACTTCACCTGTGTTCTCCCATATTGCGCTAAACTTATCCAAAGTATAGCGCAATATCCATATGAATGCAAGGGTCTATATTGACATACGATTTATTCTGTGCGAAAATGGGAGCAATGAGAAATGACACCCAAAAAGGGAAGCGGGATGACCACGATCAAGATTGAAGTGACAACGCAACGCCGACTGCGGGAGTTCGTGCAGGGCATTGGTGGGACATACGACAGCGTTCTCAACTTTCTCATTGACCGTCTCAAGTCTGACGACGAGCCTGATGTCATTACCGGTGCGAAACTGCGTAATGAATTAAAGCCAAAAACAGACGAAGACCCTGAACAGGCTTCATAACATCACCTTTCACCAGTAGGGGCGTTTAATTGAACGCCCTTAAGCATCTTAACCATTTTACGCCGACTTCACGTGAAGGATAGTTAGTGTGAGGTACGAATTTAGCAATATATCCCCATCTTTTTGGGATATTTACTATATTCACGCTAATTTTGTTGAATAATATCAATACATTGTTCAAGGCTCACTTTAGCCAAATAGACAGGAGACAGCAGATGAACATTTCACGGCAAGGCGATTTACTCATTATCGAAGTCAGCGAAGTACCGCAGGGCAAGCCCGTCCGTCGTGAGAACCAGCGCCTCATTCTGGCGCGCGGCGAAGTTACAAATCACGCTCACGCCATTGCAACGCCGAACGTCAAGTTGATTGAGGCGTTCCAAGAGCATTACATTGTCGCGCCTGTGCCATTCCAGATTACGCACGAGGAACACGCGACGGTGGAAATGCCAGCGGGGACGTTCAAGGTCATTCGTCAGCGCGAGTATTCGCCGGAAACGATACGCCGGATTGCGGACTGACCATGAAGATAGACAAACTTACTGAAGAACAGCGCGCGCGTTTTGCAGAATTTGTACATGAGTGGACAACGATAGGGCTATCCACTGAACCTGCAAATCGTCCTGAAGCTGAACTTGGCATTCGAGAGGCATATGAGGTAGCAGGACTAAAACCGCCAGCGCGAATAGTTTGGGGGCAATCTCCGTTCGCGCTGGCAACAGCGCGCGGAATTGTCCGGG
>ERZ1292644.1733-Hain-H14-01um-R2-1733-length-10754-cov-11_pt1 | contig 10754 bp, 21 predicted proteins | sample MGYA00564402_ERZ1292644 | MGnify/ENA primary metagenome ERZ1292644 (study PRJEB36523, sample SAMEA6512644) | groundwater metagenome | collected 2019-01-09 | study: AquaDiva: Metagenomics assemblies of 32 groundwater samples | reverse complement strand
GAGCGCGGAAGACGCGGACCTTCTCAATCATCGTCTTGTAGCGATGCTCTTCCAGATAAACGTCGGACGGCCAGCCTAGAAAGTGTGGACCATAAGAGGTGTTGGAATTGAAATAGTAATAGGCCGCCAGATCATACCGATCTAGGCGCTTGCCTTCTCTCCAATGCTGCCGTAGCCGCTCTTTCACCTCAGAAAACGTTTTCCTGGTTGGCGGAAACGCTGCCAGTCTGCAAAACAAAACTTCCGGGTGTTTAAGTTGAACCTGCCAGTAATTGCACAAAATGTCGAATACATCATAGGCAATAACCGAGATGCCAAGCTCCATGCTACAGGCAACCTCGACTGATCCTCCGCCCAGAAACGGAGCAACGAGTCGGGTGATTGTATTGGGAAGTCTCTCAAGAACGAATCCGACTGCAAGACTTTTCCCGCCAGCATAGCGGAGAGGGGAACCCAAATATCTTTTGTACGGCAACTTGCCGTGACCGCTCAAGCGTTCAAGAAACTGTTCCCTTGCCGAACCCACAGAGATGCCAGATAGGAGAAGTCCATGTTTTGCCCTCTTGCGTTTTTCCTGGGGCCGATAAGAAAGAACCTTATCCGTTATCGCGTTTAAGGCCGCGAGGGCATCGCTCATGCGGTCAAATCCTTGAAGGTGACGCGGGGCCGGAACGAGGCTGTGACCAAGCTCGCCAGCCGTTCCAGGGTATGCCGCTTCACGTTGCCGTCGTTCAAACGGAAGGTGAATTCGTCCACGTAGCGGGCAAGGTGCTTCTTGCTGGCGTGGTGATAGACGCCATGCAGGCCGCGCTTCAGGACCGCCCACACGCTTTCAATGCTGTTGGTGCTCACGCCATCCCGGACATATTCGCCCGCGCTGTGATTGATGGCTTCGTGCCCGTAGAACAGGCCGCCCAATCCGTGATAGCCGGCGTGCTCGTCCGTGTGGAGCATCGAACCCGTTTCGACGTTCTCATGGACCGCCGCGTGAAGGGTCTCGGAGTCCACGCTTTGGACCGGGGCAGCCTTGGTGCGCCCGTCCACTCCGCGCTCGCGCATCCCGACCACTGCCGTTTTTCCGACCGGGCCGCGCCCGGCGCGCAGCTTCTTGTCCGAGTGCTTCCCGCGCTCCTTGCCGCCAAGGTAGGTTTCGTCTATTTCCACGATGCCGCGCAGGACGGTCATATCGTCGCCGCAAGCCTCCCGGATACGATGCAGCACGAACCAAGCCGACTTTTGCGTGATCCCGATTTCCTTGCCGAGTTGCAGGCTCGACACTCCCTTGCGGGCGGTCATTAGCATATACATGGCATAGAGCCACTTGTGCAACGGCACATGGGAGCGGCCGAAGATCGTTCCGGTGCGGACCGTGAAATCGTCCTTGCAGGAGTTGCAGCGGTAGAACCCACCCTTGCGAACCGTAATCCGTTCGCGGCCTTGGCAGGTCGGACAGGTTGCCCCTTCCGGCCAGCGGCGACCTTCGATATAAACGCGGGCGGCTTCCTCGTTCGGGAACATCGCGGCAAGCTCAAAAAGGCTGATCGTGGACTGGCTCATAACGGGACTCCCTATCTGTTAGGTAGATGACTACCTTATTTTGCCGAGGGAGTCAACTATATAATTCCCCAAAAAATCAATTATAAATCAGTTTCAAATTCAGAGGTCATTCTGTGGCCGATTCGCGCAGACGCGGCCGACCGCCAAATCTGAGCATCCCGGAGACGCTCATTCTGGGCGTGCCAAAGCACCACCATGACTACATGGCGCTTCTCGCGCATCGCGGTCAGCTCGGCGTCACGATCGCAGAAGTCGCAACCCAAATCCTTGTGCGCGAACTTGATGCCCTCGAACGGGGTGGCTACCACAATTTGGAAGTCGCGCCCGCGCCCACGAAACCGCCTGTCAAGCCCCGTTAATTTTCAAACTGAGACACTACCCGAATTTCGTCTTGAGCCAATCTAAGGGGTCAATCCTCCGGGGTTAAGATGGTTCTACAGGTCGATTATGCGGCCACTGCGTCCGGTGGTCGTGTCACTCACGTCCGGTGCTGCGCTGGCGAGCCTCGCGCGGCCCTCTGCCCATCGGCGCAGGCGGGCGATCTTCTCGGCCGCGGTCTTGCTCAAAGGCACTACGCGGCCAGCAGCGGCGATCAGGTCGTCGGTCGTGATTTGCCGGGCGCCGTCGGCGAAGGCCACGAACAGCGCGTCGGGCACCAGGGCGGCGATCTCCGCCCCCGTGTATCCGTTCGTGACGAGCGCCACGGCCTCAAGGCTGATCGGCGCGTCGCCGCGGCCGTGCGCCCGCAAGGCCGCGGTTAGAACCTGGGCCCGCTCGGCGAGCGTAGGAACGTCGATCCAAAAAATCTCGTCGAAGTGCCCCTTGCGAAGCAACTCTGCCGGAAGGCTGTCGACGTCGTTCGCCGTCGCGATGACAAACGCTTCGCCCTGGCGCTCCTGCATCCATGAAAGGATGCTACCCAGGGCATCGCTCGCCACGCCGCCGTCGGACGCGCCCGACGTGGCGCCGGCCAGGGATTTCTCGATCTCGTCGAACCACACAACGCATCTCCCGATAGCCTGGATCACCGCGAAAGCGCGCCGAAGGTTGGATAAGCTTTCGCCGACGTATTTCGACTTGAGCCCGCCCAGGTCGACTCTCAACAAGGGCACGCCCCAGGCGGTCGCGATGGCCTTCGCCGTCAGGCTCTTGCCGCATCCTGGGATTCCACCCAGGAGCACGCCCTTCGGCGCCGGCAACCCGTAGGCTCGCGCCGCCGGGGTGTACGCGCCTCGGCGAGCGGCCAACCAGGATTTCAAAACCTCGAGTCCGCCCACGGCCTCGATCCCGCCGGCAATCGGCTCGCACCACTCCAGGACTCGCTCGCGCGCTATGACGCGCCTTTTCTCGGCGGCGACCGTTGCCGGGTCGATCCGCCTCAACTTGACGAGGCTTCGGGCGAAACAACTGGACGCTTCTTCGCCCGAAAGGCCAACTGCGGCGTCAACAGCCTGGTCGCGTGCGCCGTTCGGCGCCGCGGCTGCGCGCAGCTCGTTGGGCAGACCCGCTATAGCCGCGTCCAGGATGCCGGCGATCTCGGCCCGATCCGGCATGGGCCAATCGACGAACGTCGCGTGGCACGCCAGATCCGGCGGCGCGTCGCCGGACGGCGACAGGACGATGATCGCCTGCGCGCGGTCGCGAGGCGTCCCTGGCAGCATGCGCGCGAGGTTGCGCAGCCGGCGGCGGACTGCCGTGCCGGAGGCGCTTTGTCCATGCCATCCCTCAAGCCAAGGTGCCAGGTCACGGAGAATCCAGACGCCGGGGGGCCCATCGTCGGTCGCGCGCTCGCGAACAGCCTCAAGGACCTCTGATGGATCGGCGCCGCCTATTGGAAGCGACCGCCCGGCCAGGTCCGTGACTCCCTGCCCCACGTCCCAACAAAGCGGCACATAGCCGGCCGCCGCCGCCGCCTCGACGATGTATCGCTCGACGCGGGCCTCTTCCCGGGTCGTAACCCAAACGAGCGCGTGGCGCGCCCGTAAAAGTGCCGCAACATCGGCCGCAGCATCGGTTGATTTCGTCATCTGCGTACTGCTCCTTCAGGGGATGGATTTGCTAACTCTTCTTCAGCCGCTTTCAGCGCCGCGAGCAGGTCCGCGTTGATCGCGAGAAGCTGGTCCCGCTCCGACGATACCGCCGGGGTGCGCCGAGCCTGACCTCCTGCGCACCGCGTCGTGTCGTGTTCCCATTCTGGGCCGGGTCCGGCGGACCTGAAACCACTACCGCAGAACGAGCAGTACACGGGTCCCGGCGTGTGCGCCGGCCGGGGTGCGGTGTCGATGGGGGTCATGCTGGAATCCTTCCAATGCTCGCGATGTTGTCGCGGTGGATGGTCACGCACGGCGGCGGCTTCGGAAGCCGGTTGGTGAAGCGAACGCCGCAGCTGGTGTAGAGTGGGATTTGCCGGCGCTGCTTTGACAGGTCCGCCCGGCGGCACCAGAAATGCCGTCCGTACACGTCGCGCCCGCAAACTAAGTCGGCCGGTCTGGTGTCGGTGGGGGTCATCGCTCTATCCTGTAGCCGGCCCTGTCGAGTGCCGACTGCGGGTGATACCGATCGGCCGGGCCGGCGTCGGCCACGTCGGCGGCGATTTCGTGAAGCGGAACCTTTGGACAAAGCCTCGCTAACTCCAGTGCAAGACAGGTCCGGTTTTCGCGCGTTGATTTGTCGGTCATCGATTCATCCTCTCATCCTCCAGGGTTGAGCGGGCCGACACCATGCCGGCCCGCGTGGTAGCAGGTCACGCGGCAAGCAATACCTCGCGGATTTCATCATTCGCCGATGTTAGTGTCTCGGCCGCATCGCCAAGTGGCAGATCCCGAGCGGCGGTATCGACGCGGTTGATGATCTTCAATGCCTCGTCGATCAGCGCGGCGGCCTTCAACAATTCCGCCCGATGTTTGCGTGTCATCGTCTGTCCTCCAGGTTCGGGCCGGGCGGGATTGCCCGGCCCCAGGTCGAGTTGCGTCATGCCTCGGCAGCGGTATTCAGGTCCGTGTAGTAGGCCGGTGTTTCTAAAATGGTTGCGACCGGAAGCGGCTTCGGCGCGTCGAGCCAACCCGGACGGCCCTGCTCATTTGCGCGCAGCGGCATGAGCAGGCCGACGAGCAGCCGCGTGGCGTCCCAGGACCAGATTCCGACGGTATTGCCCGGATCGGCCCCGCCGAACGTCGGTAGGCTGGTCCAGTCGATCCCGCCGAACCTTACGGGCAGGCCGTGTTCGTGCGCGTATTCTGTTTCGGCCGCGATATCGTTGCGCGGCGCCCGGCGTAGGACGCGCAGCAGGCCGTCAAGAGTGATCGGTGTAGCCATCGGTCATCGCTCCCTCTTTCCGCCGGCCCGGTGCCGGCCCCTCATTCCTGCGTAACCTAATGACCGGTCATGTCCGTGTCAAGCGAAATCGTATGACCGGCCATCACAATGTTGTGACCGCTGGCCGGTGGTCACCAGCTTGCCAGCCGCCGCACGCGGCAGTATATAGAGTGTCCAATGACCGCTCCCGTCACTTCAAGCCTCACCGTCACCGCACTGCGTGGGTTCCGCGCCGCGCACGGGCTGTCAATCAGCCGCCTTGCCGCGCTGCTCGGCTCGAGCTCGCGCGTCACGGCCCGCTGGCTCGCCGGCCGCGAACCCGCACAGGCCGGCGACATCCTCCGCCGTCTCGCCGATCTGACCGAGGCGCCAGCCGCAATCGGCCCGCCCCACGGCAAGCCAGGCCGGCCGCCCGGCAGGCCGGCGACTGAGCGAAGGGCTTTCGATACCCTGACCCTACAATCCATAAAATCTTGATGGGCTGGACTTCACCGTTGGTGATTCCCATATGCCGATCATGGACCCCAATACCATGCCGATCGACGGCGCCGAGAAAATCGAAATTACTCCCGCGATGATCGCGGCGGGGCGCGATGTTATTCTGGGCTTTTGGGGAGAGCTGGCGGCGGACCCTCGTGTTCCTCTATGTGATGAAGTCGTCTCGTCAATTTATCTAACAATGGAGGTATTGCGGCGTAGATAGCTGCGTTCATTTAATGTTCGCAAATCTTAATCTCTTGCCGCCGAGGTGACCACCCTCAACAAGCGTCAATCTCCGCAGCCAGCCGCCACTTCCACCAGTCCTATATGCCTGTAACTACCAGTTTACATTGGTATTACAACGAATATAACGCGCAAACCAGCAGAAACCATGGCTTTGTTAGGCTGTAACAAAAATGGGGCAAAAAAATGCACAGAGATATGCGTGTGTGTGTGCGTGTGTGTGTGCGTGTGCGTATGTGTGTGTGTATATATATATATGATAATATCATTACATTATTACATATGGCGTCTAGCTGCGGAAAATCGAGTAATTATTCGTGTAATACCTCGTGTAACTATTCGTTACAGGCCAAAAATAATGGGATCACCCGCGGGTTTCGGCGGCTGGCTGCGGGGGATTGTCCCTGCGGCAGTTGAGATTCGGCAGGCAGGCGTCTCGTGAAACCAAACAGCTTGCCGAGGCCGAATCGGAGGGGTATATTGGCGAGGAACCGAATAAGGATGCCGCCAAGATGCAGCCTGACCCGAATCTTTCGACGCCGCAAATCCCGCCGAAACCGGGAGCCGAGCGGGCCGAGTTCCCCCTTCCAGAGGGTGTGGCCCGGCTCGATTTTCCCGCCTCGCTATCGGCGGCCAGCTACGCAGACATGCAGGCATGGTTGGAACTGATTCTCCGCCGAGCTAAGCGTTCGATCAAAACGGCGGAATGATCGTCGAAGCGGCGTTTGCGCTTGTCGGCGCAGACCTGTCGATGGTAGGCTGGCGCCCGTGAACCCGATGTCAATGACGATGCAGGCGTTCGTCGAGCGCATGCAGGCTGGCGACACGCCGGCGGCGGCGGCCCTGGCGGCGGGCTATCCCGACAGCGAGCTCGAGCGGCTGCTGTCGGACCAGCGGGTGCGCCTGGCGCTGGCCGCGGCGCAGTACCCGGCGCCCCCGGTCGGGCGCGACGAGGTGATCGCCCAGCTCGATACGGACCACGTGCTCGCCATCGCCGAGGGGCAGGCGGGCGCGGCCGTGGCGGCGACGCTCGGCAAGGCGAAGCTGATGGGGCTGATCGTCGAGCAGTCCAAGGTCGAGGTCTCGGTGATCGACCGGCTGTCGCCGGAGGCGGCGCGGGCGCTGCTGGTCGAGATACGGCGCGAGCTCGAGGCGCGGCGGGTCGCGGGTGATCCGCTGCTCAAGGACCGCCCGCCAGCGCGCTTGGTGGCGCCGGCGTGACACCGCCGCCGCCGACCGTCGATGCGCTTATGGCGTTGCTGCGCCGAGCCCAGGCGGACGTGTTGGCCTGCTATGTGTCGCTTGAGGGCCTGGACGATCCTGAGAGCGTGAAGGACCGTGCAATCCTAGACGAGACCGGCGAGCTGCTGTATCGCCACGACGTCGAGGCCCGTCTCGCTTCGCCGACGCTTGACCGCAAGACCGCCTACGACGCTCTTGCGACGCTCGTGCTCGACGTGTCGTGGCTGCTCGACGGCGACCGCGGTAGGCGGCCATCGTGACCGACGAGGCCACCGATGCGATGCTCGACGCCGAGGCCGCGATAGCGGCCCGGGTCCGGCAGGATGTCTCCCGTTCGCTTTTCGATGCGCTATTCCCCGACGAGGACTCGACCTGGGAGGGGCAGACCATCCCGGATCGGTTCATCGAAGGCGGGCTGATCTTCGCGCGTCGGCGCTACCCTGCGCACCTGGAGTTTTTCGACGCCGGAGCCCGCTACCGCGAGCGGTGCTTCATGGCGGCTAACCGGGTGGGCAAAACCATCGTCGGTGCCTACGAGCTCACGGCGCACCTGACGGGCCGATACCCGGACTGGTGGACGGGGCGCAGGTGGGATCACCCGATCCGGGCGTGGGCGGCTGGCCGCACGAACGAGACGACGCGCGACATCGTGCAGGCGACGTTGCTCGGTGACGTGCGGCCGGTTATCGACGGGCAGAAAGGCGTGACCGGGACTGGCGTCGTGCCTGGCGCGCTGGTCGGCGAGGTGAGTTGGAAGGCCGGCGTCGCGGATCTGGTGGACACCGTGCGCGTCCGACACAAAACGGGGGAGTGGTCGCTGCTCGGCTTCAAGTCGTACCAGCAGGGCCGCGGCAGCTTCGAGGGGACGGGGCAGCAGGTGATCTGGTGCGACGAGGAGCCGGACGAGTCGGTGTATGGCGAATGCTTGGTGCGCACGGCGACGACCAATGGTATGATTTACTTGACCTTCACGCCGTTGGCCGGTCGGAGCCAGGTCGTGAAGTCGTTTTTACCGAAGGATTGGAGGCCGGATGTCTGAGGTTCTGCGTGGGGCGCTGGCGGTGGTCGCGGCGCTGGTCGGGGGCGGATGATGACCCAGGATGACGGGGCGAGTCCGGGGGAGGATCCGGGGTCGGCGCAGTCCGCCGTGAGCGACGCGGCGTGGGCGATTGCCCGGTTCATCGAGACGTACATCGACATGTCCCCGGGCCGCGATGCGGTCGAGGGCGTGATAGCGGGGCGATTGGAGCGGATGGCAGGCGAGGTGCGGGGTGGGTTGCTTTGGTCGAGACTGTCGGCCGAGGGCGTACCACTTCCGGGGACTACGGCGTGGCATGGTCCGCCCGCTCCCGACGCGGACGCGATCGCGCTTGGGACGCTGGAGGCGCTTCAGTCCGAGGTCAACGCGGCCATTGACCGGATGAAGGCGAAATATCTCGTCAGCGCGCTGCTGGTTCCGCTCCAGATGCCGCCAGGAGGAGCGGACCTGTACGAGAACCCTGGGTTCGAGGAAGTGGTGCGGCTGGCGGTGTCGCTGGCGCGGCTGATGAGGCAGCACGGCCTTGAGAACGTGGTGGTGAACGGGCTGGGGTTTGCGTCTCCGCCACCGACGGCGCCGCGGCCCTACGACCCAGGCGCCGAGACCGATCGAGGTCCTCCACCGCACGACGGCGGGAGGGCGGCGGTATGAACGACGTGAAGCTCGTAACGAACGGCACGCCAACACCGGAATCGGTGGCGTTTACGGCCTGGCTTGCGTCGGCTGGCAAGGGCGATCGGTACGTTTACCATCGTTATCACTACACCAGGCACGAGAATCCGAAGTGGCGGTGGGCGATGGTTGGCGACGGGAGAACCGCTGACGGTGCTGGCGTTCGTGTATTCGTCGACTCGGTTGGCGGTGCGGCGCACGCTGCCTATCTGGGTGGCAAGGTTAACCTCTTTCAGCGGCGCACGGTTCCGCCTGATCTTGTTCACGGCCTGGGCGCATTCGAGTATTTGGCGGTGCGGCGATGAGGGCGCTGATCGGGCGGGTGCTGTGGTGGTTCATCAAGGGGGTGCCGCCATCGGTGCCGCCTCGGCCGGGCTGGCGGACGCTTCCCTCTACGCGAGCGCATAAAGTCAGGCTCCACGAAGTGTGGCCGAACGACGAGGATCGGGCGCGGGCGATGGATAGGCGGGCCGGGCGCACGGATGATCTGGACAGGGGGGTTGGCGAATGACAAAGACGACATTGATGATGATCTACCCGCCGCTCAACAAGAATGCGCACTTCTGCGGCCTGATGTGTCTCGATGCTTGGCGAGAGGCTGACGGGGCGCACGCCGAAAAGATACGCAGCGGGCCGGTCTATGGCCCGCGCGTGCAGCAGGCGTCCGATCGATGACGGACGACGCACTGATCTTGAACGCGGTCGAGGACTGCATCGGTGCCGATGGACGGAGGCGGCACTTCACGGACGCCTCGGCATACGCGAGAGAGTGGGATAGGAAGATGGGAACCGGCGACCAGGTGCGGCGCCTGGCTTTGGAAAACTTCTCCGTGCCCAAAGCTGAGTGGGCCCTTACTGTGACGCCAGCGGCATGACGATAATTGTCGCTCTACATGATCCGTTTGCGGGGACGTGGGTCGGGGCAGACAGCCGAATGATTGTCGGACAGGAGTATGTGATGCCGGCGGAAGTCAGGAAATGGGTTCGGGTGGGGGGCGGTGCCGTTGGGGTGGCGGGATCGGCGCGGACTTCGACGTTGGTGCGGCAATTCGCTTCGGTGCTGGGGACGATGGCGGAGACGCCTGAAAACCTGGCTGAGGCGATGCGGCTTTTGTTCGACACAAAGGGGTATCGGATTCTACCGGATGAGGGGAAATCCGGGCCAGGTCATTGCGGGTCGGACATTTTGTACGCGACACCGGACGGGGTTTGGGACATCGGGTGGAATTTCTCCGTGGTCAGGGTACGGGACGGCTGCCTGTGGGCGCGCGGGTCGGGCATGGACCATGCGCTTGGCGCCGACTATGCACTGTGTCGTGACAAGCGGCGGCGGGGGTTGTATCCTGAGCAAAGGATCGAGGCGGCGCTGGACGCGGCGGCACATTTCGATGCCGCGTGTGCGGGGCCGATGCTGATTGAAAGGATCGAAGATGGCGCTGAAACAGATCACGGGTCCGACGAAGCGATGGATCGGGCTGTCAACGGATGAGTTCCCGTCGTCACGCGCCCTGAACGACCCGGTAAGGGATCAAGACCTTCCGCCCGGCTCGACGGTCCTGCACGTTGACACCGACAAGACGTGGCGCTGGACCGGCGACAGGTGGGTTGTGGACGACACGTCCGAAAGGCTGATGCGCCTACTGGCGAATATCGACGATCACCTCGCGCGGGTCGTCGAGTTGGCCGACACCAAGCGCGATTAACCCGCCCCGCGAAAACGCAAGCTGGGCATTGAAAGGACAAGCAGATGAGCTTCTACAATCAGATGTTGAGGGTTCTCGGTGGAAACCCCGTCGAGCGCATCGGGACGCCGGGCGGCGCTGCGTTGGTGGCGCACGAAATCGAGCACATGATCGCCCGCGGGATGGGCCGGCATGTCACGGTCGGCGCCTTCTCGACCCCGATCGTCGGCGGCGGCGCCGGGACGATTCTCGATCAGAACCAGCCGGAGTTCGCCGTCGCGGTGCCCGAAGGCATCTGCATCCGGCCGTTCAGGATTTCCGCGCAGGTTGAATCCGCTCTTCTCGCCGCCGACAACGAGGAAAACGAGATTCTGTTCGCCGTCGACAGCAAGGGCATGTGGACGGGTGATGGGACGTTCACTTCCGAAAATCCGTCGAATCTGCGAACCACGCTTGGCATTGGCTCGATGTGCCGGGTCGGGTCGGCGTTTACCGGCGACATGACCACGACTCAGCCTGGCATC
>ERZ1292644.1732-Hain-H14-01um-R2-1732-length-10756-cov-9_pt1 | contig 10756 bp, 15 predicted proteins | sample MGYA00564402_ERZ1292644 | MGnify/ENA primary metagenome ERZ1292644 (study PRJEB36523, sample SAMEA6512644) | groundwater metagenome | collected 2019-01-09 | study: AquaDiva: Metagenomics assemblies of 32 groundwater samples | reverse complement strand
AAAGACCGCGCGCGGCTCGGGGCGGTCCTTTGTCAATAGGAGTCTTCAAAGTTTATGATTGAGGTAGTATTGGACGGTCGGCCGGTCGGGGACGAGTATCCGTCCTATTTTATCGCTGAGGTTGGTCATAATCACCAGGGTAGTGTTGTAGAAGCCAAGCGCCTGATTGATGTGGCATCTATAGCTGGGTGCAATGCTGTCAAGTTCCAGAAGAGGGATAATCGTACTCTTTATACCAAGTCCTTTTATGACAGCCCGTATAACTCAGAGGCGGCTTATGGCCCTACCTATGGCTTACATCGAGAAGCCCTAGAATTCAATATGGACCAGTATCGAGAGTTGAAGGAATACGCCGCCGAAAAGGATATTACTCTATTCGCTACACCGTTTGATATCCCGTCCGTGGACTTTTTGATGGAGTTGGGGGTACCGTTCTTTAAGATAGCATCCGGTAGTATTCAGAACCCTCTGTTGCTAAGAAGGGCAGCAGAAATGGGAAAGCCTATTCTTGTGTCTTTTGGCGGGGCTACGCATCGGGACATATCCCGAGTCGTTCAAGAAGTGGAAAGAGTGCCACTAGTCCTGATGCATTGTACGGCGGCCTACCCAACAAAAGTAGAAGATGCCGGATTAAAGAGGATAACTGAATTAGCCAGGACATACCCATGGCATGTTATTGGTTTCTCGGACCATGAGGATGGTATTACTCTTGGCTCGCCTGCATATATCTTGGGTGCTAGAGTATTTGAAAAACACATTACTCTTAGTCATACCAATAAAGGAACAGACCATCCTTTCTCCTTGGAGTTTGGAGGACTTCAAAAGTATATAATAAATATCCGTAGGACAGAGACGGCCAACAATTTACCGACTTATCCTCTTCCTGCAGAATCCAAGCCCCTTACAAAGATGGGATACAGTGTGTATCTGTCCCATGACTTGCCCGCCGGGGCGGTTTTAAGAAAAGACGACTTAGTAATAAAGAGCCCGGCGTCGGGTCTTCCTGCCTGGGAATATGACAACCTAATTGGTAAGACGCTTGTTGTTAACATTAAGGCCGAAGAGCCACTATCCTGGTCAGACTTTTTGTCTGGGGTGTAGATGAAAAAAGAAATTATAGTTCACAAGTCGTTGGCATCTTGTCTAAAGTCTTACGGTATAAATGGTGATGGATATTGGAAATGGATGGACGCTGAAGGCAAGACGCACAAGAAGTCCCATAAGGCGTCGGTTAGAAGTATTAGGCGGCGTCGATGTTGGGCATATATTTCAGACAAATCGGAGATTCATATGTGGGTGGGAAAGGGATGTAAGAGGATTGAAGTATTTAGAATACTAGCCCACGAAATGGGTCATGCTGAGAGACCGTTCTATAGAAGCCTAAAAGAAGAACAGAAAGCGGCTAAATATGAGCGCGTTGCAATAAGTGCTTACAGTCATGTAGACAAGGTAATACGTGAATCTAAGAGAATGTAATGGATGATTTAATTATTTGGCTCATCCAAAAACACGGTTGGGGTGCCCTGGTCTTGGGAGTCTTGGCTTATTTATTAATAGAGGGTGGACTGGATATAGTTACCGACCTTATCAGCAACTACCTAATAAACAAAAAGAAGAAACGGAATAAGAGGAAATAATGCCATTCAAGACTAAGGAAGCGCAACGTATAGCTAACCAAAAGTGGCGAGTAAATCATATAGACAAAGCCCGACAAATCTCACGGGACTATAATGCGGGACACAAAATCGAGAGGTTTGCCCTAGATATATGGAAGTCATATAAAATGCACATGTCGGATTACGTTGCAATGTTGGAGCGCCAACACTATGTGTGTGGTCGGTGTAAACAGCCGTTTAACTTTAAACAAAAGAGAAATCCAGTATGTATTGACCATAATCATGATACCGGGCATGTTCGTGGGATGTTATGTATTGGGTGCAATACCAAAGTACATAACGACATCGAAATCAAAATGACCGAGAACTATTTGATGGAGAGTGATCCCGACTGGTTGGGGACACTGACTTGAATAGACTATTGTGTCGAGTGTTTGGTCACAAACCGCTGGATGGCCCTTGTTTTTGGGCAACTGGGGAATCAATTGGGGTGGTCGCGATATGGGGTTGGGCCTGTTCTCGATGTCGAACATTGTTCGTTGGTGAAAAGGAAAAATAAACGATGAGATACCCGGTGTACGCATTAATACCCTTCAGGGGCGGGGGCAAACGTTTTGGAGCAGACAAGGAGACAATTGATCTGGGCGGGGTCCCGATGGCCGCCTGGACGATTCGTGCAGCAATAGATAGTGGGGTCTTTGATCGAGTGATAGCCGTGTGTGGCAAATCTGCACATCAGGAGGTAGCAGAAACATATGGAGCAGAGGTGCCAGGATTTAGGCCAGAAGAAACCCTTGGTGATAATTCGCCAGATATCGAATGGGTGAAGTGGGCATTGGGACTGGTAGACAAAATTGATACTGAAACGGCTATATCTATCTTGCGGGTTACATCGCCATTTCGAGATGCCCACCATATTCAAGAAGCGTGGTTGAAATTTGTGGACGCTAAAGGAGCTGATTCTTTGAGGACCGTTACCACATCACACCAAGATGTATTCAAGACCTGGGTTATCAATAATGACCGACTGTTGCCTTTATACCCTTTTGGTAAAGAAACTCCGTGGCATAGCCGACCATCACAATTGAACCCAAAGACAGTTGTTCAAACTGCTGGTATGGAATTTGCTTGGGCAAAGCGGGTCCTAGAAACGAATACAATTGCTGGTTCTGTTGTAGTCCCGTATGTTGTTAGCGGATTGGCAGCGATTGATATAAACACCCAAGAAGACTACAAAACTGCTGTGTTTGCTGTTGAGAGTGGTCTCGTACAAAACCCATTTACAAGGAGAAAATAGTTATGAGAATTTTGCCGGAAGCAATCGACGTAGCAAATTTGGTGGTTAAGCACTTGGTAGACAAGAAACAGCGCGCGGCGGATAATGGTATATCCCTACCATTTCTTGCTAGTATGGTAGCCACCGCGGGCCATGGAGACCATTGCGACATAGGCACTTTGTATGGCGCGTCGGCCTTGGTGGCGGCTCTGGTAAAGGAAAAGATGAAATACAGTGGCATAGTTTATTGCATTGACCCATATGATGCAGAGAAAAGAGATGCCAATGTAGTAGCACCGCCGGGGCTTCTTGGCAATCTCTCTGCTACTCCTGAAGAGTTCTGGTCTAACGTTGATGATTTTAAGCTGCGCGACAGAATTCGTTTGATACAGAAGCCTAGCCATCCATGGCCCGAAGAACTAAAAGATAATGTGTTTGCCTCGGCATATATTGACGGCGATCACACCGGAAAAATGCCCTGGAATGATTTCGAGAACTTGCGTGGCCGAACTACCGGATATATAGGGACAGATAATTATGAAGAAGGATATCCAGATGTAGTAGGTGCTATCCTGAAAGCGGCTGATACGGAAGATTGGTTTATATTCTATAAGAACCTAATCTTTATTTCTCTGAGGCGTATTATGCCAGAACGACAAGACCCCAACTATAGTCCAATTGTCCTATGACAAACAAAAAGAAAGTTACCTGTCCACACTGTAACAACCCATTTGGCTCTGTAGGCGCTCTTCGGGCTCATGTGAAGTCTAAGCATCCGGCTGAAAATCCAGTCGATCCTACTCCTTATCAAGAGCTTACAGTAAAGATTCCAAAGAACCTTGATCCTGGGGCACATGATGTAAACTGCCCATTTTGTCATCAGCCTACAAAGATACTTATCAAAGAGGATGGAACGCTTGCCTCTTCATCAGAAATTCCAAAAGAACTGCCGCAATCGTCTTCTGGGAGAACAGACAGACTACCCCCTAAGCGTAATGCCCATCCAGCAGTTATCAAGAACCGCTTTGAAATGCGAAAGCGTCCAGATGGTTCTTTCAAGAACACCGTGGCGATGATGGGTACGCACGGACGAACGGCACCGGAAATGCCGTGGAATGAGATTGGTATAGATGAGCGTTGGTTGTTGAATGACTCTCACTCCATCCCGCCTGTAAAGAAGCATGTAGAGGCTGGACGAGTAGATCGTTGGTGGCAAATGCACCACCGTTGGCGCTTTACCCGAAGGATTACAAGACACTCTGAAGACCATTGGCAATGGTTGCAGGATCAGACGGATGTACCTCGGATTGTTATGCAACGTAAGTATGCTGATATACCAAAGAGTGAGGGATTTAAGCTCAAGGAAATATCAGAGAAATTTATCGGTAACAGGCTAGGACGTGGGGCCGGTTATGTGCAAGTTTACTATACTAATACGTTCAGTTATATGTTTGCCCAGGTGGCTTATGAAAAGGCAATGGGAATCAAGGACTGGGAGCGTATTGAATTGTATGGATGTGAACTTGAACAGTTGGAAACAGAGTACTTCCGACAGCGGCCGGGCCTAGAGTTCTGGTTTGGTCTGTTGGTCGGTATGGGTGTAGAAATATATGTACCAGAAAATTGTTTCATGCTGTATGCCCAAGATATTGTTACAAATCAGAATAGACAGCAAATGATGACACAATACCAAGGCTATATGGCATATGGACTAAAGAGCCCGTCTATGGTAGAAGCTCAGGCTCGTCAAGAGCCTTTGGGTATGGACCCAGTTGAAGAGAATGTTATTGGGTCGTGGGATGGATACTTTACAGACCATACTTTTGCGCTAAACGAGGGACTGGCTTTTGCACACAAAGTCTCAGATTTGTCAGAGTTTCCTGAAGATAATGATAAACTCAATGAGTGGTTTGAGAAATGTACCGCGTAGGGATAGTCTTTGGTGAGTTCGGCATAGCTGCGGATTTCACTACTTCTACGGGAGTAGTGGGGCTAGGTTTGGGGCTGTTTGTTGAGTTGCATTTCGGTGGGTAAGAATCCAGAGCAGGGTTTACTATGACTGTACCCAGGACGACCGGTGGAGTGATCTCCAGCCGCTATTTTCAAGCCAGGGAATTAAAGCGCGCACTATCTGCTCTGCCGTCATCGCAGCGTAGGTATGTTCGTTCCTTGGCCGTGAAAATAAACACCAAAACGGGTATGGGATACTACTCTGCTTTAGACCTTCTTGCTACAATGGGCGTGTACTTCACTCAAGAGCGCGGCCGTCCTAGCACAAGTGTTGGAGACCAAAATTGACTGAAGATGAAATAGTCGCTCTACTCTTGTCCGGGGATGTAATAAAGCACGAGGATGGTTCGATAAGATGGGCATCGGGCAACTCGCAAGACAAGCAGCCCGGAGCACTAGTAGTTCGTCCACCAAGTGCTGCCCCTCTTATTGTAGCTGAAACTGCGGTCGAATTAGCCAAGAAACGTGTGGAGGCGAGACACAAAGCTATTGAAGATGGGTTTGCTGCTGGGATTAGTGAGGGCAGTGGGATCGGCCCTTTAACTAGTGATGAAGCACTACAAGTACTAGCAGCTAAGTTGTCAAAGGCGGCCTTAGAGGTTTCAGGCAAAGATGCGATGCGGGCCATCCAACTGCTAATGGAAATGATGAAGGTAACAGGTAATAAGGAGGTAGTAGTAGACCAACGTAAGCAGACTATCGAGATTGATAACGCGGAATTTTTGGTTATGAGAGACTGGGGCAAGTTGCCGGATACGCGTGGACCAAGTAACGAACCCACTTAAAGATGGCGGGTATCCGCCTGGATATTTTGCTAGCACACCCGATACACCTGACGGGTTTGCGCGTTTCTTTTCAGCTATGGCTAGAGATGATTCAAATGGTCAGCCCCTCTTTCTAACCGATCATGCTTATCGTTGGGCAGAGTTTCTATACGATTGCCACGATTCAGGGAAAGCTTCTATCATTGAAGCTTTCCGGGGAGCTGGAAAGTCCGTGTTTGCGACAATCTTTGCGGCATGGAGAATGGGCCACGACCCAACGAAGACAAACATGATTATTCGGTCGAATTTCAACTCGGCCGAAGATACCGGGTCTGCCATCGCTAAAATTATAGCCCAGAACAAGAACTGGAAATTATTCTTTCCGCATGTGGTTCCAGATGAGGGTTCTGCCTGGAGTGTTATCAAGGGTTACAATATTCGTGATCTGCGGTTGACGGATGGACGATGGGCGCAGATGGTATCTGGTAGAGGCCCATCAAAATCACTGATGGTTTTCCCTTATACATCCGGTAACATTATCGGCCGCCGTGTATCGGGTTTGTTGTTGGTAGACGATATCCACACTGATGAGAACGTAGAGTCTGCATCAGAACTTGCAGATGTTATTCGTATTTGGAATGACACCATTAGTCGAGTTCGATTGCCGGATTGCTGGACGTTCTTTATTGGAACCCCGTGGAACCCTGACGACTTGCTACAACAGCTTAAGGAACTTAAGGGATACAAGTTTATCAAGACCCCAGTTGTAGACGCGGGCGGGGAACCAACGTGGCCTACCATGTTTGACCAGGAAGCCATTCAGGGTCTTATGGATGATGATATTACTGGCGGGCCGGGCTTTGCTCGAATGTATCTTCTAGACCTATCTGCCCACGTCAGCAAAGTATTTCAATACACACTGATAAACGATCAAACAATTGCCTCTACATGGAAACGTCGTTCTGGTTTGGACTATGCTTCTATTGAGGGAGGCGGGAATTTAAAGTGGCGTTCCCACTGCGCCCTAGCAAACGTGGCACAGGACCCAGTTACAGGTGGGTGGGTTGTATCAGAAGGCTTTCTTGGTCAGGTTCCACAGAGTGCAGTAGAGCGTTGGGTTATGGACAACCAAGACGCCTGGCCTCACCACGAGTACACTACCATTGAAATGGATGGTAAGGGAGCCGAGTTTTTTGCTGTATTAGCTCGCAATAAAGATGTACGTCTTGTACCAGAAAAAACGGGCGGCAAGAACAAGGCCAAACGTATTGAGGAACTAGAGCCATTGTTTCGGAATGGTACTATCAAGGTGTCTACTGGACAGTCTCAATTTTTGACTACATTACGAGCATTTCTGGACACCTACCCTAGCGTTGGGCCAAGGGATGCTGGCTGGGATGTGGCGGACGCTGTGTATTGGGCCGTTTACCATCTTCGACAACAGCCACTAGTTAAGAGAAAGAAGCACACAGAAACTGAAAACCCCTGGTATAAATTAGCAGGGATAAGTGACTAGAATGAAACACGGACTAGCACAGATTACCCTAAGAATCCTTCATTTGTGCTAAGATTAATAGTATTTTTGGAGACAAATAAATGACATCGCCATTGGGCCATTATATCGACGTAGTGAACGATATGCTAGAAAGCTACGTAGACCTCCGTACAGACCAACAAAAATTAGATAGAATTGCCCGGTTGAAGTGGGAGTTGCCAGAGGGTATGCCAGCATGGGCGCGCCCTTTTAGGACAACCGTTCCGTATGATGCTATTCGGGCTGGTGTTCGTGTTCTAACTGGTTTAGAAGAGCAGTTGACCATTGACCCATATGCTTTTCAAGAAACGGAGCTAGGCGATGTAGGTATAGCCAAGAAAAAGGCTAACTCGTGGGAGGCGGCCCTAAAGTGGCAAATGGACCGAGCCGTTCGACGCCGAGCCATATTGAGGCAGGACGTTGTACGTTCGGCCCTTATGTATGATGAAGTCGTTGGGCAGATCGTACACTTGCCTACACAAATCAAAGCCATCAAGAAAATGGGTGGGAACCCAAACCGACAGCAAGCCGCCCTTCGATTTGGCGACTTTGTAGTTCAGCTAAGAAATCCCCAAAGTGTTTATACGAAGTACTCTGACTATATGCTAGAAGCTGTTCTATATGCTACCATCAAGCCGGCTACGGATATTTACGCTTTTTGGAACAATCCAGAACTTGGTAAACTATTAGAATCTGATAACTGTCCAGATGAATGGGCAGTATTTGATTATGTGGATTATGACAGACGTGTGGTATTTTGCTATCCAGGAAGCACGATACAACGTGTATCCGAGAGCGGAACCTACGAGGATAAGAAGGGAGATGAACTCCCAGCTCAGGCCATTGAGCTGATGAATGAGGAATGGAAGTATGACTTCCTTCCATGGGCGGCTGTAGTTGGTGGAACCCAACTGGTTACAGAGCCAGAGGATTCACGCTTTCCTCTTTTGTTTGGTCTTATGAAAGCCGACCAATGGAATAACACCAACATCATGGGTACGTTGGTTTTGTCTGAAGCGATTGCTGAAGCAGCCCGACCTGATGTGAAACGAAGTGGTATTCAGCCCGATAGTGTGGAAGCGGCCTATGGTCAGGCGGGCGGAACGTGGGATGTACCACCGGGCCATGATGTTCAAGACATGCCACAAAAGGGCCTGGACCCTGCACTACGTGAAGCCTTCGATAGACAGATTTCTGACATGGGTCGCTCTACCATTCCACAGGTTCTTGTAACTGCGGAGATGGGAGCAGATGAGCCCTTTGCCGGATTTAACCTAAGAATTCAGCAGGCCATGGCGTCGTTGATGCCATACAAGTTCTTGGCCGAAAGATGGTTTGAAGAAGCATATCGTCTAATGCTATACTGGTCTAAAGAGTCCGGTATGCCTCTTTCAGCCCCAAGCGGTGAAAGAGTTGAGCCATCAGAAATTGACAAGGATCGTATTTATCTTGGAGTAGAGCTACAGCAAGACGTACCGATTGATAAACAACAGCGTATGGCTACTGCCATCCAAGCTGCAAGAGAACTAAAGCTGCCCACTCGTGATGTTTTGGAGATGTTGGGTGAAGCGGACCCAGAACGCAAAATACGGGAATGGATGATGGAACAGTTCGATCAGGCGTATCTTGCTGGATCAGTTCAGTTTATCCAGTTCCAGGCGGCACACACAATAGAACAACAAATGATGCAGGCCCAGCTACAACAGCAAGCGGCAATGCAACAAGCCCAAATGCAGCCTCCGCAAGCGGGTGGTGGACAACAGGGCGCTCCTTTCGCTCCACAGGGAGTGGCGGGGGTAGAAGGTCAAATAGCCAACCCTAATACAGAAGGCGGTGGTCTAGGACTTCCCCCGGCTATGATGGCCCCAGAATTGGCAACTCGTGAGTCAGCTACGGGTATGGATGCGGGCGGCGGCCCAATAATGGGTTAAGTGCCTATTACATACGGATCGGGAAGCACTGGATATACCAGCGCTAGTAGAATAAGTCAGCTTCTTAATTTCTGGTTTACTCTTCCAGAAGTTTCTCGAACTTCAGCCCGCTTTACTGATCTATGGTCAAGTAGAGGTGTTCATTATTTAGATACAGAGTTGCCATATGAAATAGGAGGTGGAGAGACTAACTCTGCCGGGGGCTGGAGTTCCTATGTAAATAGACTACATGGTTCGTCAAGAAACCTGTCTAGTGGTGGTTCGTTTAGTGATTTTGGGTTACCTAGTGCTACATATCTGGAATTTCTAGCAGACCGTACATTGCTTCAAGCACAATCATCAGCTATAGCTACAACAGTAGATGCGGCAGTAGGAAGACGTTTATATCAGTTTTTGGTTTCGACTGTAATTGACAATACCCGCTACACTAGGGGCGGACAACATCAGGAACTTCTAATAGCATGGTCCGCGGCAGGTAGTTCAGCCGCACCAACAACAGGATAAGAAAATGCCCGTCACCCATCTCAATCAAATGGCAACATGTCATCCAGATAGAAAGAACAAGGCTCGCGGCCTGTGCGGTTCATGTTACCAGCGCCCATATAACCGCAAGTATTACTTAGTTCATGGAGAGAAGATGCGTACTGATAATCATAAGTACGGTCAAAATCACATAGAAGAAGTAAAAACTTATAAGCGTAAGTATAATTTGGGCCGTCGCTACGGCATCACGATTGAAGAGGCAGACAAAATGTTAGTCGAGCAAGATCATCAATGTGCGATTTGTGGTGATCCTATCGCATTTATAGTATCACCCGGTATACGCAAAGCATGCATAGATCATAATCATGATACTAGCATGGTCCGAGGTTTGTTATGTCATAGCTGCAATACGAGTTTGGGTCTTATGGAACGGCCCGAGTGGTTAGAGAAAGCCCAGACCTATTTGGGAGGATACTAACTTGCCTGTGACGCAGCGCGAATGGGATATCCTTCAGTTGGAAGCAAAGCAGAAGATGGATGATATTTATCAGGAGTGGCTTCGCTCATTTATCGGGAGCCGTGTCCAAGTATCAACTCAGGCTAGTAGTGTGGCGCAATTGCCCCCTCCTGAAGAAGTAGTGAGTTACTAATGGCTACTGAACCTAGATTTACTCCTACTGTTCAGAGGCCAATAACAGCAAGGCCACCAGGTCTCGCGACATATCAGAATAGCGAGCGCACACAGAATAGTAGTATTCTGTCGTATAATGCACGAGCAAGCTTCGAACAGGGGAGGCCCATCTTTGGACGAACGGTCCCGCCGTCTGGTGACAGTCGACTACCAGCGTTTTCTGCGGTTGGGTATAATGCCGGTGCTGATCCGTATGCTAATGCTAATTTGGGAGGAACATCTCCTGCGGCGACACGGAGGAATCCTACCCCAAGACAAACGCCCCAAGGTCTAGCGACATACCAGGCTAGCGAGCGTGGGCAATCCATCTTTGGACAAACACCACAGTCTGGTCTTGCTACATATCAGGCCAGCGAGCGTACACAGTATAGTAATAGTAGACAAAGCGTGACGGCCGGAGCGCAAGCTGCCATTACGTTGACGCAGGGTCAGTGGGGAGATGCGGCACGTT
>ERZ1292644.1731-Hain-H14-01um-R2-1731-length-10759-cov-8_pt1 | contig 10759 bp, 8 predicted proteins | sample MGYA00564402_ERZ1292644 | MGnify/ENA primary metagenome ERZ1292644 (study PRJEB36523, sample SAMEA6512644) | groundwater metagenome | collected 2019-01-09 | study: AquaDiva: Metagenomics assemblies of 32 groundwater samples | reverse complement strand
CCCGAGTAAAGGAGGCGATATGAAATTCAAGCTCTTTCTTTCCGGATTGTTTCTGTTCTTCTTCTCCGGTCCCGTTTTCTCAGGGACGGAGGGGAAGATCACGGCGGACCCGGAATACTTCGATGGAGGCAACCGTTGGGAGCCAATCTCGGTCAAGATCGCAACCCAAGCTCCGGTCATTATCTCGACCGACCCTGTGGGTTCGTTTGAACTTAAAGGGTATCCAAAAACCCTTGTTTGGCGGTATAGGGAGATCGTGAACACCTCGACCTGTGGGGCTTTAACTCTCTATCCGGACAGCGGGACCTATACGGCGACCTCAAGTTCTTTCAGCATCGTCCTGTCATCTGACTCCACGAATCTTGGTGCCGGAGACTCCTATGTCGTGCCTCATCAAGGCCCGATCTGGGGTCTGTGGTCTGGCGGGTGCGGCGAAGGCGGAAAAGGTGCAGGCGGCGCGGTTAGTTTCTGGGACGACAAGAGGAACAGGCAACCGTATAATCGATAAGGAGGATTTAATGAAAATCTTTGGGAAACTGTTTCTGGTTGCCCTCGTTCTTTCCGTTTACGGGTCGGCCTTTGCCGGTGATTTGGGGATCAAGAGAAAGAAAGCCGGCGGCGGAGCTGCCGGGGACGGCACGACCGGCGATCTTACCCTCAACACTTCCAGCGGGAACTTCTTAAGTGTTTCAGGTTCACAAACCGTTACCGGCGGGGCGAATTTGAAAGTTTCTAGCTTCACGTCCATCGGCGTCATCTCCTCGTCCAGCGGTTTTTCCGGCGGCGGTTCGACATTTACGTCGGTCTCAATTTCGAGTCTTCAGACCCGTGGAGTCAACTATAATTTTCCCCCCGCCGATGGCGCGGCGGACGACGTGCTTAAGACGGCTGGAAATGGACAGCTGAGTTGGGGGACCGCCGGCGCGGCCGTGAAGCTGTCACGGCTTGTTGTTGGGACGGCAGCGGCGCAGAATGTGGATATCGTTTCAAGTAATTGGGAGGGCCTGGCCGCCGCTGTCAGTTCGATCAACGCTCTTGGCGGAGGGACTTTTTACGTGCGCGAGGGAACGTATACCTGGAGTTCGTCCAATTTCGGGACTGTCGTTATTTCCAGCCAGGTTCATGTAATCGCGGACTCAAACGCTGTTTTCACGCGAAAAAGCGGGCCACACCACGCGCTGACGATTTTTGGAAAGTGGACGGGCGGGACGTTCGAGGCCGACGCGCTGGGCACGGCAAACACCTGCTTCATGCTCTTGAACGGCGCGGGCATACTTGAGAATTTTACCTTTAGCGGAATGTCGGGGAACTCCAATGCCGCTTTTCAGGTGATTGGCGTGACTGGCACGGCAGTTCTTATAAGGAACGGAGAGTTTCGGGACAATGCGCTCGCGCCTGGGGGCGGGGGAAGCCCCCGGTTTATTTTCGCGGCCATAGGATCAAGCTACAAAATATCCGGTTGCAGGTTTTTCCGCAATACCAACGGCACGGCGGCTATAATGAATCAGTCCACAAATGCGGTTTTGATTTCGGACAATCAAATCTACGATAATACGTTCATCACAGGGGACATTCTGATTGATAGATCGTCAGGGTCGTTGATTACAGGGAATTATTTCAACAACAGTCTGCTCAACACCGCGTCCGGGATTTATTTCACGCCTGTCGCCGCAGACATGACGATGGCGCAATATGTCGGCACGGTCGTGAGCGGCAATGTGTTTGCCAACTGCACGAACTGCATCTATGTAAACTCTTCAAACACGGACCGAATGGCGGCCAACCTGAATTTTCTAAATAACGTGTTCTTCAGGCCCTTAACGTCCAGCATTAACCTTGACCGCGCCACCACAGGCACAATCGAGGATTCGTTCATTCATGGGAATGTGGTCGCCTCCACCGGGACGTTTTTGGTTGAAACCGCCGCTTCGGTGAGGACTAAAAAGAGGGATAATGTCGCTGGGAGCATTACGTTGCCGGACACGGCCAGCGATTGAGGGGATGAAAATGAAATTTCTCATGGTTGTTGCACTGGCACTTTACGCGAGTCCTGGATTTGGCTTCGACGAGAACTCCTATGTAATGAAGGATGGCAAGCTGTTTTTCAAGCCATACAAAATAACGGTTACTACGGCTGGAGGGGGGCCTTATTTCGCCGCGACCATAGAGGAAAAGGAGAAGATCGAGGACAATCTGAGGGGGAGGCACTGGTTTTCCATCAGCACGGTCACGGAGTCCACGTTCGACCATTCAGTCTCAACGACCGTAGCTTTTGACGGGTTCGATGATTTCAAGCAGAGTTTTTCCTCGAAAGCCCACATCGCCGAGAAAGCTGTGTCGCTAGGAGAGAGGTTGGCTTCGATTGAAGAGCTGAAGCGGCTATATCCGTCTCTTGCCGTTCTACTTAACAATAAGGCCAGAAAGATAAAAACAGAACTTGACGCTTTGGTGGAAGTTTTTAAGAGTCTGCCATGAGCGACACTCCGATGAAATTCATAAAATTATTTCTTGGTCTTTCCCTATTCTGGTGTGGCAACCTCCACGCCCTCGCTCTTTCCGACCTCCGCACCGAGATCCGCACCGAGATCAACGACGACCCGACGGACACGGCGAGGCGGGCTTATTCGGATGCGGTTTTACTTCGGTACCTAAACGAAGCCCAGAAGGAGATCGTCAATTTCACCTGGCTCTGCGAGCGCGCGACTTCCTACGTCCTTTCACCTGGGACGACCTACTATCCGCTTCCGACAAACTTGATCGCCGTCCATCAGATTTATTTTTACGTCGGCGGGGTGACGACGGAACTGGAAGAGAAGTCCCAGAAAGGGCTTTATGACGATTCTCCCAGCTGGGAGACGCAATCAGGACAGCCGTCCGACTATTGGATTTCCAGCTCTTCAAATCCGGCCTCCCAGGTCTCGGCCCCGCTCTTTATCTCCTACATTCCGATCCCGACCAGCCAATCCACCGGAACCGTGACGATCTGGTTCTACAATATGCCGACGGATTTGAGCGCGGATGCCGACGTTCCTTTCGACAACAGAAGGAACCTCTACCTCTACCACATGGCTTTGGCTTACCACGTCATTTCCAGGATCAAGCAGATGCAGGGCCAGACCGAGGCGCAGGATTACAATTCAAGGTACGAGAGGGTCATGGGGATATTGAAAGAAAACCTGGGTAAAATGCCGAATTACTCGCCCAGTTTTTCGATACCGTCAATCAAACGATGAAATGGGCTCTTCTATGACAGGGACGACAAAGTGGGATTACGTCAAGCCAATATTGTTTAGAATAACCCATGTGATGGTGATAATGTTCCGCTTGGTTGTGGCATTTTTTACACGACAAGCTAGACGGAGCTGGTATCCTTTTTTTAACTATAGCTTTATTAATAACTGCTCGCGCTCTGAATTTTTCCGGGTTGAGAGCTTTGTATCTTTGGTGCAATCTTTTTTTAAAGGCTTTGCCTTTCTTGGTTTTAAACCATTCCTTTCTCCACTCGGAGGTTTTTTTTCTTCCCCATTGGGTATGTCTATATTTTTTAAGAGCATTTCTTTTGGATTCCCTGCCTCGCTGAGTATGCGACCATTTTCTATTACGTTCATTGTTACACGCTGTGCATGGAGATACATATCCATCCCTTGCCCTTTTATCTTTTTGGAATCGTATAATCAGTTTTCTTTTAAAACATTTTCTACATACTTTTGTTTTCATGCATTACATTGTACAGACAATAACTGTAAATGTCAACGGTAAAAGTTGTTTTTATTTCTTTATTTATGATACCTATAATTTTAAATAGAGGCGATTGCGCTAGTATAACTATTGGCGAATTTGGCGGTGTTGATGTTGATAATAGCGAGCTTGTCACTTCAATGTCCCCGGACTCGCAGAACGTCCGAACCGATCAGACGGCTGGGATTCAGCCGCGCCTGGGGTTTACCAGTTTTTCCACGGAACCTTCAAAGAACATCTGGCCGTTTTCGCACTCAAACGGGACAAAGTATGTCATCACGCAATCGTCGAACATCCTGAAAGCCAACATCGGGGACGGTGTCTTTTCCATCGGGATCGCAACGGTGGACCCGAACGTCACCACGGTCGGAGCCCAGTTGGGGGACAATTTCTTCTTCTCAAACGTCACCAACGGCCTGAAATATTGGGACTCCAACAATGTTTTCACCGGATCGACGACCATGAAGTTCACCCAGATGGTCGCGCATAAGGGAAGGCTGGTCGGTTCGGGAAAACCGGCATCGGAGCGGATCATCTTCGGTTCAAGATTTAACGATGGCACGTTCTGGAACCTTGTGATAAACCCCGCCGAGACAGACCCTTTTCAAATCCAGGTAGGAGGCGGCCTGGACGAGGTGCTGACCACACTTTACTCTTCTTACCGGGATAAGCTCATCTGGGCAAAGGCAAGCTCTTTCGGGGCATTGAACGGCTCCAGGAGGTCGAATTTTAAGGTCGAGACGTTCTCCGAGGTCGTGGGGACGGCATATCCTGACAGCATGAGGGACTGCGACGGCGAGCTTCGGTGGTTGGGAAACGGCGGGATCGTCTGGGGGTTTGACGGCTCGAACCTAAAAGACCTGACAAAATACGACGGTGGAGGCGGGATCAAGAATTTGATGGAAACCATCGCACAGGGAGAGGCCGCATCCAGAATATGGACCCAGACTTCCAAGAGCGATTGGGACCAGGGGGTTAAAGGAGTGAGGATCAGGACCGACCTCTTTCCGGGGGACGCGGTTTTTGCTTCCACTTCCTTCGCCGAAGGGTTTGGCAACGGGCCTTGCTCCACTTCCATCAATGAGCCGGTCTCTTGCGCTCCTCGCTGGACTACCAGCGGCAATTCAGGGAGCGGGGTCACGATCTCACTGGCCGCCGGGGGCTCTATGTTAAATGTCGGCGCCCAGTCCGGCGCCTTTGCGAGTTCGGATATTTTCGTAGGGACATGGACGTTTACCGGAGACTTCTGGAATGGGGCCGCCGGAGAGGGCGGGAAGATATTTTTTATCTGCCCCGCTACCAGCGCTATCCCCACTTATTGCAGCCAAGGATATTTTCTGCATGTTACCGGAAGCGGCGGCGAGGCGAACGGACAAGCTCCGTTCGCGGACTATTTTCTTAAAGAGGTCGGCGGAGGGACTTTGATCTCGACCGAGAATGTCCAAGGCAACCAGATCACCAGCATTGATTTTACCCGCAACGGAAGCGGTCTTTTCACGATGTTCTTAAACGGGGTCGGGATCGGGTCGGCGACGGACGTGACGTTTTCAAGCTCAAATTTCATCCTGGCGCAGTTCGACGAAAATTCCCCGTTCAAGCTCGGGTCTGTGGACATTAAGGACGGGCTCATGTTCTCGACCTTTACATCCCAGTCTTTCAACGTCGGAAACAAGATCACGTCCTGGGGGGCCGTCACGATCTCGGAATCGCTGGACAGCGCGCAGATCAAGCACGTTCTTTTCGTTTCCTCCATGTCCCAGGTCGATCCTCACATTCCATCCTCTTACACTTCAAGCCAGGCCATCGCCAACAACGAAATTCCGTCGATTGCGACCGGGCCTTTCGTTCTCATATCATCGAGCTTTTCCAAGACGGCCAGGACCAATCAGCCCCTGCTCTCGGATTTTTCCATACGTTGGAGCGAGGGGGTGAATTTAAGGGCGGCCTCGATTTACACCGATGGAAGGTACAAGCTCTCCGTTTCGATTTCCTCGACGGCAAACAACACGCTTTTAGTCTTTGACCGCAGAGGGCAGTGGCAGGTTGATAAAGGAATCAACGCGGACGTGACGGCAACCTACAACTCGAATCCCTATTTTGGAAATTCTTCCGGGATCTGGCTGGACGAGTCCGGGACTTCGGACAACGGGGCTTCCATCTCGTCTTTTTACAAGACAAAATCCTACTTTCCTGGAGGTCTTCCGTATCAAAACACCTTCAAGAGCCTGTTTATGACGACGGAAAACTCCGGATCCACCCTGGCGACGACCTATCAGGTTGACGGGGTCAACACGGATTACAGCTTGGCGTCGAGGGCAATGGACGCCGTTGGGGGGTTTCAGCTTTTCAACCTTCCGTTTTCGACCACGAACTTGAAACGAGGAAGGACTATTTCTTTTACCTGGACGGTAAGCTCAGCCGTTGACTGGCGAATCCTGGGCGCCGAGCTTTTCTTTGACTCGGAGAAGGTAATCCGGGCGAACTAAAGGAGGGGATATGACATCTTTGCCCTATGTTGGGAGCAGAACCGAAACATATGATCCAAAAAAAGGATTGATGATGGGTTATGTGGGGTCGCCGCCGGCTCCGCCGCCGGCGCCGCCTCTTCCTCCCATGTTCGATCTCAACAATCCTGAATTTCTGAAAGGGCTTCTCAATACTTCTCAATTTGATTTCCTTAAAAACCCGAATCTCCCCCAGGGTTCGTCGGAGGGGTACTTTCAGGACTTCTTAAAGAACATCAACGCCCCGTCTTCGGTTGACGCCGTTCAGAAGAATCTCGAATCTCAACAGCTCATGGAACTGCTGTCCGGGATCGACACCGACACCAGCAAGGCGGTAGGCTCCACGACGATGGACTTTTTCGACAGGGGATTAACCGGGCCGGGGGCGACCTCGGACATCGCCGAAAACGCCCTAGCCCAGATCAGAGGAGAGGCGGGAAGGGCAAAGACCGGGGCCAGACTTGCCTTCGCCGGCCAGGATCTGGGACGCCTGAAAGCCCGCGAGGAAGCCGCCAGGGGCGCCTACGGGACTCGCTACGGGGTCGGTGCGGCCGCTGATACCCAGGCGCGGAACATCTACGCCAGAGGGGGCGAGAAGTTCGCCGACATCGCCAGCTCCAAGACGAGCCAATTTTACAACAACCTCCTGGAATCCCTGCTTAAAAGCAAGGGATTTGACGTTTCCAACAATCAGTTCTTCCGTGGGCTTGAAAACAAAAACGCCCAAGACGCATTAGCAAGGACGGCGGCTTATGATACCGCAATCCTAAATAAATCCCAACAAGGCGGTCAGGGATTCATGGATTCTCTGAGGCAGGGCTTGGACGTGACCAAAAGCGTGGTCGATCTGGGGACCGGGCTTTTTGGAAAGAAGAAATTACCGAAAGATGAGGGCGGTTACGAAGGAGGTATATTCTAATGCCGCCTCCGTTGAGGGTAAGGATCGGAAACCGGTTCGGCGGTGATCAGTATTTCGCCGAGCAGGAGAGAAAAAGGAAAGAGCAGGAACTGATAATGTCACTTCAGGCCGAAGGCGTCAAGACCGGGAACATTCCTCCCAGCCTTTTCGGTCCCGGCCCGGATGGGAAGTGGTCTATCGGAGGGTCCACGACTTCATGGAAAAGCAGAGAAGAAAGAATGGGAGAGCAGGGCGACAACTCATTGGTTCCAAAGGGCGACGGAACCTACGCCCCCCGGTGGATGGTCAAACAGCAGATGGCAAATGAGGCCGCGCAGAAACGAGTGGAAACCACGCAGGCGGGCGCGACGGGGCGGGCTGAAAAGAAAACTCCCCCAATGACGTTTCAGGAAAAAAAGCAGATGGAGGAATTCAAAAAGAATCTCCAGGACAGGAACGATATGCTTAAAAAAGCCAATGAGACCTTGATGGATCCGGAATCCGGCGAGGAACAGAAAGCGGCGGCGATGAAGGTTAGGGACATCATCAACGGGGGCGGGATGCCTGAATTTTCCCAGGAAGAAAGTCCCGGGTTTATGGGTTTTGGGAAGAACGTGAAGACCGTCATCAAGGAAGGGAAGGCGGGCAAAGTCCCAAAAGCCTTGAGGGACAGGGCGATCCAGGAACTGAAAGCGGCCGGAGAAAATACAAGCGAAGCCAATATCAATGAAATCATCCGCCAGATGACGGAGGAAGAAGGGGCGCAATAATATGGCCCTTAACTTTGCTCTGCTCCCCGACAAAAAGGTCAAAAAGTCAAAGTACGACCTTTCCCTTTTGCCGGATAAAGTTGAAACCACCCCGCCCGATGAAGAACTTGAAAAGCCGGTAAAACCGGCCTTTGACTTTTCTCTCCTGCCGGATAAGAAAGAATCTGCTGAGCCGGAAAAACCTGTCCTATCAAAAGCGGCCGAAGCCGCGGCCGGCCTCATAAAGAAAGTCCCCGGCGCGGACGTTTCGGCTCTTTTCTCAACCGAAAGCCCTCTTTTTACCCCGGCCAAAGCAATCGCAAAGGTAGAGGCGGCAGGGCCCCCACTCGCGGCGGCCGCCCAAGAAAAGTTAGGAGAATTTGCCGGGAGCGAACCACCCGCCGGACTTCCTGAATCCGCCAGATCAGCCATCCAGACCGCCAAAGGCGTTACTGCCGGCGCCGCCGGGACAGTTCTTGAAATCGCCCCCACCACCCCCACCCAAGCCCTTGAATTTGAACTATTCGGAGCCGGGGCCAAAGCCCTGTCAAAAAGTGTCCGGGCAGGGAGCACAGCCCAAAAGCTTGTTTCCGAACACTTTCCCAAGCTGGCCGATCTGCTTTTTAAGGAAAGATCGGTCTTGACTCCCGCCATGCAGGGGGAATTAAACGGCGCGATATTCAGGGTTAAAAAAGCGTTCGGGGTTCCGCAAGAGTCAGGGATCGTCAGTTATGCCCGGGAACTTGTCAGGCAGGCCGAGAACGCCCCAGAGATAGAAAGGAAAGCCCTCCTTAAAAAAGCGGCTCAGATGGACAAGGCGATCTTTGACGAGATGCTGAAACAGCGGGAAATCACCCCGCCGGAAGGAACCCCAGCCCCCAAACCGCCTCAGGAGCCGATCCTTGCCGGTCCTCCCGCCGAAACAGGCATTGTAGCCCCCAAGGGAAGCCCCACGATTGCCCCAGTCGCGCCCATAGCCGTCGCCGCGCCTGAGATACCCCTGGAACCGTTAAAAACGCCTTCCAGGCCAGAGTTCGCCATAGGGAAAGACCGTTACATCGAAGAAAGTCCCGGCGTCGTTCGCGGGATAGGCCCTCTTGGTCCGATGTCCACGCCTACGGCCGTGCGGAAAGGCGGAGAGTGGTACTTCTACGGCTCGAAGAACCCTGTCCCTGCCGGCGAACTCCGTGACAACCTGATGAAGCTCGAACCCGCAAAAGCCCCCGTTTTGCCCGAAATCCCCGCTCCCGTGATGGAAAGATTGAACGCCGTTGGCAGGGTCGGGTTTTCCAGAGCCCCAGCGGAAGCCGGTCTCAAGGATGAATCCGAAGTCGTCAAGGCGGCCGCCGACAAGTATACCCAAGTCCTTCAAGAGAAAGGCCAGGAAGCAGCAGACGCCATGCTCTTGAACACCGAGAAGGCGCTGGGCTTGGTCGGGGAGATCCAGAAACTTCCCGAACCGGCAACCCCGGAACAGTCTCCCGAAGCAGGGAAACGTCCAAAACCCATCGGCAAGCCCAAAACCTTCTCCCAATGGGTGAGGATGCGGGGAGGGATCAACCCCGACAAAGCCGAGAGTTCCGACATCCTGGAACTGGACGACACGACCTTGATCAACCGGAAACGCGGAATGTCCCTGGATGGGATGGTCGAGGCCGCCGCTGAAGACGGATGGATCCCGCGAGGTTCGACCGGAAGCGACGTTATCGAAAAGCTGGTCATGGACAAGCTGAAGCCCCAATATCATCCCGCGGAAATGGAGTACGTCGGGGAACAGCAGCCCATCGAGTCAATGGATGCGAGGATGGTGAACCAGGAGATCGCCCGCCTTCGTCAACTCAGCTTCCAACAGCCCCAGGGCAGGCTCCTCAAAAAAGACACGGAACGTCTCTTTGAAGCCCTGGAACACAAGGATATGCTCGAACAGAACCAACACGAACAGGAGATGAGCTTTACACCGGAAGAATACGAATCGGGGATGGCGGAGGGTAAAGCAAGCTATAAAACCGTCAATAAAACCATTGAAAAGGCCAAACAACATGATATTGGAACGGCATTTGGAGAACCAAGAATTTCAGAAAATCAGGAGCAATTCCTACTCCCCGGTATGCCAAAATCGTCCCTGCCCTCAAAAGGGCTCGGAGGAAAAAAATCCCAAGTCCCTGCCGGAGACCTCCTTAAAGGTTTTGAAGTCCCCAAAGAAGTCCAGACTGACTTCCTAAAATCCACACCCGAACCCATTCGAGACAATCCCATCACGACCAAGATCGTGCAGGACGGATTCGTTGAAACCACGTCCCTGGACGCTTCCGACCCCGCCAACGTCGCCGCCACGTTCTTTCATCTTAAAAACGAGAAGGTGGAAAATTACTGGATTGAGGCGTTGGATGAAAACGGCAATCTTCTGGGCGTGGCCCATCTCGGAACGGGAATCATAGACCAGGCCATCGTAGATCCATTGGACACGATGGACATTGCCTTGAGAATGGGAGCCAAGAGGATCATTATCGTCCACAACCATCCTTCCGGCGACGTTTCGGCTTCTAAGCCGGACTTAAATCTCACTACCAGATTGGCCCAGGCTGGCCGCGATCTCGGCGTTCGGGTCGAGTCCCATGTCATCATCAATCACGGAAAGTTCGGGTTGATAGGAAGGCAGGGCGACGTTTTCCGCTTTCAGGAGGTCCCATTTACGGAGCCGCAAGCGCGGCCGGTTCAGGTTCCGAAGTTCAAAATCGTTCAGGAGGGCAAGGGATCGTTTTCCGGCCGGAAAGTTGGTAACCCTCAATCAGCGGCCTCCATTTCCAAAGAAATCCAGGATAAAAACACCAATACCGTATTCGGGATTGTCCTGAACGTCAAAAACGAGG
>ERZ1292644.1730-Hain-H14-01um-R2-1730-length-10759-cov-16_pt1 | contig 10759 bp, 12 predicted proteins | sample MGYA00564402_ERZ1292644 | MGnify/ENA primary metagenome ERZ1292644 (study PRJEB36523, sample SAMEA6512644) | groundwater metagenome | collected 2019-01-09 | study: AquaDiva: Metagenomics assemblies of 32 groundwater samples | reverse complement strand
TCTGAAATTTTTGTTGCCAATTCTGCTGATGTCGTTGCTGATAAGTCAGATATTTTTTTACCACTATGAATTAAAGTATATCGTGTTGCCATATTATTTTACTAATTCCATAAATTCAATATAATTTATAATTTTAATTTGTTTCCGACTATTGCACGAAAAACATAATGGTTGGATATTTTCTATATCACCACATTGATATTTAATTTCGGGATGTGATTCTATGTAAGATTTCCAAACATTAACAGGAATTATATGGTCTTCGGTGAGTTTTATTTCTGGTTCAAATTTCTTACAACATAGGCACATAAAATTGTATCTTTGTTTTAATTTTACCCATTCTTGTAAAGTATGCGAACCACCAAGTTCTAATTCCCTTAATTCCCTATTTCTAGCCATAAGACTGTGATACCCTTTTTCTTTAGAAATTCCGCCCTTCCACTTTGGATTATTTGCTCCTTGAAAATTTGGGTTAGGAAGACCTTTATTCCAAATAATATAATGAAGTTTTTTACCTCTATTCCATCCTATTTTTCCATACATTGGATTTTTATCACCTTTATGGTTTTCACTTAACCTATCTTTTACTTTTTGAGTTTGCTTAAAACCTAATCCATTTTTATTGCCTATAAGTTTAGCTTGTATTTTCTTACGAGTTTCAATGCTTACTATATGTCCAACTTGTGCGCCCTTTTTTAATTTCATATAGATATTATACGCTAAAAAATAAATCAGTTCCATCAAATTCAAACACACCTGCAACAGGCACAGTTAGATTAGTTCCCGCTACCATTTTTAGAGGTTGGATAGTTGTCGTACCTGCTACTAAAACTAAACCACCCGTCATTGTTCCACCTGATAAGGATAGTTTCCCAGAAAATTGGCTCTGTATTGCACTTGTAACACCTTTGACGTAGGAGAGTTCGGTTAAAGAAGGGTAGGTTGCGACAGCGAGAGCTCCTAGGGTATCAGCATCTACCCAGTACGCTATCTCGTTAGCCGTGCCGGAGCCATTAACTGCCCCTGTAATAGTTATATTTACTCTTCTATTAGTTTCATCATTTGCCGTGGCAAGAGTGATGCCAGCTCCGGCTACAAAATTTATATCGGTATATTTAGTCAAAGCATCTGTGCCACCGATGCGAATTTGTCTGTTCGCATTTCCTCCGCCTTTTCCGTCACCATAAGCCATCCTCTGAAGAATATCTAGTTTTTCTTTTCTTATACTCTCTTGCAATTCCTCCTTTATGTTGCTGATTTTTTTTTCTAAAGGTTCTAAATTTACTTCGGGTATTTCAGGCATTTTAGGAATTTCCAGTATCTTCAACTCCACAGCCTTGATTTCTTCCCGAACGCTGGCGATTTCTTTTTTTTGAGAGGCGAATTTTTTTACGACAGAAGCGAAAAATGGTAAATCGGTGGATTTTTTGACAATCACTTTTTCCACAATCTTTTCCACAGGCTTTTCTATTATTTTTTCTACAACTCGTTCAACCTCCCTAATTTCCACTTTAGGTTTTTGTAAGGTATTACCCGAAACAAATAGCTTATTTAGTATCCGATGTATTTTTTGTTTCTTGGTCATCGTCTTTTAGAGCATCCGTTAGCATCTCTTTCAGTTCCCCGATTTTGTCCTCAATCACTTTTTCCACCTCGCCTAAAATCTCGTTTTTAAGGGCTTCGGGGTCAATAGGCGGTGTTTCTTCTGTTTCTAGGGCTAACTCTTGTTCTGGGGCAGATTCAGGTGTTTCTGTGCCATCCTGTGCCTCTTGTTCGGCCATCATCTGTTGATCGCCTATGGTGGTCATAAAGCCCATAGCGGCGGCTAATTCGTCGTTAGTCATCTCTATGTTGTCTTGTGGATTATTTGGTTGTGTTTCGTTTGTTTCCATGGTATAATAGTTAAATGGTAAATATTTTAGCAGGTATAATAATTTGGTTTTTTATAATCCTTTTTATTGTGGGTTTTGTAGCAGAGCTTGTATTAGGGTCTTCTGTAAAGCAGGGGAAAGAGACTGGAGACCAGTAAGGAATGGCTGTAATTTCTCTTGAGCAAGTCCTGTTTTAATTGTGATATTTCTTATCATTTCAGGAGTCATGATTGAACTTGTAGTAGTTCTAAAGATTTCTCCTATATTAAAACCTGGAGCATTAGGAGCCATAGGCTCTTTGTTTGTTATCTGTCTAACTGCTTCCCCAGCTCTAAAATCCTGGGGGCTTATTCCTATTCTAGTCAAGAATCTATCTATGTCTCTTGGGTCAAGCCCTTTTTCATTAAATAATCCTTCCAACTTATTAGCCGCGTTTGCTATTTCTGTAACATTTTTATATTTTACTTTACCAAATATTTTTTCTGCTCCTTCTGCTATTTGCATATCTTGAGAGAATGCTTTATTTATCTCTCCTAATTTATCAGTGGACTCATTTAAAATTTGTTTTACATTACCACTAATATCATTAACAAAAGCATTAAACGCCAAACCTTCTTCCGTTTTAGGACTTGGATATTTTAAATCATCTATTCTTTGCAGTGTCTTATTCAAGGATAATCCGTTTAATTCTGTATTTGTTAGCATGTTAGCAATATTATTTGCCTTTTTTAAATTTTTTACATCTCTAAATTCTACATTGGTTATTGCTCTACCTTGTTTACTTGTAGAAAAACCATATTTATCAAAAAGACCTTGAACTCCTTTCCGAAACACATCTGGTTTTATATCTTCAGCTTTTAAAACACCAATCCCTTCACCATATTTGGCTCTAGCTTCTTTCTTTATATTTGATATACCACTTACTACCTGCTTGGCGTTTTTTTCAAGAACCGCATCATTGCCACTTTTTGTTAATATTTCAGTTGCTCTTTTTGATGTTTGAGGATTGTTAAGTATATTATTTAGGGTTTTAGTGGAAACCCCACTGAGTCCAGAACCCAAACCTTTAAATAATCTTCCCAAAACCCTTGTAGCATATCCAACACCTGCCCCTGCTACTGGTAGGGTTGTTCCTACTGCTGTGCCTATTCCTGGTGTTAAGGAACTTCCAACACTTTGCTCTTTATTTTGTAATTTAGAACCTACATCAATAGCATAGCCTGTGCCTGCTCCGACTAAAGCTTTTCTACCTAAACTTACACCAATACCTGCTCCTGGTAAAAAGTTAGCACCCAGTTGAACACCACTACCAATAGTTTCTTTTAATGAGGGTTGCTCGGCAGAAATTATATCTTTTTCTTGTTGACTTTTACCCATCTTGGCTATTTCAGAACCAAAAGTATCGGCCACACCTTTACCTCCTAAAAAGTTAGATACTCCTGTTCCTACATCTAATATTTTTTGTCCTAAAGATTTGGGTGTTTTAATTTCGGGAGCATTAAAAGTTGAAGTTGTTGGAACTCCATTTCCACCAACTACTGTATAATTTTTTAAATCTGATATTTTCATATTTCTTCTAAAGTTTCTCCATCTGCTCCGACCTTATATTGCTTGCCGTTGTCCTCCACTATATCTCCAGGTGAAACTGGTCTCAACACATTTGCCTCTCTATAAAAGTTATTTATTACAAGATTTCTAACTGACGCTTTTCTTTTAACTACATCAGGTCTATCGCCAGGTTGAGGAAAGTAAACATCTGCCGCGGTCTCAAATTCACTAGGGGCAATACTTGCACCAGATTCCCGTCTTAATACTGCCGTAATAAAATTCTTTTGAGACTGTTCGTAAACTTGTCTATCAGATGACTTCATAAAGTTAAATGCTGGTAATTGAGAAAATTTTCCAGTAAACTTATTACCTAGATTGTTAATTGAGATGTTGGCTTCTGCTAAACGATTCGCATAACTGTTCGCCGCAGATTGTGAAGCGTTTTGAGGCTTACCTGTTATAGTTCCTGTTTCATTGGTAGTATTATTTCGTTCGCTTATTTGAGAACGAAGATTTGCTCTTTGTAATTCGTCTGTTTTAAGCGCAGAACGCTTTAAGTCTAAGTCTAGTTGGTCTTTTTCTGAAAGTGGAGCGTTGGCTAGTTTATCAATTCCCCCGATTCCGACACCGAGGATTTTCTCAGCGAAAGCCAACTGTCTGGGATTCCCTACGAGCATAGCTTGAAGTTGTTGAGGAGTGTATTTGTTGTATTGGTCTCTGGCGTTTTGAATGAATTTTTCCCTTAAACTATTCATCTGCACTTCGTAGTTGAACATTCGGTCTATCTGGTTGTCGGCATAAGTTCTGTCTTTATCGGCAATATCCAGCATCGTATCAAGATTGTTCTGTTTCATTTCCCGCATAGCTACGAGGTTGTTGTAGTTCTTCAAAAGAACTTTATTACGAGAAAGAGCAAGGGCTTGAACTTGGGAATCCGTACCCATGCCGCCCGCCATTTCAATTTCGTTGCGTATATCGTCCTCCGTACCTTCTATGATAGATTTGGCATCTATGATTTCTTCGTCTAATTGTTCAAGACCTGATTGTTTATAGAGTTTGTTGTAGCTGTCCATTAAGGATGACTTTTGATTCTCTGGGTCGTAGTATTCAGCGTATTTTGTGGTGAGGTCTTGGACACCCTTGTAGTAGTCACCTAAAACTCCTTCAAGTGGTGGTGGAGCTTCTGGTTCTACTGGCAATGTCTGTTGTATCTGAGACTGCGCCTGTCCTTGAGCTGATGGAGCTTGCGTTCCACTCTCCATAGTTTGCTGAAATCCACCGTAATACTTTTTCCTCATAGCGTCCGTTGCGCTTTGAATAGCGGCAGAAGACTCGCCCGCCATGCCTTTAGCGAGAGCGGTAGAGGCTTGCTCAAAGGGAACAATCCCCGGGGCATTTTGAGCGCCTATGGGAGTGCTGCCTGGTGAGGGTTGAGATGTGTCTATGACTTCTAAATCTCTTGTAGTTATCCCTGCTCTACGCTGGTCAGTTGTAAGACCATATTCGTCGGGAACATTTGTAGGTTTAGTTCCAAAAGATGAAGGTGCTTCATTATTAGACCCTATTCTTCTTGGTGGTATCGCCCTCCTTTGGTCTGTTGTAAGTCCAGATGATCCTGATGGAATATTCGTAGGACGGGTATTCCAAGATGATGGCGCTTCGTCTTGAGAGCCAATTCTTCGTATTACTTTGTCTTTTGTTGTTGCCATAATTAATTATTTGAGGCTACGATTGAGCTATTTCCATCTACCCAGCCTGCTGTTACTTTCCACATAGGTTGATTTAATCCAGTGTCTAAATAAAACTGTCCTACAACTGCGACCGATGAAACTGGTCTGCTAGCCACACTTCCATTATTTGTAACATATCCTCTGGGGACTACCGAGTTTTTATCAGTCGGAGTGTCTGTTAATTTTCTATCAGTAAAAGCCGAACCTTTTAATATCTCTGGCACTATTTTTTTTATTCTTTCATCTATTTGTTTTGTGATTTCGTCTTCCATAAATTTATTTCCCTCCCAGGGTATAATCTATCTCGCATTTAGTTATTACATTATTCACTGTCCCTGCGTTAGTAATTCTTAAGCCCAAAGCATAAGTTGGAATAATATCGGGCGTGTACCATGCAAAATCATCTTCTGCGGTTGGAGTAAATGTTATACTAGAATTTGTTATAATTCCTCCGTTTGAACCTATTAAAGCGACTGTGAAAGAATTGTTAACCACCCATGGTTCGCCATAGATTCTTACTTCTTTTACGGTTATTTTTTTAGAAAAGAGTTGTGTTTGGGTCTCGTAGACTCCCGCTATGGCTGTGCCTACGCCAGTTGGAACGGTGGTGAACTTGTAGAGCTTATGGTCGGTAGTGGGAGCAGAGTCGGTTTCAAGACTGGAAAAATAAACTTTGGCTGAACCGACAATGTTATTCGTGTAACCAGCCGAAGAAGAACCATAGAAAAGATTTGACACTATTCCGCAGTAGGGCATTTGGATAATATCTGTTTGAGTGGAAGCGGAAAGTCTGAAAAATCTGAATAGACCTTCGGGAATTTCCTTATCGTATTGGCCATAAGCCATCAATGTTCCTCTCAAAAAGCTGGCATCTTGTTCGGGAGCGGCAAAACCGAGCAAGTTGCCGGTAGAAAATAGAGCGTTAAAATTAGGAGAAATTGAGTTTGGGAGCGATACAACCTTTTGTCCACCCGCATAAATAGCAGTGCTTCCCAAATCATAGCCCATTGTGTAGGTGTAAGGCCCGAAAGAAAGATTAGAGTTTATTGAATATGAGTTATAGGTATCATAAGAAGTCGCCCCAGTATCTATTCCGTTCCAAAGAAACTTATAAGAGTCGGCAGAAGAAAGAGAGGAGGTATCTTGAGTTGAAACTGTCATATCGGGAGCCGAAACGCGAGAGACAATCATTTGTATATACGCCCCATCGGGAGAAATGTCTATATCCCTTACTTGAGTGCCTACTGGGAAAGCGGGAGAAAGTTTGGCGTAAGTCGCCACTGTGGCTCCAGCCACGATTTCAACCAAGTTTACTCCATTTCCAAAGTAAAGCGAAGCCCCAAATAGCACCGAAGGTCTCGGCACGCTGGAGGTATAAGAAGACTGTGTGCCGATAAAAGTTTCATTTGTGCCATCAAAATCTATTCGGGTAACTCCTCTATCGTGTCCGATGTATATTCGTTGAGTCGTGCCAAAGAATTGCATTGAAGAACCATACAAAAAGGTAGGGGTTTGAGCGGTTAGAGTAGCAAGCAGTACCGCATTATCATAATTAGGATTGTAGGTTGTCGGATCATTCACTTGGATTTTATAAAGTCGTCCCAGATGTCCTATGGCATAAACATAAGTAACGCCTGACTCTAATCTAGGTTTGGCGGCCATAATTAAGTCAGTAATAATAGTTCCCCCGGAGTCTATCCTGGTAGGAGCTTCAAACCATGTGAGGTTACCTGGAGAGGAAAATGGGTCATTGCCATAAGTGGTCGCATATTTAGCATAGCCGGAGGTAATATCTCCATTATTGTATCGGGTCAGTCTGCCTGTGAAATTGTCTACGGTTAAAGTCTTTATCATATAATCTTCTCTACAATTATCCCTGTAATATCAATGCGTTCCGCCGCATCAGCTCTTGATTGTCTGCATGTTATACCATAAGTATTATTTGCTGAACTTTCCACCGAACTTGTTCCTGTGGCAAACGCGTAAACACCTAACACAGAGGTAGGTCCTGACTGTGCGTCAAATTTTTGTCTATTCACATCCATAAGCAAGTTTCCCCTCTGCACATTAGTTGCCGCATTTGCGATCAGTACATGTTCTATCTTCCCGAAAATAGAACCTACTAAATCGGCATTTACTAAAATTGAAGACACAGTATTGCTTCCGTAGTTAGCTTTTACAAGCATGGATGATGTCCCAGCTTGTCCAAAGTTAGTAACATACATGGTGGCTCTCAATGCTCCTGTTGTTCCTAGTGTACTTCCTGGCACAGACACAGAAAATATACTTGTTTCGGCAACACTATTTAATAAAGTAACAACAGATGCAGAATTAAATAATCTTGTTCCTGAGTCAGCCCACTTTATCCCTGCCGCAACCGAGCTATCGGCTACCAATATTTTCCCATCTAAACCTACTGCCAACTTCGCTACTACAGAAGCCGAAGTAGCGACTAGTAAATCTCCTTTTGTAAAAGTGGTCTGTCCTGTGCCTCCTTTATTGGCTACTTGCACATGCCCCCCCCCATCTGAATCGGGACTGCGTATCTGGTATATAAGCGAACCTGCCACTGAATTATTACCATCCCGTCCGATAACTTGTTCAATCTGCCCCACTGCCGAAGAGACATCATTATGCAAAGCCGAATGACTTGGATTATTTAATCTGCTCGTGGTGCTAGGTCTTGAGAATGAATTTAAGACTGATGGAAATGGCATGGCTAAGGTTTGGCTACGTTGGTATAATTTGTTGCGCTCGGCTTCGCAACATCGGTGTATAAACTTTCATTAACTCCGTCATAAAAAACATTGGCATCATCGTACTCTATGCTGGATTGGTCATACTGTTCTTTTCCTTGAGTATTCTGTGGTGTATAAGAAGTATTTACAGGTTTTGCGACATTTGTATAATTAGTCATTATTTTTTCTCTATTAAAGGATATTTGATAATCTGTACACGTTTACTTGAATTACTTTGTTTTTTCCATAATATCTAATACGACCACCCACTATCTTGAATTGGGGTGGCGGTAATTGGCTGGGACGAACCTCGACCTAAGGTTGTAATATATTCCTTAACTCTCTCTTCGTATTTCAAATTAAAAGCGTCTCCTTTTTCAATATCTCCTAAGGAGTAAAGATACATAGCGGCAATTCTCCAACCTAGCGTAGCACTATCTTGGTCTTCGGGATAAGCAATGGTATCACCTACGGCGGCATAGAGTGTCGGTTTTAAGAAATAGAATAAGCGAATGGCATTAGTTAAATTATTAGTAGACCTAAAAGCTGGAAATATCTCATACCAGTCTCCCCTGTCATCAAACTTTGGAAATCGGGTGCTTTGATTTAGCCTCAACCAAGAAAACGAGTTATCTCCCGAAAGATTAGAAACATCAATTTGAAGAGCGGTGATGTAATTTTCGGCATTCGTGTCGGTGTAATTTATCTGTATTGTCTTCAAAGCCAAGCAATCTGTCGGATAAGTAAAAGTGCTACCAGTGCCTAAAGCCGGGGCGGTGACTGTTGGCACATAAGTCTCCTGAAGCTGGGAAGCGTCTACGCCATGTTTGACTAGCCTGCGGTGAAAATCCACCAAAGCCTCATTGGCGAAAATTATGCCCTTAGCATTTGTGAGACCATTACTATCGGTTTGTGCTTGTTGTCGGCTAAAAGCCAGAACATCGGTTAAAGTGGCCATTTATATTCACAGGATTACTGCCCTGTGTCCTTTCCACCTTTTATTGATGGAAAGAGACAAAGCACTAAGCGGTAAATGCGGCTTCGTAGCGGATTATTCTCACATATCCTACTGCATCCTCGAACCTCGTGGCGCCAAGTGTCACTTTACCAGCGATTGACTTGTAAAGATTAAGCGGATTGTTTGAATCTGCGGTAGTAGTAAGAATAGCCTGTGGTTGCTGAAAATATCCCCAACCGAATGACCTATCACCCAAAAGGGTAACTGGTAGCACATCAACTGTAGAATTAAAGTAGTTCTGGTATGGGTATTCCAAGAAACGAATCCCTCGGAAATTACCCATTAGACCTTTCTTTACATCTTCTACAGACGCATATCTAGCCATATCTACCCAAGAACCTGAGGCTGTATTGCTCATCAAGTCTCCCATGGTATTGGGATGAGTAACTGCTACATAGTAAGACCCTTCAAAAGGTTTCAGACCTGCGGCATTTGAAGCTCGCAAGTAAGTTGTGCCTCTTGTTATGTCACTTTGAACGGCAGTGTCTCCAGCCGCTAAGTCAGCACGTGCAGTCTTGTTTCCAGCATAAATAACGCCGTTTGTACCGGCATTTACTACTGTTTGCAAAACCGTGTCTACTAATCTGGCAAGCGCATTACGCACCTGCATAGAAGCCTCATCTACAGTTTCAATAGCCGAATTTCTAACGAGCAAATCCGAAACTGTAACCAAAATTCCATACTGAGCTGGCCCCGACTGATAAGCCGTGGCACCCCAAGTAATAGAAGTTGGGTTTGTACCTTCTGTGATAGCGGCGACACCTTGTGTAGAAGATACTGGGTATCCTCTAGCATCTGATGCCTGTCCACCCTGAATAGAAGCGCCTGCGCCCCAAACTGAACCACCTCCTGCCGCACCTCCCGGGCCACCAACAGTAACCATTGAAGTGTTAATTTGAACAGGTAATTGATTAGCTTGAGGAAACAATAGACGGTCATATCCCGATGGGACATCACGTCTTAGCCCAAGTTGGGCGTACTTTAGTTCAGGTTCTAGCACATCTAGTTTCCCATTGATATAGGCAACTAGAAGGTTTGAGGTGTTGCCTGTGGCGCCACCCCAACCTGTTCCTCTAACTGTTACTGGCAATTTAATTCCGACTTTACGGAATCTCTGAAAACTTTAAAGACTGAATTCTCCTTTAGATTCCAAATCCATCAATGCCGCTCGTCTTTCGTCTTGCGTCATTTCTTGAGGAGTCTTGCTGTCTTTGCCTTGTAGGGCAGTGGCGGCAGAACCCCCTGCTACTTTCTCGTCTTCTACTTTGGGCTGATACTTGCCCTCCTTCGCTAGAATTGAAATAGTAGCATCTTCCACATCGTATCCTGCATTAACTTTCTCCAAGATTTTATCTTGATACTCATTCGCTCCAGGATATTTTGTAGAAATTTGATTGAAATCTTTATAGAAATCTCGTTCCTTAGAAGCGTTAGCAAGTTGTCCATCTCTTTCTGTTAAAAGACGGTTTTTCTCGTCACGTTCCTCAGAGGTTAATTTAACTTTTTCAGAGAGCGATTTAATTCTCTTTTCGACCTTATTACTCTTATCTTCTTCACTATCTAGCTCTAAATCCAATTCATCGTCTGCCATAATTTTCATAAGTTAAGAGGCGAACCTTAACCTAGTATTAGTCTTTTAATCATTCTTCAAGCGACTAACTTGAAGGAAGTTTAACGTGAAACATCAAAGCGTGTTTCGTGTTTACTAGAACACTCATACGAGTCGCACACGACTACCAGTTTTGGTCTCCCGAAACTATCTTTGTCGTAAGGGTGATCGTGAATTTTCATTACTGAATACCTTAGAACCTCTTTAGGGTCTTTGGTAGGATCGCAGTAAGAACATTCAATATC
>ERZ1292644.1729-Hain-H14-01um-R2-1729-length-10761-cov-4_pt1 | contig 10761 bp, 10 predicted proteins | sample MGYA00564402_ERZ1292644 | MGnify/ENA primary metagenome ERZ1292644 (study PRJEB36523, sample SAMEA6512644) | groundwater metagenome | collected 2019-01-09 | study: AquaDiva: Metagenomics assemblies of 32 groundwater samples | reverse complement strand
GTCTGAAAGAATCGAAGGCCCGGAAGTTTCAACAAAGCAATATCCCGTGCCGTGCCAGCTTTTTTCAAGCGGGCATTTAATTCCGACAGATTCGTGATTCTCATCGTTATTGTAAAACAAAACAACCCCGTATCCAAGCTCCCTCAATAAAAATGCAAGCAGTTCTGATTTCTCCCCGCACAATCCCTCATTTTCATACAATACCTCATAAGCTTTTCTCGAATATCCTGTTTCTCCGTTTTCAAATTTAATTGTTTTTCCAGAGCTTCCCCACGGAATATTCTGAACAAGACTTATTGCAATTCTCGCCTGCTCATTTTCATCATGCGCGACATTCTGGATTTCTGTGGCTAATTGCAAGATAAATTCCCGCTGTTCTTTGTTATCAAGATTTTTAAGTTTAAAATCAGTCCTGAACGGAATTTCATCTCCGTTGTAATAAACAGCGTCGGAAACTCCAGAGAGGTAATCAGCGACACCTTTATAGAGGGTATAGTCAATGAACTTTTCTTCTCCGTCAAGAAAATATTTTAATCGGATTTCTTTTACTCCTGTTTCATATTGCAAAACGCATTTCTCTCCATTTTTCATAATGTCTCCTGGACATCCGCAAAGATTTGCTTTTTCAACTAAATTCCCGTCTTCATCGCAGAAATAAGGTTTTCGCAATGAACATGTCCCGTAAAAACTTCCGTCGCCGCATGTTGGTTTTGCCTCTGTCGTAACTTTGTTGAAAACACCGAATGCAAAATACAGGAAAACGGCAACTAAAAAAAGAAACAGAAAAATTCTGCTTGGTTTCAAAAACCACCATAAAGTCAAATCCTCCCTTGAACTACCGCCTCTTGAATTATCAGCCATCTAATCATTAAAATTAAAAAATATAAAAACCTATCTACTCGAGATAAATAGCAGGTCTTCCAAGTTTGGCTTTCCCAGATTTTTTTTCTGGATCGTGCTTGTTTTTGTCGCTGACGGAAAAAATCTGAATCTCCATATCTGTTCTTTTCTTTATCTCATCAAGATAATCATCAAAAATATTTTTTTCATTCGGTAGAACATAAACAAAAACTCTTGATATTTTTTTCCCTTTGCTTTTAATTATTCTTAAAACATTATTTATGTCGTTAATAAGATTTTCAATATTTTCTTCGTCTTTCTCAAATTTTTTGTTTATTTTTTTCTCGTCGGCAACAGGCCATTGAGCAAGTGAAATAAAACTTTTGTTGCCGATTTTTCTCCAAAGTTCTTCTGTAACAAACGGGCAATAAATGTGCAGCATTTTCAAAAATGCTTCCGCTGTTTTCCTGTCAATTTTCCTGTCGGAAAAATTATTGAAAAGCTCTCTGATTTTAATAACCGCAAGATTATGCTTGAAATCCTCGACAAACAAGCTGACATCTTTTATCGTTGCGTGCAGCTTGCTTTCAATTCTCGCGTCGGATTTTCCTCCTTTGAACTTTTCAAAATACTCGTAAACTTTTTCAATGAATCTAAAACTTCCATGAGTTCCTTTTTCGTCCCAATCAAAATCCTTTTCCGGAGATGAATTTGAAATAAGATAAACTCTTAAAGAATCCGCACCAAAAGAATTTATTATGTTAAACGGCTCAACAATGTTACCTCTAGATTTTGACATTTTCTCGCCGTCGCTCCCTTTTACAAGCCCTTGCGTGAAATACCTTAAAGCCGGCTCGCCGAATTTTATCAAACCCAAGTCCCGAAGAAATTTTGTGTAAAATCTTATGTAAATTAAATGCGCGGTTATATGCTCCGGTCCGCCGATATATTGATTAACAGGCCCCCAATAATTTGCTTTTCTTGAATCAAAAATTTTCTTATTGTTTCTTGAGTCTGTATATCGAAGATAATACCACGAAGAATTTACAAAAGTGTCCATGGTATCTGTTTCCCTTCTCGCCTTCCCGCCGCATTTGGAACATTTGACATTTACCCATTTTTCATTTGTTGCAAGAGGATTGCCTTTTCCGAATTTTACCTCTTTTGGAAGTTTCACAGGCAACTTTTTTTCATCAACAGGAACAATGCCGCATTTTTCGCAATAAACTACAGGAATAGGAGTTCCCCAATATCTCTGTCTTGAAATCAGCCAGTCGCGCAACTTATATTGAATAGATTTTCTTCCAAGTTTTTTTGATTCAAGAAGTTTTATAATGTGTTCTTTCGCCTCTTCTGAAAACAATCCGTTAAATTCTTTGGAATTAATCAATTTTCCTGCGCCGGTGTAAGCTGAATCCATAACAACACCTCCGATTTCCTCGTTATCAGGACGCACGACAACTTTGATTGGAATTTTGTATTTCTGCGCAAATTCAAAATCCCTTTCGTCATGTGCTGGAACTCCCATAACCATCCCGCTTCCGTAATCAGCGACGACAAAATTTCCCGCGTAAACAGGAACTTTTTCTTTTGTCACGGGATTAATTGCATAACTTCCTGTAAAAACACCTTCCTTATCCGTGCTTTCAAATTCTTTTTCAGAAACGCTTTTTATTTTTTTCAAAAATTTCTCAACTTCTTTTTTTTGTCTTTCCGTCACAAGTTCCATTAAATCAGGATGCTGCGAACTAACAACCATAAATGTAACTCCAAAAATAGTATCTGGACGCGTCGTAAAAATAGGAAATTTTTTGTTGTTAATTTCAAATATCACTTCCGCTCCCTCACTTTTTCCAATCCAGTTTCTTTGCATGAGTTTTGCCCGTTCAGGCCAGTCAAGTTTTTCCAAATTTCTTAAAAGCTCTTCGGCATAATCTGTAATCCTGAAAAACCATTGCTCAAGATGTTTCATTTCAACGTCGGTGTCTTCATGTCTCCAGCATTTTCCGTTGATAACCTGTTCATTTGCAAGAACAGTATCGCATTTTGGGCAGAAATTAACAGGAGCTTTTTTTCTGTAAGCAATTTTTTTTTCAAGCATTTTCAGAAAAATCCACTGATCCCATCTGTAAAATTCCGGATTTGAGGTGTTAACCATTCTGCTCCAGTCATAACTCCACCCCATCGCCTTCTGCTGTTTCATAAAATTAGCAATTGATTTTTTTGTGTATTCTTCAGGATGAGTTCCAACTTTTATCGCCGCATTCTCTGCCGGCAGCCCAAGTGCGTCGTAGCCGACGGGATAAAGAACATTATAACCCTGCATTCTCTTAAATCTCGCAAAAATATCTCCAAGACTAAAAACAAATGCGTGTCCCATATGCAACCCCAGTCCCGACGGGTAAGGAAACATGTCAAGAACATAAAATTTCTTTTTGCCCTTCTTTTCTTTCACCTCAAAAATTTTTTTCTCTTCCCATTTTTTCCGCCATTTTGATTCAATCTGCTTGAAGTTGTACATAATAGAATTATCCTTCAGCAACTTTTAAATATTACTTTTGTTTATTTTTCTCATGCAAAAAATTCAGGCACACTTGCTTGGGAATGTTGTTTCAAGCAATTCATCAGAGGCTTTCTCTCTCCACAGCAAAAGCCATTTCGGGGAAAAAGTCAGCGAGAAAATCCAGTATTCCCTTTTGGAAGCATTGTTCCTCGCAGAAAATGGCAAAATAGAAATTTCTTCCAACAACAAAAAGATTCCTGAAAAAGAATTGTTGAAAAAATTTCAGAAATTTGATAAAAGAATAAATCTAAAATATCCTGTGTTCAAAGATTTAAGAAGCAAGGGTTATGTTGTAAAAACCGCATTGAAGTTCGGCGCGGATTTTCGTGTTTATGAAAAAGGGAAAAAGCCGGGAGAAGAGCATGCAAAATGGGTTGTCTTCACTGACTTTGAGTCTGCAAAACTCACATGGCACGAATTCTCCGCAAAAAACCGCGTTGCACATTCAACCAAAAAAAATCTACTGTTAGCAATTGTCGACGAAGAATCTGATGTAACATACTACGAAGTAAAATGGGTGAAACCCTAATCAATCTCAACTATCTTGTCAGCAATTCCAATATAATTCAAAGGGGTTATCCCCCTTAACTCATCTTTAATATCTTCAGAAATATTTAATCCTCCAATAAACTTTTTTAAATCATCAAATGTAACTTCTCTCCCTCTTGTCAATTCCTTAAGTTTTTCATACGGCGTTTCAACTCCTTCTCTTCTCAAAATTGTTTGAATCGCCTCTGCAATTATCTCAGGATGCTTCTCAAGTTCCTCTGTAACTTTTTTTTCATTTACAGAAATCTTGCTTAATCCTCTCAAAACAGAATTATATCCTATAAAACTATATGCCAAGGCACTTCCAAAATTTCTTGCTATTGTTGAATCAGACAAATGCCTCTGCAATCTTGAAATCGGAAGATTTCTTGAAAAAAATTCAAATAAAGAATTAGCAAGTCCAAAATTTCCCTCGCTGTTTTCAAAATCAATAGGATTCACTTTATGCGGCATTGTTGAACTTCCTACTTCAGATTCAACTGGTTTCTGCACAATCCATCCGTCGCTAACATATCTCCACATATCCTGCGCAAAATCAATTAAAATATTATTCAATCTTCCAAAACTATCAAACAACTCAGCATAATTATCATGCGGTTCAATTTGCGTTGTCACAAAATTTGGTTTTAATTTTATCTTCCTTTCTCCATTAAGTCTGTTGATAAACTCTCTTGTGAACCCAAGCCAATCAATTTCAGGATAAGCAACATGATGAGCATTGTAATTCCCGACAGCGCCGTTAAGTTTTGCAAGAATTTCAAAATTTTTTATCTGGCTTGTTTGTCTCTCCAATCTCGACGAGAAAACCTTGAATTCCTTCCCAAATGTCGTCGGTGAAGCCGGCTGTCCGTATGTTCTCGCAAGCATTGGAGTGCTTTTGTATTTGTCTGCAAGCTCTTCAATTTCTCCGCGCAAATTTTCTATAACTGGCAAAACAATATTTCCAATTCCGTCGCTTAACATCAAACCATAAGCAAGATTATTCACATCTTCGGACGTTAATGCAAAATGTATCCACTCCAAAGAATCTTCAAGAGATGTCGCTTTTAGCTTGTTCTTCATAAAATATTCCACTGCCTTGACATCATGATTTGTTTGTTTTTCAATTTCTTTTACAGCGATTGCATCTTCAAGGGAAAAATGATAAAGATTTCTGATTAAACTTTTCTCTCCGTCGGAGAAATCTCTTGTTCCAACTCCAGGATGTTCTGATAAAGAAATAAGATACTCTCCTTCAACTCTTAATCTGTATCCAATCAAGCCTTTCTCGCTAAACATTTCAGAAAGCGGCTCTGTAATTTTCCTGTATCTCCCGTCAACAGGACTTATTGCCTCAAGTTCATGCATAAAAAACAGGGGTTTCAAAACTTTATAAAAATATTTATATTCCCCTTGCCTCATTTTGAACATGCCTCAAACCGCCTCGGAGATAAAGGAAAGAATAATCTCTTTCGTTAAAAATAGGGGTCCGAAACTCCCTGTTCACATAGCAGGAGAGGTGAATCAAAGCATACTTTTTACTTCAGCTTTTCTTTCTGAATTATTCTCTGAAAAAATGATTAAGATGAGCAACATGAGAGTAGGAAGTTCCCCTGTTTATTTTCTTCAGGGGCAGGAACCGCAACTCGAGAAGTTTGCAGAATTTCTGAAAAGCAAGGAAAAAGAAGCTTTTAATCTGCTGAAAGAAAAAAAATTTCTCGAGGACAGCGAGTTGGAACCCGCGATAAGAGTTGCGTTAAGGGAAATAAAAGATTTCGCAATTCCTTTTAAAAAAAACGAGGCAATTTTCTGGAAATATCTTACGGCAGACGAAAAAGAACTTGAGGCAATCTTGCCGCAGGAAAAACTTGAAAAGAAAAAGATTATAGAAGAGCAGAAAAAACAGGAAGAAACTGAAAAGCAAGTAGTTGAAGAGCAAAGACAGAAAAAAGAAAAGCAACTTGAAATCTTTGACAAGGCAAAGAAGGAAAAAACCCATAAAACAAAAACAGCAAGGAAAAAAACTTCTCCTAAAACAGGGAAACAAAACGAGAAGTTTCTTGAGAAAGTAAAAGAATTTCTTTCAAAATCGTCTGTTGAAATAATAAACATAGAAGGATTGAAAAAAGACGAAATAACTCTCAAAATAAAAGTCGGCGGCGAAGAGCAACTTCTTGTTGCCTACAATAAAAAGAAAATTTCCGAGAAAGAAATAATTAAAGCCGCAAAAAAAGCCGTTGAATTGGGATTGAAATATTCTGTTCTTTCTCTAGGAGAACTTCCAAAGAAAATCTCAGAACTTATCTTGGCATTGAAAGACATAAAAGATATTGGGAAAGTGGAGTGAAATGAAAAAACTGCTTTTGACATCCGACGGGTTTGTTAATCCGATTATAGCCAAAGAATTTCTGAAGTTATTTGGGAAGAATCCAAGTGAGATAAAAATAATATTTATTCCTACAGCTTCAAGAACACCTGAAGAATTAGTTTATGTGAAAGAATCAAAAAAGGAATTAATAGGTTTAGGAATCAAAGAGGAAAATATATTTGTATTTAATTTAGATAAAAAATTAAATTATGATGATATAAAAAACTACGATTCAATTTATGTCTGCGGAGGAAATACATTTTATCTTGCTATGAAAATAAAAGAAAATGGCTTTGACAAAATTATTTCTAAATTAGTAAATAACAGCAAAGTTTATGTTGGAGTTAGTGCAGGAAGCATTTTAGCAGGGTCGAACATCAAAGTCGCATTGCCTTTTGATGAGAATGATGTGAACTTAAAAGATTTTAAAGGATTGAATTTAACAGATAAAATAATTAATCCGCATCATGACGAAAAAGAGGAAAAAATAATAGAGAAATTTGAGAAAAATTTTGGGCATAAAGTTCTGCGTATAAAAATGGACAAGCACTTTTAATAAAGGGAGACAAGGAAGAACTTATCCATTATCACAAAAACCCTTAAAAACCTCTCTTTTTTATGATTAACCATGGGCAAAATCAAATCAAAACTTATAAGAAGAACCGCAAACACGCTGATGAAAAGAGGCGTTGAATTCACGGGAGATTTTGAAGATAATAAAAAAATTCTTGTTAACACAATGCCAAGCAAAAAAATAAGAAATCAGATAGCGGGGCTTGTGGCGAGGATAAAAAAACGTGAAAAATCTGCAGAATCAAATCTCATAATTAAATAAAAGAGACTCCATGGCTGAAAAAACAGAGGAAAATGACAATGTCATATTCATAGGAATAAAGCCCTTTATGAATTACATAACAAGCGTGGTTATGCAATTTACGACAAAGAACAGAAACTCCGTGATAATCAAGGCAAGGGGGAGATATATAAAAAACGCCATTGATGTCGCAGAAGCGGTAAGAAAAAGATTTCTGAAAGACAAGAACCTATCGGTAAAAGAGGTAAAGATTGACAGCGAAGAGATGGAAAATAAAGAAGGAAGGAAGATAAATGTCTCCGCAATTGAGATAACTCTCGTGAGATAATCACTTGTTTTATCAAGTGATGATAATTCTTGTAAGACTCTTATTTGCCGACGCCGAAGGCGTTGGGAAATTGATGTTTACAGATAATAAAATATAAAATTATGTGATTAGTATTTAGAAAGTAATTATTTTCTGAAGAAATTTTGTTATTAATTAATCTGTTTTAAGGGCGGGTGGGAACTGATTAAGAATAAAAAATTCGTGCGGAATTGGGAGCAGAGGTGAGCAGCATTTTTTATTGCAAGAAACGAGGCAGTTTAAAAAACCAAAAAATTGCCAAGACTTTTAAATTGTAAATTTTTAGTAATTTCGTCTCCATAGCTCAGCGGTAGAGCGCGGCTCTCATGAATGACGACGCTTCGGCGTTCATTGACGGAAAATCTTGGATTTTCCAGTCTTGGAGTTTTCGTTAGAAAACTGCATTCACGGAAACTGAAATTTTCCAGTGTATGACGTCTTAAAACTTGAGAAAGGCCGAGGTCGGGAGGTCAGCACTCCCTGGAGACATTTGCGTTAGCAAAGGGATTCATGCGAAATCTTTGATTTCAGCTTGGAGACATTTTGAGTTTAACGAAAAATGGCTACAAAGCAGAATTTATTCTAGCCTGGAGACATTTGCGTTAGCAAATGGATACATTGCGGAATATTGGATTCCAGCCTGGAGACATTTGCGTTAGCAAATGGATACATTGCGGAATATTGGATTCCAGCCTGGAGACATTTGCGTTAGCAATTTGTAAATTTCAATAAATGGAAATCTAAAATATATTTCACACAAAACAAAAATTAATAAACCGAAAAATAAACCAAGTTTAATGGGGTTGTGGATTGAAAAAAAAAGAGGCATTTCTATTATTCTTCTTGTTCTGTTGGCTATTGAAATTTTTTTCATATCTTCCATATCAGGAAGCAAAGCAGAAACAAAAATTCCGTTCATTGCAACCGCATATCACTTCATCGCATTTTTCTTGTTTAGTTTCTTCCTCTTCTTTTCGATTAAAGGAAGCAAAAAAATAAGAATCCTTCATGTGATTATAACCCCTGTGTTCGCGGTGATTTACGCAATCTCCGACGAGATACACCAGTCCTTTGTCCCGTTAAGAAATTCCAGTCTCAGTGATGTATTAATTGATTCTATTGGAATAATCATATCAATAATTATTGCTTTTTTTATGTCAAAGAAAGCTAACCAAGGACATTAATTCCGTCGCCCCTTCTCCTCGGAATTATATGGAAATGAACATGATTCACGGCTTGTCCTGCTGATGAAAAATTGTTATTAAGAACATTAAAACCTTCTACCTTCTTTTCGTCAATTATTTTTAACGCAGTATTCTTTACGCAATCAATCAATTCCTGTCCAAGACTTTGTGGGAGATCTAAAAAAGTTTTGAAATGTTTTTTTGGGATAACCAAACTATGTCCTTCTGTTACAGGGTTTGCGTCTAAAACAGAGAAAAAATTATCATTTTCATAAATTGTTTTTCTGGGAATTTTCCCGTTGGAAATTTTGCAAAAAACGCAGTCCTTGTCCATAAAAAGAAAAAAGAAATGGGATTTAAAAAGTTACTTCTTTCTTGTATTGATAATTTTTCCAAACTTTAAAATATTCTCGCCGTCAATTGCTTTTCTTAGGCATTCTTTTAGATTTTTTATTTTTATTCTTGTCTGTTCTCCGCTGTCTCTCTCCCTAATGGTTACATCGTTATTTTTTGTGGAATCTCCGTCGATAGTTATGCAAAACGGCGTGCCGCTTTCATCATTTCTTGCGTATCTTCTTCCGATGCTTCCAGATTCGTCATAAGCAACATTAAATTCTTTTTTAAGTTCATTAAAAACTTCCTCTGAAATTTTTTCAAACTCTGGTTTTTTCACAATCGGAAAAATCGCCGCTTTAATTGGGGAAAGTTTTGGATTTAATTTCAAAATAACATTTCCTCTTCCCTTATCATAATGGTAAGCAAAAGTGAGAAGTGTTTGAAAATTCCTGTCAACTCCGAAACTAAGTTCAAGAACATGCGGGATAAATCTTTCCCTTGTTTCCTCGTCAAGCACGCTTAAATTTTGCTTTGATACCTCTTGATGTCCCTTCAAATCATGGTCTGTTCTGTAATGCACCCCGCCGATTTCAACCCAGCCAAGCTCATTTAATTCCGCTTCAATGTCAAAATGGTATTTATTGTAAAATGCTTTCTCTCTTTCATTTAATTCAAAAAATCTGAACTTTTCCTCGGGAAACTTCAATATTTCAAGATAAAATTGCTGCACCTTTGCCATATAATAAACATAAAATTGCGGAACTTTTTTTACTAGTTCGCCACATTTTATTTTTTGTACTCCCTTTTCTCTTTCATCGCTTAGCACAACATTAAGAACAAAATTTTCAATTGCATTAAAATTTTCATGTTCATTTATTTTTTTTGGATTGAAAAATATCTGCAATTCCGCCTGCGTAAAAGCTCTTTGCCTTAGCAAAATATTTTTCGGGGATAGTTCATTTCTGTAGGCTTTTCCAATCAATGCAAGTCCGAGAGGAAGTTTATTTCTTGCGAGTTCATATTGAAGTTTAAAGTTAACATAAGGACCTTGTGCTGTTTCAGGTCTAAGATATGCAATCGTGGTTGAACCAACACCAATTTGAACAGGAAACATCATATTAATCAGCCCGACATATTCTATAGAATTTTTGCATACAGAACAAACTATCTTATTCTCCTTAATCAAATCAAAAAGTTCGTCGGCATTTAGCCCCTCAAATTTTTTATTTAAATGCCTTTCTAATAAATGGTCTGCTCTTTCAATATGCCCTTTTTTGCATTTTGCCGCAATATCGGCGAAATTTTTCAAATGTCCGCTTGCGACAAAAACATTTTCAGGCATAATTTCAGAAGTTTCAATTTCAAAGAAATTATTGCTTAATGACAGAAAATATTTCCTCCATATATTCTCAAAATTTTTCTTCAACAAAGTTCCCAAATGCCCATAATCATAAAAACCGGACAAGCCGCCGTAAATTTCCGACGATGGATAAACAAAACCCTTTCTCTTGCAGAAAGTTGCAAGTTCGTCTATTGAAATTTTAGTTTGCTCTAAACCTTCTGTTTTTCCTGCCACTAAATCAAGTATCTTCATTTGCTTCTTTTCCAAAACCTCTTTCGCTTTCTTCTCCGCCTCTTTTCTTATTTTTCCAAGATACGCAAGCGTTTTGGTTTTCACCTTTCCATCAACTCTCTTATTTTCATTAAGGTAAAAATATTCTCTTCCTTTGATTTTTTTATTGACGAGGAAAGCCATTTATCGTTAGGTACTCCAGAATATTT
>ERZ1292644.1728-Hain-H14-01um-R2-1728-length-10766-cov-4_pt1 | contig 10766 bp, 23 predicted proteins | sample MGYA00564402_ERZ1292644 | MGnify/ENA primary metagenome ERZ1292644 (study PRJEB36523, sample SAMEA6512644) | groundwater metagenome | collected 2019-01-09 | study: AquaDiva: Metagenomics assemblies of 32 groundwater samples | reverse complement strand
CAGGGACATGAGAGTGGTGCAACTCAGAATGTGACTAACTCCGCGGTATCGAGCGGGCCAACTGCATCGGCCTCGTTTTGCTGGAAGGAATTGACGCCGTCGAGCGAGGTAAAGTTTACGATGTCTGGATGCACGCAGTCACACATCGTCTCCCCTACGAGTGCAAGTACACTGTCCACAATCGACGAACTGGCAAGAAAACACTCTGCCTGACTTACGCCTATCCGCACATAACGAGTGAAGGAAAGTTGCTCTGTTACGTCGGATACTTGATACCGGAGACCGAAAGTGCCAGCAGCTAAGAAGACAGTACCACGCAAGCGACCCGCACCGACAAAGAAGTCGGCAACGGCTTCCGTGTTGGACAAGATGAGCCTCTTCAAGACGTTCACAAACTACGGCCTCGGTGGATGCGTTGTTGGTTATATGCTCATCTTTACCGTGCCGGAAATTCAAAAGTCTTTCACGGCGACGATCGAAAAGCGTGACGAGCAAAGCCGCGAAGATCGCAAGGCAGCATTCGAGCACGGAGAAAAAGCGGTTGAGCGAATCGCTTCGTCGATCGACGGATTGAAGGCTTCTTGGTCAACCGTCCAAGGGGTCACGCAGGGAAATCAGCGTGCTCTGATCGAAGAGCAGAAGAAGACGAATGAACTCCTTGAAACAAAGATTGGCGTGAACGACTTTAACCCCACTCTCAGGTGAGCCTCAAATGGACCCGAAATCGTGGTATTTCTCAAGGACTATCTGGGTCAACGTGCTAACGGTCGCCGTCTCTATCGGAACCCAGTTCGCTGACGTTGTCCCACCGACAGTCGCGGCAAAACTGCTTGGCTTCGTTGGTGTTTTGAATATCGTTTTGAGGTTCATCACAACACAGCCGGTGTCAAAGTGAGCGACACACTCATTGCCATCGTTGGCGTCGTCATGTCGCTCAATGCGTCTGGAGTTCTTTACTATCTAGCGGAAGACGAAATCGACAGGCAATTCCATGAAAAACAACTTAAACGGCTAAGGAGTGGGCGATGAACAAAGCATTGGTAGTCAGCGGATTTGTTACAGCGGTGGTTGGTGCAGCAATCGCATCTGGCACTTTTACGCCCGTGGCCTACGGGGCAGGTGAACTATCACCAGCCGTTACAGGCACTGGCATCCTCGGCACCGTGATGGCGATCGTCGGAAGCGTCACCTCCTTCTGGCAAGTCTTCAACAAAGAAGGCGGCGGCGGCAAGATCATCCAAGACCTCGGCGGCGTCCTGAATCAACCGCAAACGCCAACGACAATCACAGCGGAGGTCGCCTTGGTTGCGCTGTTCGCAATTTGTGCTAAGAGTAACGATATGCCTAATATCTCCAAGGTGTCAGAATTAGCAACCAGCATGTTAGCCGCTAAGGGTGCCACGAAATGACCACAGCGATCCAGACGGGTGTTTATCGGATTAGAAATATGATTGATGGCAAAGTGTATATTGGAAGCAGTACGCGGAGCTTTCGTAAACGATGGGCTGAGCATAGAAATCATTTACGGCTAGGAAAACATCATTCCGTCCGTTTGCAACGTGCATGGAATAAGCACAGTGAAGAATCATTTATTTTCGAGATAGTCGAACGCTGTGCTCCGCAATTTTGCATTGCTCAAGAACAAGTTTTTCTGACTTGGCTGCGACCAACTGATCCCAAGCTGGGGTACAACAATTCTCCAACTGCGGGGAGTTCATTCGGTGCTAAGCACAGTGATGAGTCGCGACTAAAGATGTCTCGGACTGCAAAAACACGACCTCCAGTTAGTGACGAAACGAGGAAGAAATTGTCTCAAGCGGGGAGAGGAAGACGGGTCGGGGCAGAGACGCGACAGAAGATTGGCCGAGCCAACAGCGGAAAGGTTCGGAGTGATGAATTGCGAAGGAGAATATCCGCAACGAATAAAGGTCGCCGACTCAGTAAGCAACATCGGTCGAAGATTTCCGAGGGACTACAAAATCGAAGTCCTGAAGCGAAAGCGATTACATCAGCGAAGATGTCCGCGAAAACCGTCAGTAATGAAACACGGGCTAAATTATCCGCTGCCAAGATCGGAAAGTCCGTAAGCCATGAAGTACGCGAAAAGATATCTGCCGCGAATCGTGGCAAAAAACGTAGTGCTGAATCTCGTGAGAGAATGTCCATCGCGCACCGTGGGAAAATACCATCACCAGAGAGTCTCGAAAAACGGAGACAATCCATGATTGCAGTCCACGCGGAAAAGCGGGCTAAATCGGCCAGCTTGCTCGTAAAAAAGGCGTAAACGAATGCTCATTCGACGTGACATCGACGATCGCATTCTCATCTTCGTGGCGTCACTGCTGCTGTGCTGTGGGTGTCTCGTACAACCGGGAACGACTCCAAAGAAGCCCGCAAAACCAGCGACAACGACTGGTCTTGTCGAACTGACTCGCGTTGCCACGATCGAACATCTCCATGAATCCGCAAAAGCGATTGACGACGTGGCGGATCGCGTTAAGTCTGGCGAGATCAAGTACGACAAGCAGCTTCAAGATGCCTTGCAAGTCGCGTTCAATGCTGGCCTGCGAAGCCCTGAGAACAAGAAACTCTCCGCCGAGATGGCGAAGATTCTGAATCAGGGCGAGAAGTTTGATCCAGCCAAAACCGAAGCGGCGTTGCGGGCCAATGCAAATGGCCGGAGGGCTGTGAAGTGAGCGACGAATCTGAAGGACTTGGCCTACTGATTTCACCGGACCACGAAGCCACCATCAACAGCTTCGATCACGTCCCTGTGGCGTTCAAGGCGAAAGACCTGTCCGACATTCAGGATTGGGAGTCGCCGGTAAAACCCTGGTCTCAGTCATCAACCAATTCATGCGCCGGCCACGCAGGAGCCGCAAATTTCACCCATCGGCAGTATGTGGAAACAGGCGAGACGGTCGCTTACAGCCCTTGGTTCTCGTACATCACTAGCCAGCGACGCGGCGGATTCAGTGGTCGCGATGGCGGAACTTCGATCAAAAGCGTGATCGACTCGGCAACGCTCGACGGATGCTGCTTGGAATCTATGTGCCCTCGCCCGTCACGGTACAGCATGACGCTGACGCAAGATGCAATCCGTGACGCGGCGGAGCACAAACACATTGGCGGCGTGGTAGACCTGCGGGATTGGGACACGCTGATTGACTGGATCACCGATCGGCGTAGTGCGGTCATTGGCACAAAGTGGATGAGTAGTCAGGCAAACGTGCGAGACATTGAAACGAAGGCTCTCGGTAGCGGCGGCTCGTTTCGTGGGTATCACGCGCGGGCGATTATCGGCCATCGCAAGATCGGTGGCGTCATCTTGCCTCGCGTCCTCAACAGTCACGGTGCTGGATGGGGCACGAATGGCCGAGCAACGATTGAGCGTGAACTCTGGGATTGGTGGAGACGCGACGCCAATTTCGTTGCGCTAGGTTTTACGGATATCAATGAGCGTATCCCCGCCCGCCGCGACTGGAGCGAGTTCTCTTGGACTGGCGGAGCGGTTCCTGATTGGGTCAAAGGCACAACCTAAACCGTGGGAGTCACGATCATGCTCGGTCACGACGCTGCGAATGCTGTGTGTCAACGCCTTGCCAGAGAGGGACGCCTGACCGCCTACGAAGACGACCAGAAAATCAAAGCCGCTGCCGCCGTCTTCAACGAATTACATCTATGGGCTGCTGACAAATTACCGATGGGGGCGAGTGCCGGAGACACGGAAGAAGTCATGCGGAAGGGGCTGAAAGCTGTCCGCAACAAAGTCTCGAAGATGACTGAGGATGAGTGTGAACAGTCCTACGGCGTGCCAATTCTGCTTATCCTCGGCATGATCCCTACGCTGGTATCTTGGATTCAAATGCTTTTGGCTTGGTGGAACGAACGAGACGAAAAATGAACACGATCATCATCATCATCGGTGCGGCAGTCCTGTTGGTCTTCGGGCTGATTGCTTGGATTGTCAAAGCGGCTTCCGGGAAGTAGTGCAATGAAAGACATTATTCTCGCCACATCGGCCCTGCTGCTACTTTTGGTCGCCATTGCGATCGGTACGTCCGTTGGCTCTAAGAAGCCAATGGCGACACCGCCAGACGTGCTGATGTCGGCGAGCGAGCCACGCTCACCACAATGGCCGGCAGTGCGAGCCAAGTGGCTAGAAACGCATGGGGAATGCGCTGCTTGCGGGCAGAAAGACAACCTTGCGGTCCACCACGTCATCCCTTTCAGTGTTGATGCCTCTAAGGAACTCGATCCAACGAATTTCCTAACACTTTGCACGGATGGTCCTGGTCACATGAGTTGCCATCTCGTGATCGGACATGCGGGCAGCTACCAGTGCTACAACGAAAAAGCCCGCGAGGACGCCGCGAATATGCGAGCAATGTTTGAGGAGCGAACATGCAAAAATTGATGTGGATCAAGATTTTCGCAACGATTTCGAGCCTATTCCTCGGTGGGTGCATGGCTCCCGTCCACTCGGAAGTCCTCGACGAACCTGAAGACGTCGTCGTTCAGCCAGACTCCGAAACCGGCAACGAGGTCAGCTTCTCGATGGACGCTGACCAGTTCGCAATGCTGGCGAAATGGATCGGCCACGAGAACACACTCACCATCGAGAAGGCAATCCACGTCGAGCAAGACAATGCAACGCTCGATGCCAAGGCCGGAACGCGATTCAGCTACACAATGGGCGACGAGTCCGGCAAATTCACATTCGAGAAGCCCTACCCGACCGTCAAGGCGGGATTCGCAAAACTGATCGGTGGCGTCTCGCTTCACGACATAACCATCAACTCTGACGGTTCGGGACTTGCGGCCACTGGACTCGGCAAATACCGGTTTCGCTGGATGGAGGATGAAGAGTCTGGTACGGCAGCGGCTCCACAAGACCTGCCAGAACTCTGGTACTGGAGTCACGAGGGCTGCCCGCCGTGCCAACGATTTGAGCGAGAGTACGCTGAGAACAAGGATGCGGCCGGGTTCAAGCCAGTCAAACAAACCGGTCAACGACCAACGTGGATGCCCGATAGCGACCCCCAGTTCTGGTGGCATGTGAGCGGCAAGACGCCGAGCCAATCAGATGTCTCCAACACACGGCACTTGAATGGCTACCAAGGCTGGAAAGACCTACTGAGTCGATTCAACAGCAGTCGATCACCGAAGAAGTTCTCGCGGTCTTTTCCATCCGGTCAGGACGGCAGTTCTGCCCAACCTGACCTTAATTCGTCGCGAGCGGTCGCTCGTTCATTGACCTATCACAGCGATCACGACTGCCCGCGATGCGGTCGAGAACAATACGTCATCGCCAACAACGAAGGTCCAGTCGCTAATAGCCACATTCACCGCTGCAATTACTGCGGAACCTCTTGGTATCACATAGACCAAGCCTCGTCACCCAATCGTAGCGGCGGATCATGTCGATTCTTGTGGTGGGACTACTAGCACAAACGCACTGCCCGACGTCAGGCATTGGCGGCGTTCGCCAAGACATCGTTCCGTCGGTGTCGCCCTGTCGCCGGTGAGGAGACCAACGCATGCGTGACGGACGACGCAACAACGAACGCATTCTTGATGGCGAGATCATCCGTCACGTCAAGCGGTTTGGACCGCTCTCTACGCGGCAGATCGCTGACGGATTAGGCGTTGCGAACCACGCCCTACTCTCGCGATTGCAAGCCATCGACGTCCTCGCCTGCACCGACAAAGACCAGACCAAATTCTGGCGATACACGGGCGATTGACTTGACGGAATTACGTCGTTACACTTTCAACCATGAGCATCAAAAAACCGCTCCGCTTTCTCCGTTGCGTCACGCATCACAAAGCCTGCGATTGCCGAGAGTGGCAATACGAACGGATGGAATTGGCGTTACAAATCATCCACACATGGGCGTCATGCTGCTTGGACGGAACTGTTGGCGATCTTCGGTCTGAGATGCAGGACATCGTCACTAAATGCCGAGAAGCTCTTGGAAAGGACTCGTAGAATGCCAGACCCATTCCTAATCGCACTGTCTATTCTGAGTGGCCGCGTTGACGTATGTGACCTCAGCGGTGCCGAACGCCATGCTGTCGGAATCCACTTCGACCCGAAGGGAAGCGTTGCACTGCGAAACGAAGCATTGATACTGATTGAGGGGATTGTGGCAAAGAGAATTCAGGGCTAACGCTTGCCGTTTGCTGCCCGCGAACGGCAACAAGGAATCGAAGATGAGCACAGCAACCAAAAACCAGAAGACTGCGGGGCAGCAAGACGGCATTGTTAGCCGTCCGATTCTGTTCTCTGGTCCGATGGTCCGTGCGATTCTTTCGGGGTCCAAGACGATGACGCGGCGTGTGATGAAAACGCCACGCTGGGCACAAGGCCGCGACGTCCAACTGGATGAACACAAGTTGGCATCGGCCTTCTGTGGCGACGTGGAGACAGATGCGTGGATTCCTTGTCCGTTCGCGAAGATCAAGGTTGACCATTCTGGCCAGGGATTCAACGCGCGATACGAGCCAGGGCGGCGACTGTGGGTTAAAGAAACGTGGGCGAAGTCGCTGCACAATTACTTGTATGCGGCGGACTGCGTTGCCAGTGAAGGTCCGCAGGGCAATACGGACGATTGGGATTGGAACTCATCGTGCGGGCCGAATCACTGGCGGCCGTCGATCTTTATGACGCGAGCGGCTTCGCGGATCACGTTGGAAGTCACGGCTGTTCGTGCCGAGCGGCTGAAGGAAATGCGTGCGGCCGACGTCGCCGCAGAGGGCTTTCCGTTTTCGAGCGACTTGGATCAATTCAAGTTGCTCTGGAACAAGCTGAACGAGTCACGCGGCTACGGATGGGACGTCAATCCGTGGGTATGGGTAGTGGAGTTCAAGAGGATTATGGCCTGAGTACGGCTAACGCTTATTAGTCTGCACTTTTGCAGTATAAATTCAATTACACGGCACAGCACTCCACTCACCCGAAAGGATTCGGACATGCTAGTTTTGCAACGGAAGCAACATGAGATCATCGACCTAACACTACCTGATGGTCGCGTCATCGTGATCCAAATCGTGCAGTTCCGCAACACCGCCAGCGGCGAAATCGCTGTCAGGTTCGGCATCGAAGCACCGAAGGACATCACCGTACATCGACGTGAAATCACCAAGCGGATTGAAGCGATCCAACACGAACTCGGAGAACCGTAAAGTGTCTGACTCAATGGGAATCTCGCAAAAGGCCGTTCTGCACAACACCCTGAAATCGACGCCACCGAGCTACACGTCCGAAAAGACTGTTCACGTCCTCGAAGGCGTCGTTCGCAAAAAGGACCAGCCTCGCAACCAGCGATGTCTCTGTGGAAGCGGTCGCAAGTACAAACTGTGTTGTGGGAAGTAGCCGTGCCTGACAACCTCGCAAACAACGAAACCTTTATCTCGCTCCGTCGAGACCTGCCGCTCGACCTGAACCTGCTGCAAAAAGCATGGCGTATGGGCTACGAACGCGCGGCGTTTGATGTGGCTGTGGAAGAGATCAAGCGTCTCAAGAATGAGGTCGCAAACTTGAAGCAGTATTTGGAGTCAGCGAATGAATAACTGGACGGCCTCGTCAACGATGAATACTCCGACGCTCGAAGAACTCACGAAGATGATGGAGTCATTCCCGAAGACGAAGAGTTGCCCCACGATCCTGACGACCAGCCACTTTTCTAAAGGAGTCCACTGATGATAGTGCCGAAAGTTCAATGCAACTTCTGCCGATGTCACATTGACTCGGACGGCATAAAACTCATGGGCGGTGTGGGACTACTGCAAGTCTTCAAGCCGCCACAAGAGAAACGCTTTCAGATCGCTGAGTACCCGTTTGACAACGACGCACGCATCCACCTCTGCTCGTCATGCCTCAATGCGATCAAGAACCTGAAGATTGCCGACCAGGAATAAAGCTCTAACAACCGCTACTTTTCTTCTGAATCAGGGCTTGCAATTCTGAAATGGTCAATGCAATAATCTTGGCGTCAAAAGTTCCACGTTCATTGAAAACCCGTTGGTGCCTCCCCTGTCATCCGTCGTAAGAGACGGAAAATCGTCCGCGAGAGCGTGGTGACTTTTGACAGGGCAGGGGGTGAGCCAATGGGTTTTTTTGTTGCGCGATGCTTTTGGCCGGCACGATGCCGGTTCCACGAGAGACGCCAATGACTGGCTGTCAAAGTGAGTCCGGCGGTTGGATGCCTGAGACCCCCGTTCGGGATGAGTAACGGTAGCGGTAGGGTCAACACGCCGTCGTACTATGGAACTCCGCAAACGACTAGGGCAGCATGAAGCGGGAAGCCCGACGCGGACGGCTGGTCACACAACCGATAAGTAGCTCGCACGCTCAAGACCTGTGGTGTTGCTTGAGTCCGTTGGGACGCCGTGTCCATGACCGGAATCGTCTACTAACGGGATGCCTACCGGCTAAACCTTGCCGGCTAGGACGATCGCATCCCGTTAGAAGCACCGCCCACAACCGGAATCAATCTTCAAACCTAACGCTGATTCAACGTTAAACGTAGTCTTTAACATCAATAATAGACGCAGTGGGGGTTGCGCAATGAAACGTGGCTGCTTCGATCCATCTCTTGCAAACCACACGGCAACTCCGAACCGGAAACGTAGTCGTAAACGATTCATCAAGAAGCTCGCGAAATGCACTAATCGCAAAGCTACCGTGATGCGTTTGCGAGCGATGAACTACGACGATTACCTCAAAACTATCCACTGGAAAAACACACGAACTCGTGCCATCAAGTTTTACGGAAGTTACTGCTCAATCTGCGGAAATCAGCACAATCTCCAGGTTCATCATCTGAACTACAAACGAATTGGCCGCGAGAAACTCTCCGATCTCCAGGTTTTATGTGGTGGCTGCCATGCCAATGAACACGAAGGCAAGTCGTTATTCGCAAAAGACCCGATGACCGAAGAGTTTGTGTCGCTGTTTCGTTGAAATCAAACGTTTACAAGGACTCCTGAAGTAAACCAACAAACATCTGTCAAAATTGGAGACTGAGATGGAAGCGAAGTGCTGGATATGTGGTTTAGTTCGCACCGAGAAATACGCCGACGCGAAAGGCTCAGTTTGCGTTCATTGCGAGGCAAGTGACAAGGATATGTGGGCTGGAATGCACGCTGACAAACAAGATGCGAAGTATTCCAAGAAACAGGCTGCTAAACCGCTCTTTGAAAACAGCGGATTGCAGTTCACGGAGTATCAAAATGGCTACAAATTCGCTGACCTAAAACTGGTCTACTACCCATCCACCGGAAAGCTACATGACTATGGGAGAAACGTCGTAAAGAAGATGACGACTAAGCGATTTTTGGATTGGATGAAGTCGGCAACTAAAAACCAGCAACTATCTCGTTAAAGGAATCCAAAATGTCAGGAGGCCACTACGACTACTCCTACGGACGAATCCGTGATCTCGCAGACGCGATCCACGGCGACATCAACAAGTGCTCGACTCCGCGAGAAAGCGGGTACGACAACGAGTTCATCGAACCGCTTCCGGCGGAATGCCTCGACGCAATGCGATTTGTTGCCGGCCTGCTCGAAATCGCCTCAGACGCCGCTCACGATGTGGAATGGATGATGAGCGACGATACCGGGCCAGACACGCTCGTTCGTGATGTCGCGGCGGCGAAGAAGAAGCTCTCGGACTTGATGAAAGTGGGTCCGCAATGACGCTCATCGACAGCCTCGCTCACGCAAAAACTCCCCATTGACGTTTTGAATCCGTGACGATAAAATCTCGTCTCCGCTTACAAAAGGAGTTTAGTTTATGGCGAAAAGAATTAAAAAACTCACACAGGCGCAGATCGACCGTTTTCCAGAGTTTGTCGAGAAGTGGACGAAGATCGGTCTTTGCACAGACCCAGCCGATCGACCAGAGGCTGAACGCGGAGTTCGATTGGCCTACGAAGCGGCTGGCCTCACGCCACCAAAGGCAATCGTTTGGTGCGGATCGCCAATGAGCCAGGAATTGACGCGAGTGATTGTCTTTGGGCTTAAAGAAGCTGAGATCAAGATAGGGGCCAGCGTCTGGGCCAGCGTCGGGGACAGCGTCAGGGACAGCGTCAGGGCCAGCGTCGGGGCCAGCGTCTGGGCCAGCGTCTATGGCTCCCACGACGCCAACTGGCTAGCGCTCTATGACTATTTCGGCGACGCCTGCCAACTGACGGATCTAGTGGCGCCGTTACATGGACTGAATGAACTGACTCGCTCGGCCGGGTGGGCATTGCCCCACAAGGGCATTTGCTGGGTATCAGAACGCCATAACGTGCTCAACCGGGATGGGCGCGGTCGTTTGCATTGCGAGACCGGGCCAGCGGTGCAATACCCGGATGGGTGGTCAATCTACGCATGGCACGGCGTTCGCGTGCCGGAAGCGGCCATCATGACGCCCGCCGACCAGATCAGTCTCGATTCGGTGCTCACGGAGCGTAACGTCGAGGTCGCCCGCGTCCTCATGGTGCGTGCCGGGCCGCAGGCATGGCGCGACGAGCGTGTCGAGGTCATGCACCGGGACACCGATGGCGCAGGCCAGCCGCGAGAGTTGCTACGGATCAAGATGCCAGAAGGCCAGCCGATGCAGGTCGTGCGCGTCTCATGCCCGTCCACGGGCGGCGAATACCGGCTGCGCGTGCCGCCCACGGTACAGACGTGTCAGGACGCGGTCGCGTGGACTTTTCGCAAGGCGGGCACGGAGTACGCGCCTGCCCTGGAAACCTAAGTGACCTACACC
>ERZ1292644.1727-Hain-H14-01um-R2-1727-length-10766-cov-5_pt1 | contig 10766 bp, 18 predicted proteins | sample MGYA00564402_ERZ1292644 | MGnify/ENA primary metagenome ERZ1292644 (study PRJEB36523, sample SAMEA6512644) | groundwater metagenome | collected 2019-01-09 | study: AquaDiva: Metagenomics assemblies of 32 groundwater samples | reverse complement strand
ATTGCGAGCGAAGCGAGGCAAATTTTAAACAGAAATTACTTATTAAACAAAGCTTATTCAAATCTCATCCTTAACTCCGCCTTCGGTAACATAAAAAACAGTTTCATTCTCGGGAAGATTCGGCGAATCAATCATCTTCGCAACTCTGCTCCCTTGTTTTCCCCTTCTCAAATAAACCCTGTAAGTGCTTGCATGTCCGACGATGTTTCCTCCGATTGCAACAGTCGGGTCGCCAAACATCTGCGCTGGATTCACCATAACCTGATTTGTTACATAAACAGCAAGATTGTAAGTCTCTGCAATTCTCATCAAATCATGAAGATATCTGTTCAACTTCTGTTGTCTGTCTGCAAGTTGCCCTCTCCCTGCATACTCCGCCCTGAAATGCGCAGTGAGAGAATCAATAATCAAAAGTTTTATCGGCTCGCCATTTTTTATCATCTCACCGATTTTTTCCATAAGAAGAATTTGATGGTCTGAATTAAACGCTCTTGCAACAAATATATTTTTTAGAACTTTCTCCGAGTTGGCTCCCATAGCTTCTGCAATCTGCTTTATTCTCACAGGCCTGAATGTCCCCTCTGTATCAATAAAAACGCATTTCCCATTTGCTCCGCCTTTCTCAACAGGCAACTGAACATTAACTGCAAGAGTCAAGCCGACTTGCGTTTTTCCGCTCCCGTAAGCTCCATAAGCCTCTGTTATCGCCCTGCTTTCCACGCCTTTCCCGCCGAGCAAATCATTAAGATTTTTGCTTCCCGTCGTTATGTATCCAATATTCTCCCTTCTTTTTGCATACTCCATGCCGTCGACAAATTCCAGATTCATCATCTTTCTTGCCGCCTGAATCGCTTTTCTTGCAACTGCCTCGCCAACTCCGACCATTTCAGCAAGCCCTTTCGGAGTCATAACTGCTAGCGACATCAAATTGTAAACTCCTGCATCCTCAAGTTTTTTCAAAGAAGTCGGCCCAATTCCCGGAAGATCGCTCAACTCTGGCTCTTTCTCAACCTTTTCAGCTTTTTCAGTCTTCTCGCTCTTCTCTTTTACTTCTTCATCTTCTTTCTTTGCCATAATCAAATCTGAAAACCGAAGTTTATAAATATTATTTCACTGAAAAACTACTTCTTAAAAATCAAAAACAAAACAATAAACAACCCTCCAACAATTCCCAAAAGCAAATCAAGCATTGTGTCTCCAAGACTCGCTTGCCAATTGGTGCCGAAGAAATAATCAACTGCAAACTCGTAAAACTCCCACAAAACCGCAATAAAGGCAACTAAAGAAGTTACAAACAAAATTGTGAAAAATCTATTCAATTTCAAAGAATATTCTGATTCAAAATAACTCAAAACAAGAAAAAAACTATATCCTGCAGAAATTCCTCCGAGAAAATGCATCATCATGCCGAGATTGTTCAATAAATCATAAACTCCGAGAAAAACAAAAGCATAATTCACGACAAAAACCATAAACGGAAAAATAAAAAGTTTCAGGATATTTCTTGATTCATAAATAGCAGATATCATGCTTATAGAAAGAAATCAACACTATTAAAATTTATTAATTTGCGTAGCTTTGTTGAAAAACTTATAATTTTATTGCACTTATTAAACAAGCATTTGCATTCGCTGTGCTCATGATTAGTATAAATTGTTAATAAATAATCTGTTGGTTTATAATAATAATCTAATTAATCTGCGAACGAAGTGAGTAGCGTTTATTATAAGAAATGAGACATTCTAATAGAAATTACTGATTAAACGAATCCAATTTGCGTTCACTTTGTTCACGATGATATCTAATTGCTAACAAATAAAATAGCAGATTTTTAATATTAACAATTCTAATTCTGACATTACAAAACAAACAATATTTCTCCTTATTAAAGATATTTTCGTTTACGCTTTGTGTATAAAGTCTGAATAAGAGCTTACTTTTTGCACAGAAATTTCCCATAAAGGATTAGGATCAAGAAATTCAATTAAGAAGATCATTTAATTCCCACTCTTGTAATAATTTCTGGGGAACAGGGACTAAAACCTTATGTTCAGATAAGGGTAGGATTAATTCTTCGTCACTATTAATCACTCTTATGATTCCCCCTGCCTCTTTGAAATCTCTTAACATGTGTGCTGTTAAATCTTTACCAAAGTCACATTGATGTGGAGCCAAAGGTTGATCAACTTGATATGCTAAGTCTATCCTGTTAGGGTCTATACTCCATTTTTCAGCATCTCTCGTTTTATAAGCATATATGAGTGCGATTTTAGCATAATTTTTAATTTCCATATAGTATTAACTATCCTTATCTTATTTAAATAATATTGTTATTGAATATATAAATTAAACAAAAAGACTTTTTACACGGGTGCTACTTTCTACACAAAACTTTCATTTTAACTCTCAAGTTTTGCGGTTATTTCGTCGATGTTTATTTCTCTTGCATCACTGATGACAAATTCCGGCTCGTTGAAAAATTTGTTCGTCCTCACGCTTCCTGAAAAAAACATTTCTTTCCCGAGCAGTTCCTGTTTCTTTTGAATTAAAAAATCAGGATTTCCAAGTTCTGTAAATCCCAGGCTCATAAGAGAATCATGAAACAAAACAGTCCTTATTGTCCCTGTTCCGTCGTCTAAAACAATATTCATCAAAGCCCTTTTCTCCGACGCTGTTTTTCCGTGCTCTTTGCAGGAAAAATCCTGCCCGTTAAAATCAACTTTCTTTTTGCATTCAATGCAGACATCAAAAAACTTTGGCTCAAATGCCTGCACGACAAATGCTCTCACGACGGCGTTTTCTGAAATTCTGAAATCAGAAATATTTTTCTCCTTTGCAACTCTCTCTGTTTTCACGTCATTCAAAACTTCGCTGCTTAACTTCATCCCTGAAAAACTTCCCAAATGAACCTCATTGTCTTTCACGCTCGCATTCAAAATTTCAATAATGCTTCCCTGTGAAACAGTTCCGCTTTCAATAAGCCCGATATGACTTGTATCCCATAAAACAGTCTTCGTGTTTGAAGTTTCGTCGGCAACAACTAAATTCGCAACTTTCCCTTCCTGCCCGTTTCTCACAAAAGTTCTGACGGGAAAAACATTTACAACCTTTCCGACAAAATTAACTCTTTTCATTCCAGAGGAAAGCTCGTCTATTTTCAGTCTTTCATTGTCAAAACTTATTCCAAGCTCTGCGGCAACAATCTGCGCCGCCCCCTCTTTACTTATCAATCCTGAAATTTTTTTTATCTTCGCATCAACCTTTCCTTCTATCTCCTCTTTTGGCAAACCCGAAGCCCTTGAAATAATCCCCACCAACTTTTCATAATTAACATCCGCCATCATCTAAGTAAAAACAAGGTGTTTTTAAAAATTTTCGTGTTGTAAAAAAAGCGAACCGATTTGTTTAGAAAATCATTTTCCATTAATCCCTAATATTAAACTATTGCGTTCGCTGCCGCTCCCGATTGATATAAATTCCTAATCAAATCCGGATTATATTAATTTTTACATTAACCTGCGAGCGAGCAATTTTGTGGTAGAGAGAAAAATAAATCTATCAGTGGCTCGTGCGAAGTTGGGAGCAGAAGTGAGCAACATTTTTTATTACAAAAAACAAAGCAGTTTAAACAAGAATTATTTATTAAACAAAGCGAACGAACATTTTATAAACAAAATTCTTCAAAATAAAATCATGGTGGGAAGCATGAATATAAAAATAAAAATGATGCCTTCGTCTCCAAATGTAAATTTCGACGGAATAAAAAAGAAAGCAAAGTCTGTCGTGGAAAATAATAAAGGCAAAAACATTTCATTTGAAGAAGAGCCTATAGCATTCGGCTTGAAAGCATTGATAGTTTATTTTATCCTTCCCGAAGACGCGGAGCTTGAAATTATTGAAAACAAGCTTGGCGAATTGGAAAATGTTAATTCCGCAGAAACAATTGACATGCGACGGGCAATCTAACTTATAAAATAACTGCTTTTCATCGACGGAACAATGTCCTTCCCGGCATATCGCATAAAAGCCGCTAAAAGCATCGGGCGGGAAATCAAAGTGTCTCTGCTATCGCTTTCTTTTTCCAGAATCCTGTCAAATATCTCCCTCTGTTTTTCATTCATTTCGCTCGCTTTATGCACATAATGATAACCAAAAATTTCAGGAATGGAAGACAGCAATAAATCAATGGACTCTCTCTTCAAGGGAAAATGTCCTTCTTTTGACGCGTCATTAAATCCGTAGAATTCAAGGGATTTTCCATAATTTTCTAAAATTTGCTCCATAGTTCCCATTTCATTTATTTGTTCAAGCAGATTTGGAGTCATAACCCGTTAAAGAAAATCTTTTTTATAAAAACTATTGTAATCGGGATTTTGTTTAAAAAGCAATTAACATTTAACTTCGTTTCTAAATAAAATCGGTTCACTTAATTTACTATTTGCGGAGAATATTAACCCAGAAATACCTTCGGTTTTACATTAACAAATTAAATTAATCCCAAGCACAGAAAGCCACCGTCCAAGCGTTGCCGATGGCGAGGCAATTTGAACAAGAATTATCTTTTAAACAAATCTCTAATGAAGACATATCGTTAAATATATTAATGTCGATTTTTTGTTAACAAAATGCTCTCAAAAGAACAGGCGGAAGAAATAAAAAAGCAGCTTATACAGCAGGCTGAAGCATCTCTCCCCGACGACAAAAGAGCCGCCGCCAAAGCACAGATTCTCTCTATGAACCCGGAACAGCTTGAAAAATTCTTGCAGAGAAATAATATGGTGCAGGAACGGGGAAACCAATGTATTTTTTGCTCGATAATTTTTGGCGAAACTCCTTCGTACAAAATCGGCGAAAATGAAAAAGCTCTGGCGGTTTTGGAAATAAATCCAATTTCAAAAGGGCATGCTCTGATAATTCCAAAATCGCACAAACTTCTGGAGAAAATCCCAAATGAAATTCCTCAACTTGTGAAAGAAATAACAGAGAAAATAAAATCGCAGCTAAAGCCAAAAGACATAAAAGCGTCAAACTCAAAATTGTTCAATCACGAAATTATAAACCTTCTCCCGATTTACGAAAACGAAACTTTCAATTCAGAAAAACATCAAGCAACAAAAGAAGAACTTGAAGAACTGCAAAAGATTCTTTCAAAACCAGCAGGCAAAAAAACCGCAAAAATAAAAAAGCCAAAAATAGAAAAGATAAAACCCGAAAAATTCTGGCTTCCGAAAAGAATTCCGTGAAAATTCACACAACTTCAAAAAACCAAATCCCGACAAAAATCAAAAAACTGATTAAAAAAACAGGAACAAACGGAATTCCTTGTCTTATCTTAACAGTTTGATATACTTTTTTTATTTCTTTAATTTGTCCGTAGCTTAATCCGCTCCATTTCGCTTTTATTGTTTTTTTGTTTATTTTCAAATCATTGTAAAGCCAGTCGCCTTCAGAAAGTTTTTTCACAGGAACTTTAGAAACCAAACACGACTCATCAACCGCTTTTGCGTAAATGTAAAAATAAGGCAAAATAAAAATTAAAATCCCGAGGTAAGAAAAAATAATTTCAAAAAATCCAAAAATCAGGAGCATTGTTCCAAATAAAGTGCAGATGTAAATCAAACTTTTTTTTCTCTTAAATTGTTTTCCAAATTCCGTTTTAAAAATTTTAAAATTTCTTGCAGACAAAATAAAGCTCCAGAATAAGCCGTAAACCGCGCCTGAAAATAAAAAAATCAAAAAAAACATTGTTAAAATTTCAAGATTTTTGTAAAAGTTGCCATAAAAAGGAAGCACCGCGCCGAGGGCAATCATTAGTTTTGCGTCGCCGCCTGCAAACATCCTTCCGTAATAAAGTGCATTTCCTATAAGAAAAAAAATTCCAAAACCGATTAAACCATAATAAAAAAACCCGAAGTCGCCTGAAAACAAGCTGTAAAAAAATCTGAAACCAAGGGCAAAAATTATCAGCGAAAAACTAATCCAGTTTGCAACAATTCTCGTCTTCAAATCCTGGACACTTGCAAAAACAATCCATATAAATGCAAGTGCAATCAGAAAAATTATTTCATGCATGTCAAAAGAAACACAAAATGCTTTATAAAAATTCCCTTAAAAAAAGATTAGCAATCCCATAATAAAAATTATCAGTTATTAATTAACTTTCTTGGGGGCGATGAAAGAGATTTGTGGAACTAAAAGTTGCAAAGGAATTATAAAAAACTAGGGATTAATTTTTCGTTCGCCCTAATGGCGTCGCTGCGACGTTAACTCTTCTTCTCCCGCCTTGTTTGTAAGGATGTTTCTTTCTTTCTTTTCTCTTGTCTTTCCTTTTATTCCTTTTTTCAGAAAAAGCATAATCCATTTTTATGCATCTGGTTCCGCACTCGTTCCCGCTTCAGGTTGAGGACATAAAGAAGGGCATTTATTAACGCCGTAAACAGTATATGTCGGATTCGTTGCCAACTCATTGCAAGTAACCTCTTTTATAACTGTTTCTGCTTTCAATTCTCTTTTCACTGTGCAGAAATCATACTGACTTTGTGTCGCGCACGCAGCCTGGCATGCAGAAACAATACTTTTAACATTGTTCGTTTGAATGAACGGCAAGACTTTATCCCAGCCGATTATAAAACCGAAGATTAAAAGAGCCATTACAACAAGCCCCAAAATTATAAGGATTATCGTATTCGTGCTTAACTCCTGCCCCTTTTTGTCCATTGCAATTTTAGGTAAATTTTATTTATAAACATTTCCTTAAGATTCAAATTCATATTCAACATAAAAATCCTCTTCTTCTCCAAAACCGAAAAAGAAAAAATCTTTCTCTGGTTTCATGTAGCTCCCGGTAATTTTGTAAGATTCTCTGCCAGCATTGGAATTCTTTTCCCCGGAAAAAATAATTTTTGAATTCCCAACTTTGTAAATAATTTCCTTGTTGAAAATTTCCATCACTTCGGGATTTTTGTTTATCTCCGGATTTTTGTAAAACCTTATTTCTTCGGCAACTGAATTAATTTCCCTTATAATGGAAAGTCCTGTAAAATCCTTTTTCACGCCTATGCTTGAAGAATAAAAACTGTAAAGTGCGAGGCTGCATATCACGACAACCCCCAAAACAAGTATCGTGACTGAAATGTCTCCCTTTCTATTAAATTGTAGCCCTTGCTTTTGTTTTTTCATCCTGTTTGCTCCTCACATTTAATTCAATTTTCTTGTCGTCGCTTAAATAAACACTTTCCGAGATGATTTTTTTCCCGTAGGTTAATTCATCAAAAAATTGCCCGGAACCCTTGCTGCCGGAAACAACTTCCATCCAAACAAAATAATTGCTTTCTCCCACAACTTGATAAATGGTGTAAAAAATCTGAATAAATAAATCATAATTAAATCCGTCCATAGTATTTCTGTTTTCAATTTCCTTGTAAACAATGTCCTCATTTTGTTTTGTAAGCAAATAAGACATCATGCTTCTCTTGACAAAACTATCATGAATTGAAAATTCATTTTCAGATAAAGGAGGAATAAGAGTCATTTTCTTCGCCAGAACAACCGAAGCATAAACAGAGATTAGAAGTAGCACTACTATCAAAAGTGTTGCAACTATCCATGTCATGGTTTCCCCTATTTGTCCTCCTCTTCCTTTTGGAAAAATTTGGGTTAGCGAAAATTTCTGATTTTCAGCCTCGCCAATTTGTCCTCTTTTGTTTAATAAAAAATTCTGAATCATTTTCTTATTTTACATTCTCCGAAGTTTTCCTGACAACCGATAAAACCTCGACGAAATATTTCTTTTCCCCACCGTTAACATAAAATCCCTTCCTGTCACATCTTGACGGAAGTCCGTACTCTTTTTCTTTCTGAATTTCGCAATCTGTTTTAATATTTGAATTGCCAGTTGAAAAAGTTAAAATCGGATTTTCCAAAGCATGTTTCTCCTGAAAAAGTTTTTCCCATATTTCAAAATCGTAAAAATTTGTTTCAATATAATATTCATCCTCTTCGGAATTAAGGTTAATATGACAGATTTCAGCGATGTCAAAATTCTCGTTAAAATTTTTGTTGAGTTTTCCCGCTTCGGAAATGCAATCTGCAATTTTTTCAGTCATTATTCCTGCTTCAATCTCGCGAACATCATATGGAAACCTGTAAAAATTCAACACCATCGCGACAACGCTGCCGGCTATTATAGCAAGTATTGCAAACCAGTAAACTGCAAGAACCTTGTCTGCGCCGTTTTTATTCATTGTATTTGTTTATTTTAATTATGTAATCCTTCACCGGATTTGCAGATATGTCGGGAAAAACATTTACATCTACATCATTAAAAAGATGGTATGAATAACCGCCTTTCTCCCGGAGTTTAACTTTAACATTATTCCCGTCGACAGAAACCATGTTCCCAGAATATCCTATGCTTTCAGCTTCTTCAAAAGCATCTTTCATATTTATCTTTATAGTCATTCCCGGCTTCGCGGAATCAATGATAAGCGCAATTTCCTTCGCATATTTCTGCTCAAGCAGTGCAGCATTTCCTGTTTCAGAAACAATAAATAAAATCAAAATTGAAAGAAAAATCAAATTCAGAATTATGAAGACAACATTTTCAACAAGAATCTCGCCGCTTTTAAATTTTTTATTCATAAGGAAAAAACACAAATGTTCTTAATAAAATTAACTCATCTTTATTTTTTTGTGTCTAAAATCATGAAAAAGTCAGAACCTCTTCGCAGTTCAGCGCCTTGAACTCGTCTGAATTTGCCTTAATTATCGTCGGCAACATGAACTTGTTATCAATCCCTTTCCCGTTAACATTCAGTGCGCCAATCTTCGGCTCCCTTAATTCACCTATTCCAGCTCCTGCAGCTCCCGCAATCCCGAAAACAATAGCCCCCCCGATTAATCCGACGGGATTTGACATTACAAGAATTCTCACCGCCAAGCCGCCAACGCCCGCGCCGCCGCCGACCCATCCGTAATAATTAATCCTACTTGTTATTCCCATGACGACAAAAAATTGCTCGCCGACATTGATTGTTCCAAAAGATTCAGCTCCTGTTTGTTTTTTTATTTCGTTCTTAACCTCAATTAAATTATTTTTCCCCGTAAGATATTGCAAGTAAGTTATTTCCTTGTCGGGAATTTTGTTTTCTGCGAGATAAGCATAAAGCCCGTCCTTGCTTACCTCTCCGCTTTCAACGCCCTGAAGAGTTTTAAGGCTGTCGTCAAATAAAAGCTGGTTGCATATTGAACAATAATTGTGCTTGCTTGCATCGGTTCCTATGTAATCTATCTCTCCCTCGCCGAACATCCGCCAGCATCCAACCATTTCTTCAGACAGCGTCGCATAAACCTCGTTTAAGCTGTTAACATTAAGAACATTGTCCGGCTTCGTCAAGCCCTCGCAACTTCCGTCGGCAGTAATGCAATCGTAACTTCTCCTGCAGTTAAGGGAAACAGATTCCTTCGGCAGCGCGCTGTTCCCTTTCATCACGACAGAATTTCTGCAAAGTTCATCTTTTGATTCGTTCCCGATATCAAGTCGGAATAAAAAAAACAAAATAACAAGAAAACTTGCTATAAGTATGATGATCAAAACAATTTGCTGCGTAGTTACCTCGCCGTTCTTTTTCTTCATTATAAAACCCCCAGATTTTTCAGCAAAGCATACAAAGCTCCGATGGCTATTCCGAAAAAAACAATCCATATTAAATATTTTATCAGTTCATCAAGAGTCATTTTACCTCGCTCATCAAAACCATGTTATTTTCTTTTTTAATTAAAACCTGCGTCAAACCCTCATCAGTGTTTTTTATTTTTATTTCGTCAAAATGCCCAAGATTTTCCGCAATCAGGCACGAGCCTCCGTCGGTGCATTCCTTTGCCTGTCTTTCTTCCCACGAGACAAAAATTGCCCTTATAGGGTCGTCATAAACTCTGCTGCAAATGCAGATGCAATTCTCTCCGGCACACGAATTCGGCTTGACATTTTCGACAAAGGAAAACAAATGCCATCCTTTCGGATTTGAAATATCCTGCACCTCGAAATTTCCCTCTGCAAGCCCGTCAAAAATTTCGCCGATTCTCGTCAGGGAATTTTCCGCCTGTTCAAGTTTCTGCTTGTTGATGTTTGCAAAATACAAAGCTGTAAGAAAATAAACGAGAAACCCGAGGGCAATCAAGGCGATGACTATCTTAAGCGTTTCCTCCGCCAACAAAAATCCTTTTTTGTTTTTTATCTTTATCATTTTGAAAGTAAAAAAAATACCTCTTTTCCCGTCGGGAGATTTTTGAAGAAATCAATCATGTTACTTCCAAAAAAATACAATCCCGCGATTATGGCAACTACAACGAGAATGCCGAGAATTATCTTTATCAGTTGTTCTATCTCAAGTTCCATTTATCTGCTCCCAAAAAGATTTTTAATTTGTTCCACAACCGACGCTCCTTTTTCCTTGAGAATAAAAATAGCCAAGAGCATTACAACCAAAATTGCAAGAGCAATCAAAATCCACGGAAGATAATCCGAGATAATTCCTCTTTTGCCATCTCTTTTTCTCATAAAATAAAAAAACAAATCTTGTTAATAAATGTTGCTTTAAATCAAGTTCCCCAACACCACCGACGACAGGAAGAAAAGGGCAAGAGTTGCAAGAAGCGCTGTTATGAAATAAAGTGTAATCCCTGCGCGGAGATTTTTGCCTATGCTGTTTATCCTCTGCAACTTGTCTTCTCCGGAATCTATCGCAACAAGAGCTCTTGTAAGAATA
>ERZ1292644.1726-Hain-H14-01um-R2-1726-length-10769-cov-5_pt1 | contig 10769 bp, 16 predicted proteins | sample MGYA00564402_ERZ1292644 | MGnify/ENA primary metagenome ERZ1292644 (study PRJEB36523, sample SAMEA6512644) | groundwater metagenome | collected 2019-01-09 | study: AquaDiva: Metagenomics assemblies of 32 groundwater samples | reverse complement strand
TTGCAAAAGCCGGAATGGGTCAGCGATCTCCTCCCGCCATTCGTTCATGGTGAAGGCGGAACACACCGAATCAGAATCACGCGGCCGCATGGTAATTTGGCTAAAAGAACAGAAACTTATATGACCCACTACCAAGAACAATACCAATGTAGCGTCTGCAAGCGGAAAGTTATCGTAGACATTACGTCTATAGGAACTGGTCATCAGATAATCCAAGCAATTACCTGCTATGATTGTGCAATAAAAGTCGGCGGGAATATCATGGAGAAAAATCAGGGAGAAACTTTATGACCCCAAAAGAACTCATCGCAAAAATCAGACAGGCAATCGCTAACTATATGTCTTCAGAGGGGTGTAGTTGTTGCGAAAATTCGGACAGCCACAAGAAACACGCAGAGATTCTTGCGAAACTCCTCTGTGTTCCGAAATACAAAGATGGCTCTGGCTACAATTTTGGTAGATTTGAGACAAAAAAGAAACCTTAAAGCTTATATGGGAATTATTAAAATAAAGGGTATACCGTATGATACAAGAACTCATCGCAAAAATAGAGGAGACGGATTGGTGTGATGATTGCAATGAACCACTTATCCCCGATGCTGAATCAGTCAATTTCGCAACAGGCAAATGGGACAGGCATACCTACAAAGGAAACTGCCCTTGCTTCCCCCAAAATATGAGAGTTTCTATTGGATAAAGAAAAAACATGAAAAATAAGATAGGAACATGGAGATGCTGGCTTTGGGGACATAAGTTTATCGGTAGCTTTTCAGAGGAAAGACATATCATTCGGCGAGCCGTAGATTACTGCGTGTTAGAACCCTCCATCCCAGAATCTATGCACATTCCCCCCAAATCTATGCAAAATTTCTGCGATAAATGTAAGTCCGAAATCTCCACCTCTTCGCTACGGGAGAGGCGGGAATGGGAAAAACTCACGGAGGATAACAAATGGATTGAGAGTATGTCGTACGAACTCTCTCATGGTGATTTTGGAAGAAAATGGCTCAATACTATATTTTTCCGCATCTCCGAAGAAGCCCGCGATGAAGGATACGAAGCGGGGATAACTGCCGGTACTCGTTCCTGCAAAGAAGCATACGCAAAAGGCAAACAGAAAGGTGGCGAAGAAGAACGCCGTATTGTCAGAGAGGAGATTTTGAAGGCGTGGCCGGAGAAGAAAACTTATAAAGACGTTGAATGGGAAAAGCACGCAGAAAGATGGGAGATGAAAGGATTCAATGACGGTCTCTCCACCGGATTCGCCGTAGTAAATAAAGTATTAGAGACATGAGAAGCGAACTGCATAAAGAATTACAAGAGATTGCCAAGGCATATGCCATAAGTAAAACCTATTGGATATGCGGTGATGAAGTGCCTATGCCTTTTGGTGTGTGTGATGTATGGGGAATGAGCAGATCAAAACAGTGCGAAACAATGGCTATTGAAGTAAAGGTATCGCGCGAAGATTTTCGTTCAGATTCGCAGAAATTGAGGGAATCTCTTACCTACCCATTGGGGAATTACCAGTACATCTTTTGTCCCGAAAATCTTATATTTCCACACGAGATACATGAGAAGTGGGGTTTGATTTGGTGGAACGGTAAGAAAGTTGTGAATAAAAAACGAGCACCCTTGCTTGAGATGACGGCACAGGAAAAGTTAGATGCTCTACTTTATTTTTTGAATAATGGTACAAACGTTCATCGCCCAAAATTAGTGGATAAAGTATTAGGGGAATGAGTATGCTGAAACGATCCGACATCATAAAGGAAATCTTGCGGCTTCACAAACAGCGTATCTACGTTGATCTGAAAATCGCCGCATTGGAACGTTTATTGAAAACCGCAGAAGATTCAAAAAGAGTGCTTACTAAATTAGGGGAATGAGTATGAAAAAAATAATAGGCGGTGCATTGATGACATTTATTACGATGATCGGGTTATCAGGTGGAGTTGTCGGACAAAATCCCTACTGGATTGCATTCTATGGATTCATTTTCGCATTAGGGACATGGATGACATTTGAGTAGTCCGCCCCCGCATCCTTGCAGGGGTAAGAGAGAAGAGTAGAATACAAAATTATGACCGAAAAATGTGATATTTGCGGTAAGAAACTTGCCCTCAAAGATTGGTCGGGTTTTCATTCATCGGTACTATCTCTTAATTTTCACAAAGACGGTACCTGTAAGCAAAAGGCGGATGAAAAAATAAAGGTCGCGATGAAGATAAAAAATAACAAATAATCTTATGGACGAATCAACGGCGTTTCTTGAAGCAAGAACGAAAGATAGAACGGCACGTGGCGTAGAGGGAAAGCACGAAGCATAACCCCTAAACGCGGGGGAGAAATGGGATACACTTCGGCCGTTGACTGCGCAGGCGTAAGATACGAAGTTTCTCCTCCTCGCTTGGGTCGTACCTTAAAAAGTTGATAAGGGAAATATGCCGTGCAATTCGGCTACAAAAGAGTGGGGCGCGGTAAAGGTAGCAACTTTAGTCCAAGAGTAGGATTTCGCTAATCCTCCCCCGCCGCTGGCTTATACCCAGTTCCCTTATCAGCTTTTTAAGAGGTTATGAATTGAGAGGAGCAAGGAAAACACAAGACAGACGTGTTAGTGTTCACCGAAAGGTCAGCCCGCGGCAGTCCTTGCTTCTCCCAGCACGCAAATCTCTGCGACTGGAACAGCTCTTTGAAGGAGACAATCTATGCACATTGATGCCACAGCGTATCTTATCGCGCATTATCCCCGCGAACCCCGCAAGAAGAAAAGAGGGAAACATGTTTGCGACGTGGGACGATCTGATGCGAAAGCAGTGCCCGTACTGCGACCAGAAGCTCATTCAGGAGCCGCCAAAGGCGCTTCTGTACATTCAAGGGTCTTGGATGCACGAGGTTTGCAGAGGCAAAGAGCAACGCGCTCTCGCTAATGCGATGAAACTTTCTGTGCTGGGGAGGGCGATTGCGGAGTATTGCTACTATCGTGAACAGGTGTGATGTGCGGCGCTCCAGTTTTAATAAAAGCTGATGGGGAGCGGCTTGATACTACTCCCCAAGGATTTATGGCAATACGAGTTATTGAAAAAGGAAATATCACTTGTGATAGTTGTAAAAAAGAAATTGCAACAGTGAAGTCAAGCAGGGAATTCTTTGAAGCATGTATGGTTTTTCAAGTAGAGGAAAAATATACGCAGATACGTTGTATGGAGTGTAGCGAGAAACCAATACCTGTACCTGAATAATAGCCGCGCCGGACGGCAAAATCCGGCAATTATGGGGACGTGGCTCAATCTGGTAGAGCAATAGCTTGTCAAGCTATGGGTTATGGGTTCAAAACAACCTACAGTGACCAGTAAGGTAGGTTACGACGCTCTGTCTGGTGTAGCGTCTGGGATGCCGAAAGGCAAAAAGCGTACCTTGACTGGTACACTCGCAAGAGAATCAGGCGCGGTGTGAATTAGTTAAAAGCTAACATCAAATAATAGTCAATTGATGGATTCACACCGCAACATTATTGTAAGGTATACAGATGATATTGTAATGTTAATTGTCAGGTGATGAATGTGATTGCGATGAATGCTAATGCACCCCCGTCCCTACACCCGTATATACGACCACCCCTTGTTTTATCCTGATGGTTGGATATGTAATTTATGCCGAAAGTGGTACCCGACAAAAGAAAAGGCAGAACCTTGTTGCCAAGAGCATCTGCCTGATCTGTTAAAGATGAACACAAGACCCTAAAAGAAGGGCTTTAAGCCCCTCCATGCCAACGATGTCCAATGCTTTCTTGCACTCTTCTTTTGACATGTTCTGGGGGATTCACGTTCTCAAATGCCCAGTCGCGTAATTCTACGATACGCTCTTTGGGAACAAGAGTATTCTCCATCACCCCATTTTTCCAGTTGAAAATATCGGGGTCAAAATTAGGAGATACATACCCGTCTCTGACAGCGATGTCAAAGAGCTTGCTTCCGGGAAACGGAATAGGAATAAAGAACGAAACATAAGGAACTCCTACGCCAATCAATCTGCGAGCTAACTGTATTGACTGCATCATCTCCTTTTCGGTTTCATCGGGAAACCCTATCATCATGTTTACGGGACAAAGAATACCTATATCCGCCGCTATCCGCGCAAGCTCTACTACATCCATTTTTTCCAGATTGAGTTTTGCGCTTGCGTAGGTATCCAGTATTCTCTGCGAACCCGACTCTACGGGAAATACGATTTGCTTGAAACCCGACTCATACAAAAACCGCATGTATTCAACATCAGGTTCCAACTTATCGGTCTTATGAAAGAAATGAACGAGGTTCACTCCATTCACGTCCGCAATCGTAAGTCCGGAAGTCCGTATCGCATTAAAGATTTGCTTTACTCTTCCTTTTTTGGCGAGTAAAGAATCATCTTCAATGAATACTTTTTTTACGCCGAGGGATTTGAGGACTTCAATCTCCTGTAGGACTCTCTCAACGCTTTTCAGCCGCAAGTCGCCGATACCGCCTTTCTCTGTGGAAATATGGCAGTAAGAACAACGAAACGGACACCCCCGCGAAGTCATCAAAGGGGCGTATCTTTCATAAGGAGTCAGATCAACTCCGTGAGGAGAGGCGATACGGTCATAGAGATGAAACGGCAGTTTATCCCATGCGGGAAACGGGAGTTCATCCAGATTGGTGATGATTTTATCCCGCCCATAAGAGATAAAATGCTCTCCCTCACCCGTACAGACAGAGTCAAACAAATCCGACTGCATAAACCTTACATACAGATTTCTTGCGTTCACCCCTCCCGCAATAACCTTTTTCCCCTGTTCCTTCGCCAGTCGCGCTACCTCAAACGCCATTTTGGTTTGAGGAGTGAAATTGGAATGAACCCCGATAATGTCATAACCGGACATCTTTTCCGACAACTGGTCGGCGTTCATCCCCACGCGGATAAGCCCGTTTTCCTGCATCACTTGCTGGTCAAACGCTTCCGCCGTGGCATCTAACAGGTCAGCGTCAATGCCTGCTTCGCGTAACGCGCCAATGAGGTATAAAGGCCCCAAAGACCCGTCAGGACGAGGCGTTTCAATTGGCATGAGTTGATTTGGCGGATAGACAAACAGTATCTTCACGGCTTGCTCCCTTTTGTAAATGTGCTATACTCAAAATACCTAATTGAAAATAACATAACTGGTATGGAATACCAAGAATTAGCGCGAAAAGCCCGTATCAAAATCTTGCAGATGATTCATCGGGCTCAAACCTCTCATATTGCCTCCAATTTTAGTTGCACAGATATTGCGACCGTTCTCTATCAAAATCTCAAAGAAGGAGATTTGGTAGTATGGTCAAAAGGGTGGGCGGCGGCGACAATTTATTATTTCCTTGCTCAACAAGGAAAAATCCCTATGGAGGACTTGGAGAAGTTTCCCAATCCTCCATATTTAGGTTTGGCTGAAACGGAAGTAAATGGAGTATTGGTAAGCGGTGGGTCTATGGGGCACGGACTTCCGATAGCCGTAGGAATGGCTTATGGGAAAAAACTCGCGGGAGAAAAAGGAAATGTCTACTGCATTATGTCGGATGGGGAAATGAATGAGGGAACGACTTGGGAAAGCGCATTGGTTATGGCGCACCACAAATTGAACAATCTTATAGTAATTGTAGATATGAATGGCTGGCAGGCAATGGGAAAGACAGGGGATATACTGGAAGCAACGTTTCCTCCAATCATCCAATCAATAAAAGAAGTTGACGGTCATAATTATGAGGAGATTGAACGGGGGCTAATTCCCTATTCAGAAACTTTCCCTGAAAGTCCTCATGTTCTGCTTGCCCATACCGTTAAAGGGAAGGGTGTTTCTTTTATGGAAAACCACTTAGTTTTCCATTACAAAAGTATCAACGCGGAAGAATACCAAAGAGCATTGACTGAACTGCAATGAGAAAACCCTTTTTAGAAACCATAACTGAATTGGCGGAGAAAGACACTCGCGTAATTTTGATTGTCGGCGATGTGGGATTTTCTTTTATTGAAGAATATAAAAAAAGATTCCCCAAGCAATTCTTGAATGTCGGCGCATTAGAACAAACAATGATGGGTTTTGCGGTCGGTATGTCGCAGGTAGGCTGGAAACCATACGTTTATACTATGAAAAACTTTATTTTACTTCGCCCTTTAGAGCAGGTAAGAAACGATATTTGTTATGGAAAAGCGAATGTAAAACTCTTTGGGGTCGGAGGTTCGGCGGCTTATAAATTTCTTGGCATGTCTCATAATCTCGCAGAGGGAGAAGAACAGAAGATTTTATCAACCCTTCCCAATCTTAATACCTATTTCCCCCTAACCGAGGAAGAAACGAAGGAGAATATCTTAAGAGAATATCAACGGGAGGGAGCGGCTTACTTTGCGATATGAAAGATAAACGAATCGTTGTAACAGGCGGCGGGGGATCTCTTGGACAAGAGATTGTCCGCCAACTCGCGCCTCACAATAAAATCTTCATATTAGATTTCAATGAGACCGCAACCTTTGATTTATCGGAAGAACTTTCTCAAAAGGGCTATTGGGTAAAACCAAGAGTGGGAGACATACGCAACCCCGAAACTATTAAAGACCTTTTCGCTGATTTCAAACCTCAATATATCTTTCACGCCGCCGCGTACAAGCATGTCTCCCCTATGGAGATGTACCCCAAAGAAGCCATAGATACGAATATTTTGGGAACTTTTTATCTTATTCGGGAAGCCAAACAATGGGAATGTCTTGAAAAGTTTGTGTTTATCTCAACAGACAAAGCGGTGCAATCTTCTTCCATTATGGGAGCGACCAAACGGCTTGGAGAGATTATGGTAAGGAATCAAGGCAAGGGTTTTATCGTGGTGCGCTTTGGGAATGTGCTGGGAAGCAGAGGATCGGTCATACCTATCTGGCAAAGGCAAATAGACAATAAAGAGCCGCTTACCGTTACGCACCCCGAAATGACCCGCTATTTTATGACGATTGAAGAAGCGGTGGGATTGGTGGTAAAAGCGGCGGAACACGGAAAAGGAGGACAAACGTATGTGCTGGATATGGGGAAGCGCGTCAGTATTTTACAACTTGCAAAAGATATTATTGAAAAAGCCAGATATGGAGGCGGTATAAAAGAAATCGGAATACGCGCGGGAGAGTTGATGCACGAAAAACTTATGTTTGAGGAAGAAGAAAAAGTCGCGGTAAAGATAAATGATAATTTCTGGATCATATGATTCGCTTTTTTGACCCCGCAAAAGATTATCTCCGTTTCAAGAAAGAATACGATGCCGCGTGGGAGTCGGTGAACACGCGCGGAGATTTGATATTGCGGAAAGACGTGGAAGAGTTTGAGGAACGGCTGGCGGATTATGTGGGGACGAAGTACGCAGTCGCTCTTTCAAGCGGTACTGACGCGATATATCTTTCTTTGAAAGCATTGGGCATTACGGGCAGAGTCGCATTGCCTTCTCATACGTTCAAAGCAACCTGTGGGGCTGTATTAAATGCCGGTGCAACTCCCGTTATTTACGATATGGAAGGTACAGAAGAAGAAGAAGTTGACGCTCATATCCCAGTTCATATCGCAGGTGAAATCAGCCCCTTTCATGTATCAAAAGAGCTTCCGGTTATTGAAGACGCCTGTCAAGCGATTGGGGCAGTAAAGAATCCTACCAGCCAAGCCCAATGCTGGAGTTTCTATCCCGCCAAGATTTTAGGAGCAAAAGGAGATGCGGGCGCAATAACCACCAATTCTCTTTCGCTATACGAATATGCCAAAGAAGCCCGCAATCATTTCAAGACAGATAATAGGGACTTCGGAGGCAATCACCGCATGGATAATCTCCAAGCCGCTTTATTGAATGTCAAAATAAAATACATAGACGAGATATTGGCGCGGAGAAAAGAGATAGCGGAAAGGTATCTTGATAAATTGCGGGGCGTAGGATTGCCGGATAATCAGGAGGGTAGAGTGTGGCAAGATTTTATTGTACGGACAGAAAAGCGTGATGCGCTTTACGACTTCCTAAAAGAACAGGGAGCGGAGAGTATCAAGAATGAATACCCTTTTTCTCCCAAATATCCGAAACTGCCTTTGACAGCGAAATACGAAGCCGAGACGTTGCGTATTCCTTGCAATGAAAATCTTACTGATGAAGAAGTTAATACCGTTATTGAAAAAGTCAATTCATGGAGCAAATAATATGCAACCGGTGTGCAATGGATAAATCCGCGCCCGAAATCATCTTTTATGAAAACGGTTGCTCATTTTGTCTTCAAGCGGAGAAATCATTGAAAGAGATTGAGGCGGAGAAACCGAATCTTCCGAAGATTATTGACCAAATTAAAAAAGAGGGTAAACATAATAAATATGATGTCTTGGTCGGATTATCTGGCGGTGTGGACAGTAGTAGTGTCTTGCATCATAGTATTCATTTTGGCCTACGACCGTTGGCATTTTCCGTAGATAATGGTTGGCAAGATGACAGAGCGCAGGAAAATGTTATGCGTCTGGTGGAAGGTTTAAGAGTCCCATTTATCAGATACACGATTGACTTGAAAAAGTTTCGCGCCCTGCAAGCCGCTTTTATGAAGGCGGGACAGAAGAACATTGAAATATGTACTGACCATTTGTTGATGGCGGCTTCGTACGAAATGGCGGCGCAATATGGAATAAGATGGATTATATCAGGCGGAAATGTGAGCGAGGAGTCGATTATGCCGGAGTCGTGGGGGTACAATGCGCGAGATTTAACGCACATCAAAGACATTTACAAGAAGATGACCGGTAAAAAATTGACCGGACTTCCCGTATGTGGCTTATTAAAATGGAATTATTATCGCTGGTGGAGAAAAATTAAAATACTTTATCTTCTTGATTATTTATGATAAAATAGAGATATGAAAACAATAGGAATGACCGGCAAAAAACACAGTGAAGAAACTAGAAAGAAAATGAGTCTTTGGCAAAAAGGAAGAGCGAAAAGCCCTCAACAAATAGAGAAAATGAGGTTGGCTAATTTAGGTAAAAAGTATTCTCAAGAAGTAAATAATAAAAAAGCTTCTAAGGGAAGAAATAATGGAAGATGGCGAGGCGGGGAACTTAGTTATTGGAAAAGACAGGTGGTTGTTAGAGATAATTATACTTGTCAGATTTGTGGATTAAAAGACCCTGAAATAATAGAAGTAGACCATATAAAGCCGAGATGTGATTATCCTGAACTTGTCAATGTAATGGAAAATTTGATTGCTCTTTGCCCTAATTGCCATCGAAGAAGGACAAATAAGTTTTTAAGAGAAAGATTTAAGAAATATGTATAAATCCAGCGAAGCTAAAAAGATGCTTGCCGAGAAGTACGGCTGGCAAACATACGGCGAAAAACACGAAGAGTCCGTCTTTACAAAATGGTTTCAAAGTTTTTGGTTATTTGAGGTTTATGGCATAGACAAAAGAAAAGCCCATTTTTCCTCTCTCATCGTCTCGGGACAGATGACGCGGGAAGAAGCAATGATACGACTGGCGGAAAATCCCATATACCCTAAACTTGGCATTGAAGAACGAGTATTGACACAATATCCTAAAAGACCGTACACGGATTTTAAGACCGACGAGAGATTGTTCAATGCCATTTCCAAGATGATAAGATTTTTAAGGAAAATAAAACCATGGAGATACTGAATGATTTTTCAATCAGTGTCCATCGGGCATTGCAAGAAATAGACCCCAAGTATATGAAATATGACGGGCTGGTTATTTGCGGTACGCATTCACCCCATGATGCGGAAGAGATGATTGAGAAGATTAAAGAGACAAGACTTACGGGCAGGCCTTTCTATGGAGAATGTTTTGGACATCAGCTTACCTGCATTGAGTGGGCAAGGTCTGCAATGGGAATACCAGACGCAACAAGTGAAGAGTTCGGAAAAGGAACATTTGTGGTGGTAAAGAGACCGAAGCTGAAAGTAGGATTTTATGACGGGGAAAGCTGGTGGAGTAATTATATGGTTCGGGAAGATATAGAGAAGCACTACTTTAAAAATAAGCCGAAGAACTTCTTTACCGCCGGTTTTCACCCGAGCTACCAATCTTACAAAGGTAAGCCGCACCCCCTTATTTTAAAGTTTCTGGAAATATGCCGCAAGCGTCAATAATTCTCACCACATTCAATCGCTCCCGTCTTATGCAGGAACGCGCCCTTAAAAGCGCGTTGACGCAGGATTTCAGTGGACGATATGAGATTTTGGTTATAGACCACGGCTCAACTGATGATACGGAAGAGGTGATGAAACAATATCCCGATGTCGGGTATATCAAAATCCCAGAAAATAGCGGGATCGTAAGTACCGCTCGCAATCGTGGAGCCATGGAAGCCAAAGGAAAGTATATCGTATTTCTTGACGATGATAATGAACTGCACAGCCAGTTTCTTACCAAGACCGTTGCCGCTCTTGAAAACGCGGGAGAGGACATGCACGCCGTCTCCACAGGCAGGGTTGTAAAACACAACGGCTATGAACATTACGCGCCGCCGTATTTCAATGAGCAGTTTATTTCTCTTGATTGGGGTTGGTTGATAAAAAGGGAAGTGTTTGAGACCATTCAATATGACGAAGAAATGTTTTTCAATGAAGATGCTGATTTCGGGCTTCAATTCACCAAACAATTCGGATATTTCCCTTTGTATAAACCTTTGCAGTTAGCGTACGCCCAAGAACAAGGAGCGTCCCATTCAACTCCGAACCCCAAAATGATTGCTTCTATG
>ERZ1292644.1725-Hain-H14-01um-R2-1725-length-10772-cov-4_pt1 | contig 10772 bp, 14 predicted proteins | sample MGYA00564402_ERZ1292644 | MGnify/ENA primary metagenome ERZ1292644 (study PRJEB36523, sample SAMEA6512644) | groundwater metagenome | collected 2019-01-09 | study: AquaDiva: Metagenomics assemblies of 32 groundwater samples | reverse complement strand
CCCTGCTCGTCTACTTCACAGCCACAACTGGACATGCCCTACCCCCCAAACATCTGAGCGACGATGTTTGCCGGCGTCTGTACCGTGATCGTCCAGGCACCGGAGGTCACATTCGCTTTCACCTGGAGCCGGTACTCGTTGACGACTGAGAAGGGGGTGAGCCCGTCGTCGATGTAGAAAATGCTGGCATCCACCTGGGAGTCCAGGGTAGACACGTTGTCGGCTGAGGTGCGGACCGCCGTGCCATTGCGCAGCAGCCGCCAGTTGATCGTCACCGACCCTGCCGTACTGGTCACATCGGCAAAGGCACCGAACTGCATGTGCACCAGGGCGAAGAGGGCGGTAATGGCGTGGGACGAGGGTATTTTGAGGGTGAGGACTTCCTTGTAGGCGTTATCTGTGGCGATGTTCAGGTTGGCTCCCAGAGCTACTTTCGCAGTCGTGAGAGCCGACCCAAAGATCACCTGCTGCCCGGGCCGTGCCCCGGCGAAGGGCTGGTCGAAGGCGGGAAGGACCGCCCCCTGTACACACTGTGCCCCGTCCCAGTTGACCACTCCGGTTGCATTGTAGTTTAAACGCACAGAGAAAAAGGCCGTTGTTGCAGCGGAGGTGACAACCGCGGCTAACCTACGCCATCCGGTCGCGGTTGTCGTCGCCAGATTGTCATTGTCGAGAACCACCCCTCCGGTAGAGTTCCACTCGACGACGCGAAGCCTGGCAGTTCCACTGCCACTGATGATGTTGACCCAGGTGGCAAACTGATAACGGGTCAGGGCGGAAGCGGCAATCGACGCATTCTCAGCCGCATCCTTCTCCCCGAAAGTCGAGATTCCCGTGTCAGCGCCAGCCACATTTTCCGTGGCAACCGCTTTACTGTCTGCATACTGAGCGGCCCCTGTTGTCACGGTGAAGACGGTTGACCCCGTGACGTTTTGCGCCCGCCACGCATACCCAGAATCCTCAAAGCTCGGGTTGACGATAAGATTTGAGCCCGCGCCGGGCTGATCTCCGATTACTCCGGTGATGAGGGAAAAGACGGAAGCGTCGAGGAAGCGCCCTATCGCTCCATCGTTGACGCGAAACCCTATCCTCCCCGAGCCGGCATAGGTGGTGTCGATGATGGAGATTTGCAGGATATTGTCGAAATAGACCTGTAGCCGGGAAGCGACAAGGGTAAAATGAATCTTGTGTGAATCTCCCCTTACCCATGTGATCGTTGCGCTGCCCAGTGAAGTGAACGTTCCTGCCACACGCTTGTAGACTTGCAACCCGTCAGCAGCCTGGTGGGTGTTGTCCCGTATTGCGAGGAGATAATAGTTGTTGCTGTCCTGCACGCGAGCGACAACGCCGGAATCTCCCGCTTGATCCATCGTCGTGAAGAAGTCAACATCCTGCGCGAAAAAGTTGCCGCGAATAAGCAGCGACTGCGCCCCGGTTGCCGACCCTTCCAATCGGGAGTTTCCCGTTGCCCAGGTCCAGACCGCCGCGGTATCACCGGTTGATGTGTAGAACAGATTGTTGTCGAAGTCGAAGTTTTCAGAAATGGCGGTGAAAGGGGCGATGTTGCCGGTGAAGCTGGGAGTGCCCTGGTTGACCAGATCCCAGTCCGGGGCGGCGAGGGAAGACGTGATCGCGCCGATCTCCAGCCCGGACTCGGTCCGTCGCGCGGCGGCAACGCCGAAAGTGAGACTCCGGTTCGAGGGGACTCCTCGCAGCGTAAACTGATAGGTCAGCACGCCGGCATCGACCCGCGCCGACATCTCGTAGTGCGCATCGGTCACGGCAAGGGGGCCCGCCGTTGTCCGCCAAAAAACAGGAAAGAAGTCGGCCTTGCTGGCGCCCTGCGTGTACGTCCACTCCAGCGTGTAGGAAACGGACCCATCCGTCTCCGTCACGCTGGTAAAAAGCGTGGGAACAATAGTGGCGGAGGGAGCGCCGGTGGTACGGTAGTTCACCGTTCCCGTGAAGCCAATGACCCCATTGGCGATGTCCGTTCTCACTGCCCCGGCGAGCTTTGACGAAGTGACAATATCGTCCTTCATCTGGGCAGTGTTGGCAACGTAGGCATCGGAGAGTTCATCGAGCTGCAGACCCAGCTTCGATATGAAGTTGGTGATCGTTGACGCCCACTCCTTCACCTCGGTCAGCGTCGCTTTCTCGTCCGGTGGCTGAGGGGGAATGAGAGGGGGAGCGGAGGCAAAGTTCGTCATCTGATAATCCGCGCGTCACTGCGGGTAGTGAGATAGGGAATCAGAGACCGGACCTCGACTGTTTGCGCGGCGGCGGTATGGGTCAAACGATAGGTGTGCCAGCGGCCGGTGCGCCGCACGTCCACCTTGGGGAACCCGCTGCCTCCAGACATGGTCAGCGCCTGCGCGGTGGAAAAGACTGGTGCAACCAGCGGATTCTCCACCGCGGCGACCGAGAGATTGATCGTCGTCGTCGTCCCGGTGCCAGGGCCAATCATGGCGCCGAGTTTAAACATCTCCTTTTGTTTGACCTCGCCATAGTCAAAGTATCCAGTCTCAAAGCTGGAGGCGATAGCGGTGAGGGAGGTGGAATCAGAGAGACCGCTGAAGAGCTGATAGACCTGGAGCCCGGCGGAACGCGCCCCAACCAGGCGGGGCACGCTCCAGGTCTTATAGGCGGGATGCGCCGTGAAGAAGTCTAGATCCGTCTCCCACCAGGAATTATAGGTGAGGTTGTAGATCCAGACGCGGTTCGGCGTAGTGTTCGCCCCGGTGGCGATTCCTAGCAGCACCTCGCTCGTGATACCCCACCACTGCGCCCAGATCACGTCTCGGGCATTCCAGTTAAGATCCGTCAGGTTAGTCCGATCTACTTTGTCCCGACCGACAGCCCGGATTGTCTGACCATCCCAGATTATCGCCCCTTCCTTGGTAAGGAGGAAGTGCATGGCCCCATTCTGGATGGGCACTACGGCTTTTGCCCCCATGAGCGAGAGCGTGCCGTGCACAAGCTGTTGCGTGAAGTAAAGCGGATCGGGCTTGTAGAAGAGATTGTGGACCCCTTCATCCTTGTAGGCCATGAGGATGGAGCGCAGCGGGACAAAATTCATAACCCGGCTGGCATTGGAGTCAAGCAAGTCCAGGCTGCCAGCGGAAGCTGTCCCGCTCCAGACCGTAGGATCACCCAGGGCAGACCACCGAATACGTGCACCCACTGCCCCATCTGCCGTATCGGTGGTGTTGCCCTGAATGAAATGCGAGCGCCAGACCGTCGCGCAGGCCCCGATGACGGCGGTGCTCAGGACAGTGAATGCGCTGCTAGTTGCCCCTGACCACCAGGTCGGCGGGTCCACGCCATTGACAGAGATGAGGCGAAGCCCCGAACTGGCTGTGCGCATCGGCGTAAAGAAAATCGGGTTGCTAACGGCGCCAGTGCGGGCCGTGGTGGTAATGGAGGTCCAGAGCGGAGTAGCCGAAGTTGCCTCGTAGTAGAGGAAGTTAGCCAGCCCGCCGGCAACCAGCAACGCAGACTGGTTGTAAGGGATGAACTCGAAGAAAGAGACGGGGGTCGAAGCAAGCGCGGGACCGATGGCGGTTTCGTAGCCTTCTCGCTGGATCACTGCTCCCCGGCGCACGACAAAGTTGAGGGCTGAGGCCAGGAAGCCATCTCCGATTCGGTCGCGCGGGAGATCCGGGGCTGCTCCCCCAACCGGCGTAATGGCCGGAATGGGAACATACACGGACTCATCAAGAGGAGAGAACTGCTGGTCTTGCGGTCCTCCTCCCGGTGCCATGCGCTGACGAGGCATGCTACCGTCTCCCGCCCAGTATCGTGCCAACGGTGACAGGAACGGCGCTGCGCGCGGACGTGAGCCGCCACCTGTTCATGTTAATGAGAGACTTTATCGAGTCCGCAGCTTTCTTGCGGTAATGGTTGGCCTGGTCGCGTTCTTCCAGGCCGTCGTAGTATTCTGCGACCCCGACGTATTCCAGCGCCTCGGGGGCTCTACTCAAGAGGCTGTTTGAGCCGGTGTTGCTGGTGAAGTCAGGCAGGAGCTTCGAGTAATAAAACTCGTAGGTAATGGCAGACTGCAAAGGCGGGAACAGGTAGCCGACGGTGCCAAAGAAAGAATAGCGGCTAGGCTCTGTTGCGGTGGTGGCGCCCGCAAACTCGAGCAGTGCATCAAAGAAGGGAGAATAGTAGACTTCCTGGTTCTCCCCCGACACCATGTTGTAGAAGTGGAAGGGCGCCTTGAGGTCGGTTGGAAAGGTCCACTGTTGCACGCTGGCTGTGCTGGTGGCAATAGTGCCGGTGGCCTTTGCCTCGGCAAAGTCAAATTCAGCCTCGCGCTGGAGCCGGCGCATCCCATTGTTAATGATGTCAAGCGTCTGCGCGTCCGAGAGGCCGGTATGGTTGGTACGGGTCCTGACCAGGTCGATGATGCCCGAAACAGTGGCTGGCACACTTAGCCTCCCTGCCCTGGTTCTTGTCCTGGTTGTACTGGTGTGAGGAGAGACTGGACGCGCCGCTGGCGACGCAGCGTAGATCCGGCAAGATCGGGGAGCCTGCCCATCGCCTTGTCTCTGAACATCTGGTGCTGCTTAATGACAGCAGCTACCGCGTCGCTGGCCTTCTTGCGCCAGCTTTCCGCCCTGTCGGATTCTCCCAGACCGTCGTAGTATTCCGCAACCCCCATATACTCCAGCGTTTCCGGGGATCTCTCAAGAATGGCGTTCGATCCAGTGTTGCCGGTGAAGTCTGGTAGGAACTTCTCGAAGTAGAACTCATACAAGATGGCGGAGTTGAGGGGAGGAAAGAGATAGCCGCCGGAAGAGAACACCGAGTATTTAGCCGGAGTTGAGCGATTCGTTGCTCCGCTATACTCCTGAACGGCGATGAAAAAATCGACGAACGCTACCTCAGTACGCGCAGTTGCGACGTACTGGTAGAAACGGAAGGGAGCTTTTAAGTCCGTGGGCAGCGTCCATGTCTGCAAAGCAGCGGCGGCGACAGTGGCAATGGAGCCGGTGGCTACCGCTTCCAGCCAGATGATGGGGAACTCGCGCTGGAGGCGCCGCATCCCGTTGTTGATAACGTCAAGCGTCTGCGCGTCGCTCAGGGCGGAATGGTCCACCCGCAGCCGAACGAGGTCTATGGTTCCTGAGACGGTGGACGGCATCGCTTACCCTACTGGCTGTGTCGTGACAAATCGGAGGATAGCATTGCCTATGGCCAACACCGGGACGGTGATGCCAGGAGAAAGGACTTCTGTCCCAGCAAGGGCCTGCACAGTCACAATCGACAAGCCCAGCGCGTTAAACCACAGGGTTTTGCTTTGCCACCAGGGTTTTGTGTTCATGGGTGTGATCTCCTCTACCGATGTGTGAGCGTCCCTTTCAGGTCTAACAAAATGTCCCGAATCTCCCGCATCATCTCTTCTTCATGCTGCGTGTGAGTTTGGAGAAAAGACATGAACTTTTCTCTCTGTTCTCTGACTTCCGTGAAGAGAAACCCCATCAGGGGGCGGACGACAAAGACAAGAACCGCACCCCCAATCCCCATCGAGAGCAGAGATTGCACCTCCGGGGGCATGTGCATCTTCTACACCCAATACCTATTAGCCGCGAACCAGGGCTTGCAGGGCATGCGCTTTCTCGCAGGGCTTACACCACAGCTCCTGGTGCTTACTCAACCAGGCATCCTCCATGCAGGTCTTCGTTACGGACTGCCGGGAGAGACAGAGCCGGGGAGCTGCCGGTGGTGGCGCTATCGGCTGTGACGGCGGCGGAGCCGTCTGCGGTGGCGGGAATGGCATCGCCTACCTCATCTTAAAAGAAGTGAGATTGAGCGCGCAGAGTGCCGCAGCACTGGCCCAGGCGTCTTTTGCGAGGCCGGTGCCATAGTGCGCCGCCCCGGTTGAATCGTGCGATGAAAAGAAGGTTTGTTTACGCAGACAGGCGGTTTCACAGATCTTGAGTATCCCCTGAATGCCGAACTCGTCTATGTACTTCTCAATCATGCTGAGCAAGTTGTCGTCCAGGGTATCTCGACGAGTAGGCATGACTCCCCCCTAATGGATTGAGCCCGGAGACTTGTTGGGCTTCAGGGCATCATCGGCATTGAAGGTCATGGGGTTGGTTTCCTTCTTCACCTTCATCTCGCCGACCGGATCGGTAGCGGAGACTTTGCCCATCTTTGGCCCCATGCCAATGCCCATCTTGATCTTGTTAGCGGCGCTCTTTGCCGCACCAGCCTTATCGGGATAGCTTGCCATTTGCTTTCTCCTTAACCTTGTGTATGGTGATGTCGAGAGGGACGCGCTCCGCAGTCGCAACGGTCCCCTCCATATCGCTGAAGTCTATTGAGACCTGGACGCCCGTCAGCTTCTTCAACGTCTCGCTGATAATCGAGGCCTCCTGCTCGCTCCACCCTTGCGCCTGGGTATCCAGGACACGGTCTTGAAACCGCACCCAGCAACTCGCGTCCTTTGTCCCCTGACGCTCCATGAGGAGGTGGTGAAGGGGCTGTACCCAGAACGCAAACTGCGGATAGCGGTCACAGCGGGCGATGAAGTGCATAGGTTACTTCCTGAAGCTCACGGCTGCACTGAGCGCGACGGTCGCCGCCGTGGCGGTGGCGGTGATGACCGTGTTGGAGATCCACAACCCCCGGTGAAAGGGGATGCCTTCCGGCGGGAAGATACTTCCCCCTGCCCCTACGGGTGCCGCAACAGCCCCGGCAGCAGATTGCAGTGCTGCCCCTTGCATGATCCACAGGAGCTTGGACGCAGCCGAGAGCAGCGTATCTCCGGCCGCGGTACCAATGGGATTGCCGAAGACATAGATGTTAGAGCCGGCGCCGGACGCCGCATCGAACACCGACAGGTAGGTCTCCAGAGCGGCAGTAGCCGTAGAGAGAGGAGACAGCCCCATGAAGATCCCAGGACCAGCGGCTACGTAGCCGGCGGAAGCGGTGGCGATGGGAAGCGGCAGGAAGGCCGTCTTCACGTCCGAGAAGCGACGTGACTCAATCAGCTTTTCCACTTCCCAGGGGGCAATCTGCTCGACCGTTACCGCGTCAATCTCCAGTTGCACTGCATCTGTCTGGGTGTAGCCCGCAGTCCCGTCGGCAACAATCTGCATGTCGAGGAAATACTGCAAATCCGCCCGGGGAACCGGGGTGTCAAAGTAACTGAGCTTGCGGAAGAGCGGAGAGTTCCGGCGTTCCCGCGCACCGAAGAAGATGCCTTTGCCGGTGTGCTCTACCATCAGCGAGTGCACGCTCGTCGCGGTAAAGCCGACGCCAAGCGCGGTACTGAACAGGTTATGGGCGGCCGAAGCGATGAAGGCCGCAGCCGTGGAGCTTGCTCGAATCTCGACGTTGTAGACCGGGGAGGCCAGAGACGAACTTCCTGCTGTCGCCAGATTGAGATGGAACTGCGCTATATGAGTTTCACCCGTGTCCCGAATGCCGACGTAGGCATCGAGGCCGCCCGTAGGAGCTATGCCGGCGCCAGTCGCTGGCCCGATCCGCATGTCGAAAATGACTCGAAACGGAGGCGAATACAGATGTGCAATCGAGGTATACGCCGACCGTACCCTGAAGATCGAGGTGCTTGCAGTGGCCGTCGGGGTGGCGAGCGTCAGAAAACTGGACGCCACCGTTGGCGCTGCTCCACCAGAGGCAAGCGTGGAGACGTCTACCCAGTCTGCATCGAGGGTCGTGCCGGCAAACTCATCCCGCGTATAGTAGAGGGACGCGGCGAAGGGGTAATAGACAGCGCCGCCCTGGACGGTTTCAGGGAGAGAATACGAAAACCCCCGCCCTGCTGGTTTGATCTTTGGAAGTCTCCGCATCTCTTTCTCCTCTGTGTTAATGCCTGGCGAGGATTATACGGGTCGCGTTGGTGGAGGAGAGATATATAATCCCCACCAGGCAACTTGGGGGTGGCTCTCTTACGCCACCCGCGTCATGTTTTTGAAAATCCCGTGGGCGCGTTCAATCTCCCAGATCCAGCCCATGTCAGCATAGTATTCATCCTGCCGCCGATGTGGGTTTGAGGTGTCCGCAAACGGGATGTACGTCACGTCGTCGATCTTGGCTATCTTGAAATACTTCAAGTCTACCCCAAACATCCAACTCCTGAAAAGCGGGTGGTCGGAGAGAAGCGGATGGAGTTTGAGATAGAGGTAGCCAAAAGGGGTCAGAATTTCCTGGATCTTCATGCCAAAGCTGCTTTCACCGGGCACGGAGTTGACCGTCATCTCCAGTTTCGCCAGCTTGTTCAGCACGTTGACGGCAGTGGACCCTGAGAGCAAGAGCTTTTCGCTCGACCCATACCGGAAGAAGTCCTCCAGAAAGTCCATGAGCCCGAAGTAACTGATGGTTCCCGCCGCATCGAAAACGTTGGTGCTTGCCCAATAATACAAACCACCAGAGAATGACCGACGGACCGCGCCCGAGCTTCCCGCCTCATCCAGGTAGTCCCCGAAGAGAGCAGACCATTCCAGGTCCAGGGAGATGTTGAGCCAGGCGTCATGTTTCATATCCATGAACTTGTCACCGGTACGAACAAAGGTCTTGGCCATACGACGGGTGAGCGGCCCCACCCCGCGCATGAAAATCTGCGAGGCGTTCTTGCGCTCGACCGGATCGTAGGTCAGCCCCGAGACGGCAGTTGCGCCGTCCTCGAAGGAGGTGCCGATGATGAGCATGGCGTCGTCGTTGTTCATAACGGCAGCGGGACTCGCACCCTTGCCGCGAACAACGGTAAGCGTATCCGCTGAGTAGGAAGAGACAATCAGCCTTTCCGCGGTTCTCTCTTGAAACAGAACCGTACCGACGTGCGTATGGGCAGCGGCGGAACCGTTGGCGGTGGTTCCGTCATCGACGACGATGCTGGTAGCGGAAGAGGAATAGCCCGCCGCGTTGTTCACGAAGATTCGCCGGACGGGCAGCGCCTTGTCCCACCAATGGATGATGGGATGGTCGATGTTCTCCGTTTCGCCCTGGGAAGCCAGGGCCATAAGCGGGGTCTCTCCGTTGGGGTAGTAGAAAAGGATTCCCTCGCGCCAATTCTCCGGCGCTTCGTTTGTGGCGAAGTTACCGGACCCGCGCAGTCCCAGAATAGGCATAGATTAGTGCTCCTTGGCCGTGTAAGCTCAGGAAGCCTAACCTTTCCCCCCGCTCTGCGGGGACTTCCCACCTCTGGGAATCTGTCTTAGGTGCTGAGAAATAGACCATCGTTAGTCAATCGTGGCATGGAGAAGAGAACGTGTCAAGAGACTATCGTCTTCCCCTGTTCATATGCTGGCCCATCTCCTTGAGCGCCCTGGCGTTGGGATCTTTAGTGACTGTTGGGGCCTGGACCCGACTGCCGGAGCCCCGCTCCATGAATGTGGCCTGGTGTCGGGTGTTGGGAGATAACGCTGCGGGTTCCGCCGGCTCATCAGCCTCAGCGGACGGCAACGTGGCTCCCATCGCTTTAAGCAGGACGGTGGCGGCGCCGCGGGTTCGGGCGGCGAGCATGCCAAAGACTTCAGTATCTGACTTGCCCACGAAGGCATAGGGATTGGTCTGAGACTCCTGCGCCATCGCCTGGGCTTCAGCGCGCACGACTCGATCCAGGGGCTTGAGATCCGGGTATGCCGTGTAGAAATTGTTCATGTTCTCGTTTGACTTGCGCTCCGACTCCACGCGCTGCTGCGTGGCGCTCTGTTCGCTGCGGAAGTCATCCAGGGATTTCTGCTGCTTGGTGACTGTCTCCAGCAGGGGCTTGAGCAATGTCTTGCCAAACTTGCTGAAGAGGGAGTTGAGTTGCATTTCCGGGTTTGGCGAGGTCAGGAGCAGCGTACCGTCTTCCTTGGTGAAGAAGGACGGGTTTTCCAGGAGCTTTTCAATGTCCATTGCTCCCGCGGCCTCATTGTGGACCGGGGTCGGCAGAGCGGGCAGTGGCGCCTTGTTCATGTTCGTCATCAGATAGTTCAGCGCCGTCTGTACCTGACGCATCTCGGAACGGAGCGGATCGAGCGGGTCAACAGCCGGGGCTGGCGCGGCGTCCGGGCTTGGCTCTGACGCCGCGCCTTGCGGTTCCCAGAAGTCTTCAAGACCGACGGGGGCAATTTCCTCGACTGGCATCATAGGAGTGATCTTTTTTGCCATATTACTTCTTCCTTCTTGGTTGTTTCTCTGGAGCAGTCTGCTGGTCCAATTCTAACTGAGCAATGAGGGACGCCACAAGCCCTATGGCCTTGCGGGTTCCCTCCAGCATACCAACGAGATAGTTGTGCTTGGCGACATCTTCGGTGGCCGAGAGAAGTGTCCCGAGCTGTTTTAACTGAACTAGGGCACCATCCCGCAGCATTTGCAGGTAGTAGGCAAAATCCTTGCTCTCGTTTAAACGGAGCAGGATGTCTGTGTCTTCTTTTTTCATGGCTTTACCCTACAAAATGTTGCCCTCAACATATTTAGTCACAGCCCCACTACTGTCGGTAACAGTAAATCCGATGTTGCCGTGGGCTATAAACGAAGAAACTCCCGACTCTATCTCGATCCCATCGCCTGTAACCCCCATCTGATCCACGATGTTACCTGAGACATTCACCCTGGTTACTGTGCTGCCACCTTCAAGGTGGATTATGTCTCCCGATATTGTTGTACTTCCAGAGAACGTGTTGTCTGCAAAGATAACATTATCAGCATCGATATTGATATAATGGATGCCTGTTCCGCCGCCACAACCGGAGAAAACATTGCCGACCACATTGATAGCTTTTGTCACTCCCGCCGCCGCGATGCTAAAG
>ERZ1292644.1724-Hain-H14-01um-R2-1724-length-10772-cov-6_pt1 | contig 10772 bp, 8 predicted proteins | sample MGYA00564402_ERZ1292644 | MGnify/ENA primary metagenome ERZ1292644 (study PRJEB36523, sample SAMEA6512644) | groundwater metagenome | collected 2019-01-09 | study: AquaDiva: Metagenomics assemblies of 32 groundwater samples | reverse complement strand
CAACTGGCCCCTTTTTAAACCGGTGCCTGGCCCGTTTTTATCCCGGTGTTGACAGGTGTTCACGAACAGCTGCTTGTCGAGATAATCATAATAGAAGACAGACGCATTCATGATCATGCCGCGAGCCGGGCTGGTCTTGATGCCCGCTTCATAGGCGCGCACTTCTTCCTGCTTGGCCGGGTCGTATTGCGGAGCGACGTTCGCGTTGATGTTCGGGAACGCTCCCGACTTGAAGCCTCGCGCGGCGGAGACATAAAGAAGGACATCGTCATTGACGCGGTAATCGAGCGCGACACGCCCCGAGAGATTGTCTTCGTCGAGAACCTTGTTGACGATCCCCTGCGGATTGGCGGCGAAGGGCGTCAAAGCCGCCAGGTAGGTCACACATCCACCCGGAGCGACATTGGCGCCGAAGGGAGTCGCGTTGTTGAAGAACGCATTCCACGATGCGGCGATGCTGTTGTCGCCCTGGTCCTTCGAGCAACCGGAGAACTTGGCCTTGTCCTTGGAATAGCGCAGACCGGCCGTCAGATTGAGCTGATCGGTCAGCTTATATTCCACCTGGCCGAACAGAGCCTTGGAGGTAATCGTCTGGTTGATCAGATTTTCCCAGTCACGGAAGCCCCACTGAATGTCTTCAAGCTGGGCCGGCGTCGTACCCGCCGGCGCAGTCGCCACGCCGAAGGTCCTGACGAGCGCAACCGTGCTGATGGTCGCCCCCCAGCTCTTGTCGTTCTCGCGAATCTTGTCGCGGGCATAAAAGCCGCCAAGGACCCAGTGGAGACGATCTGTATCTCCATTGACCCTGAGCTCCTGGGAGAAGGACTTGATCGAGCCTTCGCCCAACCCGATCAGGTTCTCGATATCCCAACCGCCCGTATCATAGCCCTCCCGGCGCGTGAAATGGGAGTAGCTGGTCAGCGACGTGACCTTGATCGTGTCGGACAGACCGAATTCGCCGCGAAGAGCGAGCGACGTCAATTCGTTATCCTTGCGGAAGTCGAGCGGCGCCGGCGTGAAGTTCTGCCCACCGCCGTTGGTCCCGCCCCACGGGAGGTTCTGCACGACCCAGTTCGCCTGCTTTCCACTGGTCGGCGTGTAAGACTGACTGAAAATCCGGGGATCGATGCCCAGGCCGGGGGGCCGCCGCCGCCCATTGCTCTGGTGTCGTCAGCCCGAGGAATGCGATCAAGCCACGCGGAAACGCCGCGATCGATTGGCCGGCCTGCGTGTCCGACCGGTCCTTCCACCAGTTCGCCGTCAGAAGGAACCTTGTCCGATCCGACGGCTCCCATCCAAGCGAGAATCTGGCTGCAGCCTTGTCGACCTTACCGAGACGCTGACCATGAGTTACGCTGACCTGCCAGCCTTTGTCTGCGCGTTGAACGTCAAACGCCAGACGGGCGTTGAGGTTCGGAGCGATGCCACCGTTGAGGAAGCCCTCGATCCCGTATGACTGATAGCTGCCATAGGAGACTTTGACCTCAGCGCTTCGCTCGGCGGTCGGCTTGTTGGCAATGCTGTTGACGAGGCCGCCGGTGGTGTTGCGCCCGTAGAGCGTACCTTGCGGTCCCTTGAGGACCTCGACGCGGCTCAAGTCCAGTGAGAGACCCTCGGTCATGATCGGATAGGGATAGGCCACTTCATCGAGGTAGATGCCGACCGGAGACGACGTCGACATGTTGGGCGTGTTGAAGCCGACGCCGCGAAGCGTATAGATCGGAGGACCACGGAACGACTTCGCGACGGTAAACCCCGGCACCAGGACGGCAACATCCTTGACGTCGACGACGCCGAGGGCCTCCATCTGATCCCCGCCGAAGGCCGCGATGGCAATGCCGACATCCTGCGTCCTCTGATCGCGCTTCTGGGCTGTCACAACGATCTCGCCAAAGGGAGCGTCATTTCCGGCCGTATCGGCGCCCTCTGCGCTGCCCCCTGTCGACTGCGCATAGGCCACAGCGGGAAGCGCCACCGTGGCCATCAAGCCGAGCCTGGCAATGCGCCGCGCAACCGCGATCAGAGATAACGTGCTGTCCATAAGGGTTCTTCCTCTCCTGATTCTCGCTCGTCGTTGCGAAAATCCACGGATCCCGCACGAGTCGAAATGTCGATATTCCTTTTTATAGAAAATATCAACATTTCATGCCATGCAGGTGGGAAGCTCGCACCGCGATCGGTGGTGATCGTCGCGCGCAGGCGCTCCTGACGCGACAATCCTGGCCGATCGCATTCATCGGGTTCTGCGGCGGTCTGACGTCACCTTCGGTCAGAGGATCACGACAGAACTGGTCAAGCTGGGGAGAACATGTGCATGTTTCTGGGGCCGCTCCTGCACGACACTCTCGCAGCGCTGCTGAGCGCGACCTCGTTCTCAACTCTTTGCGATGGATTGGTCGCCGGGGCGGCGCGGATGGGTTTCTCGCACGTCGCGCTGGTCCAGCATGGAGGCTTGCCCCGCCTGCCCGAACAGTCGCTGATCGTGACGAACTATCCGGCTGACTTCGTGAAATACTACCTCGAGAATCACCAATATGTGTTCGATCCGGTCTATGAGGTGAGCGAACAGCTCGACCGGCCCTTCGAATGGGACGAGATCGCGACCATTGTTCCGCTCGACGCGGTGCAGGTGGCGCTCTTCGAAAAAGCTCGCGAACACGGCCTCAACCATGGCGTCACAGTACCGCTCCATGTTCCGGGCAAACCGCGCGCTTCTTGCACTTTCGCCAGTTCGCGGGCAGTCAGGACGACACCTGATCTCATGGTAGTGCTGCAGATCATTGCCTCGTTCGGATTCAACGTGGCGCTGCGTCTGTCCCAGCCGGATTCGCGCGGCAGCAAGCACAGGCTTACCCGCCGCGAGGCCGAATGCACGACCTTGGTTGCGCTGGGCAAGACCGATTGGGAGATCGGCAAAATCCTCGGCCTCGGAGCATCCACCGTCAAATACTTCGTCTCGGAAGCCAAAAAGCGATATGGCGTTTACAAGCGTTCCGAACTCGTCGCTCGCGCCCTCATGGATGCCCAGATCTTGAGCAAGCTCGATGCTGAGGCCATCCAGGATCGGGAAAAGAGGAAGCTCCCCCCACAGCGCGCGACATCCCGTCCCCGACGCAAATAGCTGAGCGAGCAACGAAGAGTGGCTACCGCTGTGCAGCCATATTGTGACGAGGTTCGCTTCGGTGAAACCGGATCGCTGGCTACGCCGCCGTTGTGCTGCTCCTCTCGACCCGCATCGCGCTCAACCTACCTCCGCGCTTCCGCGCTGCCCGTACCGAACAGGCTTGGCCCGAACCGTGCCCGCATATGGTTGGCGACCTTCGCTGCATAGGTTCGCTGGCGCCATGCGGTGGGACTATGATAGATACCGATCGCCTTCCAGTAGTCGCCCGTGGTCCGAAGACCTGACAGGAAGATCCAGCGCGCGGCATCCGCGTTGAAGCAGGCATCGTGACGCAGCCAATGCCGCACCTGATAGTCGGGTTTCCCAATCAGGCGGGCGATATGCGGCACCCACCAGCTGTTGATCTGAAGTGGGCCGAGGTCATGGGTTCCGTTGGTGTTGGCGACTTCCGCGCCGAGCCAGCCCGCTTCCTGATCGCGCAAGCCCCATAAAGTTTTTTCGAGCCAAGGATGTCCACGCGCGGCGACCCGGATGCAGCGGGCAATTTCAGGGGGTTCCGCTGCCCCAGGTCTTTTCGCGAGCGCCGTGTCAGGCGCCAGCCCAGCGGACAAGCCAGCGGACAAGAGCGCAACGGTGGCGAGTGAAGCCTTGATGACCGGCCAGCAAGCCGAGCATGATCTACGCGCGCTCATGGCAGACTCCGATCGTGGAAACGGGCGGGGCCGGTTGCGGCGCCTTCGCGCGTCTGTCGGCCATCTGGCTGGAACGGTGCTCCGGTCAGTAGCGCGAGCAATCGCTGTCCCGACACAATTTCAATGGCGTCCGCGCTAACGACGGTGCGGCTTATTCCTCCGGTACGGCCGGTATGGATGAACATACCGCGCCGTCGACGGGTGGCGCAGAGCATGGCGAAATCGCGCACATGGTCCGGGTGGATAGCATCACGATAGCGCTTGGCCTGAATCAGCCAGCGCTCGCCGCTGATGATCACTTCGCCATCGACGCCGCCATCGCCGGTGTAACGGCGATTGCGGATGACCCTGTGCCCGCGCCGCTCGAAGGCTTCGAGCAACAATTCCTCGAACGCCAGCGGGTCCATGGCGCGCAGCCGCGCATAGTGGAGCGCGGCGGGCTGATCGTGGTCGCGCCCCCGCAACTGTTCGCACATGGTCCGAGCCTGCCGTCGTCGCCAGCGGTGACTAATGGGCACGCGATAGCGTCTATACAGAAACACCAGCAGGGCGGCGCAGACAACTGCCAGCAGCAGAATAACATCCATTGGTTTCTCCTATCGCTCATGCCCGCCGCCATGGCCGGACTGACCATGTTCGGGCTGGGGCTGGGGTTGGGATTGAGGGGCAAGCTCGCGACCGCCGGCGCGTTCGGGCTCTGTCGGTGTGCGTGCCCGGTCGCGTTCGAGCCTGCCGCGCAGGAAGCGGTCGATCAGCGATGCGGTCTCCTGCGCGCGTCCGGCAAGAAGCTCGCCTATGTCGCGCGGACCACGATCAGCACGTTCGTCGCGCTCCCGCTCACGCTGCTCGCGTTCGGCCTTGCGGGATTCGCGTGTCCGGGCATTTGCCTCGCGCGAGCGGTCGAGCCGATCCTTATGGCGCGCACCGCGGATCTTGTGGCTGTCGGCCTTGATCCGCCCGAGCCCTTCGAGCGACGAGGTCTTCTCGCCCGAGCGTGAGGCAAGCTTTTCGGCGAGGCGCTTCTGGTCTTCAGTCCAGAGCTTCACGCCATAGGCAGCGCGCGTGATGGCGGTGTAGTAATTCTGACCGTTGACCAGACCCGATTCCACCGGGGCCAGCGCATAGACGCGGGCATAGGTCTTCGACTGCGCGGAATAGACGGTCTCCGCATAGCCATGATCCCAGGTCCGGTGCTCCGAGAGATCGACCTGCTGGACACGCTCGCCCCGGTCCCACTTGATGGTTGCGATCGAGCCGTCGAGCCCCAACACGGTGCCGCGCTCGGCGTTCTTGACGTCGATCTCCTTGTTGAGGAGCCGCCACTGGATGCGGTCGCCCTCGGCAAGCTGGCGGTTCTCGGTGAGAAACACGTTGACATGGGCCGCCTTGCCGAGCCCCGGACGCCATTCGATGATGCGACCATGCACGTCGGCGAGCCGCACGACCTGGCGGCCATGATTATTCCGGCCGATCCCCACGACGCGATAATCGGCATCGCGGGCAATCCCCAAGCCCGGATTGTCGCGCGAGAATTTCAGCACCTGACCGGCGCTGTAGAAGCGCGCCATCTGCTTTTCCTGGTCGGTCATCCCGGCCGGCGTCAGCACCTCCAGCCGATGCTCTTCCGCCGCGACCGTGCCCTCACGCTTCAGCACCTCGCGAATATGGCTGTTGACGATCAGGCGGGTCGCATTGTCGAGGACGAGAATATTGGTTTCGGTCCGCATCGCCGGTTTGAGGCGCGTCCATTCGGCGACCATGCCCTTGGCGAGTTCCTCCGCGCTGGCGCCCGTCGTCACGCGATCGAGCGCGGCGAGCGAGGCGGCATAGTCGCCCTTGCGCGCGAGGTCCGCGGCCTCCTGCGTGGAGCCGGTCTTCTGCCGCATGGCTTCCTTGAGCTGGCTGGTCGGCAGTCCCAGTTGCTGGAGCAGCCAATAGGCCTTGCCCTGCTCGATCGCGCCGGTCTGCTTGTTGTCGCCGAGAAATATGAGGCGCGCGCCGGTCGCGCGGCTGATCTCCAGCACGCGCAGCGCTTGCCGGTTGCCGAGCTGGCCCGCCTCGTCCACCACGAGAATATGTTGGTCGGTGAGACCATGACCACCGCTCGCGAGAAGCGAGGCAAGAGTGCGGGACTCGATGCCTGCCTTGTGGCCGAGTTCCGCCGCCGCCGAAGAGGTGGGCGCAAGCGCGACGGTGACATGATCGTCGCGGGTCGCCTCGACCAGCGCACGAACGAGGGTCGATTTGCCCACGCCGCCGGCGCCATGAACGCCGACCGCCCGATCGTTGCCGCTGCCGATCGCGATCAGTGCCGCGGTCTGTTCGGTGTTGAGGCCCTGCGCCGCGGCGACTTCGGCCAGACGCTCAGCGGTAGCGGCCGGAGAGACATCGCGCATCGCGAGCGAAAGATGTTCGGACAGCGCCAGTTCGAGTTTGGCGGTCCGGCGCGACGTGCGTCCGCGCGGGAGCGGCTGATCGCCGGTCTGCCGCACGGTGACGAAGAGTTTGCCCTTGGCTTCCTGCGTCTCGAACAACGGCCGCACGTCGCTGAACCGCACTTCGCCGACATGCGAAGCCAATGCGGTGCGATAGAACCGCTCGATATTGTTGACCGCTTCGCGCGTCTCATTCTGCCGGATTCCGAACAGGGCAGCGCGACGGGCGACGCGCGGGTCGGTCTCGATTGTCCGTTCACCACGCTCGCGAGCGGTTGCCTGGAGCTTGTCGAGTTCCTCACGATAGGGTTGCGCCTGCGCCTGCCATCGGCTCTGAAGATCGTCCAGCCCGACCTTTTCCTTGGCCTTGCGGGTCGCAAAGAAGGAAATCCGGCGCATCGCCTGGCCTTCGTAGCCATGTTCGGCGGCATGAGCGTTGATCTGTTCGGCGCGCTGCGAATAGTCACGAATAAGCTGGCCGGGCATCCCCTCGACCTCGAACAGTCCCGTGCGTGGGTCGAAGACGAGGTCATGACCGATCTCGCGCATGTCATGGGCTATCTCGTTGCGATAGATCTGGCCCATGACCAGCTGCACGGCATACATCGAGCGCGTCTCGAGGCTCGACATGCGATCGCCGTTCAGATGATTGGTCATGTTGAGCAAGACGGCATGCGTATGCAGGTGCGGATCGCCCTCGCGGCTGGAATGCTCGGTGAAGCGCGCGAACAGCACTCGCCCGGTCGTCTCGTGGACGATCTCGCGCTCAACCCGGCGGCGCAGTTCGGCATGTTCCTCGGCAAAGGCGAGAGCAACGCCGACCGCCCGTTCATGCGCGGCAAGAATCCGCTCATCGCCCGTCACCAGCGCCAGGATCGAGATCGACTTGGGGGCGCTGATGGTGAAGTCCCAGCCGGGATGATGCTGGATGCCTTCCTTGCGGCGGCGGCCTAGCTGCTGGTCGCCCACCTTGCCGCTGAGCAGTTCCTCAAACTGCTTCGGGTCGACCTCGCCCGACAGGCCGAGGCTCTTTGCGAGTTTGCCACCCCATTCGGACGGCTCGTTGCCGCCCTTGGTGTAGTAGTCGCCGATCGTATAGTAGCGGGCAATATTGGCGGGCGTGCCCTTGAGGCGGCGAGGATGGATCATGCCGGCTTCGCCTTTTCGCGCGGACCGTCGCTGCGGCCATGGCTATCGAGCGTCACCCGGACGCTACCGCGCGCGGCGCCCAGCAGGGGGACGGGCGCTGCGGTCACCTCCTCTTCATCGGGGACTTCGCCTGCCGGCGTATCTGCACCGCCATCGGACGCGCCATGATCGGTCTGCGCAAAGGCTTCCGCTTCGGCCTCTTCCGGAACCTCGGGCGGGACGGGTTCGCCGATCGGCGCGACATTATTCTTGCCGAACAGATCCCCCTGGGCGGGAGGCGATGGTTGGTGCGCGGTCTGACCTGCGGAAGGATGGCTCTCTCCCGGCCCCTGCCCCGCACCCGCTTGCTGCGCCGCCTGGGCCGCTCGCCGGCGGGCCCAAGCCTGGGCAATGATGATCTTGCCGGCCGGCAAGCGCGTGGGAGGCTCGGTGCGCTCGACGAACGCGGGGGCGAGCGAAGGCAGGGGATTGAAGCGATCGGTAAAGCGCACCACGGGGAGATTGCGCCCGAACCGGAGATAGCCTGACAGGTTGGGCAGGTTCGTGACCTCGGTGTGCATCACCAGTGGCCGGGTCACCTGCATGCGTGACAGGTTCACCCCGTCGCGCATGTCGTTGACCCCGTAGCTCATCCCTTCATTGGCTTCGACCTGCTCGACCTGGCCGAGGTTCTCGGAGACATGCTTCGCGGTCGCGGTATCGTTCGCCCGGAGCGCCACCCAGGTCGAGCAATAGCCGGTGATGGCGGCCGCATCCTGGATGCCGTAGGTCGCCTCGAGCTGGGGATAGGACTGGAACCCCAGGATGCCGCAGCCCCCATACTTCCGCGCGCGGGCGAGAAAGTCGGAGAGGCTCGGGAGCTTCTGGAGCGTCGGCAACTCGTCGATCACGCAGTAAAGCCGGCGAGCGCGGTCGGGGGCGAGGCTCATGATCGCGCTGATCGCGATGTCGAGCCATACCGTGATCAGGGGGCGGAGCGAGGGAAGCTGGTCAGCCTTGACGGTGACGAACAGCCAGCTGTCATCCTTCTCATTTTCGACCCAGCGCCGGATCGAGAAGCCGTCAGTGGTGTCATCGAGATAGGAGAAGCTGCGCATGACCGAAGCAAGCTCGGCCTGGATGCCCGCCGACGTGCGTTCCCCTTCAGTCGAGATGAAAGCTGCCGCGTCGGTGCCTTTCACAAAGGCGGCAAGATCGGCGAGCGGGGAGCGCAGCACCCGGTCGAGGAGAACCGAGATCAGGGTGTGCTGCTGCCGAGCGAGCTTGCGCAGCACGGCGACCAGGGTGCCCCTCGCCGATTTCGACCAGAAAGGATCGCCATGCTTGTCGGGAATCGTGGACTCGGCGATCTGGTCGTAATGATAGTCCTTGGGGACATCGACCCAGGGGCTCCAGATGTCGGTGCGCGCATCGAGCGGGTTCAGCAGGATATCGCGGCCGGGGCGGTAGAACTTCTCCACGAACGAGCCCGCGGTGTCATAGACGATCGCCCGCTTTCCCCGTTTGCGGACGCCTTCGAGCATGGTGGTGATGAGGTTGGTCTTGCCCGTTCCGGGGGCGCCGCAGATCAGGATGTGCTCCGGTTCGAAGGCATCGGGAACGCCGACCCCGCCGATCGAAAGGCTCCCCTTCTTCTGCCGCCAGAGCGCGCGGCGAACCTGCGATACGCTCCCGAAGCGGGCGCCGCGCAGATACTCGTTGGACCCAAGGCCGCGCCCGGTCCGGGTGAAGTAGAACCAGGCGCTGATCAGCCCGAAGAAGGCGACCACACCCGCGATCGCCGCTCCGTGAATGAGGTCGGTTTCGAGTTTGTGGAGCGCTTGGCTCGCGATGCCCGATTCCAGCAGCGCATCGGCCGACGCCCAATACTCGCGACCCTCGGGGGTGCGAAAGAGCACCGGGTCGTTGGTCCCCGGCGCGGCGTCCACCTTGAACGTCGCCTCGACCAGCTTCACGAGGACGAAGCGCTGATAGTCGGTGGACTTTTCGAGCGCCCACCAACAGGTGCCCATAACCCAGAGGACCAGCCCGGCGAGCACGGTCTGGAAGAAGACCTGGGTGGTCATGCGGACATTGTGGACGATCGCCTGGCCGCCGCGGGTCCAGCTCCCAAGGGTGTCGTTGCGGAAGATGCTCATCGGATGGCGCTCCCATGTCGGGGGGCAGCCGCGGTGACGATCATCGCCATGTCGGGGAATTCGAGGCGGCCGCAGCCCGCCGATGGAGGGAGACACGCAGGCTGGATCACGGCTGTTCCCCCGACGCGAGCAGGCCCTTTTCGTGGAGCATGGCGCGGGCGTCGGCCATGCCCTGTTCGAGGGTTTCAGGCGAGCGCTTGCGCACCGCCGCCGCGACGATCGAGAGCGTCTGCAGGACGCCGGCGAGGATTTCGTCCTGCGAGGTGAAGACATAGCCCGCGCGGCTGTCGGCGGCATGTTCGAGAGCGGGACGAACGAGTTCGGAAACGGTGACACCGACGCGGCGGGCGCGGCGGCTCAGCCGGTCGAGCAGATCGTCATCAATGCGGATGGTAATGCGCGCCATGGCGCTGAGCTCCTCACGGAGCTTCGCCAGGACGGTCATGAAGCGCTGACAACTATACTCGGCGTCCAGGCAAATCACAAGAAAATCAGGCTGTCCGACGCGTCTGACAGCGCAAAAGCGCGGGAATGCTGGACTTTTTGGAAGGGCTATGGGGTGATGTCACTAGTGTCGGACAGCAAACTTGGAATCTGTCTGACGTGTCCGACAGCATATCCTGTTGATTTCACGTCTGTTTCAGGCTCCAGCACCCGTGCGTACGGTGCATTACAAACCCCGAAGGGCGTGCGTCCGCCTGCCCGCAGCGACGGCGTCGCTGCGTCTGCTCTACCGCTGCCGGGCGCACCCTTGGCGGCTGGGTCGATGTGGGGAGATGGGCCGCGCTATGCGGCAGGCTCGCTTGTGGTGTGGGCGCGCCCATGCGACAAGGGCGGCGTGGCGAGCGGACCGGCTTCACCTAAAGGAAGTGGTCATGCCGAAAATGTCGGAACGCGATAGGCTCGCTGATCTGGTCGAGCGCGAAAAGAGAATATCGGTTGAAATCGCCACAGCGCGCCAGCGGCTGCGCGATCGCTATGCGGGGATCGTGACGGCGCTGCCGGTCGAGCAACTAACGGAACGCGAGTTCCGCGACGTGCTCGGTCTTGTGCTACGGCTTGGCGGCGCGGCGGCGTTCGGTGCGCTCAAGGGGGCGGCGGTTCCGTCCGATGCCCCCCTTTCGGGGAAAGCTGCGCCTGGCGCAACGCGCGCCAAGGGGGATGACGGCGAAGCGTCCGCCTCCCCGGCGGGGACATGAGATGTCCGCCCCCTGCCCCTTTCCGTCCTCCCGCC